>OGGQ01000253.1_pt1 | contig 77623 bp, 76 predicted proteins | sample 1571191 | NCBI WGS metagenome assembly OGGQ01 (sample SAMEA2582061, study PRJEB24529) | metagenome | biome: Human gut stool | place: China | collected 2011
TAGCGCGCCAGATTGTGGCTCTGGAGGCCCAGGGTTCGAATCCCTGTATCCACCCGTTCAATCCCGCAGAATATTCTGCGGGATTTTTTATATACAGAAAGCGGAACTTCCTGTATATTCATATGCTTCGCGTGCAGTGTACTGCGGCGGAAAGGAAAGTGCCTCCGCCGGCGGGGAATCCTGCTCTGCAGGATTTTTTTCTGAAAAAACGAAGGAAGACCGGACAGATACGTGAAAATGGTTTTCTTCTGCGGAAACATGTATAGTATGTTTCTGTTTGGGGAATCCTGAAAAAGAAAAGGAGGGATTTCCCATGCTGAATAAAATCGCACTGGCGCTTCTGATTGTGGGAGGCCTGAACTGGGGTCTGATCGGCCTGTTCCGGTTTGATCTGGTGGCCTGGCTGCTGGGAGGTCAGGAAGCGCTGCTCAGCAGGATTGTGTACACCATCGTGGGCGTGTCGGCTCTCTGGTGCATATCCCTGCTGTTTCGCACAGACGAAGCTGCAGCCTGATTCAGGCGGCACAGAGGGAAAAAAGAGTCCCGGGAGACCGTAATTCATGCGGAATCCCGGGACTTTTCCGTTGATTTTTTTGGTGTCCTATGATAAACTAGGTAAAGGCTGTTGGGCCATCGCCAAGCGGTAAGGCACAGGACTTTGACTCCTGCAGTCGCTGGTTCGAATCCAGCTGGCCCAGTTGGAAAATATGAGGAAAGCTCGTAAAATCAGGGATTTTACGGGCTTTTTTGTTTGGGGAAAGTAAAAAGAAAGTAATGAAAAATTCCTTTAAAAGAATATATGCCCCCCCCAAATGATACAAAAAATGATACAAAAATACAACGGTGTGAAAAGACAGGCTGCTGGCTGAAAACTCAAAGAATGAGAGGAGAAAAGATGAAAGAGAATTCAGCTGTAAGTATGAAAAGTGCGTTGGAGAGAGCTGGAAAAGGATTTACGACTCAGGGAGATCGTATTAAACATGAAAAACTTCCCGTATTTTTCCTTCCGGAAGGGTACGGGAAGTTCCGCGTACGGATGAATGTTCGGGTGACGGAACCGGACCGCAGCGGGTCAGAGACGCGGGGCCTCCTCTTTTTCCGGCGGGGAAGCCGTGTCCGGAGCTTTGCGGCCTGGAAATTCCCTGGGAATTTCAGGAAGAGCGGAATCTTTCCCGGGAAGTCGGATTTCCGGCAGGGAACTGTTCCTGCCGGGGGGAATGATTTCGGGCTGGGAATTCATACTTTTTTCCTCATGAGAAGTCATATGGATCTCCTTTCTGCTTTGCTTAGGGATTAGTATGCAGAAAGAAAGGGAAAAGTATGCGGGCAGGTTCCGGACGGGAACGGAACCTGCAATCCGGACATGGCATTGTGTCTGTCCGGGGATTTGAAGCAGCCGAAAACAGTCAGAATATCAGAAATCCCATATGAATCACATGCCGGAGCGTGAAATCGGGTCCCACCACCAGAAGGTCGGCGAGTTTTCCGGGCTCAAGACTCCCGACCCGGTCGTATAGTCCAAGGCAGCGGGCGGGATTTTCACTGGCGCAGCGGAATGCATCTGAGACGGGGATTCCGGCGCTGACAGCAGTGCGGACACAGTCAAACAGACAGGTGACGGAACCGGCAATGGTGCCGTCCGCAAGACGCGCCTGATTCCCTGATACAGTTACCTGCTGGCCGCCAAGATCCCAGGTACCGTCCCGGAGTCCGGCGGCCCGCATGCTGTCACTGATGAGAACGATGCGTTCCGGGCCGAACATGGAAAATGCGGCGCGGACCGCTGTCGGCGAGACATGGACTCCGTCACAGATCAGTTCGGCCGTGACGCTGGAAGAATCAAAGGCGGCGCCGATCAGACCGCTTTCCCTGTGGGAAAAAGGCGGCATTGCATTATAAAGATGTGTTACATGGCATGCTCCGCTGCGGAATGCGCGGGAAGCGATGTCATAGGAGGCACAGGTATGCCCCAGTGAAATTCTCAGTGTGTCCCGGAATTCACGGATAAAATCCATGGCGCCGGGAAGCTCGGGGGCAATGGTGATCAGGCGTATCAGGCCGCCGGAAGCTGTACGGAGGAGGCGGAATTCCTCCATGGATGGAGAACAAAGATAATCTGCCCTGTGGGCACCGCACTTTCCGGGCGCCAGATACGGCCCCTCCATATTGATTCCTGCCATGGAAGCCATACGGAAGGCATCAGTCCGGCTGTCCTGCTGCCGGCGCATGAAAGACGCCGCGGTGGAAAAGAGGCGGGAAAGCAGGGGGAGAGGAAGGGACATGGATGCCGGGACCATGGTGGTAACGCCTCTGGACAGCTGAAAGGCGGCCATCTGTTTCAGTGCCGTTTCCGTTCCGTCGCAGAAATCCGCTCCGCCGCAGCCGTGAAAGTGAAGATCAATGAGGCCTGGAACCACATAGCAGCCGTCTGCGTCCAGTGTTTCATCTTCATCTGCGGGCCCGTCGGCAATGTACCGGCCCGACAGAGACAGATCTTTTCTGTACCATCCGCCGTCAGGGCCGTACAGAAGTCCGTTTCTGACAATCATAAGAAAATCCCTCCTGAATATATGGGAACAGGCCTGCAGACGGCCTGTACGGCCCTGCGATGCCTGCTTCTGTTCCAGTATACCGCGGCGGCAGGGAGAAGTAAACGGCTGACATTGCCGCTGAAAAGGAAATCTGGTATACTGTGGAAAGATACGTGCGAAAAGCAGGAAAAGAAGAACCTGAAAAAGACGGAGAGAAAAGAAAATCAGAAAGGAAAAACGGAGGAATCAGACATGACGCATGGAGAACGGGCAGAAGAGCTCTTTAAAAAAGGATATAACTGCGCGCAGGCTGTGACAGCGGCATTTGCAGAAGATATGGGAATGGATCTGGATACGGCGGCAAGAATGGCTTCGTCTTTCGGCGGCGGCGTGGGACGGCTCCGGGAGATCTGCGGATGTGTCAGCGGCATGGCGCTGGTGGCGGGGATTCTGTATGGCTATTCTGATCCGGAAGATACGGAAGGAAAGGCAGAACTTTACAGCCTGGTACAGGAACTCTCGGGGGAATTCAGGAAAAAGCACGGGGAAATCATCTGCCGGAATCTTCTGGCCGGGATCACATCGGATTCCTCACCGGTTCCGGAAGCCAGGACAGAGGCATATTATCAGGTGAGGCCGTGTGCCGGGTTTGCGGCATCGGCAGCAGAGATTCTGGAAAAAAAGATGAAGGAGAGGGAAAAAAGCCCGGAAGAAGTATAAAAAGACAGGCAGGAGGAAGCGCTGAAGAAAAAGAAGCCGGAAGAATACGGAAAACAGGAAAGCGGAACGAGGGAGAAAACAGAAGAAGAGAAAGAAAATGGAAAGAAGGAGGCAGAACGGCCGGATTTCCGCTGTAACCCGGCGGAAATCCGGCCGTTCTGCCCCCTCCGTCATGTGATCTGACAGACTATGTTTCTTTTTTCCATTTCAGAAGTGCCAGTGCACCTCCCAGAGGAAGAATCACTGAGAGAATGGCTGCCTTTCCCATCAGCCCGGAAACATGGACCCCGATGACGGCACCCGAGACAAATGTGAGAATGATGCCGAGATATTCTGCGGCATCTTTCCGCAGGCGGGAATCCCTGTTCCGGATTCCGCGATAAAAACATTCTGCGCAGCTGCGGAGATTGCCGGTACACATGGTGGATGCGAACGTTTTTCCGCCAACTTTTCTGAAGCTCTCGGCCTGAAGGGCGCAGAGAAAGGAAACCAGAATGTTGGACAGAATGTTCAGGATGGTTTCCGTGGGAATCAGGCTGACCACTGCCGCTACGGCAATTTCCAGCAGAAGGATTCTCTGCCGCCAGAGGGAACGGTTTCCTTCACCGAACCGGTCTCTCATGGCCATGGCAAGACAGACTCCGCAGAAAAAAGCAAAGATGGGAATCAGGTAACGGATCACATCGTCGTAAGCGCCCAGGGCAAGGGAAATTCCCACCCGGACGACATTGCCGGTCTGTGCGTTGGCAAAGACCTGATCGCGGCAGCAGTACGTATAGGCATCCAGAAAGCCGCCGGCTACGGTCAATAAGCATGCCAGCAGAAAGGATTCTGCGGTTGCTTCCCCCACTGTCTTTTCTTTCATTGCATTTCCCCCTTATGGTGTTGTTATAAAGTCAGGATTTGCGGTGGTTGCAGAAGCAGCCGGTTTTCCCGGGAACGGGGAAACCGGCTGCCGCTTTTCAGACAGATATCAACCGTATTCTTCTCAGACAGACCAGCTGTCCGGGGAATCAGATGACGCCTTCCGGTAAGTAGATGCCGACACCAGGACCGATCGGGATGCCCAGAAGCACCCAGATAAGCATGAAGATGATCCAGGCGATCTGAAGGACAATGGCGATGGGGATCATGTTGGAGATCAGAGTACCGATCTTAAGATCCTTCATATACTTGGTCTGTGCAACACTCAGAACCATCCAGATATAAGCGGACATGGGAGTGAAGCAGTTTCCCGGGGAATCGCCGAGTCTGTAAAGCAGCTGGGCAAAACCGGGATGGTAGCCGAGAAGCATGAACATCGGAACGAAAATGGGAGCGAAAATAGCCCATTTTGCGGAACCGGAAGATACGATGATGTTTACCAGTGCACAGATGATAATGAATGCGACGCACATGGGAAGACCGGTGAAACCGACGCCTTCCAGGAAATCAGCGCCCGCGATGGCCAGCATGGTACCGAGGTTGGTCCAGTTGAACAGACCCTGGAACTGACCGCAGAAGAAACAGAAGCAGATATATGCACCCATTCCGGACATCTGCTTTGTCATGGCTTTGCTGACATCCGTGGAATTCTTGAAAGTTCCTGCACCGACACCGTACATGATGCCGCACAGGGAGAAGAAAATGAACAGGATCGGAACCAGGCCGTTTAACAGCGGGGAGCCGACCAGTCCGCCTCCCTCGGCAGCCAGAGGTCCTGCCACAAATCCGGCAACGATGATAAGGATGTAGATAATGGCAGCGATACCGGCCATGTTCAGACCTTTTTTCTGAGCCGGAGTCACTTCTTCCAGTTTCTCGGAAGATTCTCCTTCATATTTTCCGAAACGCGGTTCCACGATCTTGGTGCAGACCGTACCGATTACAGCGGAGCAGAGGAAGGTGGAAGCGATCATGAAGAACCAGTTACAGGTAACATCCACCTGGAATGTGCTGTCCGGGAGGAATGCCTTGATGGCATCATTGGTAAGACCCTGAAGAAGGGAGTCTGTACCGGCAACCATGATATTGGCGGTAAATCCGGCCTGAGCACCGGCATAACCGCAGATCATTCCCACCACAGGATGCTTGCCGACACTCATGTAGATGATGGCAGCCATCGGCGGAACAACGATCATGGCTGTATCGGAAGCAATATTTCCCACCGTACCGACGAAAGCGATTATGTACGGAACCATAACGGCGGGAACATCCTTCAGACCGCCTTTCAGCATGGAAAGAATCAGGCCGGATTCCTCGCAGAGGCCGATGCCCAGAGTCATGGTGATAACCAGACCTAACGGAGCAAAGCCTGTGAAGTTCTTGACCAGATTGTCAAGGAACCACTGAAGTCCTGCCTGAGAAAATAAGTTGGCCGATGTAACTTCGGCTTCCGTTGCGGGATTGATCAGAGTGATTCCTGTCATGCTGAAGATCGCGCCGATGACGGCGGTGATCAGGAACAGCCAGCAGAACAGAATGGCTGGCGGCGGCAGTTTGTTGCAGACACGCTCGATGCCGTCCAGGAATTTGTCAACCCATGTTTTCTTGACAGCTGCATTTTCTTTCATGCAAATCCCCTCCTGTAAAATTATTTTTGAGACAGATCCTAGGCCCAAATCTGTCATACAATAATATAATACTATACATTTTGAAAAAAATCTATAATTTTTTAATAAAAAATTTATTTTATTTATTTTTGTATAATAAATTGTAAAGATCGAATGAAAAAAACTGAAAAAATCTCCAGTTTCGTTTATTGAAAAAGAACATAAAAAGAAAACAATCCTGCGGGGGCGCAGGACTGCTCTTCTTTTCAGGAGGGGATCATCCAAAAGCGGGTTGACAGGACTTCCGGACTTTTTTCCTGCCTGGGCGAGCAGGAAATCCCTCGTTGTATATATGCAATTGAAAGAAAATGTGCCGGAATAGATACGGAATATAAAACGGATTTCCATGAACCCGGCCGGCCGGAACAGGCTGCAGGTCTGCAGCGGAACCGGCCGACCCGAAGGAATCTGTAGACAGTATAACGTCTGACGGAAAGACTGTCCAGAGACAGAAAGGAAAATGAACATGATATTAACCGGCATTATGTCTTTTTTTGCGGGTTCTTGAATCTTACACAGGAAAACAAGAAAAAGCCATGGAACAGGTCCATGGCTTTCTGAATCGAGGGATGACAGGATTTAAAGAATACCTGCCGGAAGAGCTGTGCCGACACCCGGTCCGATGGGAATTCCGGCCATCATCCATAAGATCAGCATGATAATCCAGCAGATCTGAAGAACAACGGCGATCGGAAGCAGGTTGGCAACAAGAGTACCGATCTTGCAGTCTTTCATGTATTTTGTCTGGGCAACACTCAGAGCCATCCAGATATACGGAGACATCGGGGAGAAGCAGTTTCCCGGAGAGTCACCAAGTCTGTAAAGCAGCTGTGCAAAGCCCGGATGATATCCAAGGAGCATGAACATCGGAACGAAAATGGGAGCGAAAATAGCCCACTTTGCAGAACCGGATGTCATGAAGAGGTTTACAAATGCGCAGAGGAAAATAAATGCCACGCACATGGGAATTCCGGTGAATCCGGCAGCTTCCAGAGCGTCTGCGCCTGCGATGGCCAGCATGGTTCCAAGCTTGGTCCAGTTGAACAGACCCTGGAACTGACCGCAGAAGAAACAGAAGCAGACGTAGGAACCCATACCTGCCATCTGTTTGGTCATGGCCTTGCTGACATCAGAAGAATTCTTGAAGGTTCCGGCTACGGCACCGTATGTGATACCTGCAAGGCTGAAAAGAATGAACAGCAGCGGGATCAGACCGTTAAGAAGGGGAGATCCAACCAGAGCACCGTTCTCGCCTGCAAGCGGGCCTGCCAGGAAACCGATTACAACCACAGCAATGTAGAGAAGAGCTGCGATTCCGGATGCCCGGAGAGCTTTTTTCTGAAGCGGTGTTACTTCTTCCATCTGTTCATCGGAAGAACCTTCATATTTGCCGAAACGTTTGTCTACCAGCTGGTTGCAGACAAGACCGATCACGATAGAGCAAAGGAATGTGGAAGCGATCATGAAGAACCAGTTACAGGTAACATCCACCTGGAAAGTAGAATCCGGCATGAAACCTTTGATAGCATCGTTGGTAAGACCCTGAAGCAGGGAGTCTGTACCGGCGATCATCAGGTTGGCGGTGAAACCGGCCTGTGTACCGGCATAACCGCAGATAAGACCAACAACCGGATGCTTGCCGACGCCGAGATAAATGATGGCAGCCAGCGGCGGAATTACAACGGCGGAAGTATCGGATGCGATGTTTCCTACTGTACCTACAAATGCGATCAGGTAGGGAACGATAACCGGCGGAACGTTTTTCAGACTGTTTCTTAACAGAGACATAACGAGGCCGGATTCCTCACAGAGTCCTACGCCAAGGGTCATGGTAATAACGAGACCCAGCGGAGCAAAGCCTGTGAAGTTTTTCACCATGTTGTCAAGGAACCATTGAAGACCTTCCGTTGAGAACAGGTTCTGGGAAACCACGGCTTCCCCGGAAGCCGGGTTGATCAGTGTGATGCCGGCGGCGCTTACAATTGCACCGATTACGGCAACAATCACGAACAGGTAGCAGAACAGAATTGCTGGCGGCGGCAGCTTGTTGCAGACTGCCTCAATACCGCCAAGAAATTTGTCAATCCATGATTTCTTAGTGGTTGCGGTTTCTTTCATTGGTAACCTCCTGAAAAGTGTTTAACCGTTTCTTCGTCAAAAACATAGCTGCAGCTGCAGACCGCAGGCTATTCCCCCGATTCCGGCAAAGAAACAATGTCAAGAAGCATCGACCATGTACAAAGAGTACAAAAAGCGCTTCTAAACTACAGGCCACATTATACATTTTTCTTAAGAAATTGTCCAGCTTTTTTTTGAAATTATTAAATTTTTATAAAAAGCCACAATTCCTCAGCGGTTTCCGGGGGCGCGGCTGTGGATAATGATGCGGGATCAGATTCCGATGCTTGCACTCCATACGGTTTCATGCTACAATGAACAACAGAAACGGGCTGACGCAGGGCGTACCCGGAAAAATCAGAATGAGGAGGATGTTCAAATGAATTTTTTCGGGGGGAACTTTCAGGCCTGGAAGCTGCATACACTGGAGGATTATCTGTATCTGCTGGCGTTTATACTGGTGGGCGTTGCGTTTTTTGCCATGGTGATCCGTCATATGAACAAACAGAGGAATCATGAAAAGGCCCTCAGGAAGGTCATAAAAAGACTCAGAAGGCTGGCGGGCAGACCTTCCAGAATTTATGAGAAGGCTACATTCCGGTTCCCGGACGGACCGCAGGCATTTGACGCGGTACTGGCTGACAAAAGCGGCATCTATCTGGTGAAGACCTATGGATGGGGAATCAAGATTTACGGAACGCCGGACGGTGAAAACTGGCGCCGGGAAGATCCGAAGCGGAAGGAAGAATTTCCGAATCCTCTGCCGGAACTGAAGGCAGGAGCGGAAAAGATCCGGGAAGCTCTCAGCAAACAGGGAATCGGACAGGTCAAAATCATGCCCATGGTGGTTTTTGCGGACAATTATCAGACTCCCGAACTTTATCTGGGATACGGATCTTTTTCCACTACGTATCAGGAACTGAAGTCATGGTACAAAAAACAGGCTTCCGTGAAAGAGGCACAGTATGATTTTGAACGAGTTTCTTCTATATTAGAGGAGTTAAGCAGATAGGCAGAAAAACGCAGGAAGCAAGGCAAAAACGCCGACTGTTTCCGGAGAGCGGAATATGTAAAAAGATTTACATAGATGAAAAAAGGAAATTGGGAAGATGTATCAGGAGGGAAAACCAATGGTGAATGAAAAAAGACTGTTAGAGACATTTCTGGAGTATATTCAGATCGACAGCGAGACAAAGAATGAGAAAGCCATGGCAGAAAGAATGGTGGCCGATCTGAAGGCACTGGGACTTGAGGTACGGACCGACCATGCCGGTGAAGGATTTGGCTCCAACGGATATAACGTATATGCAAAGCTTCCGGGAACCATCCCCAGCGAACCCACCATTATGTGTGCACATATGGACACGGTTGTGCCCGGAAACGGCGTGAAGCCCACAGTGGAAGACGGAGTGATCCGCACAGACGGCACCACAGTGCTGGGCGGTGATGACAAGTCCGGAATTGCGGCCATTATTGAGGCTGTCAGAGTGATCAAGGAACAGAACCTGCCCTGCCGCAATACGGAAATTCTTTTCACCATCGGTGAAGAGGGCGGCATGCACGGAGCCAAGAACATGGATTATACCATGATGGAAGGAAAAGAGGCCATGGTATTTGATGCCAGCGGCGATATCGGAAAAGTCCTTACATGCGGACCCGGACAGATCAAGATTTTTGCCACCATCATCGGCCGCTCCTCCCATGCAGGTCTGGCACCGGAAGAGGGCATCAACGCCATCCAGGTGGCAGCCAAGGGAATCGCCAGAATGAATCTGCTCCGGATCGACGAGGAGACCACATGCAACATCGGAACCCTGAAAGCCGAGTATGCCACCAACATCGTTCCGGAAAAAGCGGAATTCATTGCAGAAGTAAGAAGCCGCAATCTGGACAAGCTCAACGCACAGGCAGCTCATATCAGACAGTGCCTGCAGGATGCATGCGATGAAATGGGAGCCAGACTTGAGATTGAGCTTGTGACCAATTACGTAAGCTTCAATGTACCGGATGAGGATTCCCTGGTGCAGAGAGTCTTTGAATCCTGCGGACGTCTGGGCTATAAGGCAGAGACTGCCAAGGGCGGCGGCGGAAGCGATGCCAATGTCATGGCGCTTCATGGAATCAAGCCCATTGTTCTGTCCACAGGCATGACCAAGGTCCATACCACCAGCGAAACTCTGAAAGTGGAAGACCTCAGCAAGTGCGCGGAACTGGTCCTTGACTTAATGACCCATTGATATTATATTAAGAGATGAAGTCTGAATAGGCTGATGCAGGCTGTTCCTTCCGGGACAGCCTGTTTTAATAACTGAGGAAGATGAGGTAATAAAAGTGAACCGGCATTTGATGAGGCTGTCCCCCATGAGGGTCCTTCTGGGCGGCTACTGTCTGATTATCCTTGTGGGAGCTCTGCTCCTGTTTCTGCCTGTGGCATCGAAAAGCGGAGAGATCACGCCGTTTACGGATGCGTTTTTTACGGCCACTTCGGCCACCTGTGTGACCGGACTGGTACGGTACGATACGTTCAGCCACTGGTCTCTGTTCGGGCAGATCGTGATTCTGGTGCTGATTCAGATCGGCGGCATGGGATTCATGACCATTACCATCTTCATGACCTGTTTTACCAAAAAGAAGATCAGCCTTTCCTCGCGATTTCTGATGCAGGAAGCCATTTCGGCTCCTCAGGTGGGAGGAATTGTAAGAATGACCAGGTTCATTCTTCTGGGAACTGTGGTCATAGAGACTGCGGGAGCTCTTCTGCTGGCATTCCGGTTCTGTCCGCAGATGGGGCTGGGAAACGGTCTGTATTATTCGGTTTTCCACTCCATTTCCGCATTCTGCAACGCCGGATTTGACCTGATGGGATTCCAGGGGGAATATTCTTCCCTGACTTCCATGCAGTCGGACTGGTATGTGAATCTGATTATCATGTCCCTGATCGTTGTGGGCGGTCTCGGATTTTTCGTATGGCAGGATATTCTGGACAGCAGAGGAAAGTTTTCCGTGCTGCGGCTGCATTCCAAGCTGGTGGTGATCACCACGCTCATTCTGATATTCGGAGGTGCCGCTGCGATTTTCGCACTGGAGGCGGCAGATGGCTTCACCGGAATGACGGTGCAGGAAAGGATTCTTGCTTCTCTGTTTCAGTCTGTGACATCCAGAACGGCCGGGTTCAATACGGTGGATCTGACAAAGCTGTCTGAAGGCAGCGTGTTTGTGATGATCTGCCTGATGCTGGTGGGAGGTTCCACCGGCTCCACCGCAGGCGGTATCAAGACCACAACCCTGGCGGTGCTGATTCTCAGTGTTTTTACCACATTCCACAGAAAACGGAACGTGGAGGTTCTGGGACGCCGGCTGGACGATAACATCAGCCGGACGGCCTCCTGTATTTTTATGATGTATCTGATTCTGTCCGTGGTGGCGACCCTGATTATTTCCAGTGTGGAAAAAATTCCTGTGCTGACCGCCATGTTTGAAACGGTTTCTGCAATCGCAACTGTGGGGCTGACTCTTGGAATCACTCCGGAAGTGTCCATGGTCTCCAAAATGATTCTCGCGTTTCTGATGATTTTCGGCAGGGCCGGTTCCCTGACCATGCTGCTGGCTTTTTCGGCAGACCGGGCTCCGGTGGCATCCAAGAAGCCTCTGGAAAAAATACAGATGGGATAATGACGGACTGCCGGACGGAGGCATCCGATTGGAAGGAGAAAGAATATGAAATCTGTTTTGATTATCGGACTCGGCCGTTTTGGCCGTCATATGGCACTGAAACTCATTGAAGAAGGAAATGAGGTTCTGGCTGTGGAAAGCAGCGAGGAGCGGGCGGACGAACTGGCGCCGGTTATCCGCAATATTCAGATCGGCGATGCCACCAACGAGGATTTCCTGAGATCTCTCGGAATCAGGAATTTTGACCTTTGTGTGGTGGGAGTCGCAGACAGTTTTCAGACGGCGCTGGAAATTACAGTGCTCCTGAAAGACCTGGGAGCAAGATATGTGGTGGCCAGAGCCACCAGAGACATCTATAAAAAGCTTCTGCTGCGCAACGGTGCGGATCACGTGGTCTATGCGGAGCGTGAAGTGGCAGAACGTCTGGCTGTCCGCTACGGGGTCAGCAGCAGTGTGTTTGATTACATCGAGCTTACACCGGAATACGGAATCTATGAGGTGGCCATTCCTGAAAGCTGGATCGGCCACAGCATTCTGGAGAAAGAAGTGCGTACCAGATACCATGTAAGCATTCTTGCCACCAAAAGAAACAAGACACTGTTTCCCATGCCTCATCCCGACTATGTGTTTACGGAGGGAGAGACTCTGATGGTCATGGGAAATCATAAAGATATCAAGGCCCTGACCAGATAACAGGGCAGTACCGGAGGGCAGATTATGGATAAGCCGGTGGTTCTCGTGGTGGAGGATGATACGGCGGTACGGAATCTTATCACCATGACGCTGGAAATGCAGGAATACCGATACCGTACGGCGGAAAACGGAAAACAGGCCATTATGGAAGCGGCATCCGGAAATCCGGACATCATTCTTCTGGATCTGGGGCTTCCTGACATGGACGGGGTTCAGGTCATTGAAAAAATCCGGGGATGGTCTTCCGTGCCCATTGTGATCATCAGTGCCCGGACCGAGGACAGGGATAAGATAGAGGCTCTGGATGCCGGAGCCGACGACTATCTGACAAAGCCGTTTTCCGTGGATGAACTGTCAGCCAGGCTTCGTGCCATCTGGCGGCGTCTGAGTATTTCCGGGGCAGGAGGAAGTGAGGCGCCGGTATTTATCAACGGAAACCTGAAAATCGATTTTTCTTCAGGCTGCGCATATATGGGAGATACGGAGCTCAGGCTGACTCCCAATGAATACAGGCTGCTCTGCATCCTTGCCAAAAATTCCGGGAAAGTACTGACGCATACCTATATTCTCAGGGAGGTATGGGGCAGCACTCTGGAAAGCGATGTGGCTTCGCTGCGGGTTTTTATGGCAAAGCTCAGGAAAAAGCTTGAGGCAGAAGACCGGGAGAATAAATATATCCAGACCCATGTGGGAATCGGTTACCGGATGGTCCGTGTGGATACCGGTGATTGACACCGGCAGGGCTGGATGTTACAATAGACAGAGAAATGAATACAGTGGCCCGGAGAATTGGAGTAGGGGAAACAGAAACGGATACAGGCCGTTTTGTTCCCGTACTCTTTTTTTGACGTCAGAAACTGTGTATGACAGGACATGACGCAAGAAGGACGGAGGGAATGGAAAAATGGAAGAAAAACGATGGGATGCGGTCATTATCGGAGGAGGCGTTGTGGGATGTGCCATAGCCAGAGAACTGTCCAGATATGAGATGAAGATATGCCTTGTGGAGAAAGAGGAAGATGTCTGCTCCGGCACGTCCAAGGCCAACAGTGCCATTGTTCATGCCGGATATGACGCGGAACCGGGAACCATGAAGGCCAGAATGAACCTGGAAGGAAACCGAAGGATGGAGCCTCTGGCAGAAGAACTGGATTTTGATTTCCGGCGGAACGGATCGCTGGTTCTCTGCTTTGCGAAAGAGGATCTGCCGGCGCTGAAAGCGCTGTATGAACGGGGGAGGATCAACGGCGTTCCCGGACTCAGGATTCTGTCTGGGGAAGAAGCCCGCGCCATGGAGCCCAATCTGTCGGAACAGGCGGTGGCGGCTCTGTATGCCCCCACCGGCGGCATTGTCTGTCCCTTCGGACTGACCATTGCTCTGGCTGAAAATGCCTGTGTCAACGGGGTGGAGTTCCGTTTCCTGACCCGGGTGGATTCCGTGGAAAGGACGGATTACGGATATCTGCTGAAAACCGGAACCGGAGAAATGGAAACAGCCTGCGTGATAAATGCCGCAGGGGTATACGGAGATGTGATTCACAACATGGTCAGCAGCCGAAAGCTTCATATTACTCCCAGAAAGGGAGATTACTGGCTTCTTGACAAGGCGGCGGGGGCTCATGTGTCCCATACGGTTTTTCAGCTGCCGGGGAAACTGGGAAAGGGAGTTCTGGTGACTCCTACGGTTCATGGAAATCTCCTTCTGGGACCCACCGCATCGGATCAGAAAGACCGGGAGTCGGCGGATACCACAGCGGAAGAACTGGAGGAAGTGGCCCAAAAAGCCTCTCTCAGCGTGAAACAGATACCTTTCCGGCAGGTGATCACAAGTTTTTCCGGTCTCCGTGCCCATGAAGACGGAGATGATTTTATCCTTGGGGAAATTCCGGATGCCCCCGGATTTTTTGATGCGGTGGGAATGGAATCTCCGGGGCTTTCCTCGGCTCCGGCCATCGGGGCATATATGGCCCGTATGGTGGCGGAAAAAACCGGGGCACAGCTCAAAAAGAATTTTACCGCAGGAAGAAAGGGAATTGTCAGGCCTTCTGCCATGAGCGAAGAAGAACGGGCGGACCTGATCAGAAAAAATCCTCTTTACGGAACAATTGTCTGCAGGTGTGAAGGAATCAGCGAGGGAGAGATCGTGGACGCGGTGCACAGGAAACCGGGCGCAGTTTCCATGGACGGAATCAAGCGGCGTGTGAGAGCGGGAATGGGACGCTGCCAGGCCGGTTTCTGTACTCCCAGGACCATGGAGATTCTGGCCAGGGAGACGGGAAAGACCATGGAAGAAATATGCAAGAACCGCCCCGGTTCTGAACTGATCCGGGGAGAGAACAGGAGGCAGCCGGAATGAAACATTATGAAATCGTTATCGTGGGAGGCGGTCCGGCAGGGCTGGCGGCTGCGGCTGCGGCCAGAAAAGCCGGAGCGGAGGAAATCCTGATTCTGGAAAGAGATTCCGTGCTGGGGGGAATTCTCAACCAGTGCATTCACAGCGGATTCGGTCTTCATACGTTCGGGGAAGAACTGACAGGTCCGGAATATGCGGACAGATTTGTGAAAGTCATCCAGGCGGAAAAGATACCATATCGTCTGAATGCCATGGTGACGGATATCAGCCGGGACAGAAAGATCACATATGTCAGCCGGGAAGAGGGACTCTGCACGGTACAGGCCGACGCGGTGGTGCTGGCCATGGGCTGCCGGGAACGGCCCCGGGGAGCGCTGAACATTCCAGGTTCCCGTCCTGCGGGGATATATTCAGCCGGAACCGCCCAGAGACTGATGAATATCGAGGGGTATCTGGTGGGGAAAGAGGCTGTCATTCTGGGGTCCGGGGATATCGGGCTTATCATGGCCAGAAGAATGACCCTGGAAGGAGCCAGAGTCCGGGTGGTGGTAGAACTGATGCCCTACTCAGGAGGACTGAAGAGGAACCTTGTTCAGTGCCTGGATGATTACGGGATTCCCCTGAAGCTGAGTCATACGGTGGTGAAAATCCACGGGAAGGAGAGAGTTACGGGAGTGACGCTGGCGGCAGTGGGACCGGACAGAAAGCCGGTGCCCGGCACGGAAGAGTTTTACAGCTGCGATACGCTTCTTCTTTCCGTGGGCCTGATCCCGGAAAATGAACTGACCGGAAACCTTCCGGTGCCTGTGAGCAGCGCCACATCGGGGCCGGAGGTGAATGAACGGCTGGAGACCGGAATGGAAGGCGTGTTTGCCTGCGGAAATGTGCTCCATGTTCATGATCTGGTGGATTTTGTATCTGAGGAGGCGGCAGCGGCCGGAAGAAATGCGGCGCTTTATGTGGAGAAAAAGAAGCAGGGAGCGGAGGAGCAGCCGGAGAAAGGGAGAATTCCTGTTGCCGCCGGTCCCGGAGTCCGCTACACCGTGCCCCAGAGGATGGATCCGCATTTTCCTGACGGAGCGGTCAGGGTCAGGTTCCGGACCGACAACGTATACAGGGACCGGAGAATCTGTGTGTATGCGGACGGCCGCAGAGTCATGGCTGTGAGAAAAAAAATTCTGGCTCCGGGCGAAATGGAACAGATCATGCTGACGGAGCAAATGTTTTCGGGGATGCTTCCGGAAACGGAGATCCGGATTTCGGTGGAGGAGGAATAGCATTTGGAAAAGAGAGAGCTTACATGTATCGGATGTCCCATGGGATGCCGGCTGCAGGTGACTGTGGACGGGGAGACAATTCTGGTGGAAGGAAACCAGTGTCCCAGGGGGAAAGCCTATGGGGAGAAGGAAGTGACAGCTCCGGTAAGGAGCGTGACATCCACGGTTCCTGTCATGGGAGGCGTGCTGCCTGTGGTATCCGTGAAGACCAGGGGAGAGATTCCGAAAGACAGAATTTTTGCCTGTATGGCAGAAATCCGGAAAGCCAGGGCCTTTGCACCGGTCCGGATCGGTGATATGATAATAGAAAACTGTGCCGGAACCGGAGTACCGGTGGTGGCCACAAAAAATGTGGGAAAGGCGGAAACATAGATGAGGTTTACGGATAAAAAGACAGAAACGGCGGGCAAAGCAGGAACAGCCGACAGCAGGGAAACAGAGTACAGGAAAAAACTTCTGGACGAGACAGAACTGTTTGTGCTGGACATGGACGGAACGTTTTATCTGGGGGACCGGATTCTTCCCGGTGCCCTGGATTTTATCCGGGAGGTGGAGCGGCAGGGAAAAAAGTATCTTTTTTTCACCAATAATTCCTCCAGATCTCCCAGGCTGTATATGGAAAAACTGGCCGGAATGAACTGCACGATCCGCAGGGATCAGATCATGACGTCGGGAGATGTGATGATTCAGTACCTGAAATCCACAAGGCCGGGCAGGACGGTGTATCTGGTGGGAACTCCGGCTCTGAAGGAAACATTTCTGGAGGCAGGCATTTCTCTGACAGAAGAACAGCCGGATATTGTGGTGGTGGGGTTTGATCTGACTCTGACCTACGAAAAACTGGAGAGAGCCTGTACGTTTATCCGGAACGGGGCAGAATTCCTGGCCACACACCTGGACATCAACTGTCCCACCGAGGACGGATTCATCCCGGACTGCGGGGCCATGTGTGCCGCCATTTCCCTTTCCACGGGGAAGCAGCCCAGGTATGTGGGAAAGCCGTTTGCGGAAACCGTGGACATGGTTCTGCAGGTGACCGGAGCGGCCCGGGAGAAGACCTCATTTGTGGGAGACCGCCTGTATACGGATGTGGCCACCGGCGTGAAAAACGGGGCCAGAGGACTGCTGGTGCTGACGGGAGAGACAAAGCCGGAGGATGTGGAGCATTCGGAAGTGAAGCCGGACGGGGTTTATCAGTCTCTGGGAGAGATGGGGGAACTGATGAAAAAAGCCCCGGAATTCCGGGGCTGAAGGATTATTCTCTGACTTCCAGATGCAGAACATCCGGGCGGGAATAGTGGCCGCAGGTGTCGAATTCCATACGGCTTGCAGGAACCAGGTTCATGTCCAGGTCGGCATAGAGAATGCCTTCCCGGTCCCATATGGTATCTGTGACGCAGTGACCGAAGGGGTCAATGATATTGCTGCCGCCCCTGCAGACCACTTCCGGAAGTGCGGAAATCTCCTCCGGGCAATGGAGATCGTCGGGATAGGAAGCTCTGGTAAAATACATGTCACAGTTTATCACATAGCAGTGGCCTTCAATGGCAATGTGGCGGATGGTGGACTGCCATTCCTCGTTGTCATTGGTGTTGGGGGCAATGTACAGGGTGACGCCTTTCTGATACAGGGCGGTTCTTGCCAGAGGCATATAGCTTTCCCAGCAGATCATGGCGCCCATGGGGCCCCAGGGTGTTTCGGCCATGGGGAAGAAGTCGCGGTCTGCGTCTCCCCATACCAGACGTTCGGAGCCGGTGGGCTTCAGCTTTCTGTGAACACAGATGAGCTCTCCCTCCGGAGAGAAAATCAGGTTGCTGTTGTAAAGGGTGGCAGTGACGGCATCCCGTTCGGAAACGCCGATGCTTACATAGGCATGGGCATCCCTGGCCGCCTTTCCGATGGCTTCCGTTTCCGGGCCGGGAACCAGAATGGAATTGTCATAATAACGCTTCCAGTCTTTTCTCCCGTTTTCCCCGCGGCTTCCCACGGTAAAACCGAAAGTCATTCCGTAAGGATATCCGGGGATGAAAAGTTCCGGGAAAACGATGAGTTCCGGATTGTTTCCGGCACATTGGGCAATGAGATCCTGTACTTTGCGGGTGCAGGCATCTTTGTCGAACATAACCGGTTCCGCCTGGACGACTGCAATCCGGCAGGTATCTTTGAGATCTTTCATATGTCTCAGCTCCTATCTGATAAGTGTTGACTGTATCATATCACAGACGGTAAAATAGGAACAGCGGAAAAAAGAAAAGAGTCTTATCGGAAATTTTGAACCAGGAGGCAGGACATGGAACTCAGGAATCTGAAAACCTTTATCCGCGCAGCAGAACTGGGGAGCTTTTCCAGGGCTGCGGAGCGGCTGAATTATGCCCAGTCCACGGTAACGGCCCAGATCGAAGCGCTGGAACAGGAACTGGGAGTGGTGCTTTTTACGCGCACCGGACGGAAAATCGTACTGTCTGCCGCCGGGAAAGAACTGCTTTCCTACGCATATGAGATGACGGGGCTGGCGGAAAAGGTAAGGACACATTTTTCGGGTTCCGGGGAACCGGAAGGAGAACTGCGTCTGGGAATCCTGGAATCCATCTGCGCGTCGGATTATATGACAGGGATTGCCCTGTTCCTTGAGAAATATCCGGGAGTGCGGCTCCATGTAACGGTGGGGACCACCATACAGCTGGAAGATATGCTGAAGCGGGGAGAAGTGGACGTGGTTCTGCTTCTGGACCGCCCGGTATCAGATGCGGCCGTGCGCATTCTGTTCCGGAAGCCGGAGCGGATTGTGTTTTTCGGCCCGGGAACAGACGCGTACCGGAACAGGGAGCCGGTGCCTCTGGAAGAACTGGCAGAGGAGAACTGGCTTCTTACCGAAAAGGGATGCAATTACAGGAAACTGCTGGAAGAAGAACTTTCCTCAAAGGGGCTGGGAATCCGGGACAGACTGGAAATCGGATCCACAGATGCCCTGATCCGGTTTGTGAAAATGGGGCTGGGGATTTCTCTTCTGCCGGAATTTGACCTGAAAACGGAACTGGAATCCGGACAGATCACGGAAATCCGGGTGAAAGACTGCAGCATGCAGATGGACATCCAGATCCTGGTTGCCGCCGAAAGGTGGATTTCTCCGGCGGTCCGCGGATTCTGCGAGGTGGTCCGGCGGGCGCTGGAAGATAACCATGAAACGTGAAAAGACATACAAAAACCCGGGAAATTTCCCGGGTTTTTGTATGGTTAAAAAGAGGATAATAGGATGTTTTATTTATATGATCAACTCCGGCCCTGCGGCACGGAGATTATTGTTAGTCGAGTCCGGCAATGTCTGCGCGCTTTTTTATGCCGGCCTCATTTGTTTTTGATGGTTACAGTATACCGGAGAATTGTGACGGAAGTATGGAAAATTTCTAAAAGGAAAATGAAAAGGACCGGAGAAATACTACGAAAAATAAAAACAATTTTAATAATTTCTTCCTTGATATTAAGAAATCAAGATGGTATATTGTTCCCTGTTATGGCAGATGCTATCTGACAGAGAAGCGGCGGACCGCCTGCAGAAACGCCCTGCGGAGACAGGCACGGGAACTGCGTGCGGACTGCGGCATGGAACGCCGGCGCCAGGAATGCCGGCGGAAAGAATCAATCTGAGGAGAGTGATTATTATGAAGAAAAAAATTCTGACTGTACTGGCTGTATGTGCCATTGCCGTTATGGTGACCGCATGCGGGTCAGGCAATGCGTCTTCAACAGAAACCACGGAAAGCGGAGCATCCGCAGAGGCATCCTCTGAAGCAGGAACAACAGCAGAAGGGGAAAAGGAGACAGATAAGGAAGACGTTTCCGCATCCCAGAACGGAACCGATGACAGCAAGGCGGCAGATGAGACCGAGGAGACTCTGGATGCAGAGATCGAAGCACAGGGACCTGGTGCTACGCTGGAAGATGAAATGAACGAGGAAGATAAGAATTTCAGTGACCTGGAAAATTCCGATTACAACGGGTTTGCGTCCCAGATTGTGGAGGCAGTAAAAGCCAAGGACATGAATGCGCTTGCAGATCTGATGGCATATCCCACCTATATCTCCTGCGTGCAGGAAAATGACGGAATCGTGGACAGCAAAGAGGCGTTTCTGGCACTGGATCCAGCAGTGATTTTTGATCAGAGCCTGATCGACGCGGTGTCCTCCGCCGATCTTGGAAGCCTGGAGCCGCTGGTGGCAGGAGTTGTCATCGGAGATGATACCCCCAATATCATTTTTAATTCCGTGGACGGCAAACTGGGAATCACAGGAATCAATTATTAATAACGGGATAAAGGAAACAAAAGATAAATCATAAAAGGATCTCTAAAAAAGCCCTTGCTCGGCCCTGCCGGATAAGGGTTTTTTTGGAATTTCCGGGGAATGCGGAACGGCACAGGTCCCGGATGCAGGAAAAAGATGTACAAAGGAGATAAAGGAGAAGTATTATGGCAGAGATTGTGGAAATAAAAGATCTTTCAGCGCCGGAACTGGATGTTTATGCCAGAATTTCCGAGAACCAGCTGGCCCGTTATTATGAACCGGCTCCCGGACTGTTTATTGCAGAAAGTCCCCGGGTCATTGAAAGGGCCATGGATGCGGGATTTGCTCCGGTTTCTTTTCTGGCGGCCAGGGAGCATCTGAGAGGAGAGTCGGTTCAGCTGACGGAACGGTATCCGGAGATTCCGGTCTATACGGCTTCTTCTGAGGTGCTCACCGGCCTGACGGGGTTCCAGCTGACCAGAGGCATGCTGTGTGTCATGAAACGGAAGCCGCTTCCTTCCGTGGAGGAAATCGCAGGTAAGGCTTCCAGAATCGCCGTTCTGGAAGGTGTGATGAATCCCACCAATATGGGTGCCATTTTCCGGTCTGCAGCGGCACTCGGAATGGATGCGGTGCTGCTGGCTCCTTCCTGCAGCGATCCTCTGTACAGGAGGGCGATCCGGGTGAGCATGGGAACCGTGTTTCAGATTCCATGGACATGGTTTGACCGGAAAAAGAAATGGCCGGAACAGGGAATGGAACTTCTGGGAAAACTGGGGTTCCGGACCGCTGCCATGGCCCTGAAAGAGGATTCGGTGTCCGTTGCGGACCCGCAGCTGGCGAAGGAAGAAAAGCTGGCGGTGATTCTGGGAACCGAAGGAGAAGGTCTGGGAGAAGAGACCATCCGGCGCAGTGATTATACGGTGAAAATTCCCATGTTTCACGGCGTGGACTCCCTCAATGTGGCGGCAGCCAGTGCAGTGGCTTTCTGGCAGCTGGGGGCCGGAAGAGGAAACGTGAAATTTCCGTGATACCCGAAAAAACTTCCGGCAAACATCGGGTTAGAAATGGACAAAGACGGAAATATTTAGTATAATGGAGCCGATATTCGTGAAAGAAGGGATGGAAACTCAATGAGTCAGAAAAAAAACGGCCTGAGCAATCTGGTACTGGTGACCCAGCTGGGCATCAATGTGCTGACGCCGGTCTTTCTCTGCCTCCTGGCCGGAATCTGGATCGACAGAAAATTCGGCGTGAAGACCACCCTTGTGTTTCTGATTCTCGGCATCCTTTCCGGAGCCGCAAGTGCCTACAGGACCGCCAAAGCCACCGTGGAAAAAGAGCGGAGGGAAAAAGAGCAGGAAATGGAGGCGCAGGTAAGGGAATGGAACGAGAAATTCGGCGAGAAAGGCGGTGACCGCTGATGAGCGACTCCATCCGGAAACAGGTGCTGGAAATGTATGTGGGCGTGGTGCTCCATAATCTGGTACTGGCAGCCATATGTCTGGTGCGGTTCCGGAGTGTTCCGGTTTTTCTGGGACTTCTGGCGGGAATGCTGGGGGCGTTCGGCCTTCTGGCCAGCATTGCCGTATCGGCGGAACTGTGTGCCGCATCCGGGGACGAGGCCTATGCGTCGAAAAAAATGGCGGCCCACGCGCTTCTCAGAGGGCTGGGCATCATTGCGGCTGTGGCTGTTTTATGGAAGTTCACGGATATCAATATTCTTGCGGCGGCACTGGGACTTCTGGGAATGAAGACCGGTGCATATCTGTATCCCGCAGTGCATAAATTTCTGAACCATCGGGCCGGGGATTCACAGGCTCCTTTGGGATAAACCTTTACTTTTCAAGAAAGGAGGATGAAGCAGTAATGGGGGAAACTGCTGGCAGCGGAGCGGATTTTATGATCCACGGGATCGTGAAATACCAGCTCTTCGGACAGGAACTGTGGCTGACGACAACGACAGTGGGCATGACGATCGTCACGGTCCTTCTTGTGGTTCTGGCCTTTGCCGCCAATCGTGCCATGAAACGGGCAACGGAAGTTCCGGGAACCTTCCAGAATATTCTGGAGATCGGGATCGAACTTCTGGAAAGCATGACAACCGGAATTCTGCACGGTGAGGCAAGACGGTTTGCAAATTATATCGGAACCATATTCCTGTTTATCCTGTTCTGCAATCTCAGCGGCCTGTTCGGCTTAAGAACCGTGACGGCGGATTTCGGCGTGACATTTCTTCTGGGCCTGGTGACGTTCGGGATCGTGCAGTATCAGGGCATCAAAAATCATGGCGTGGGACACTTTACCGGACTGTTCAAGCCCATTCCGGTTCTGTTCCCGATCAATCTGATCGGAGAATTTGCCAATCCCATCTCCATATCGCTCCGTCTGTTTGCCAACATGCTGTCGGGAGTCATCATCATGGGACTCTGGTACGGCATGATGCCGATTTTTGTAAAGATCGGTATACCGGCGGCGCTTCACGTATACTGTGATCTGTTCTCGGGCTGTATTCAGACCTATGTGTTCTGTATGCTGACCATGGTATATGTAAACGACAAACTTTAAGTGACAAATGCGAAACAGTTGTCAACATTTTAATTTCAGGAGGAATTCTATATGAATATTTCAGGACAGGATTTCATTTATGGTTGTTCCGCAATCGGAGCAGGGCTGGCAATGATCGCCGGTATCGGACCTGGTGTAGGACAGGGTATCGCAGCAGGACACGGTGCTGCCGCAGTGGGAAGAAATCCCGGAGCAAAATCCGATATCACATCCACCATGCTTCTGGGCCAGGCAGTTGCCGAGACTACAGGTCTTTATGGTCTGGTCGTTGCCATCATCCTCATGTTCGTCAAGCCGTTCGGTTGATCTGCATGGAAAACCGGAAGGCTAAAGGAGGCGAGACTGGACCTTGGAACGGTTAATTAATTTTGACCCTCAGTGGATCAATGATATCGTAATCACGGGAATCAATATTTTCATCCTGTTTTTTGCGCTGTCGTATTTTCTGTTCAATCCCGTCAGGGATTATCTGGAAAAAAGAAGACAGAAAATCGCGGATGACCTTCAGAATGCCAGGGATAACAAGAAAAGTGCCGAGGCGCTGAAAGCCGAGTATGAGGACAGACTGAAGGAGATTCATAAAGAAGCCGAGCAGATTCTGGACGAGGCGAGAAAAAAAGCAAAGAAACAGGAAACGGATATCCTGGCAGAAGCCAGGGAGGAAGCGGAGCGGATCCTTTCCCGGGCAAACCGCGAAGTGGAGCTGGAAAAGAAGAAGGCTCTGGAAGAGGTGAAGCAGGAGATGGTTTCCATCGCATCTATGATGGCAGCCAAAGCCGTGGCCGCATCCATCGACGTGAAAATACAGGATGCCCTGGTTGATGAGACTTTAAAGGAAATGGGTGAGCGTACATGGCAAAGCTAGTGTCAAAGGTATACGGAGACGCCCTGTTTGAAGATGCCATGGACAAGGGAAAAGCTTTGGAATGGCTTCCCGAGGCCGAGGCCCTGAAGGGTATTTTTCAGGAAAATCCGGACCTTGCAGCGTTTCTGAATCATCCGCAGATTGAAAAAGAAGAAAAGATCCAGGTTCTGAAAAATATATTCTCCGGCCGGACCACGGAGGATTTTCTGGGATTTTTCATTATTGTTGTGGAAAAGGGACGTCAGGATTTCATTGTCCCCATCCTGGACTATTTCATAGACAGAGTAAAAGAATACAAAAAAATCGGCGTGGTGTCCGTGACCAGCGCCGCAGAGCTTTCTGAAGAACAGAAAAAGAAGATAGAAAACCGGATTCTGGAAACCACGGCTTTTGTAAGTCTGGAAACAGAGTACAGGGTGGACCCGGATCTGATCGGCGGACTTGTCATCCGCATCGGTGACCGGGTTGTGGACAGCAGCATCCGGACCCAGCTTCTGGAACTGAAACGGGAGCTTCTGAAGATTCAGCTTGCTTAATGGAAAAGAAAGAAGGTGCAGACCTCAAATGAACTTGAGACCAGAAGAAATCAGCTCGGTCATAAAAGAACAGATCGAAAGATATTCTGCCAAACTGGAAGTCTCTGATGTGGGAACCGTCATTCAGGTGGCAGACGGCATTGCCCGTATCCATGGTCTGGAGAAAGCCATGCAGGGTGAACTGCTGGAGTTCCCCGGCGAGGTATACGGCATGGTCCTGAACCTGGAGGAGGACAATGTGGGTGCTGTTCTGCTCGGCGATACTTCAGGCATCAGCGAAGGCGATACGGTAAAGACCACAGGCCGCGTGGTGGAGGTTCCGGTGGGCGATGCCATGACCGGACGTGTGGTCAATGCCCTGGGACAGCCCATTGACGGCAAAGGTCCCATTCATACAGATAAATACCGCCGGATTGAGCGCGTGGCTCACGGCGTCATCGAAAGAAAATCCGTGGACACTCCGGTACAGACCGGAATCAAGGCCATTGACGCCATGATTCCCATCGGAAGAGGACAGCGGGAGCTGATCATCGGCGACCGCCAGACCGGAAAAACAGCCATTGCCATTGACACCATCATTAACCAGAAGGGTCAGGGCATGCACTGTATCTACGTGGCCATCGGCCAGAAGGCATCCACGGTTGCCAACATCGTAAAAACCCTGGAAGAATTCGGTGCCATGGATTATACGACCCTTGTGGTTTCCACTGCGTCAGACCTGGCTCCGTTACAGTATATTGCTCCCTATGCGGGCTGCGCCATCGGCGAGGAGTGGATGGAAAACGGAGAAGATGTACTGGTGGTATATGATGACCTGAGCAAACATGCCGCCGCTTACCGTACCCTGTCCCTGCTGCTCAAGAGACCTCCGGGACGTGAGGCATACCCCGGCGACGTATTCTATCTGCATTCCAGACTGCTGGAGAGAGCCTCCAGGCTGTCGGATGATCTGGGCGGAGGTTCCCTGACGGCCCTTCCCATCATTGAGACCCAGGCAGGTGACGTATCCGCATATATTCCGACCAATGTAATTTCCATTACCGACGGTCAGATCTATCTGGAAACGGAAATGTTCCATTCCGGATTCCGTCCGGCCATCAATGCGGGACTTTCCGTATCCCGTGTGGGCGGCGCGGCCCAGATCAAGGCCATCAAGAAAATTGCGGCGCCCATCCGTGTGGAGCTTGCCCAGTACCGGGAACTGGCTTCCTTTGCCCAGTTCGGTTCCGAGCTGGATGCCAGCACAAAGGAACAGCTGGCTCAGGGTGAAAGAATCCGTGAAGTTCTGAAGCAGCCCCAGTACCAGCCCATGGCCGTGGAGTATCAGGTAATCATCATTTACGCGGCCACGAAGAAATATCTTCTGGATATTCCGGTGGCGGAGGTTCTGGACTTTGAAAAGGAACTGTTCCATTATATTGATACTCACTATCCGGAGATTCCGGCCGGCATCCGGGAGACGAAAGAACTGAAGCCGGAGACGGAAGAGCTCCTGAAAAAAGCCATTGAAGAGTGCAAGGCGGCAAGATAAGGCAGGTGATGAATCATGGCAACCATGAGAGACATTAAACGCAGGAAAGCCAGTATCGAAAGCACAGAGCAGATTACCAAAGCCATGAAACTTGTCGCCACCGTCAAGCTCCAGAAATCCCGGCAGAAAGCGGAGAATTCCAGGCTGTATTTCAATGTGATGTACAGGACCATTCAGCAGATGCTGAAAAAGTCCGGCGGAATTTCCCACAGATATCTGAAAGCCGGGCAGTCCGGAAAAAAGGCGGTTGTGGTCATCACTTCCAACCGCGGCCTGGCAGGCGGATACAATGCCAATATGATCCGTCTTGTGACCGGAAGCGGAATTGCGGCGGAGGACGCGAAAATCTTTGCCGTAGGAAGGAAAGGACGGGACGGACTTGCAAGAAAGGGCTATGAGATTGCCGGGGATTATTCGGACATGATCGAGGAGCCGGTTTACGGGGATGCTCTCAGGCTGACCAAGGAGCTTCTTGCCCAGTTCGAAAACAATGAGATCGGAGAGATTTATCTGGCCTATACTTCATTCAGAAACACGGTGAGCCAGATCCCCAGATTCATGAAGCTGCTGCCGGTGGATCCGGAAGCAGCAGAGGAAGATGCAGATCCGGGAGATGACCTGCTTCTGATGAACTATGAGCCAAATGAGGAAGAGGTCCTCAACGATATCATTCCCAAATATATGAGCAGCCTGATTTACGGTGCGTTTCTGGAAGCTGCCGCCAGTGAAAACGGAGCCAGAATGACAGCCATGGATTCCGCCACCAACAATGCGGAGGAAATGATTGAAAAACTGTCCCTGCAGTATAACAGGGCAAGACAGGGCTCCATTACACAGGAACTTACAGAGATTATTGCCGGCGCCAATGCCATTGAAAACTAAGATGGTTTTCCCGAGGCCGGCGCCTGTGAGCGCAGCGAATTTAGAATATGACAAGGAGAAAGGAAATGGCAGAGAAAAACATTGGCAGGATCACTCAGGTCATCAGTGCCGTCCTGGATATCAAATTCAGCGAAGGCCATCTGCCTGAGATCAATGACGCCATTGAGATCACCACGGCAGATGGCGGGAAACTGGTGGTAGAAGTTGCCCAGCATCTTGGTGATGATACAGTCAGATGTATCGCTCTCGGCCCTACCGACGGTCTTGTGCGCGGCATGGAGGCCGTGGCCACCGGAGGCCCCATTATGGTGCCGGTGGGAGAAAAGACTCTGGGCCGCATTTTCAATGTTCTGGGCGATCCCATTGACAATAAAGAGAAACCGCAGACAGAAAAACGCCTTCCGATTCACCGGAAAGCCCCCAGCTTTGAGGAACAGTCCACGGAAACAGAGATTCTGGAAACAGGAATCAAGGTTGTGGACCTGCTCTGCCCCTACCAGAAGGGCGGAAAAATCGGTCTGTTCGGCGGTGCCGGTGTAGGCAAGACCGTTCTGATTCAGGAACTGATCCGGAACATTGCCACGGAGCACGGCGGTTATTCCGTATTCACCGGTGTTGGTGAACGTACCCGTGAAGGCAATGACCTGTATTATGAAATGCAGGAGTCCGGTGTTATCAATAAGACCACCATGGTGTTCGGACAGATGAACGAACCGCCGGGAGCCCGTATGCGTGTGGGTCTTACGGGACTGACCATGGCAGAGTACTTCCGTGATGAAGGCGGAAAGGACGTACTGCTTTTCATTGACAATATTTTCCGTTTCAGCCAGGCAGGTTCCGAGGTATCGGCTCTTCTGGGCCGCATGCCGTCGGCAGTTGGATATCAGCCCACCCTGCAGACCGAAATGGGTGCGCTTCAGGAGCGGATCACATCCACAAAAAACGGCTCCATCACTTCGGTTCAGGCAGTTTATGTGCCGGCGGATGACCTGACGGACCCGGCTCCGGCCAATACCTTCACACATCTGGACGCCACTACGGTTCTGAGCCGTTCCATCGTGGAACTGGGAATTTATCCGGCTGTGGATCCGCTGGAGTCCACATCCAGAATTCTGGATCCCAGGATCGTGGGAGAGGAGCATTACCGGGTGGCTCGCGGCGTGCAGGAAGTGCTCCAGAGATATAAAGAGCTTCAGGATATCATCGCAATGCTGGGTATGGATGAGCTTTCGGAAGAAGATAAGCTGACCGTATCCAGAGCAAGAAAGATCCAGAGATTCCTTTCACAGCCGTTCTTTGTGGCAGGACAGTTTACAGGACTGGAAGGCCGTTATGTGCCTGTTTCCGAAACGATTCAGGGCTTCAAGGAGATCCTGGAAGGCAAACATGACGACATACCGGAGAACCTGTTCCTGAATGCCGGAAATATCGATGATGTTCTTGCCCGCGTGAAATAGGGGGTGGGAAGATGGCAGAGACGATGAAGCTGCAGATCATAAAACCCGACGGAGAGTTCTACCAGGGAGAAGTCACCATGGTGGAGCTCAATACGGTCAACGGTCAGGTGGGTGTCTATCCGGGACATATCCCGGTGACGGCTGCCGTTGCGCCGGGTATCCTCACCATTCACACGGGACAGGAAGAACGGAAGGCGGCACTTCTTTCCGGTTTCCTGCAGATTCTGCCGGAAAAAGTGACAGTTCTTGCGGAAGCCGCAGAATGGCCGGAAGAGATTGACGGAAAGCGGGCCAATGAGGCGCGCCTCCGCGCAGAAAAAAGACTGGCCGAAAATGCTCCGGGACTGGATGTGGCAAGGGCGGAAGCCGCTCTCAGCCGGGCTCTGGTACGGCTGTCACTGACAGGAGACAAATAAATAACAAAAAAGAATAAAGCACCAGAAAAGGAAGCCGTACCCGGCAGGGACGGCTTCCTTTTTGTATGGGAAAATGCTTCCGGATACGCTTTTTTCATAAGTTCTTAATAAAAAATTAACTGACATCCTTATTTACATTTATAAGTTGTCAATGTATAATGGAAACACGTTTTTTGGAAATGAGGTGCATAAAATATGAAGAGAACCGTGGTACCTTCCCAGTATCTGCAGATCGCGCTGGATCTGGCGGACCGGATTGCCAGAGGGGAGCTGGAAGAAGGGCAGAAAATATACGGGCGTTCCGTCATGGCTTCGGAATACGGAGTGTCTCCGGAAACCATCCGCCGGGCCCTCTGGCTGCTTTCGGATATGAAAGTGGTGGAAGTGAAGCCCCAGAGCGGAGCCGTGGTACTGTCGGCAGACAATGCCAGAAGATATATTGACAATTTTCATGAGGATGCCAGTACGGATCTGCTGAGACATCAGCTGAATGATCTGATTTCCGAGTCTGCGGAGCTCAACCGCCGTCTGGCGGAGACGGTACATGCATTTCTGAAGTCCCAGGAAACCTTTGCGGCGGCCAGCAGACCGCTGCCCAACTATGAAGTGACGGTTCCCAAGGATTCGCCGCTCATCGGGAAAAACATCGGAGAACTGAAATTCTGGCAGTCCACCGGAGGTACCATTGTAGCCATAAGACGGGGGCAGACAGTGATCCTTTCTCCCGGACCCTATGCGGAACTGTACGGGGGAGATGTGATCATTTTGGTAGGCGCGCCTGCGGCGGCAGAGGCTGCCCGCCGCCTGATATCGGCAAAGGAGGGAAGAAAAGATGATTCAGTTTGAACATGTTTCTAAAAAATATGGAAATACCCAGATTCTTGATGATCTGACTTTCACCATTCCTGACGGAAAGTTCGTGATTCTCATCGGACCGTCGGGCTGCGGAAAAACCACCACCTTAAAGACCATCAACCGCCTGATCGAACCGGATTCCGGAAAGATATCCATAGACGGAAAGGATATCAGAGCCACGGATAAGGTGGAACTGAGGCGTCATATCGGCTACGTGATCCAGCAGATCGGTCTGTTCCCCAATATGACGGTGGCCCAGAACATCTGCGTGGTACCGAAACTTTTAAAATACAGCAGGGAAAAATGCGATGAAATCGTGGAAGAAATGCTGAAAATGGTGGGAATGGAAGAACATGCAGGCAAGTATCCTTCGGAGCTTTCCGGGGGCCAGCAGCAGCGCATCGGCGTGCTGAGGGCATTTGCCGCCTCTCCGCCCATTGTGCTGATGGATGAGCCTTTCAGTGCGCTGGATCCCATGACCAGGGAAACGCTGCAGGATGAGGTGAAGAAGATTCAGCAGAAGCTGAAAAAAACCATTGTGTTTGTAAGCCACGACATGGCGGAAGCTCTGAAACTGGCAGATATAATCATATTTATGGATAAGGGAAAGGTGGTCCAGATGGCCTCTCCGGAGGAGATGCTGAAAAACCCTGCCAGCGATCTGGTAAGCAGTTTCCTGGGCAAACATGCAGGAGCTGCGGCGTCTTCCAGAGTGGAAAACTTCATGCGCACCAACGTGTACAGTGTCCAAAAAGACAGAGGAATTCTGGAGTGTGCGGAACTTATGGCCAGAGGAAGCGTGGATACGCTTCTGGTGACGGATGAAAACGGGCGGTATGAAGGAACGGTTTCCATCGGAGACATTCGCCACTGGGGCAGAGAACTGAAAAATGTGGAGCCTCTGATCCGCCAGGCCACCAGAACGGCCCGGGTGGGAGATGAGGCCAAGGACAGCGTGGATTACCTGCTGGATACGGGAGCAAACTATGTGGTGGTGCTCAATGAGGATGACACCATTGCAGGAATTGTAACGAAAACCAGCGTTGCGAGGACAGTGGCAGACAACTTGTGGGGGTGATGAAAAATGAGCGGACTGTTTCAGACATACGGAAGCATGCTGGTGAGAGCCATCGGAATCCATACCGCATATGTGCTGGTCTCCGTGACCATCGGATTTGTGCTGGGGCTTTTCCTGGGAATCCTTTTTTCAAGGGTCCCCAGATGGTCAGGTGTGATCCTGCCGGTGCTGTCCGTATTTCAGACGATACCCGGCCTGGTTTTCATCGGCGTCCTGTTTATCTGGTGGGGAATGATCTATCCCACAGTCATAGTGGCGCTGACGGTGTATGCCATGTTTCCGGTGCTGAAAAACACCTATACAGGCATTGTGAATGTGGACGGAAAATATCTGGAAGCAGCCAGAGGATGCGGCATGTCGCCGGTCCAGATCCTTCTGAAAGTAGAGCTGCCTCTGGCCATTCCCACCATTATTGCAGGCCTGCGCATGGCAGCGGTCTATACGGTATCTTGGGCGGTTCTGGCCTCCATGATCGGTATGGGAGGGCTGGGAGACTTTGTTTACCAGGGCACCTCTTCCAACAATGATACTCTGATCCTTCTGGGAGCCATTCCGGCTGCGGCTCTGGCCATTGTGATGGGAGCGGCCATTGACTGGCTCCAGAAGAAAGTGACTCCGAGAGGACTGAAAAAGGAGGTGCGCCGATGAGCTGGTCTTTGATCTGGGAACATCTGTTTATCGTACTGGCATCGGGGATTCTTTCGGTGCTCATAGGACTTCCCCTGGGAATCCTGGCCTATGTGTTCCCCAGGGCCCGCAGGATCATCCTTCAGGCGGTGGACCTTCTGCAGACCATTCCGTCTCTGGCACTTCTGGGAATCATCATGGTGTTTTTCGGAGCCGGAAAACCGACGGTGGTCACAGGCATCACCCTGTATTCGCTGCTTCCCATTGTGAGAAACACCTGTCTGGGCCTTCAGGAAGTGGACCCAGGAGTCAAGGAAGCTGCCCGCGGCATGGGAATGAGCAAGGCCTACCGGGTGCTGCGGGTGGAATTTCCCCTGGCATTTCCCACGGTATTCACCGGAATCCGGATTGCAGTGGTCAATGCCATCGGATCTGCGGTATTCGCCGCTTTTGTGGGCGGAGGAGGCCTGGGCACTGTCATCAACCGGGGAATCCGGATTCAGGATATGGGGCTGATTCTGGGAGCCACGGCGGTTCTGATGGTGATTGCCGTGATCCTCGATTTCCTGATGGGATGGTTTGAAAACAGAATGAAAACCGGCAGGGGCGGATCTAAGACAGTCTGGATTCCGGCAGCGGTGGTGCTGGCGGCGTTTGTGCTGGTGTTTCCCTACGGGATCGGAAGCGGCAGCGGGGACCGGGAACATACCCTTTATGTGTATGATCTGAATTACACAGAACCGCAGCTGATCACCAGAATGGCCAAGATGCTGGTGGAGGACAGAACCGGACTGGAAGTGAGAATCCTGGACGAGATGAGCAGCGTCAATGCGTTCAATGAGCTGGTGGCCGCAGATCCCAAGGGAGATTTTATCATGGGATATGACGGAACCCTGCTTACCACATATCTGGGAATGGATACTTCCGATATTCCCGAGGGGGAAAGCCTGTACGATTTTGTCAATGAGGAAGGCATGAAACAGTACGGTGTCCGGCTTCTGGGAAAACTGGGACTTGACAATACCTATGCCATTGCAGTGCCGGAAGAACTGGCAGAAGAATATGATCTGGAATGTATCAGCGATCTGATTCCCATTGCCGACCAGCTGGTTTTCGGAGCGGAACATGAGTTTTTTACCGAAGAAGGGAGCATGAAATACGGTCCGTTTGTGGAGCATTACGGACTGAAGTTCAAAAGCCATGCGCCGGTGGATCTGGGGCTCAAATATAATGCAGTGGAAAACGGAAGTTTTGACGTGACTGTGGTTTATGCCACAGACGGACTGAACCGTAAGGCAGGACTGAAGATTCTGGAAGATGATCTGGAATTCTTCCCGGAATACAATGGTGCCATTCTGATCCGGGATGACGTGTTTGAGCGGCTTTCCGGCACGGCTCCCGATCTTGAGGAGGTTCTGAATCTTCTGGAAGGTCAGGTTACCACAGAAGACATGGTGAATCTCACATACGAAGTGGATGTGATGGGAAGAGGACTGGAGGAGACCGCCAGGGAATTTCTGGTGGAAAAAGGTCTGCTGGAATCCTGACATCCCGGATCCGGGAAGACGGGCAGAAAACCAAATGCAGAAACGGATGGAGAGAAGCGGAGCCGGAGAAAAATACTCTGTACGCATTAACCGGAAAATGATATACTGAATGGGAATAGGGCGCCGGGTGTCAGGGCAGAGCCTGGTGCCGCGTGTCCTGAAATAATAAGAGAAAACGCTTCTGACGCAGCGGGAATTTTTCCCCGGATCGATCACAGCCTTTTCTGTAAGGAGGAAATGGAATGACAAATCTGAAACAGTTTTCTGTAAAAAAATTCCGTAACTTTCTGGCAGCCGGCGGGCTGATCTGCCTGGTCTATTTTTTCCTGGACAGGGACAGCCGGCTGGCATACAGAATTGTTGACGGCTTATTTGTGGGTGGAATCATTCCGTTTCTGCTGGGAGGCATGCGCCTTGTGAAGGCCTCAGGTACGTTTGATCTTTTTGTCTATACGCATAAAAAAATATGGAAGTATGCAAAGGATCACGGAAAAGGGGATGAGGAAAATGAAAAGTCAGCTTCCGGTACCACGGAACTTCCGGACTCCTATTACGATTACCTCCAGAAAAAAGAACACTCTTCCGCATATCTGGAACCGCTTGCTGCCGGTCTGCTTTATCTGGCGGTTTCGCTGGCGGGAACCTGCCTGGTCATATAAAACTGCACCACAGAAGATCTATATTGGAAAAGCTGTACTTTCAGGAGTTCCGTGCTCTTAAAGTACAGCTTTTCCGCGGATTTGTGCAAAACGGATTTTCCATGATGCAGGAAAAATGAAATGGAAATCAGGTTATTTTACAGAAATATGCCGGACAATGTGTCCGGCATGACCGGAACCGGATCCCTTTCTTGTTTTCAGGGGAATTCTGTGATACCATCAGTCTGTGGGCGGCAGGCGGAAGAAAAGGCAGGCCGCGGAAAGGCGGAAAAACCATGAAAATACTATGTTTCGGATCCCTGAATATTGATTATACCTATAAGGTCCGTCATTTCGTAAGGAAGGGGGAGACCCTGGCGGCGGATTCCCTCCGGAGGTTCAGCGGCGGAAAGGGGCTGAACCAGTCTGTGGCCATGGCAAAGGCAGGGGCTTTCGTATGGCATGCCGGGGCTGTGGGTGAAGACGGAATCTTTCTGATCCGGCAGCTGGAGGCGGCAGGAGTTCATACGGAATTCATACGGATTCTGAAAGATGCGGGAACCGGCCATGCCATCATTCAGAATGATACGGAAGGTGACAACTGTATCCTTCTGTACGGCGGCGCCAACCGGATGATTTCAGAGGAACAGATGGATGAAGCGCTGGCCGGGTTCGGGCCCGGAGATTTTCTGGTACTCCAGAACGAGATCAACGGAATTCCGGAACTGATGGAAAAAGCCCATGCCAGAAAGATGAAAATCGTGTTTAATCCGTCTCCCATGGAAAAAGAGATCATGAAGGCCCCGCTGGAATATGTGGATATTTTCATGGTCAATCAGCTGGAGGCCGCTCAGATCCTGGGAGTTTCCGGACCCGGTGCAGAAAAACCGGAGGAGCTGATGAAGGGACTGAAAAGCCGTTTTCCCGGATCTTCCGTGGTGCTGACCCTGGGAGAACAGGGCGCCATGTATGGGGACAGCAGGAGCACGCTTTTCCAGCCGGCTGAAAAGGTGACTGCCGTGGATACAACAGGTGCAGGAGATACGTTTGCCGGATATTTTACGGCCGGCATGGCAGAAGGACTTTCGCCGGAGGAGGCCATGAAACTGGCGGCGAAAGCGTCTGCAGCTGCCGTCACCAGACCGGGGGCGTCGGCTTCCATTCCGGAACGGCGGGAACTGGACAGCATGGAAGTATTTAAAGATTCAGTCATGAAAAATTAAGAGAAAAGATAAGGGACCGCAAGGATTATCTGGTAGAATAAAGCTGAATTCAAACAGAGACCTGTATGAAGGAGGAGAGATTATGAAGAAATACCAGATTTTCGGAGCGCTCGGGCTGCTTGCTGCAGGCTCCGTCCTGCTGTCCGCCTGCGGAAGCGGAGCGGCTGCCAGCTTTCCGGATGTGATAAAGGTACAGACTGTGGAGAGTAGCGGGGAAAATACGCTGAACGTAAACAGCAGGGAAACCGTGAAGGTGACACCGGATATGGCGGAGATTGTCTGCGGAATTACCACGGAAAATGCAGATGCTGCCGCATGTCAGCAGGAAAATACGGAAAAACTCAACGCGGTTGTGGAATATCTTAAAGGGCTGGGATATGATGAATCCTCCATTCAGACTTCGGATTTTTCCCTGAATCCCAGATATGACTGGAGCGGAAATACCCAGGAACTGGTGGGGTATGAAATGACCAGCCGGGTAACCCTTACCAATGTGCCCATGGACCAGGTGGGAAGTCTTCTTTCTGAGACAGTGGCTGCCGGGGCAAATGAAATCTGTTCCGTATCTTATTTTTCCAGCAAGTATGATGAATGCTATCAGGAAGCCCTGACCAAAGCCGTGGAGACGGCCAGAGCCAAGGCAGAGACACTGGCTGCCGCCAGCGGACAGAAGGTGGGAGCGGTTGTCAGCATCCAGGAATACGGAGAGAATCAGAGTGCCAAATATGTATCTTCAAATGTGAACTTTGCCAGAGAGGAATCCGTGGCGTCTGCAGCGGCAGACATGGCTGTCATGCCGGGAGAAATGGAGATCAGTGCCCAGATCGGCGTGGAATTTGAACTGGTTCAGGAATAAGCCGCGGCGGAAAAAGAAGAAACAGGGCGGATGGAAGCCGGAGGAAAACGGTGGACATCCGCCTTTTCCTCTGGTAGAATAGTGGGAAGGAAAAGAACAGCAAAAGGAGATGGTTGCAATGCAGAATCCAGTAATTACCATTGAAATGGAAAACGGCGATGTGATGAAAGCAGAGCTGTATCCGGAAGTTGCGCCCAACACAGTCAATAATTTTCTCAGCCTTGTAAACAAAGGATTTTATGACGGACTGATTTTTCACCGCGTTATCCGCGGATTCATGCTTCAGGGCGGCTGCCCGCAGGGAACAGGCATGGGAGGTCCGGGATATACCATCAAAGGAGAATTCACCCATAACGGCTTCCGGAATGACCTGGCTCATACAGAGGGAGTTCTTTCCATGGCCCGCGCCATGAATCCCGATTCGGCCGGTTCCCAGTTCTTTATCATGCATAAGGCAGCTCCCCATCTGGACGGAGAGTATGCGGCATTCGGACAGATCATTGAAGGAATGGATGTGGTCAACAAGATTGCCGGAGTACGTACAGATTACAGTGACCGTCCTCTGAAGGATCAGAGGATCAGAAAGATCACGGCAGAGACATTCGGTGTTTCCTATCCGGAACCGGAGACCTGCTGATCCCGGAGAATATCATGAAAGAAATCAGAATCATAACGGTGGACCGGCAGGAAGTTCCTGTTCTGATTTCCGACGAGAAGGAGGCTCTTCTGGCTGCGAAAGCGGCCGGAAGAGCCATTGTTGGATTATGGGATCCTGAAAATCCGGACAGGGATCTGGGCCCGGCGGTTTATCTGACGGACGACCCGGACACAGACAGCGGAAGATTTCTGGAGCGGGTGGCCAGACGGCATCTGGGACTGCCCTGGATCATCTGTGAAACACAGCGGCTCAGAATCCGGGAACTTACGGAAACGGATTTTGAGGTGGTCCGGCCCTACGGAAAGGAAACCGGATTCCCTTCAAAACAGCGGTTTCTGGCATATATAAAGAATCAGTACGGATTTTACGGATTTGGCCTCTGGGCACTGGAGGAAAGGACAGAAGGCGTGCTGGTGGGCCTGGCAGGACTGACGGCTCAGGAAAAGGCAGAGGGGGACGAAAGGGTCTGGGAGGTTCATACAGGTCCGGAAAAAGGCGAAAGCGGGCGGAATACGGATACGGAGGCAGATTTTCTGCCGGAAGCACTGGAGATCGGATACTTTATTTTTCCGGACCGGCGCAGGCAGGGGTATGCGAAAGAAGCCTGCCGGGCAATCCTGGACCGGGCAGGCAGCGAACAGGGAATATGGCGCGTGACGGCCAGGATCTCACGGAGGAATACGGCATCGGAACATCTGGCTGAGGAGCTGGGGATGACTCCGGAAAACAGGCGGAAAAGACTTGTCAAACCAGGTGAATATCCGGTATACTAGATATTGTATACAAGCAGTGAGGTGAGTGAAATGACGGAACGTCTGGAGCTTAAGGCATACGGCAAAATCAATCTGGGACTGGATGTGGTCCGGAAGCGGGAAGACGGTTATCATGAGGTCCGCATGATCATGCAGACCGTCGGTGTTTATGATAAAGTCACAATGGAGCGAGGCGGAAAAGAACTGCGGGTGGAGACCAACCTGCCCTATGTGCCGTCCGGGGAAGGAAACCTGGCTTACCGGGCCGCCCGGCTTCTGATGGATGAATTCGGACTGAAGGAAGGCCTGCGGATTCAGATACGGAAATATATCCCTGTGGCCGCGGGCATGGCCGGCGGAAGCACGGACGCAGCCGCTGTTTTAGTGGGCGTAAACCGGATGTTCGGTCTGGGGCTTACCAAACGGGATCTGATGGAACGCGGAGTCAGACTGGGAGCAGATGTGCCATACTGTATTCTCAGGGGAACGGCTCTTTCCGAGGGAATCGGGGAGATCCTGACACCGCTGCCGCCGGTTCCGGAATGCTGCGTGGTGCTGGCGAAGCCTCAGATCAGCGTTTCCACCAAGGCGGTTTACGGACGTCTCCGGGTGAGCGAACTGACTCCCGGGGATCATCCCGATATTGACGGAATGGCGGAAGCCATCCGCAGAAAAGATCTGGACGGAGTGATCGGCCGGCTGGGAAATGTGCTGGAAACCGTAACGGAACCGGCCCATCCGGAGATCGGAAAAATCAAGAAAATCATGCTGGAAAACGGTGCAGACGGCGCTCTCATGAGCGGAAGCGGGCCCACGGTCTTCGGACTGTTCAGGGACAGGAAGGCTGCGGAAGCGGCAGGGGCCCTTCTGAAGCAGGCGGAAGACGGCCGGCTGACAAAACAGGTCTATGTCACAGGATTTTTTAACCGGCGAACTGAAAACAGAAGGGAAATGACCAATGACAAATCATTTTGAAGTGAACATGGATGAATATCTTCCGCTGCGGGATGTGGTGTTCAGAACTCTGCGCCAGGCGATTCTGAAAGGAGAGCTGGCGCCGGGGGAACGTCTCATGGAGATTCAGCTGGCAGAACGGCTGGGAGTCAGCAGAACCCCCATCCGCGAAGCAATCCGGAAGCTGGAGCTGGAAGGCCTGGTTCTGATGATTCCCAGAAAAGGGGCAGAAGTTGCCAGAATTTCCGAACAGAACCTCCGTGACGTTCTGGAAGTACGCCGCTCACTGGAAGAACTGGCCATCGGTCTGGCCTGCCAGAGAATGCAGCCGGAGGAACTGGAAGAACTGCAGGAAGTCCAGAAAGAGTTTGCGAAAGCCATTTCCGACGGAGATGCCATGAAAATTGCCCAGACGGATGAGCATTATCATGACATTATCTATAAAAGCACGAAAAACCAGAAACTGGTACAGATCCTTAACAATCTCCGGGAGCAGATGTACCGGTACCGCCTGGAATACATAAAAGATGAAGACAAGAGACAGGTTCTTCTGGTGGAACATGACCATATCATGAAGGCTCTGACCCTGCGTCATGTGCAGGAAGCCAGACAGGCCATCCGGGAACATATCGATAATCAGGAAATTACGATTCTCAGAAATCTGAAGGAGAAAGACCATGACGTTCAAAGAAAAGTATCTGGAAGGAAAAATTGAGTTCGAAGAGATCGATGATTATATAGAAACATGGAACAACAGCGATGACGAGCAGACTCTGGCACGGTTTCTGGGCCTTAATGCCGAGGAAGAGGACGTGTGGATCGAAAACAGCGATGAGGCGCTGAAGGAGATGCTTGACAAAGAAAGGGGTATGGGAAAATGACAATGGTAACACTTGGAAGGACCGGCATTACGGTCAGCAAAAACGGATTCGGCGCTCTGCCGATCCAGCGGATCACAAAAGAAGAGGCTGCAAAGCTTCTGAGAAAGGCATATGATGGCGGAATCACTCTGTTTGACACGGCCAGAGCCTATTCTGACAGTGAGGAAAAAATCGGATATGCGCTGAGTGAAATCAGAAATCATATTTACATCACCACCAAAACGGCTGCCACAGATGCGGAAAGCTTCTGGAAGGATCTGGAAACCAGTCTCCGGCTTCTGAAAACAGATCATGTGGATGTTTACCAGTTCCACAATCCGGCGTTCTGTCCGAAACCGGGGGATGAAAGCGGAATCTATGATGCAGCGCTGAAAGCAAAGGAACAGGGAAAAATCCGTTTCATAGGAATCACCAATCACAGACAGTCTGTAGCCCATGAAGCCATTGCTTCAGGGCTCTATGACACCCTGCAGTTCCCCTTCTGCTATCTGTGCAGCGATCAGGATGTGGAACTGGTGGAAGAATGCCGGAAAAATAACATGGGATTTATTGCCATGAAGGCCCTGTCGGGAGGGCTGATTACCAATTCTGCGGCTGCCTATGCGTTTGAGGCCCAGTTTGACAACGTTCTTCCCATCTGGGGAGTTCAGAGAGAGGCAGAGCTGGATGAATTCCTGGGGTATGAAAAGAACCCGCCGGTGATGAATGAAGAACTCCGGACGATTATTGAAAATGACAGAAAGCAGCTGTACGGAAGTTTCTGCAGAGGATGCGGATACTGTATGCCATGTCCTGTGGGAATCGAGATCAATAACTGTGCCAGAATGTCCCTGCTTCTGCGCCGTTCCCCGTCAGCATCCCATCTGTCACCGGAAGGACAGGCCAAGATGATGAAGATCAAGGACTGCCTCCACTGCAACCAGTGCATGAGCAAATGTCCGTACGGACTCAATACACCGGAACTGCTCCAGCGCAACCTGAAAGATTACGAAGAGGTGCTGGCAGGCAAGGAGATGACTCCCACTAATTTCTAGGATTCCGTTTTAAAAACTGAAAAAGCAGTACCCTGACAGGAAGGCATGAAGAAGTGCCGGATTGTCAGGGTGCTTTTTTTGTTGTACGGGAAATTTCGTTCCCTGTATACCGGAAAAACCATACGGACCCCACTGCGGCGGAAGAAAAGGCCTGGCAGGCTGCAGTGCCGGGAGTTCATGCGGTCTGTCTCCTGTGGATGGAACCATGCCGGAATCTGAAGATTTTCGGGCTGCTGTTTCGTTTATAAGGGTGGAGGAAAAAACAGAATCTGCTCCTGTGTATCAGTTAAAAAAGTATAAAAACCGTTAAGATTTGTGTCGGCACTTGACATGGTGACAGTGTGTCACTATAATAATGACGTATTGTCATTTTGTGAAAACAGACGGCGTAAGATAAGTACGGAAAGGAAGGGTTCAATTGCCGACAGAACGATTTTACCGGCTGCCCAGGGAAAAGGCAGAAGCGATCAGGACGGCGGCCCTGAAAGAATTCAAGCGTGTTCCGCTGGAAGAGGCTTCCATCAACAGGATCATTCGCGACGCAGATATTTCCAGAGGGAGTTTCTACACATATTTTGAGGACAAAAAAGAAGTGCTCAGCTGGCTGATGAACGATGCCGTTAAGGAGATGAAACGGTTTTACGTGAAAGTCATGTCCGAAAACGGCGGAGATATCTGGGATCTGTTTGAAAGGATGCTGGACGCCCAGCTGGATATGTGTGTCAGGGACGGGCTGGCTGAAGTGCTGGCCAATGTGATGAAAAGCAATGCCATGGCAGAGACGTTTCAGCTGCAGCATGCATGCGGCGAAGCGGCTGAAGAGGCCAACGAATATCTGGCCCGATGGCTGTATCAGCGGTGTGACAAAGGGAAATGTCCTCTTGACGGGAAAAAATTCCGGGATCTTCTGGAACTGCAGATGCTGGCTCTGATGCTGGCGATGAAACAGTATTTCAAGGACGGACTTCCGAGAGAACAGGTGAAGGAAACATATCTGAGCCGCCTGGATATGATCCATTATGGTGTGTGCCCAGAGGAAAAGAATAAGGTCAGAAAGGAAAGGCAGGAGCAGACAGAATATGAATAAGGCAGGTAAAGTGATTATCGGAGCAGCGGCAGTGGCGCTGGTGGCGCTGGTGGCCGTCAGAATGACAAAGAAAGAACCTCCCATGGAGGCCGTCCCCGATCCGACGGTACAGACCGCTTTTCCGGAAATCGGGACAATAGAGCTGAAAACCGGTCTGACCGGCACTGTGGAACCGGCCGACGTGGTCTATGTGATTCCCGGGGGAGCCGGCGAAGTGACAGAAGTCAGTGTGTCTGTGGGACAGCGGGTGGAAAAAGATCAGGAACTGTTCAGAATTGATAATAAACAGCTGGACCAGGCCAGAATTTCCCTGGACAGCGCACAGGTGTCTCTGGAGGATGCCAGAACCAATCTGGGAAGGATGCAGGTGCTTTATGAAACAGGAGACATTTCCGCGCAGAGTTACGAACAGGTGGTAAGTGCAGCCCGCCTGGCGCAGCTTCAGTATGACTCCGCAAAGCTGAATTATGACACCCAGCTGGAAAACAGTGTGGTGACAGCTCCGATTGCGGGCCTCCTGGAGAGCTTTGATGTGGAAGTTCATGATATGGTGTCAGGAGGAAACTATGTGGCAGTCATATCGGGCGACGGAAGCAGATCGGTTTCATTTTCCGTGACAGAGCGGGTCATGAAAGGTCTGGCGGCGGGAGATCCGCTGACAGTGGAGAAAAACGGGACTGAGTATCACGGTACCATTACGGAGATCAGCACAATGGTGGATCCCGGCAGCGGGCTGTTCAAAGTCAAGGCAGCGCTGGAAGGCGCAGACGGGCTGGCCACCGGTTCATCCGTGAAGCTTTATGTGACAGCGCAGAAAGCGGAAAATGTGATGACCGTACCTGCCGACTGTGTGAATTACAGCGGAGGAGAGGCATTCGTTTATACATATGATGAAGCCACAGGGACTGCCCACAAGGTACCCATAGAACAGGGGCTCATTGATTCAGAAAAGATTGAAGTCAGATCCGGCCTGGAATATGAAGACCAAGTCATCGTAACATGGACCAGGGAGCTGTACGAGGGAGCTGCGGTACAGGCGGCAGCAGCCGGAGAAGCAGAGTCCGGTGAAACATCCGGAGAAACAGAATCCGGTGAAACAGCAGAAAACCATGGCGGACAGCAGTAAGGAGGCACACAGATGGGACTTACAAAACAGGTCTTGAAAAGACCGGTCACGACGCTTCTGGTGGTGCTCTGTCTGATTGTTTTCGGACTGAATACGGTGTTTTCCTCAAAGCTGGAGCTGATTCCGGAAATGGAAATGCCCATGCTGATCATCAACGCCGTGTATCCGGGGGCAAGCCCGGATGATGTGGAAGAACTGGTGACAAAAGTGATTGAGGATGAGGTGGGCACCCTGAGCGGTGTGGACACGGTCACCAGCATGTCCAGTGAAAACGTATCGCTGGTGCTGCTTCAGTATGACTACGGCATGGATATGGATCAGGCCTATACGGACCTGAAGAAAAAGATGGACGGCCTGGCAGGCAGCCTTCCGGATGATGTGGATACTCCCACCATCATCGAAATGGACATCAATGATACGGCGTCCATGACACTGGCTGTCAACAATGATGCGGCGGATAATCTTTACAACTATGTCAATAATACGGTGGTTCCGGAAATTGAAAAGCTCACCTCCGTGGCAAGCGTGGAAGTCAGCGGCGGACGGGAAGAATACATCAAGGTGGAGCTGATGCCGGAAAAACTGTCTCAGTATCATCTGACCATGAACTCGGTGGTATCCGCCATTTCCACAGCGGACTTTACAATGCCGCTGGGAGATACCGTGGTGGGCGGCAAAAAACTTTCCGTGACTTCCGGCGTGGATTTTGACACACTGGAGCGTCTGAAAGCCATTCCCATTACCATGGGAGACGGCAGCATCATCTATATGGAAGATGTGGCCAACATTTACAGCACACTGGAGGAACAGAACGGAATCGGCCGCTATAATGGAAAGGATACCATTTCCGTATCCATAAAGAAAAATCAGGACAGCAGTGATATGGAAGTTTCCAAGGCGGTTCTCCGGGTACTGGACGGCCTGAAAGCCGATGATCCAAACCTGGAAGTGGTGGTGGTCAATGACTACAGCGAATCCATTTCCGATTCTCTGGAGAGCGTGTTTGAAACCATGATCATGGCAGTACTTGCTTCCATGGTGATTATCTGGCTGTTTTTCGGGGATATCAAGGCATCTCTGATTGTCGGAACCTCGATTCCTGTTTCCATTCTGGCAGCCCTGGTGCTGATGGGAGCCATGGGATTTTCCCTGAATGTCATTACCCTGGGAAGTCTGGTGCTGGGAGTGGGCATGATGGTGGATAATTCCATCGTGGTGCTGGAAAGCTGCTTCCGATCCACCAAGGGCGGCGGATTTGTGGAAGCCAGAAATGCCGCACTGAACGGAACCCGGGTGGTGATTCAGTCCATCTTCGGTTCCACGGCAACCACCTGTGTGGTATTTCTGCCGCTGGCTCTGATTCAGGGAATGAGCGGTCAGATGTTTAAGCCCCTGGGATTTACCATTGTCTTCTGTATGCTGGCATCCCTGCTTTCAGCCATGACACTGGTGCCGCTGTGCTATACTTTCTACCAGCCCCGTGAAAAGACCAATACCCCGGCATCCCGGATGCTGCGGGCACTTCAGAACGGTTACCGGAATCTTCTGAGAAAATTTCTGAATCATAAGGCAATGGTCATGATCACTTCCGTTGTTCTTCTGATCCTGTCATTTATCATGGCAGGGCAGCTGGGAATGGAACTGATGCCGGCAGACGATCAGGGAATCATTGTGCTGACCGTTGAAACCCAGCCGGGTCTGACCGTTGACAGAGTGGACAGCACCCTGCAGAAGGTGGAGGAGTATATCACTCAGGATGAGGACCTGGATTCCTATATGCTGTCATATGGAAGCAGCGGCCTTTCCATGGGCGGGTCCGGGGCAACTCTGACTGCCTACCTGAAAGATGACCGGACCCGGGAAACCGATGAAATCCTGAAAGAATGGAAGAAGGATCTGATCGGATGGTCAGACTGCTCCATCACTCTGGAGGCACAGACCTCCATGGGAACCATGGCAGCCCAGGCAGCCGACGAAGCGGAGTATATTCTGGTGAGCACCCAGTATGACCAGCTGAAGCAGGCAGCCGATGAGATCGTTGCGGAAATGCAGAGCCGGCCGGACGTGACACATGTACATTCCTCCCTGGAAAATGACGCGCCGCTGGTGGAGGTGTCAGTGGATCCCGTAAAAGCGGCGGCCGAGGGACTTTCTCCTGTTCAGGTGGCATCTTCCGTCAATATGATGCTGAGCGGTTCCAAGGCAACAACGCTGGAAGTGGACGGAGACGAGATCGACGTCATGGTGGAATATCCGGATGATGAATACAGAACCATTGACCAGCTTCAGGGAATTGTCATTTCCACGCCTTCAGGCGGATCTGTGGCGCTGATGGATATTGCTGATGTGGGATTTAAGGACAGTCCGCAGAGCATTCTGAAAACAGATAAGCAGTATCAGGTTACCATTACCGGTCAGCTGACGGATGCTGCAGGACCGGACACCAAAAACATCATTCAGAAAGAAGTCATAGACAAACATCTGTCCAATACGATCAGTATGGAACAGAATGCGGTGACACAGATGCAGAATGAGGAATTCGGCTCGCTGGGAAATGCCATTCTGGTGGCAGTTTTCCTGATCTTCGTGGTAATGGCCGCCCAGTTTGAGTCACCCAAGTTCTCCATCATGGTCATGACCACCATTCCCTTTGCGCTGATCGGTTCCTTCGGACTTCTGTGGCTGGCGGACTGTGCCATCAGCATGCCGACTCTTCTGGGATTTCTGATGCTGGTAGGTACGGTGGTAAATAACGGAATTCTCTACGTGGATACCGTAAACCAGTACCGGCAGGAAATGGATATGGATTCGGCCCTGATCGAGGCAGGAGCGACCCGTCTCCGTCCCATTATGATGACGACGCTGACCACAATCGTAGGCATGATTCCTCTGGCCATGGCCTATGGAAATGCCGGAGCCATGATGCAGGGGCTGGCACTTGTCAATGTGGGAGGTCTTCTGGCTTCCACCACATTATCCCTGCTGATGCTTCCTGTCTACTATAAATTGCTGAACCGGCAACCTAAGGAACTGCCGGATTATGACTGATATCCGGCGGCTTCCGGAAAAGAATGCCGCACGACGGAGGTAAGGAAATGAGAATGCAGAAAAAGCAATGGAAAGCCCTGCTGATGCTGGGACTGGCCGCGTCGGTCTCTCTGTCTCCGGCCTGCCCTTTGGAGGTGACGGCCTGGGCCGGGGTCTCCGGCGGCCTGACGGAATACGGGGAAGAAGAGCTGGAACGGTACCGCGATGACACGCTGGAATATGAGGAAATACCGGGACTGATTGAACTGTACAACAGTGCATTTCTTAACCAGCTGGATTCCCTTAACAAGAACCCGGGAAGTTCAACCGGGCTTTCCAGAGATCAGCTTTTAAGCATGGCATCCGATCTGAGGGAAGAAGCCCAACGGCTTTCCCGGGAAGCGGATGAACAGAAAGATGACCTTACAAAAGAAGAATACCAGGAATACCAGGACAATATCCGGGAGCTGAAACTGTATGCTGTCAATCTGGAGAAGGATGCAGAGGGGACTCCCTCCGGCTGGAGAACTCTGAAAGAACTGCAGAAAACCCAGACCAGGTCTGCCTGCGGGATGATGCGGGAATATCAGAAACTGAGTTCTCAGAGTGAGATCCGCGGAAAAGAGCTGGAGGCGGCCCGGATGGAATATGAGACAGCACTCAGGAAACAGGAACTGAATCTGTATTCCGGAGAAGATGTGCTGGCAGCCCGGGAAGCCCTGAATGCGGCGGAGGCTGCGGACTCTGAGGCGAAAAAAGAAGAGGCGGCCCGGAAACAGGAGCTGCTGACGACCCTGGGCTGGAACTATGACGCGGATCCCGAGATCCGGAAGGTACCGGAGGCAGATCCGGCAAGGGCTTCCGGATATCAGCCGGAAACCGACAGTGAAACGGCAATTCTGAACAATTATACACTGATGGAAAAGCGGAGGACAGGAGCCTCGGGATTCGGCGGCCAGAATGAAAAAAACCGCCAGCTGAAGGAACTGGAGGACTCTGTAAGAGCGTCCATGGACCAGCTGTATCAGCAGGTTCTTCAGAAGGAATCGGCCCTGAAGGCGGCATCCACGGAATTTGAGGCGGCATCTGCCGCCATGGCTGCTGCAGACCAGAAGAACCGGATGGGAATGCTCAGCCGTCAGGAATACCTCAACCAGGAGATAGCATATCTGACTGCCAGGGCGTCAAAGGAAGCTGCGGATCTGGATCTGACGGCGGCCATGGAAGACTATGAATGGGCAATACAGGGACTGCTGAGTATAGGAGGAGAATCATGAGAAAAAAAGCCGGTTTATTAATTCCAGCTGCCGCCGTTTTTATGGCTGCGGCGTTTCCGATGCCTTCTCCGGCGGAGGAATTTGTCCCGGGACCGGGGCAGGTCTATGATGACGCAACCTGGGCCCGGATTCAGGATAATGTTCTGGAATATGACGAGATCAGCATGCTGATCGATACTTATAATTCCACGATGAAAAACATGAGGGAAACCTATCAGGACAGCAAAGATTCCTATAAATCCGTAGACCGGATCAAGGAATCCATGATGGAGAGTTCCGGAACCCTGCTGGATAATTCCCAGATGCTGCAGGATCAGGCGGAGCAGGTAAAAAACATGCTGGGAGTCAGCGGAAGCATGGCATCTTCCTACGCCGGCATGGTATATTCATCCGAACTTCTGAATGCCCAGGCGGAACAGATGCTTCTTTCGGTGGACAGTCTGACGGAAACCACGCCCGACATGATGAAGCTGAGAATTGTGGAAACCACCAGGGCCGGTCTGATCTCCGGAGCGCAGAGTGCTGTGATCGGATACGAGCAGCTTCTTCTGCAGAAGGAAAATCTGGAAGAGTCCATCGCCCTGCTGGAAGAAGTGTACGCCTCTGTCCAGACTCAGCAGAATGTGGGAATGGCCACAGCCGAAGACGTGCTGACAGCCAGACAGAATCTGGAGTCCGCCCAGGCCGGGCTGCTGACCATAGATGCCAGTACAGACAAGATCCGCCAGTCCCTCTGCACGATGCTGGGATGGCCGTATGACGGGAATCCGGAGATCCGGAATGTGCCGTCTGCCGATCTGACCAGGATTGAAGGGATGGATCCCCGGAACGATCTGACGGCTGCCACGGATAATAATTTTACCCTGCGCTATAATCTTCTTGACTATGAAAACAAAACGGACGGCTCCGTGGAGAAGCAGAATCTCGAACGGACCATTGAAAATCAGAAAGCCCAGATCGCCTCTTCTCTGACCAATCTTTACAATGACGTGATCCAGAAGAAAAACGAGTATGAGACTGCCGTAACGGCATATGATCTGGAAAAGAAAAAGATGGACACGGCAGAAACGAAGTACGGGCTGGGAATGATCGGCCGGCTGGAATATCTTCAGCAGAAGAATGCACTGCTGTCCAAGGAAATCAGCATGAAGAATGCGGATCTGGCCCTTTTTCAGGCCATGGAAACATACGACTGGGCCGTACAGGGAAATCTCAGTCTCTCATAAAAAATGCAGGAATCCGGACCCGGAAACCTGCCAGTGCCGCCGGCGTCTGCCGGCGGTATTTTTGCGTGGAGACAGTCCGACGGAAAATACAAAGAGCCATCCTGTTCCACATTGGATTTGGATATGGTATCATAACTGCAGGGCAGTTATGATACCTGCGCATACCGGGTTCTGCGCGTGCCGCAGAAGACCGGGCGCAAAATAAGGATGGCGTGTCCGGAGGACATGTCATCATAACTGCAGGGCAGTTATGATACCTGCGCATACCGGGTTCTGCGCATGCCGCAGAAGACCGGGCGCAAAATAAAGATGGCGTGTCCGGAGGTGTATCCGGAGGACACGTCATCCTGAGGAAAAGGAGTGACGTGATATGGACAGAGAAAAAATTTATGAAACATTTCTCTCCCTGGCGCGCATCGGGGAGGAAGAAGACGGGGCTGTCAGCCGTCTCCTGTTTGGAGAGGCGTATATGGAAGCTGTAAGACAGACAGAAAAGTATATGAAAACAGCAGGACTGGAAACCTGGGTGGATCCCTGCGGAAATCTTCATGGTTTTTTTTCCTGCGGAAAGCCGGGAAGCCGGACCATCTATATGGGATCACACCTTGATACAGTAAAAGAAGGCGGACGGTATGACGGAATGCTGGGCGTGGTGGGAGCAGTGGAAGCGTTCAGGGAACTGAGACGGAGACTGGATGCCGGCGGAGAGTGGAACGTCAATATCCATATTTTGGCCACCAACGGAGAGGAAGGCAATGATCTGGGAGGGACGTTCGGAAGCAGGGCCATGACAGGACTCGTGGATCCGGATATGCCGGGGTTTATGGAACGGGCAGCGGCCTACGGCCTTTCCCGGGAAGATCTGGAACAGGTGAGGCTGCCCATGGATGATGGACTCTGTTATCTGGAACTGCACATTGAGCAGGGAGACACCCTGGACAGATCCGGAGAACAGATCGGAATTGTGACAGGAATTGTAGGGCTGGAGCGCTATGCGGTCACTGTATACGGGGAAAGCAACCACGCCGGAACCACCATGATGGAGTACAGGAAAGACGCACTGGTGGGCGCTGCCGGACTGATCCGGGAGTTTGACCGGCTGGCCCGGGAACTGGGACACCAGATGGTAGCCACAGTGGGAACTCTTTCTGTATTTCCGGGCGCGGTTTCCGTCATTCCGGAACGGACGGAAATGGTTCTGGAAATCCGGAACCTCAGCAGAGAACGGATGGGGAAATTCATGGAACTGGCCCGGGAAGCCGCGGACCGGCTCCCTGATGTTACAGCAGAATTCCGCAGTCTTGTGAAAAAAGCTCCGGTTCCCTGCAGTGAAGAACTGCAGGACCGCCTGGAAACCATATGTATGCGGCATCAATGCAGATACCGCCGCATGTCCAGCGGTGCCACCCATGACGGCAATGCCATGGCATCGAAAATGCCCATCGGGATGATTTTTGTCCCCAGCCGGGACGGTATCAGTCATAACCGGAGAGAATTCACCCAATGGGAGGATGCGGTAAGAGGAATGGAGATCCTGTCGGATCTGGCAGAAGACATCAACCGCAGTCCTGTGCCGGGCCGGCTCCCGGGAAACAGAAGCACAGAGGAATAAAGCGGCCCGGACTGTTATGAGAAGAGGTCTGCAATCCGCAGACGGATCTGAATGCGGGGAAGAGAGCCGCGGATTTCCGGATCTGCCGATTTACCTGCTTGCAGAAGAGCCAGAAAGTCATCCTCGGGAAGCAGAGATTTCAGGACTTCTCTGGAATCTTCGGGCACCACCGCATGGGTGTCATCCAGATAGCAGAGGGAGGGATAGAGGACGCACCAGAAGTTCTGTCCCATGCCCTCTCCGAGGAGCACACGTACCGCGTCATATGTGCCGGCGGGGAAGGTCATGTCTCCGTAGGTTTTTCTGGGAAACCGGCAGGTTTCCAGACGGACCTGTGCCGGGTAATCGAATCCGCGGCTTTTCATATAATTCCGTGCGGTGTTTTCCAGATCTTTGCTGTGTTCGGTGATATACCGGCAGATGGCTTCTTTGGAAGCGTCTTCCGGGACACCGGCCCGGATTTCATTCAGAAGCAGCGTCTTTACCTCCAGCTTCAGGGCCTGGTCTTCCGGGGAATCGCTGTTGGCAAGAACGTGGAATCTGAGAATCTGCGGAGCGATCCGTGCCGCAAGGGCTGTTTCCCGGTCTCTGAACCCGGCGGCAGCTGTGAGAAAGGCCGTAAGGATCAGGATCAGGGACAGGCACATATGATAGTTCTTTTTCATGTTACCAACTCCATTTCATCATATTTGCTATTTGTAATTGTTGCCATGTATGCTATAATCTAGTCGGTATCTTTATTAAAATTCAGGAGTGGTATCATGAACAGAAAAAATCTGGTGGCACTGTTCGGCGGACAGTCTTCGGAGCATGTGGTTTCCTGCATGTCTGTGCAGAACATCGTTGCCAATATCAATACGGAACTTTACAACATTATTCTTGTGGGAATTACGGAAGACGGCCGCTGGCTGCTGGTGGACTCTCCGGAAGAAATCAGAAATGATACATGGAGAAACAGCTCCGTATCTGCCGTACTTTCCCCGGATGCCGGAGATCACTGCCTTCTGGTGCTTCGCGGAGACAGGGCTGAAAAAATCCATGTGGATGTGGTGTTCCCGGTGCTTCACGGACTTTACGGCGAAGACGGCACCGTACAGGGAATTCTGGAACTGGCCAAAATCCCGTACGTGGGCTGCGGTGTTCTGGCATCTTCGGTGGCAATGGATAAACTTACCACAAAGGTTGTGGTGGATGGTCTTGGAATCCGCCAGGCTGCCTATGTGGGCATCATGAAAGAAGAACTGAAGGATATGGACCATACGGTCCGCAGAGTGGAAGAAGCATTTCCCTATCCGGTTTTCGTAAAACCGTCCAATGCCGGTTCTTCCAGGGGCGTTTCCAGAGCCGACAGCAGGGAAGAACTGATCCGGGGACTGCAGGAAGCAGCCTGCCACGACAGAAGAATTCTGGTGGAGGAAATGATCTGCGGCCATGAAGTGGAATGCGCCGTTTTCGGCGGCGGTGCGGAGGAAGTCCGCGCCTCCGGCGTCGGGGAGATCCTGGCAGCGGCTGAATTCTACGATTTTGATGCGAAATATTATAATTCGGATTCCAGAACCGTAGTGGATCCGAAACTGCCGGAAGGAGCGGCGGAGACCATCCGCCGGGAGGCAGCCGAGATTTTCCGTGCCATTGACGGTTACGGCCTTTCCAGGGTGGATTTCTTTGTGAAGGACGACGGAACCGTGATTTTCAATGAAATCAATACCATGCCGGGCTTTACGGCCATCAGCATGTATCCCATGCTGTGGGAAGCCAGAGGCTTTGACAAAAAGCAGCTGATTGACGCGCTGATCCGGAATGCCCTTATCCGGTACGAAAGGTAGCAAAGCCATGGATAAGAATGCACCTATCGGAGTTTTTGATTCCGGAGTCGGGGGACTGACCGTGGCAAGGGAAATCATGCGCCAGATGCCGGAGGAAAGGATTATCTACTTTGGAGATACGGCCAGACTGCCGTATGGAAACAAATCACAGGAGACCATCATCCACTATTCGCAGCAGATTATCCGTTTCCTCAGGTCCAGAGGCGTAAAAGCCATCGTCATTGCCTGCAATACCGCTTCGTCCTATGCGCTGGAAGAAGTCAGAAAAAATGAGGATTTTCCCATTATAGGAGTCATCAATGCAGGGGCCAGGGCCGCAGTGGCAGCCACAAAGAACGGAAAGATCGGAGTGATCGGAACCGAGGGAACCGTCCGGAGCGGCACCTACGGAAAGGTTCTCAGGGAGATGAAACCGGGGGTGGAAGTATTCGGAAAAGCCTGTCCGCTGTTTGTGCCTCTGGTGGAGGAAGGGCTGCTTCATGATTCCGTCACAGATGAAATCGCGTCCCGGTATCTTTCTTCCCTCAAGGAGAAATACATTGATACCCTGGTGCTGGGATGCACCCACTATCCCCTTCTGCGGTCCACTCTGAGCCGTCTGATGGGCGGGGACGTGACTCTGGTGAATCCGGCGTATGAGACGGCTGTACAGTTAAAAACCCTGCTCCGTTCCATGGAGATGAACTGCGACGAGGGACAGAATCTTCCGCTGGAAGAGAAGTATCAGTTTTATGTCAGCGACATGGCGGAGAAATTCAGAGATTTTGCGACGGCAATCCTGCCTGATGAGGTAAAGAAGACAGTACAGATCAATATCGAAGAATACTAGCGGAAACTTTGCCCGCACTGCGGGAACGGGAGGGGTTTATGGAAACGGAACGGTATGCAGTGGGCCTAGATTACGGAACGTTATCGGGAAGGGCTGTGGTGGTCCGGCTGTCGGACGGGAAGACAATGGCCCAGAGTATCCGTTCCTATCGCCATGGCGTCATGGAGGATATGCTCCCGGGCGGAAAAAAGGCACCGGAAGGATGGGCGCTTCAGGATCCGGCGGATTATCTGGAAGTTCTGTATGAGACCGTTCCGGAAGCTGTCAGAAAAAGTGGAGTTTCTCCGGATGCCGTGGTGGGCATCGGAGTGGACTTTACTTCCTGCACCATGCTTCCGGCTGACCGGACGGGAGTCCCCCTGTGTTTCCGGGAAGAGTTCCGGGAACATCCTCACGCATATGTGAAACTGTGGAAACATCATGCCGCACAGGCCTGTGCGGACAGGCTCAATGAGCTGGCCCGCATGCGGAAAGAACCGTTTCTTGCGCAGTACGGGGGAAAAGTCAGTTCCGAGTGGATGTTTCCCAAACTGATGGAAATCTGCGAAGAGGCGCCGGAGATATTTCAGGCAGCAGAACGGTTTGTGGAAGCGGCAGACTGGATCCCGTGGGTCCTGACAGGAACGGAAACAAGAGCTGCGTCTGCCGCAGGCTACAAAGCTCTCTGGAATAAAAAAAGAGGGTATCCATCGGAAGCGTTTCTGAAAGAACTTCATCCTATGCTGGAACATGCCGGAGAAAAGCTGGGGCCGAGAGTCCTGCCTCAGGGCAGCTGTGCCGGACATCTGACAGAAGAAATGGCTGCCCGTCTGGGTCTTTCCGAAGCCACGGCGGTGGGCGTGGGATGCATCGATGCCCATGCGGCTCTTCCGTCGGTGGGAATCACAGGACCCGGGGAACTTCTGATGATCATGGGAACATCGGTCTGTGATATTCTGTGCGGAGAAGAAGAACGGGAGGTGCCAGGGACCTGCGGGGTCGTGGAGGACGGTGTCCTTCCGGGACTTTTCGGATATGAAGCCGGACAGCCCTGTGTGGGCGATATGCTGGACTGGTTTTCCAGACGGTGTGTGCCCGCAGAATATCTTGAGGAAGCGGAAAGAAAAGGGCTGGGGATCCAGCAGCTGCTTACGGAGAAAGCACAGAGACTGAGTCCCGGAGAGAGCGGACTCCTGGCACTGGACTGGTGGAACGGCAACAGGTCTGTTCTGGTGGATTCCGGACTTTCCGGCCTGATTCTGGGGCTGACGCTTTCTTCCAGGCCGGAAGAGATTTACAGAGCGCTGATCGAAAGCGCCGCGTTCGGGCAGCGGATGATTGTGGAAGCGTTTGAAAAGGCAGGCGTGCCTGTGAACAGGCTCTATGCATGCGGAGGAATCACCAGAAAGAATCCCATGATGATGCAGATCTACGCAGACGTATGCGGACGGGAGATTTTTATAGGAAAGTCGGATCAGTCATCGGCGCTGGGCGCGGCCATGTTCGGTGCAGTGGCGGCGGGAAAGTGCCGCGGCGGATATGACACCATCTATGAGGCTGCTTCAGCCATGGGGCATACGGAGCCATGCCCATACCGTCCGGATCCGGAACGGGAAGCTGTCTATGAGCGGCTGTACCGGGAATATGAGAGGTTGCATGACTGGTTTGGCCGTGGAGGAAACCAGGTCATGAAGCGGATGCGTTCCCTGAAGCGGGAAGTGCAGTCCGGAAAAAAGAACAGATGAGAGGGCTGTCAAAATGACAAAAGATGTGCTGATCAGCGTGACAGGCATGCAGCTTCTGGGTGAGGACCTTGATACCATAGAAGTCATTACGCCGGGATCATACTGGCTGAAAAACGGAAAACATTATTTTGTGTTCGACGAGGCTATGGAAGGGACTGATATTACAGCCCGGAATACGGTCAAAGCTTCCGGAGACAAGGTTGAAGTGATCAAACGGGGACTGGTGGAAACGCATATGGTATTTGAATGCGGAAGAAAGACAACAGCCAGTTATCTGACGCCCCTGGGGCTGATTATGCTGGGCCTTACCACTTCATCCATAGAACTGAAAGAGGAAGAAAATGCGGTGAACATCCGCATTGAATATGCACTGGAGATGAATGGGGAACATGTGTCCGGATGCCGGATCGGCATCTGCGCTCAGTCCAGAGAGGGGGCTTCCCTTCACCTGTCCGGGGAAAGGATCTGAGTATGGAAAGTTTTCTTGTGGCAGTCAATGCCGTTACGCCGTTTCTGATCTATATTGTGTTCGGATACATGGCGAAGAAAAAGGGAATTCTCAGCGAAGATTTTCTGCAGAAGATGAATCACATGATCTTTCGCCTGTTTTTCCCGTTTATGACCTTTTATAATGTGTATAAAGCAGACGCGGAGTCGCTTCCGCGGCCCCAGCTGATGATTTTCGGAGCAGTGAGTCTTCTGGTGCTGGAAGTCATTCTGGTGTGTACGGTGCCTAAGATCATACGGGAAAATTCCCGCCGGGGCGTGATCATTCAGGCCACTTACCGCAGCAATTTTATTCTGTTCGGTATTCCGCTGACCATATCCATTTTCGGGGATTCTGCCGCGTCCCTGGCTGCCATGATGGTGACGGTGGTGGTATCTCTCTACAATATCACTTCCGTGATCATTCTGGAGCTGTTCCATGGGGAAGGAAAAACCAACATGAAGGAACTGCTGGTCAATGTGGCCACCAATCCGCTGCTGGACGGAGCCGTTGTGGGCATTATTTTCTTTGCACTGCGGATCCGCCTTCCTGAATGTATTGTGACACCGGTGGCAGCTTTTTCGGATATGACCTCTCCGCTGGCGCTGTTTGTTCTGGGAGGAACCCTGCATTTCAGTGAAGTGAGGGGAAACCTGAAGTACCTGGTGCCGACGCTGGGACTGAAGCTGCTGGTGCTGCCGGCGGTCCTTCTGGCCATCGGCTATGCCATCGGACTCAGATCAGTGGAACTGTTCATTATTTTTGCCATGTACGCAACGCCGGTGGCTACTTCCTCCTATCCCATGGCACAGAATATGGGAGGAGACGGGGAGCTCGCCGGCCAGTTTGTGGTAATCAGCACGGTTGTGTCCGTGTTTACCATTTTCCTCTGGATCTTTGGTCTGAAGAGCCTGGGACTCATCTGAGCCTGCGGCGGTGCAGAATCAATCAATCAGACAGAAAAAGAAAAACGTCCTGTGTCCGGAACAATCCGGAAACAGGACGTTTTTTGAACTGTCATAGTATACTGTCTTATACTGCCATCGGTTATTTCTTTTTATTTTTTTCTTCGGAGTCCTTTTTCCAGAATTTCAGGCGCTCCACAAAAGATTTCTTTTTGGGCAGAGGCGGGATTCCGCCGCGCACACTCTTGATTTCCGTTATGTAAAGTCCGCTGACAACCACCTTTGCCTCCGTTTTCAGGGGAAGCTGGAGAAATACCCGTTCGTCCGCGATCATTGTGGTGATCTTGGGTCCGATCTTGACTTTCACGATGGGAAGCTTTGCCCGCTTCGCATACCAGGGGGTCTTTTCATAAACGATGCTGGGAAGTCCGGCGTCTTTCAGTTTCATTTTCTTCTTATCAATAGCCATAATGGTGACCACCTGAGCGGCAGCCTCAATGGCGGATTGCTGTTCCACCTGGCGCTTTTCCAGACGTCTTCCCAGAAAATAAAGGACAGCCAGTACAACTGCAAGAACTACGAGGATGACAAGCATGACATTAAAAACGATGCTCCAGTTCATGGGGATACCTCCAATCCTATTCGACAGGCCCTGAATTCCCGTATCAGGGCGCCACGAAAAAGATTATATCATCCATTATCTAAAAGCGCAAGCAGTTGTTTTGTGCTCTGCCGGTTTTTAAGGGAAAGCAGGGAATCATACTTCCAGCATGCGGCGGATCCGCATGAGGGTCATGCGGTTTCTGACGCTGGGGGAGTAACAGAGCAGGTCCGGAAGACATCCCGAGGGAACCTCAATATCCTCCAGAGTCTTTTTTGCCCCGATTTTTCCATAGAGAGTCAGAAGTTCCTGCTCGGTGGGAATCTCAGCAATGATTCTTCGGATTTCAGGCCATGCGGAAATCAGCATTTCCGGTGTAACACCGTCCATGCAGCTGTTTCTGTTCTCTTCCAGTACGGCGTCCGCCAGACGGCTGCCGTAGAAATCCCTCAGCTCCTCCTCAGGATAAAACTGATACGGCTTCACATGTCCGGAAATGTCCGTGATTCCGGCCAGCCTGTGATAAACGGAAGAAACCAGAACCGTGCCCACGCCGACTTTCTCTCCGTGGAGAGCGGAAGAATGCACCCCGAGTTTTTCCGGCTCCATTTCGATCAGATGGGATATGTGGTGTTCTGCGCCGGAGGCCGGACGGGAATTTCCCATGAGCTGCATGGCAAGCCCGGAAAGCAGAAGGGCGTAGGTCAGCTGTTCCATGGCATGTTCGTCACGTTCCCGGACTTTTTCGCAGCAGCCATAAACTTCTTTTACCGCATCCCTGGTCATGCCTTCAATGGTATGGCAGATGAATTCACCGGTAAGGGCATGAGAAATTTTCCAGTCGGCCAGAGCTGTGTATTTTCCCAGAATGTCGCCGACACCGGAAAGGGCCAGATGTATGGGCGCTTCTTTTATTACAGAGATATCGGCCAGGACAATTTCCGGAGCCACGCCGGGAAGGGTTTTCTTATATCCGCCCCAGGTCATGGCGGATACGGTGGAGCAGAATCCGTCCACACTGGCGGCTGTGGGGCAGGCGATAAACGGGATTCCCAGTTTATGGGCGCAGTAACGGGTGGTGTCATGGATGGTGCCGCTTCCCACGGCAATCAGCAGTTTCACATCGGGATCCAGGCGGGAAAGAACGGACCCGGTGGCCTTTTCATCGGCATGAAGCCGGTGCGGATCCAGAATAATTTCCTGATCTGCACGGGGGCGCACCAGGTTTCTGGCATGATAGGTATTTTCATCATAAATGGCGGCCCGTTTTCCTTCCAGTCCGTATTCTTTCAGATACCGGTCAAAATCCTTCAGACAGCCGGATTCGATGACGGCGGCTCTGGTATTCATGACGTGGTCCCTGCCGCATGCGCAGGGGCCGTTTAATTTTCTGCTGTCAATAATCATGTAAGATTCGCTCCTCCTTCTGAGACTGATTCCTGTTTGATCATAAAGCCGGCATTCTGCGGACGGCCTTGTTCTGATTCTACAATTATACAACGGAAAAGCAGGGATGTCCATAAAAATGAAACAAAATAAAAGTGAAACGAAAATAAAATGAAACTCTTTAAAGGGAAACATGTCCATTTGAAAATAAATTTGTTACAAATGCTCAAATTCATCAGACAAAATAGAGGGGATTTATTGACACTTAACCAAACATAGAGTAAAATATTAGTTGAAAATGTGTAAAAAAAAGGTAAAATGAAGGGACAGAATGAAGCAGGAAGACCGCAGAAATTACATTTTAAAACAATTGAATGAAAAATCATCAGTTACGGTTTCGGAACTAAGTGAGAAATTCGGACTTTCGGAGGTTTCCGTACGAAAACTTCTGATGTCCATGGAACAGGAGGGGGTTCTGAAACGTACATGGGGCGGAGCCGTAAGTGCGTATGGCTCTCTGCGGGAATTTTCCCATCAGGAAAAGGAATTCCGGCAGAAAGAGGAAAAAATGGCGATTGCAAGAGCGGCCTATGAGTGCATCAGCGACGGCGAAGCCATTTTTCTTGACAGCGGAACCACGACGATCCAGCTGGCCCGCCTGATTGTGACCGGTTCCAAACGGGACATCATGGTCTGTACCAACAGTATCCACATTGCCATGGAACTTTCCCGGGTCAGAGATCTGCAGGTGATCGTGACCGGAGGCGAACTGAGATCCAATATCTATTCCTGTGTGGGAGCCATTACGGAAGCAGTTCTCGGTCGGCTGTATTTTGACAAGGGATTTGTCACGGGAAATCATTTTACTCTGGAGCATGGTTTTTCCACTCCGATTCTTGCGGAGGCGGAGGTAAAACGCCGGGTGCTGGAATCTTCAAAGGAAAAATTCATTCTGATGGATTATACAAAGTTCGGAGACGATTCCCTGGTGTCCATTGCACCGCCGGAAGGAGTGGACGTACTGATCACAGACTGGCATATTCCCAGAGATGTCATGGACAGTTTCGGAGAGAAGGGCCTGAAAGTCATTGCAGCACGATAAAAATACGGATGAGTGAAATATGGAGGGACAGAAAATGAGTGTGAATATCACTGTGAATCACGCATTGAAAAAGTATGGGGAGAACGTGATCATACCGGATCTTAACGTAAAAATAAGGCAGGGTGAATTTTTTACGCTGCTGGGCCCGTCCGGATGCGGCAAGACAACGCTTCTGAGAATGATTGCGGGTTTTAACTCCATTGAAGGCGGGGACTTCTTCTTTAATGACAAAAGAATCAATGATCTGGACCCGGCCAAGAGAAATATCGGAATGGTGTTCCAGAATTATGCCATATTCCCCCATCTGACCGTGCGCAAAAACGTGGAGTTCGGTCTGAAAAACAAACATTTTCCCAAGGAAGAAATTCAGGAGAGAGCCGATAAATTCCTGAAACTGATGCAGATCGATGCCATGGCGGACCGGCTTCCGGACCGGCTTTCCGGCGGACAGCAGCAGCGTGTGGCCCTGGCCCGGGCGCTGTGCATCGAGCCGGATGTTCTGCTGATGGATGAACCGCTGTCCAATCTGGATGCCAAGCTCCGTGTGGAGATGCGTACCGTCATCAAGAACATTCAGCATGATGTGGGAATCACCACCATCTATGTTACCCATGATCAGGAGGAAGCCATGGCGGTTTCCGACAGGATTGCCGTCATGAAGGGCGGTGTGATCCAGCATATCGGAACACCAAAGGCCATTTATCAGAGACCGGCCAACCTGTTTGTGTCCACCTTTATCGGCCGTTCCAACGTGCTGAACGGGCAGCTTGTGATGAAAGACGGAGTGTCTCATCTGCGCTTCCTGAATTATGATGCGCCGATGCCTCACGTGAAAAAAGAATACCAGTCTGACGGGGACATCATGCTTTCCGTCCGTCCGGAGGAATTCCTGATGTCCAGGGAAAAAGGAAAGGGCATCAGGGCCATTGTGGACGACTGCGTATTCCTGGGACTGAACACCCATTATTTCATGCATCTGGAGAACGGCCAGGAAGTGGAGTCCATTCAGGAATCCACCATTGACAGCATCATCGAGCCGGGCACGGAGATTTCCCTGACCATCAATACGGAAAAGGCCAACCTGTTTACGGCAGACGGTTCTCAGAATATCCTGACGGGCGTACAGAACGACTGCGAGGCATAGAAAGGGGGAACCTCAGATGAAAACAAGGAAATTTGAACTATGGTCCGGCATTACGATCCTGTTTCTGGTGCTGTTCCTGGTGTTTCTGGTATATCCCATGTACGGAATCCTGAGACAGGCGGTGATCTCCAAAGAGGGACAGTTTACCCTGCAGGAATTTACCAAATTCTTTTCCCAGAGTTATTACAGCAAGACCATCATCAACAGCTTCAAGGTCAGCATTACAGTGACCCTGGTGACGCTGCTGATCGGAATTCCCTTCTCCTATTTCTTCTCTTTTTACAGGCTGAAGGGCTCCAAATTCCTGTTTGTGGTCAGCGTCCTCTGCTGTATGTCGGCGCCGTTTATCGGAGCATATTCCTGGATTCTTCTTCTGGGAAGATCCGGTGTCATTACCCAGTTTCTGAAACAGAATCTGGGAATTGAGCTGGGAAGCATTTACGGATTCAGGGGAATTCTTCTGGTACAGTCCCTGAAACTGTTTCCGCTGGTATTCGTTTATATGAACGGCGCATTCAAGAACATCGACAATACCCTGATGGAGGCTGCGGCCAACATGGGCTGCACCGGCGTCAAGCGGTTTTTCCAGATTGTCATGCATCTTTCCATGCCCACGATCCTTGCGGCGGCTCTTCTGGTGTTCATGCAGGCCTTCGCGGATTTCGGCACGCCGCTTCTGATCGGCGAAGGATTCCGGACATTCCCGGTGGAGATCTACAATCAGTATCTGGGTGAGAACGGAACCGACCACAATTTTGCAGCAGCCATCAGCGTCATTGCCATTGTGGTGACGGCAGCCGTATTTTTCCTGCAGAAATGGGCCACCAGCAAATATAAATTCTCCATCAATGCGCTTCACCCCATTGAGAAAAAGAAACCCCGCGGGATCAAGGGGATTCTGATGTATGCATACTGCTACCTGCTGACGGCCATCGCATTCCTGCCGCAGCTCTACGTGGTTTACCTGTCCTTCCGCAACTGCGATCAGGCAGTGTTCAAACCCGGATATTCCTTTACGAACTATGAACAGGCAGTGAAAAAACTTCTGGGACGTTCCATCAAGAATACGGTAGTGCTGGGCGCAGGCGCTCTGCTGATCATCATTCTGCTGTCCATCCTGATTGCGTATCTGGTGGTCCGCCGTTCCAGTTTCCTGAATCACCTGATTGACACGCTGTCCATGCTGCCCTACATCATGCCGGGCTCCGTAATCGGTATCGCGCTGGTCATTGCCTTCGGAAAGAAGCCTCTGGCGCTGACCGGCACCATGACCATCATGCTGATATCCTTCGTCATACGGCGAATGCCATATACGATCCGGTCGGCCACGGCCACACTGATGCAGATTCCCATGAGCATCGAGGAGGCGGCCATCAGCCTGGGTGCATCCAAGCTCAAGACCTTTGTGAAGATCACCGTACCCATGATGTCCAGCGGTATTCTTTCGGGAGCTATTCTGAGCTGGGTTGCCATTGTGACGGAGCTTTCCAGTTCCATCATTCTTTACAACAACAGGAACATCACCCTGACCATGTCGGCATATGTGGCCATTTCCAGAGGAAATTACGGACAGGCGGCGGCATTTTCCGCAATCCTGACCGTGGTGACGGCAATTTCCCTTATTATATATCTTCTGGTGAGCAAGTCGGAGGATATCAGGCTGTAATGGGTATATGACAGCCGGCAGAGCCGGTTATCAATAAAAAGAAAGAGAAAAGGAGAGATCATTATGAGAAAGAGTCTGGCAGTTTTACTGGCAGCAGCCATGGCGCTGTCCCTGACAGCGTGCAGCAGCGGCGAGACCGAGACAACGGCGGCATCTGCGGAAAAGGCAGAGGAGACAACCGCGGCAGCAGGGGAGGCAGCTGCGGAGACCACAGCGGCGGAAGCAGAGGCAGAGCCGGAAGATATCGGAGATACTCTGGTCCTGTATTCCAGTATGACGGAGAACGACCTGAACAATCTGATTGAGCTGTTCAATGAAAAATATCCGGACTGCTATGTGGAGGTTGTAAACGGATCTGCAGGTGAGCTGACCGCAAGAATCGCCGCAGAGAAGGAAAATCCCCAGGGCGACCTGATGTGGGGCGGCCTGAGCAACAGCGACGGTGACATGTACAGTGATATTTTTGAACACTGGCTGTCTGACTACGAAGATGAAGTAATCGAGGATTACAAGTCCAACAACGGCTTCTACAGCCTGGATCATCTTTCCACCTGCGTATTCTGCGTCAACACCGAACTGGAAGCCGAGCTGGGACTTGAGATCAACAGCTATGAAGACCTTCTGGATCCGAAGCTTAACGGAAAGATCGTTTTCTCTGACCCCAACTCCTCTTCCGCAGCATGGAACAATGTCTGCAACATCATGTCCGTATACGGAAATGACAGCGATGAGGCATGGGAATACATGACAAACCTGATGAACAACGGTCTTGTGATTTCCACATCTTCTTCCGTATGCTTCAAGAGTGTGGAAACAGGCGAGTATGTGGTGGGTATTACATATGAAGACGGTGCCTCCACTCTTCTGAAGTCCGGCGCCGACAATATCCGTATGGTATATCCGGAAGAAGGAACATCCGCATCCGCATTCGGATGTGCTGTAATCAAGGGTGCTCCTCACGAGGCAGCTGCAAAGGCCATGGTCAACTTCCTGATGAGCGAAGAAGGACAGAACGCCCTTGGTTCCGCTCTGGGAACACTTCGTATGACCAACTCCAAGGCAAACTTTGAAAGCCCCTATCTGCCCAAGACAGAGGATGTCAAATGGGTAACGCGTGATGTGGACTGGCTCATTGAAAACAAAGAGCAGGTTCTGGAACACTGGAATCAGATCTATGCAGAAGTAAACAAATAAGCAGATCCGCCAACGGCATCTGAAGGTGGTTTTATGGCAGCCGCAGGAATTTTCCTGCGGCTGTCTGATTGTTCTTCCGGTGACAGGCAGTTTTGTGTATAATGGAGTCATGAAAAACAGCGCTTGCGGACGGAGGGGTTAATTTGGAAAGAAAACTGAAATTTGTATTTGCATCCGATTCATTTAAAGGCACACTTTCATCGGCGGAGACGGCAGAACTTCTGGGAAAAGCAGCTGAAGAGATTTTCCCGGGCTGCTGTTTTTGCGGGGTGCCGGTGGCAGACGGAGGAGAGGGAACCGTGGAAGCGGTGACGGCTGCGGCGGGAGGAACCATCCGCCGTCTGACGGTCTGCGGGCCTCTGATGGAAAAGACGGAAAGTTTTTACGGGGAACTGCCCGGAGGCCGGGCCATCATTGAAATGGCGGCGGCATCCGGACTTCCCATGGTACCGGAAGAAAAAAGAAATCCCCTGAATACCACCACCTACGGGACAGGGGAGCTGATTGCAGATGCCATGGAACGGGGGTACCGGGACATTACCGTGGCCATCGGCGGCAGTGCCACCAATGACGGAGGAATGGGCGCGCTGAGGGCTCTGGGTGCCGTATTTCTGGACAGAAACGGAAAAAAACTCACCGGCTGCGGCAGGGAGCTGGAACAAGTGGAGACCATCTGTCTGGACCGGCTGAACCCTCTGGTACAGGACACACGGTTTACGGTCATGTGTGATGTCACCAACCCGCTGACAGGACCGGACGGGGCCACCTATACCTTTGGAAAGCAGAAAGGAGGTACCCCGGAGATTCTGGACCGGCTGGAAGCCGGGATGATACATTATGCCGGCTGTCTGGAGGCAGCCTCCGGAAAAAAAGTCCGGGAGATTCCGGGAGCCGGGGCTGCCGGAGGCCTGGGGGCTGCGCTTATGGCGGTTCTTCATGGAGTGCTTCAGCCGGGAATTGAAACGGTTCTGGATCTCATTGACTTCGACCGTCTGATTTCCGGAGCAGATCTGGTGGTCACCGGAGAAGGAAGAATGGACTGGCAGTCTGCATTCGGAAAGGTACCCGGGGGAGTGGCTGCCCGGGCGGAGAGAAAGGGAATCCCCGTCATTGCGCTGGTGGGCGGCATGGGACCGGGATGCGAAAAACTGTATTCCATGGGCATTCAAAGCATCATGGTGACCCCGGACGGCCCCATGGAGCTGAAAGAGGCCCTGGAACGGGCCGGAGAACTGTATTACGGGGCGGCGCTGCGCATGTTCCGCATGGTACGGGCCGGCTGGCAGATGGCGGCATCCGGTCAGGAGAAACAGGAGCGCTGCGCGGAACGGGAAAAATAAGTTTGGAAAATGATAAGAAATTATGGAACAGGTTGCTTCTTTTTGGATAATATAGTATAATCTTCCTGTGACAAGTCTGAAAACATTGGTGAAAATGCCATGTGTTTTGACTGCTTCATTAGGAAAGGAGACTCAATTATGGGAAAGAAAACAGCCTGGGAGGAAATTGACCGGAAGACACCGGAAATTCTGGAAGCCAGCGATGAGATCTGGGGATATGCGGAAACCGCATTCACGGAAGACAAGTCTGTGAAAGTGCTCTGCGATATTCTGAAAAAAGAGGGGTTTGAGGTTGAAGAAAATCTGGCGGGTGTAAAAACCGCTTTTAAGGGTACATTTGGTTCCGGAAAACCGGTAATCGGATTCCTGGGAGAATTTGACGCGCTGTCCGGTCTGGATCAGGAAGCAGGAGCACTGGAAAAGAAACCCGTGCATCCCGGATGCTCCGGACACGGATGCGGACATAATATGCTGGGAGCCGCCTCTCTGGCTGCCGCCATCGGCATCAAGAGATATCTGGAAGAAAGCGGAAAACCCGGCACGGTAGTTTATTTTGGATGCCCGGGTGAAGAGGGCGGATCCGGAAAGGCATTCATGGCAAAAGGCGGAGCCTTCGAAGGACTGGATGCTGCCATTACATGGCATCCCGGCGATGTGACAAGGGCAGATACAGGAAGCTCCCTTGCCAACTATCAGGTGGCATATAAGTTCTACGGAACAAGTGCCCATGCAGGCGGTGCGCCCCATCTGGGAAGAAGTGCCCTGGATGCCTGCGAGATCATGAACGTAGGCGTACAGTTCCTGCGTGAACATGTGGTTTCCGAGGCAAGAATTCACTATGCAATCACCAATACCGGCGGATATTCCCCCAACGTGGTTCAGCCCTATGCAGAAGTTCTGTATCTGATCCGTGCGCCCAAGAACAAACAGGTGGAGGAGATCTATCAGCGTGTCAACCGCATTGCGGAGGGTGCAGCTCATATGACGGAAACGAGAGTGGAGATCGACTTTGTCAAAGGCTGCTCCAACTTGGTCAGCAACAAGGTAATCGCCAAGAGACTCTGGGACAATCTGACCGAACTTGGAGCTCCGGAGTATACGGAAGAAGAAATGGCCATGGCCAAAGCTCTCCATGAGAGCGTGGATGAAGGACGCTTCGAGTCTCTGGAGAAGGTGGCAAAGGGTCTTCCCAAGGCAGAAAGACAGGAGGTTCTTTCCCATAAGGGTGAAGCCATGTACCGGTTTGTGGCACCGTTCGACCCGGTGGGCATCATGTCCTTCGGCTCCACAGACGTGGGTGATGTAAGCTGGAACTGCCCGACGGCACAGGCTTATGTGGCCACATGGGCTGCAGGAACTCCTGGACATTCCTGGCAGGTGGTTACCCAGGGCAAGAGCGGACTGGCTCACAAGGGCCTGCTCTATGCCGCCAAGGCTATGGCCGGAGCAGCCGTGGATCTTTATGAAGAGCCCAGATATCTGGAGGAAGCAAAGGCAGAGATGGAAGAAACCCTGGAAGGTGACACTTACCACTGACCGATTCCGGACGGATGCAGACCGAGAGCTCTTTCTGCCGGTAAATAAGCAGAGTTCCGGGAACCGGGTACGGTTCCGGTTATAAAACATACAGCAGGCATATGGTTTCTGTCAGGAACCGTATGCCTGCTTTTTCTGTCTGAAACCATTTCCGGGGATTTCTGCGGTGCGGATGCAGTGCGGAAAATTCTGCAGCCGGAGGAGTTCCGGGACAGGAGAAATGCCGGAGGAAACAGGGGCTGCGGCAAGAATGACACAGTTTCAGGGTTGCCCTGGGAAAGGGAACATGGTAAAATATCTACCGTCAGTCAAACCCGGAATGCCGCATGACGGCGGCTGGCAGGCTCTGTATGACAGGTCAGCCAGACACCGGCAGGAGGACGGAATCCGGAATACAGAAGTCAGAAAACAGCAGCCGGAAAACAACAGGAGGGAACGGAAATGGAACTGATACAGGGAATTCTTTCCAGACGCAGCATCCGCAGATTCAGGGCGGAAAAAGTTTCGAGAGAAACCGTGAAAAAGATTGTGGCGGCAGCATCTTATGCGCCGTCATGGAAAAATACGCAGACAGTCAGATATTATGTGTTTGAGGATCAGGAACGGAAGACAGAGATTGCCAGAAAGCATACGCTTGGTTTCACCTATAATACAGGGACCATTGAACACGCGCCGCAGGTGGTGGCGGTTACGGCGGTAAAAGGAAAAAGCGGAGCCGTGCAGAAAGGGGCCTTTACCACCGCGCAGAAGGAAAACTGGATGCTGTTCGATGCGGGAGCCGCATGCCAGACTTTCTGCCTGGCGGCCCGGGAATACGGTGTGGGAACTGTCATCATGGGGATTTTTGATGCGGAGATGGTGGCGAAGCTTCTGCATATTCCCGAAGATGAGCAGGTGATCTGCCTGATCTGCATGGGTTACCCGGAGGAAGATCCCAAGGCGCCTGTGCGCATGCCGGTGGAGGATCTTCTGCATTTCTGCGATGAAAGTCAGGAGGGAGAGGCATGAACAGAAAAAGAAACTGGAAACTGTTTCTGACCGCCGCAGTCTGTCTCATAATGCTGGCAGGATTTTCCGGAGCAGCCGGAATCGTTTCCCAGGCGGCAGAAAAGCCGGCGTATCTGAAGTCCGTTACATATTTCGGGGATCAGTGGCCCATTAATTTCTGGAGCAGCGAAGATGATGACATGGATGCAAACATGGCGCAGATTGCCGCGGATGGATTCAACAGCATCATTCTGGTGGTGCCGTGGAGAGAATTTCAGCCCGGTACGGACCCTGTTTCCTACAATCAGTATCCGTTTGATAAACTGGACCGTATCATGGAATGCGCGGAAGCTCATGGCCTCTGGGTGGTCCTGCGTGTGGGATACTGCTGGGACTATGCAGGAGAAGCAGGAGTTCCCTCCAGATATGCAGGTGTTCTTCAGGAAGACAGTACTGACAGGGCCGCGTGGCTGGATTACTGCAAAACTCTGTATACGGCGGCATCCGCCCATGACAATTACTATGGCGGTTTTATTACCTGGGAAGATTTCTGGGACTATACCTACCGGATGGAACGGGACATTTCCATTCAGGACCGCATCACCATGGCAGAGGAATCCGGATATACGGATTATCTGAAAGAAAGGCATACCATCGAGCAGGTGAGCAGTCTTTACGGAACCTCTTTTTCTGATTTCAGTCAGGTTTATCTGCCGTACAAGACACATTCCAGCGCGACCCTCTTTTATGATTTTTATAATACATTCCTGATGGATTTTCTGAGCCAGAGCCAGACCGTCTATCCGGAACTTTCCATGGAAGTGCGCGTGGACGGAGACGTGGTTTATGACAGTGACGGCAATAAGACGTACTATTCCCATGGACGTACGTTTGCCTGCAACGGGGCACCCTATACAGCCCTGATGTACAGCGTCTCCATGGGCCAGGCCAATAATTATGAGAAAATTTCCTCGGAAACGGCGCTGAGTGCCATGAAGACTCACCTTGGAAATATCCGGGATATTGCAGGCGGCAAGACCCTTTATATTGAACAGCTGCTTTACATGGATACCACAGAGGAGTTTTCCTATAATGCCCAGATCGTGGAAGACCAGGTGGACGATTATGTGACCGGACTGGCTCCTGTTCTTAAGGAGTATACCAGCGGATACGGGCTCTGGGTCTACAGAAATTATGTGAACAACTGTGTATATAATTCCCAGTTTGCCCTGGGAACACAGGGCTGGACGGTATCCGGTGATGCCAGAACAGAAGAGCGGGAAGGAAGCCAGATGGCGGTGCTTTCTTCCGGAGATGCCGTTTCACAGAAACTTCTGCGCAGCTTTGACGGAGATGACACGGTTTATGTGGAACTGTATGCGGACAGCGAAAGCGGAGCCGATATGACAGTCAAGGTGGGAGATTATGAGCGGGTGGTCCGGGTAGGAGGTCCTACGAAACTGGTGTACTCCATTCCTTCCACAAAAAGCAGTGAAGTCCGGATCGAAGCCAGCAGGGGCACGGTATGGGTGGATGATATCAGAATCTATACCTACGAACAGGAAGGACGGATCTATGACAGGGACAGAAATCCTCTGGATCTGGCAGACGATTTCCGCACATTGAACGGACAGCTGAATTAATATGACAGGATCTCTCTGGAACAGGCCGGTCAGGACCGGACCTGCAGAGGGATCCTTTTTTGCGGTTCCGGAAGAAGAACTTGACTTTCTGCTCTGCCGGAAATATAATAACATAGAAAATAAGAAAGCTTATAATAAGCCTGCTTATCGTATGGCGGTTTCCGGAACGGAGCTTTTCAGGAATCTGTTTATGGCAGCGGAAACCGGATGGACACAGAGGAAGAAAGCAGTCCGGCGCAGCAACCGTTCCGGCCGGGAATGCAGCAGGAGAGAGGAGGAACCGAATATGGACAGCTTTCATTACCTTCTGATGAAAGCCAATGCAGCGGTCACAAGAAAAATCATGTATGAGGCAGGGCGTATGGGACTGACTCCGGGGCAGCCGAAAATTCTGGAATATCTGTATTACTTCGGAGAATCTGACCAGAAAACCATAGCGTCTTTCTGCGAGATTGAACAGGCAACCGTGGGAAGTATTCTGCTGCGCATGGAGCAGGCGGGGCTGGTGATCCGCCGGCAGCATGAGGGAAACAGAAGGTCTCTTTTTGTTTCGCTGACCGCCCGGGGAAAAGAGGCTGCGGACAGGATCATGAAAGTCTTTGAAGAAACAGATGAACTGGCGGAATCCGTTCTTTCGGAAGAGGAGCGGTATATGGTGAAAGAAATTCTGAAAAAAACTGCAGGTGTTTTACGGAAAGAGGAGGAAAAGAATATCCATGAAGGAACAGAGAAGTAATCCGGTGAAAAAGAATGACGCAGACAGACAGACGGCCGCCCATCTGCCGGCTAGATACCTTCTTTTCGGCATCAGTCTCTGTATCATGGCCATGGGTGTGGCGCTTTCCATCAAGGCTGATCTGGGAACCTCTCCCATCTCCAGTTTTCCGTATGTTACCAGCTGCCTTTCGGGCATGTCCGTGGGGACGACCACCATTATCCTGAACTGCGTTTTCGTCCTGATTCAGATCCTGCTTCTCCGGAAACGGTACCAGTGGATTCAGCTGCTGCAGATTCCTGCGGTGATCTTTTTCGGGCTGATGATTGACATATGCGGAGGCCTGCTGAAGGGAGTCACATACGGCAGCTATCCGGAACAGTGGCTTCTGTGTATTGCGGGAATTCTGCTGGTGGGATTCGGCGTGGGCATCGAAGTGATGGCAGGCGTGGTTACCACGGCCGGAGAGGGGCTGGTTCTGGCTATCTGCCAGGTTCTGCCTGTGAAATTCGGAAATGCCAAGATCGCATTTGATGTGACGCTGGTATGTCTTTCGGTTCTGACGGCACTTCTGGCAGCGGGAGAAGTGGAAGGAGTCCGGGAAGGAACTGCGGCCGCGGCGGTTTTTGTGGGACTGACTGCAAAGAAAACGGGAAAGATTCTGCAGCCGTTTGCACAGAGATACCTGGCATGACATGTCCGGCGGATCAGATAAGACTTGCATTTTGAAGATCCTGTGATATACTGAAGTGGACAGAAGGATATGATCCCGATGACAATCGGATACAGAAAAGAGGGAGCTTGCCGCGGCAGGCTGAGAGGGAATGAAGGAACGATTCCGACCTGTGGAACCTGATACGGATAATGCCGGCGTAGGAAGATAAAGAAGAAAGATTTTTCAGGCTGCATGTTTTCTGTGGGGATCCACGGAAGACCCGCAGCCTGTTTTTGTCCGGAAAAGATCCGGACGGGCGGAAACAGGAAAGGAGAAACTATGAGCTATACAACACAGATGGATGCTGCCAGACAGGGAATCATCACACGGGAAATGGAACTTGTGGCGGCAAAGGAAGGAATGACGGGAGAGGAGATCCGCGGCCTGGTGGCTGAGGGACGCGTGGCAATCCCCTGCAACAGGGCCCATGAGTGCATAGATCCCAACGGAATCGGCTCCATGCTGAAGACCAAGATCAATGTGAATCTGGGAACGTCCAGAGACTGCAAGGATATGGACGTGGAAATGGAGAAGGTCAGCAGCGCCGTGAAAATGGGAGCTGAATCCATCATGGATCTGAGTTCTTTCGGAGATACCAGGACGTTCCGGAGACGCCTTACCGGAGAATGTCCCGCCATCATCGGCACGGTACCCATTTATGATGCGGTGGTTTATTATCATAAGGCCCTGAAGGAGATCACCACGGAGGAATGGCTGGACATTGTGCGGATGCATGCGGAGGACAGAGTGGATTTCATGACGATTCACTGCGGAATCAACCGGGCCACTGCCGGCAGGTTCAAAGCCAACCGGAGACTTACCAATATTGTTTCCAGAGGCGGCTCCATCATATTTGCATGGATGGAAATGACGGGAAAGGAAAATCCCTTTTATGAACATTTTGACGAAGTACTGGAGATCTGCAGACAGCATGATGTGACCCTGAGTCTGGGCGATGCCTGCAGGCCGGGATGTATCCGGGATGCCAGCGACATTTCCCAGATTGAAGAACTGGTGACTCTGGGAGAACTGACCAGACGGGCCTGGGAAAAGGATGTTCAGGTGATCATTGAGGGGCCGGGACATATGCCGCTGGACCAGATTGCCGCCAATATGAAGATACAGAATGAAATCTGCAAGGGCGCTCCGTTCTATGTACTGGGTCCGCTGGTTACGGACGTGGCTCCCGGATATGACCATATTACGGCTGCCATCGGCGGAGCCATTGCAGCTGCGGCAGGTGCCTCTTTCCTGTGCTATGTGACACCGGCAGAGCATCTGCGGCTTCCCAGCCTTTCCGATGTGAAAGAGGGAATCATCGCCTGCCGGATTGCGGCGCATGCCGCCGACATTGCCAAAGGCGTACGCAATGCGGCAGACTGGGATAATGAAATGAGCCTGGCCAGAAAAAATCTGGACTGGGAGAGAATGTTCGAGCTTTCCATTGATCCGGAAAAAGCCAGGGCCTACCGGGCAGAGGCAAAACCGGAAAAAGAGGATACCTGTTCCATGTGCGGAAATTTCTGCGCGGTCAGAAACATGAACAGAATCCTGGACGGTGAGATTGTAAGCATCTTTGACGAATAAGCAGAACATGGAAAGTCGTCGGGCAGAGCCGGAAAACGGCGGACGGCCCGTACGGAAAGGAGCAGAAATCATGAAATTCACAGTGAAAAAAACGGCTGTGGCCGCCATGCTGACAGCCCTGACCGTATCCATGTCGTCTTTTGCGGTTCCTGTGGGGGCATCCAGATGTTATCCGGTTCAGCACCTGGTGAACGTGGTCTGTGCCGTGTTTCTGGGACCTGTATACGGAACTGCGGCGGCCTTCTGCACATCGGTCATAAGAAATCTTCTCGGAACAGGGAGTCTGCTGGCATTTCCGGGAAGCATGGCAGGGGCCCTGCTCTGCGGACTGGTCTATCAGAAAACAGGCAGACTTTTTCTTACATATATCGGTGAAGTGGTGGGTACAGGCGTGATCGGAGGCATGCTCTGCTTTCCTGTGGCGTCCCTTCTTATGGGACAGGAAGCGGCACTGTTTACATATGTAATGCCGTTTTTCATGAGTACGGCGTGCGGCACCGCCATGGCTGCCGTTCTTATGGGAGCGCTGGAAAAGTCCCATGTCATGGAGTATCTGAGAGAGGCCCTGGAAAACGGAGGAAGCAGAACAGTCCGGGAAAGGAAGGAACGGTCATGAAGAAAAGAGGAATCCTGTATCTGATTGCGGACAGAAAACTGGGAGACGAAAAAATTCTGGAGGCACTGAAGGCCGGTGTGGATATGATCCAGCTGCGGGAAAAGAATGTGACTTCGGCTCAGTATCTGGAAGATGCCAGATGGCTGCGGAGTATGACACGGGAGACCGGTGCCCTGTTTCTGGTCAACGACCGGCTGGACATTGCCATTGCCAGCGGGGCAGACGGAGTCCATCTCGGCCAGGAAGACATTCCGGTGGCGGATGCCAGACGGATTGCCGAACGATGCGGACTGCACGGTTTCCTGGTGGGGGCCACTGCAAAAACCAGAGAGCAGGCGGAGCGGGCTGAGGCACAGGGAGCCGATTATCTGGGAAGCGGAGCCTGGTATGCCACATCCACAAAGCCGGACGCGGCTCCCATTACCGATGAGACATACAGAGAGATCCTTGCGGTCTCCGGCATTCCCAATGTGGCCATAGGCGGCCTGACGCCGGAAAACTGCAGGCGGCCGTTACACCTGGGCGCTTCCGGCCTGGCGGTGGCGGGAGGAATTTTTCAGGCGCCGTCCATCACGGAAGCAGTCCGGCAGTTCCGCAGGGAACTTGACAGAGAGCCCGGACCGCTGGTATTCTGAAACCGACGGAAGGGGGAGTATCTGTGGAGGAATACAGGGAGGAAAAAGCAGGAATCCGGACGGACCGAACAGCAGGCCGGCCGGAAGGGCAGATACAGAAGAAGCAGGAGCTGCCGGAAGAAACTCTGAGACGGCTGGAGGAAACGGAACGGGAAAGAAGCCGGTATGTCCGGATGCAGTTTTACCTGTCGGCTGTCACCGCTGCCTGCAGTGTCATGGTTCTGGCGATACTGATGGCAGCGTATGTGACGGTGGTTCCGGATGTGCAGAAGACATCGGAGGAAATCCGGACGGCAGCAGAGAGCCTGAACCGTATTTCCTCCCAGCTTTCAGAAGCGGAGCTGGATCAAATGGTGAGAAATGTGGACCGGATGGCGCTGACCAGTGAGGAAAGTGTCCGGGAGGCCCTGGAAAAAATTCAGGCCATTGATATTGATGAACTGAACAGGGCCATACAGGGCCTTTCGGATGTGGTGCAGCCCTTTGCCGATTTTATGAATCTGTTTGGCAGATGACGGAAAGGAGTCCGCTTTCTTCAAGAAAATGAAACATGAGGCTGACGGCCAGAAGATCGGCACAGCCTCCGGGGCTTAAGTGGTCCCGGATATAGGATACGTCCAGATGCGTCAGGGTCTCCGTAAAGGTGTCCGGCGTGATTTCAGAAAGAAGCCTTCGGGCTTCTTTTTTTCTTTCCCTGAGCCGGCTGATGCCGCCGCGGCGGATCATATTGGTATCGTCCACGGATGCAATCAGGGAAAGAAGGGTCATTACGGACGCATCATTCAGGGAATATCCTGCGGCCAGGAAATGTTTCAGAGCCGGAAGTCCGATGGTCTCCGCAGAAGGAAATCCGGCTGCCGCTTCGCCTCTGGCTCCGGTAAGACCGTAAGCCGCATGGCATTGTTCTCCGGCAGTGGAGGATGGACGCAGGTCGAAGTCCTTCAGGGAACAGGCCCCAAGTGCTCTGCAGACAGACAGTACGGAGGCCCGGTCTGCCGGCGTTCCGTAAAGCCTGCGGACTTTTCCGAGAGCCGCACAGAGGATGGAAAAGGAAAAAATAAGGCCTTTATGAGTATTGACCCCTCCGGTGGCACGGAACATATCCTGCTCGGCCTGCTGTCCGGCAAAACGGAGACGGAGAAACAGAGTCTCTTCCGGCTCTTCCGAGTGATCCCACCCGAGGCAGAAGAAGTCCCGGAACCATGGAATCAGTGCGGCGCTGCTGTCCAGAAAAGTGAAAAAATTCATGTCCTGATGGGAACCGGAGTTATTGCGGTCCACCAGTCCCGGCTTCGGGGTGGAGGATACTTCATACAGAAGGGCACGGACTGCACAGGCAGCAGCCTGATCTGCAGCACGGCTGCGGAAATAATCATTGAGAATCTGCGCCGTTCTCCAGAGAACGAGATCCATGGAATGAGCCCTGCTGCGGGCACAGAGTTTGGCGGGTTCTCCGCAGACCAGACAGGTTCTGGCCGGGAGCCCGAAATCGGAACGGGAAAGGGAGTGTCCCTGACTGTCCAGCACATCCAGGTCATACAGCCGTCCCAGAGGATGGCTTTCTTCCACACGTACCATAGCCTGCTTTACCTCCCGGGGCGGAAGGGAAAGAAGAAAAAATGCTTCGCTCCCGGTGTGCAGGTGGCGGATTTCTTCGGAGAGAATGACTTCCGGACTGCAGGCCTTTCTGATTTCACCGATTCCTGCAAGAAACGCGGCACGGGCAAGGGGGAACTGTTTGATGGCTCCGGGAATGTTCAGAGAAAAGCTGATAAGGCAGCTTCCGCCGGACTGCAGAAGCTCTTTCTGATGTTCCGCCCGGCGGCTTTTGGCATCCAGGATTTCTTCCAGAGTGGCAGGGGTTCCGCTGAAGATGGTTTCTGTTTTCATTTTGCTCCCCCATATGTCTGTTTCAGATATTCTGCGGTACAGGGAGGAACCAGATCCAGAACCTGACCGGTCAGTCCCTCTTTTTCCAGCAGCTGCCTTACCAGGGAGGCGCTGATGACGGTTTCCTTTCCTCCGGAACAGGAGGTGACACGGGGAATCCGGATAAAGCGGATTCCATATCCGGGAAGGATGTCTTCCATGGCCTGGTTATACCGGGCTGTAACCGGATCCAGAGGTTCTTCTCCGGCAAAACGTGCGGTAATGGAAAAAATCGGAGCAATCCGGGAGGCAAACAGAGTGATGTCCAGTTCGCTCTGAATGCCGGCGGCATCTTCGCCCTTTTTCAGGAAATAGGTGGGAAATGTGGCGGAAGAGATCATATAGGGGCCTGATGGATGCACGTGTACGTTGGGCATGTCGGCAGTTCCCTCCCGGACGAGCCTGAGACGGACGTCAAAGGGAAATGCGGACCGGTCTTCTTCCACAACGAAAATGTGGAGCGTTCTGCATCGGGAAGCGGCATGGGTGATCAGGGCAAGATGGCCTTTGGTAAAGGGATTGCAGTTCATCACAATGCATCCGGTGTCCAGATCTGCCTGACCGGAGTCTGCCGGATTTTTATCCGCAGTGTCTGTGTCTGCGGCAAAACGGGAATAGTATCTGAGAAGGCCGTCTTTCCGGTTTTCCAGCATGATGACGGTGCCGGTTTCCGCCAGCACGTAAAAGCCGCAGGCGGTGAACAGATCCCGGTTTTCCGGGCGGGTGATGACAAAAAGATCATAGAAGCCGGACTGGAAGCGGTTTTCCACCAGTCTGGAAATCAGGCTTCCCAGGGCATTCTGGCCCCGCAGTGCCTGATCCACGGCAAAGCATTTCAAAAGTTTTCCTGCACAGCAGCCGCAGCCTACCAGCACCTCAGAAGGGTCAAAGATGCCGTAAGCGGCTTCGATATCAGCTTCAAAAGAAAGATGATGGTGTTCCAGAAACTCTGCCAGCATCTGCCTGTCATGGGAAAAAGAAAGGGACAGTTCGTGTATTGTGAATTCTTCTGTCATGGATACCTCCGGTGATGAATGAGGCAGGAACCGGGCCCGTCCTGCCGTGACTGTTTTCAGATTCTTCTATTTTAATATAGTCTGCCGGAGTTTTCCAGAGATAATATGTAAAAACGATGATGGGGATATGAAAAAACTATGGAGACAAAAAACAGAATGTTTGTTAATATATAGACAAACCGAAACTGAAGACACCATAACGAAATTGCATTGGGGGAAAGAATAAAATTATGACACTGCGAGATATGGCGTACATGACGGTAATTGCTGAAGAAAAAAGTATCACCAAGGCTGCAGCCAGGCTTTATGTAGCCCAGCCGGCTCTGAGCCAGTGTCTGCACAAGGTGGAACGGGAACTGGGAGCACCGGTGTTTCTGCGGGGCAGCAGCGGGGTTACGCTGACTGCGGAAGGTCAGTGTTTCATGGATTTTGCCAGAAAGACTCTTCAGGACCAGAAAGACTTTGAAAAGCGCATGAAGGACCTGAAAAATGCGGAACGGGGCGAGATTCATATGGGGTTTACCGGAACGCAGGCCACCTTTGTGCTGCCTTATTTTCTTCCGCTTTTCAAGGAAAGGTACCCTTTTATTGACATCGTCCTGGTGGAAGCCACCAGCGATGAAATAGAAAACAAGCTGGTGAAAGGTGAAATTGACGCAGGAATTCTGCATCCGCCCATTATCCACCAGAATCTGGATTACTTTGAAATCAGCCATGATGAAATGGTGATTATTCCCAGAAGGAACAGCCGCTTTCAGCCGTTCATCTATTTCAGGGACGGGGAGGATACGCCCTATCTGGATATGGAGTTCCTGAGAAACGAGCCGCTGGTTCTCACCAGGTCCTGGCAGAGAAGCCGGATGGTCTGCGAACAGATTTTTCAGAAAGCAGGGCTTTCACCGGTGATCAAGCAGGTGTCCAGAAATATCAGCACACTGGATGCGCTGGCTCAGGTGGACTATGCCACCACAATCCTTCCTTCCAAACAGGTATCTCCGGCCCTGAAAGGGCGGGGGTGCTACCGGATTGATCCGCAGTACAGTGTGCCTTATGCGTTCTGCGTGGCTACACTGAAGGATACCTATGTTTCCATGGCCACCAGAAAACTGCTGGAAGTGCTGGAAGAAATCCGGGGGACATTCTGACAGGAGACGGAGAAATCATGAGACGGGGCCGGAGCGGCCGGCATTAAAAAAAACCGGGCGGAGTCTGTGCGGGATCCTGCGCAGATTCCACCGGTTTTCCTTATGACAGAGAAAACGATTTCCTATTTAACAGGGGAAGCATATTCTGTTATGATTTTTTCCAACAGGAAGTAATTTTTTCTGTCTGCGCGCAGGGTCATGAAACAGTGCAGCCTTCTCCGGAGGAAAGCAGTTCCGGAACCGGGAAGCAGGCTGCAGGCAAAAGAGCTTAAGACTGGGGGAAAAAACATGAACTTTATCGGCATTGGAGTGATCTCGCTTCTGATCTATATTGCAGCAATCCTGATCATCAATATGGGACTGAAGCGGAAAATGGCAGAAGCAATGATGTGGTCCTTCCTGCTGATTCTGGCCATCGGCGGAATCTTCGGAGGGAAAAATGTGGTGTCTCTTGCCAAAACCGGCATTACATCGGCGGCAAAGCAGGAAGTTGTATATGCTTCCATGGCTTTCGTATTCATGGCATTTATGATGGATAAGACCGGAGTCATCGGACGTCTCGTGGAAATCCTCAACAGTGTGCTGGGAAGACTTCCGGGCGGATCCGGATATGTTTCCACCATTGCCAGTGCGCTGTTCGGCATGGTATCCGGTTCCGGTTCCGGCAATGCATCTGCGGTAGGTTCCATCACGATTCCGTGGATGAAACAGAGCGGATGGAGTACGGAACGGGCGACCACCATCGTGGCAGGAAACGCAGGACTGGGAATGATCTTCCCGCCGTCTTCCTCCATGCTTCTGCTCCTTGGAATGGAAGCCATCGCAGCGGAAGTCACCAGCAATGCGCTGTATGTGGGCCTTATGGGAGCCGGCATGATCGTACTGGCTTACCGTCTGGCAGTGGTCTTTTTCTATGCAAAAAAGGATGGCCTGAAGGCGTCTGCAGACCAGGGCGAGTCCTTTGGAGAAGCATTTAAAAAGAATGCCTCCTCACTGATTATTTTCCTGGGAATCATCATTCCGCTTCTGTTCCAGATGGGGCCCACCGGAAATGCCATCAAGGCGCGGCTCAATGCCAGCCTGGATGACTCCTTCGGATCCATTTCTCTCGTTATGTGGATCCCCATTCTGATGACATTTTTCACCATTGTGGAAGGCTGGAAATATCTGCCCCACGATTTCAAAGGCTGGAAAGACATGATCAAAGCTTCCGCACCAAAATACAGCGAAGTGGGATGCCTCCTGTTCTTTGCGTTTGCGGCAGCCAGTGTTCTGACAAAACTGGGACTTCAGGATGAATTCACCGCCATCTTCTCTTCTCTGGGAAGCTATTCTTCTGTACTGGTGGTTCTCCTTATTGCCCTGATCACCACTCTGATGGTGGGACCGTTTACAGGAACCGCATCCACCACGGCCCTGGGAGCCCTGTCCTATGCGGCGCTCAGATCCATTGGCCTGGAACCGGTGGCCTGCTGCGTGGCATTCCTGTTCCTGGTGTCCAACGAAGGATGTATTCCGCCCAACTCGGCACCCATTTACATTGCCAGCGGTATTTCAGGACTGAATGAGCCGTCCAGGATATTCAAGAACCTGCTGTTCCATTATGCGCTGCCGGTTGTTCTCCTGGCAATTCTCATTATGCTTGGAATCATTCCCATTATCGGAGCGTAGAAAGGAGAACATGGCATGAAAAAAACAATTTACAGCATTTGCATGGTGATTTTTGAGATTACATTGCCCCTGTTTCTGATCATGGGAGCGGTTCTGGTATTTACCCAGCTGATCGGAGCCCTGCTGGGAAACGGAGCCCTTGTTATGGGGATTGACGACGCCATAAAGACATATTCCATCTGGGTAGCCAGTATCTGTGCGTTTTCCGGCTTTATCATGAGCTATACAAGAGAAAAGAAAAAGAAATAAGACAGACAGAATCGGGCCCCGGAAACG
>OGGQ01000256.1_pt1 | contig 77168 bp, 57 predicted proteins | sample 1571191 | NCBI WGS metagenome assembly OGGQ01 (sample SAMEA2582061, study PRJEB24529) | metagenome | biome: Human gut stool | place: China | collected 2011
GAGAATGCGGATTTTCTCTGGAGCGGTCAGGGCTGGTTCTGGATCTGGAGGGAATTCTTGCCAAAATTCTGGAAGTGCCGGCAGGTCTGAAGCGTAAGGCGGTTCTGTATGCGGTACGCGGTGAATTGGGAATTCTGAAGGAGGACGAAACATATTTTTATGATTTCTGCGGTATCCGTTCATGGAGAACGTCGAAGGATCAAGGAAACGGAAAGACAGAAACGAAATCCGTTCTGGGATACGGAATGGAAAGAGACCTGGCTCTGGGACTGGAAGCCGTGTTCAGGGAAGCAGGCATCCGGATTCTGAAGATCCGGGCCGCCTCCGGCTGTGTTATCCGTATGGCAGAGCAAAGAAACGAATTCAGGAAAGGCACGGGAATACTCTGTGTTCTGAACGGACACAGCAGCTGGATCTGTCTGCTTTCTGACGGCGCCTGCATCATGCAGGGAAGGAGCCGCCTGATGCAGGAACGGGGAAGTCAGAAAACCGTGGAGGAACTGGCGGGCCGCATTGGTGCAGTCCGGAAATTTGCCCGGGAGAAAGGGAACATGGAACCGGTGGAGTATATTTATTTCGGCGGCCTGACGCCGGAAGAAGAAACCGGATGCGTGAAAATTGAAAAAATAACAGGGATCCGTACAGGTGTCCTGTGCCCGGAGTCCGGAAGCGGAGACGGAACCGTTCCGCCGGGGATGAATTTTCATCTGGCAGCGTCCATGAGTCATGGAACGGAAAAAGAAGAGAATCTGCTGGCAGCAGCCGGAAAACGGCGGGTGACATCTCTGGAAAAGAAATGGACATGGAGTCCGTGGATTTGTGCTGCGCTGCTGCCGGCCGCGGCAATTCTGACCGCCTGGGGGTTGGTGGAACTGGGAAACAGCAGGCTTGAAGAAAAAGTATATCAGGCGGAGTCCTGTGCACAGGACGAAAACATCCGGGAGGAATACCGGACCGTTCTGAACGATATGGAGGAAGCGGAACGCTTGCGGAATATACGGCAGCAGCTTGAAAAACTGGAGCAGGAACACGAGAATTCTGTTCTGCCGGATTCAGGTCTGTTTTTAACGATAATGGAACAGAGCCGGGGGATCATGTGCTCGGATTTCCGGTATTCCGGCGACAGCGGGAGTATTTCTTTCCGCGGACTGGCGGAGGATTCCCATGATATTCATGAATTTATCCGGAGACTCAGGGAGAGCGGGGAGTTCGGAGAAGTGCTTTATGACGGATATTCCTATGAACCATCGGAAACCGGTTACCTTTTTGAAGTAAACTGCCGGCTGAACGGGGAGGGAGGAGAAGAGCATGTATCAGTTCAGTAAAAGAGAAAAAGTACTTCTCTGCTGCCTTACTGCTCTGTGCGGGATTGCAGGGCCCGGGAGCGTACTTCTGATGCCTTCTCTGGAAAAACGGCAGGTGCTTGAAATGAAACTGGAAGCAGCACTGGAAGAACAGAAGGTTATGAGTGAAGCCGCGGAACAGGCGGATTTCTGGAAACAGGAGAGGGAGACAGGGGAAAGGCTTGCAGAAGAAAAGCTGAAGGTCTGTTATCAGTTGGCTGATACAGAATCCATAGGAGAAGAACTGGTGATTCTGATGGAAGAATGCGGACTGAAAGTCAGAGAAATGTCCGTGTCCGTGGAACCGGTGGAAAACTCCGGAGGGGATCAGGGACAGCAAAAGGAAAGCCTGACTGCTGCTTCCGACGGCACAGGAATATTCTGCGGATCCATTGCCGGAGAGGCGGTCGGCAGCCGGGAAGCAGTTATGAATTTCCTGGACCGTGCCGCAGAGAATCCGGCCATGAAAATCAGGGAATTTTTTCTGACAGACGGAGAAAACGGTTCCTGCACATTTGCGTTTACACTGAACATGTACATGGCCGGCCATAACGGGGAAGAGGACAGGTAGACAGAGGATGAGAAGAAGAAAAACAGGTTTCCGGAGCGGCTTTGCACTTCTGGAGGCCATGATTATTGTGATGGTATTTCTGGTTCTGTCTGCTGCACTGATGGCTTCGGCCGGAGTTCTGTACAGAAAGAGCCTGCGGCAGGCGGAACGGAAAGCAGCTTACTGCGGTGCCCTGACAGCAGTCAGGATGATGGCGGCTCAGATTCTGGAAACGGAAGGCAGCGAAGACAGGATGGATGGGACAGACCTGTCAGACCTGACAGACAGAAGGATGACGGCGAAGCGTCTCATGGACCCGCCGGGACTGGCGGAGACAGAAACCAGCCTGACGGCGGAGCTGCCTGACGGGACCCGTCAGGCCATGACTGTTTTTATTTCTTCGGAACGGGACGGGGACAGTCTTGTGCTGAAAGCCAGAGCCGTTTCCGGCAGTCAGGAGGAGACGGTTACCCTGCGGCTTGAAAAGAGACGGAGCCTGCTTCCGGAATATCCGTTTGGCTCAGGCCTTCTGGGGAACGTGGAGATCCGGGGAGATTCCACCGTCTGCATGGGACCGGATACGGACCTTTATCTGAAGGGGGTGGAGAATCCGGAAGGGCACAGATGGATTCGGGATGTATGGGGGAATCTGCTGGCTGACGGCACCGGACTGGTGCTGGACGAGGTACGGGTCGGAGGCATGATCATTTCCAATGATACTGTGGATCTCAACCGGTGCGTGGTGGGAAACGGAGGAAGCCGGAGAATGGGAGGAATCACGGTATCCCAAAGCCTGTCCATGACGGACTGTGATGTTTACGGAGATGTTTATGCGGAGCAGGCATATGTTCTGGGAGACTGCCGGATTACGGGGACTGTTTTCTGTACGGAATGTGCCGGAAGTGAAGAAACCGTATGGAATGGTGAAGGAGAGGCCTCTTCTGTTTCCGGGGATACCTGGTCCCTGGGAGAAATGACACTGGAAGAAAAGCTGCTGCTGCGGGAGCTCCTTCCGGAAGAGGATCGTATTTTTGTACCTCAGATATCCGGAGACGGAGAACTTCCTGGAATGCGGATCTGCCGTGCAGACGAGGGAATGCGGATATCGGCGGAGGATATTCCGGGGATTCAGCAGAGGATGGAAAATCCGGAGAATCCGGATGCGGAGAACTGCCGGGTGAAGGATCTGGTCTTTCTGGAAAAAGGAGCGGAGCTTTCCATAACGGAAGGAAGCTGGCCCCTGTATGTTTATGGAGAAGGAACGGTTTATATAAAAGGGAACGTGACAATATACGGAGGAATTCAGGCGGAACGTGTGGTCCTTCAGGATGCCGGACTGGAAATCCGAAGAGGAATTCCGGTCTGTGAGGAAGCACTTCCTCCTGTTTCGGCTGCCTGCTACAGCGGATGGGTGCCTGTGGGGTATGGAGGGGACTCATGAGAAAAAATATTCTGAGGGACTGTGATGGAACCACACTGGTGGAGGTGATGGCGGCCATAGGCATACTGGCCGTGGCTTCCGGCATCATCATGGGGAGCATTCTGTTCTGTACCAGGCTGGATGTGCGGAGAAAGGAAGTTCAGGATGCGGTATCCGGAATCGGAGAAATGATACACGAAAGCAGAAACGGAACCGAGGCAGTACTGAAGCTGAGTGCAGATGATCTGTCTGTTCCGGAAGAGAGCGGAGCGGTATATGCAGATGGAGAGATTTCCGTATTCTGGACAGAAGGAAGTTTTCACAGGGATTTTTATCGGGAGAGCGGACTTGAGGAGCTTCCTGAACTCACGGAAAAAACGGCATCTGCCGGGCTTCCGGAAGTTTTTCCGGATCTGAGGGAGAGAACCGATGAAGGATTTATGGAAGAAATGGAAGACTACTGGAAGCAGGAAGAGGATGGTTCACCTGTGTTTTCAGAAGAGGACGGAGGTCCGGCTTCCTGGGCGGAGCTGGACGGACTGACGATGGAAAAAGAAGGAAGCTGGACTGCTTCCGGAGCTGCAGTGTTTGATATTCCGGCAGGCATCACATTCCGTGCGGATGGAATCCGGCTTCGGATGAAAGCGGAGATATACCGTCTGGCAGGGACTCTGACCTGCGTATATCCGGAAACATACCGGGGGAATCCCCTTCCTGTCAGCTGGTGCCTGGACCCGGAAAGCGGTCATGGGCAGCCGGCGCTTATATTTGTGGAGGAAGGAACGGCTGTGGCATACCGGTATACAGACAGGTCAGGGGAAGAACATGCGGATGAAGACAGAGAATCCTTTGAGATACCCTCAGGATGGTATCAGACAGATGGGAGAAATCTTCTGGAAATGACCGCCGGTGACTGGAAACAATGCAGACTGGAGAAGGGAAACGGGAATTCCGCCGGGGAAATACGGAAAGCCGCGGCGAGATTGTCATTGGCGGGACTTCTGGACAGGGAGGCTGAGAATGAATAGAAAGACCGGAAGAAAGGGATTTACCCTGGTGGAAATGATTGCTGCCGTCTTCCTTTCCGGAGCCATTGCCGTGGCTGCCCTGCCTCTGGTGCTGGCCGGTGAGAAGCGGCTTGTCAGGCAGGCGGAAGAGGAGAACATGGCTGTGGCAGGGGACGGGATTTTTATGTATGTATCCGAAGCAGTGAAGACGGCGGGAAAAGTCTGCATCAGCAGAGGAAAGGAAAACGTGCCGGAAGGGGAGGCCTGGAGCTGCATTTATGCAGAAGACGGAGGAGTATGGAAAGAAAACGGGAAGCAGAGCCGGGAAATTTTCGGCAGCGGATTTCTGGATGGGGCTGAAGCCTTTCTGGATGCAGAGGCATCCGGAAGAGACGGACTCAGGCTGACAGTGGAACTGACCAGAAACGGCCGGACAGTGTACAGAAGAACAGATGTGGTGCCGCTTCTGAACCTGTCGCTGAACCTGGCAGGGCGGGTTGAGGACAGAACCGAAGATTCCGGATATGAAGACGGCAAAGAGACTCTGATTTTATGGTATCAGAATATGGAAGGAGCGGAAGAATGGAACAGTTCCCGTTAATCAGCGGATTTGGAGAACACCGGTTTTCTGAAAGTCAGGAAGGGGAGACAGAAGCCGTATCCCTTGCCTCCTGCCGTCTGGATATGGCAGCGGTGGAGCGTATCCCTTATGAGACGGCAAGAAAATACCATGTAATTGCAGTGGGAAAAGAGGGAGAGGCTCTCCTTGTGGCCATGGATGATCCGGCCAACTTTTATGCGGCTGATGCTGTCAGTCTGGCTGTGGACGGCCCCGTAAAATATGTGACGGCGCCCAGAGAGGAAATAGACAGTGCCATAGAAGAATGCTATGCGGAGATCGAAGCCAGATCAGCAGTGCAGGCGGCCAACAAAGCCGTTTCGGGAAGTGGAAGACAGTCTGCCGGGCGGGGCGGGCAGGACGAAGCAGACGAAGGAGACACAGCTCCGGTGGTCCGCCTGCTCAACAGCCTGCTGGTAAGAGGATATAAGGCCAATGCCAGTGATATTCATATCGAACCCAGAAAAGATGCGCTTATGGTGAGGATGAGGATCGACGGACTTCTTCAGGAATTTACCCGTCTGGAGAAAAAACTTCAGATGCCTCTCACCGCCAGGATCAAGGTACTTGCAGGCATGGACATTGCGGAAAAGCGTCTTCCTCAGGACGGCCATTTCAAATCCGTTCTGAGCGGAATGGAAATGGATATCCGCGTCAGCACGGTGCGGTCTGTATTCGGAGAGAACGTGGTGCTGCGTTTTCTCAATACAGATATGACGGTTGACAGAGAAGACATGCTGGGGATGGACAGAGAAAACTATGAAAAAGTACTTCGGATTCTGCGGCATTCTCACGGTCTCCTGTATATCACGGGACCCACCGGCTCCGGAAAAACCACAACTCTTTACATGATTCTGCGCCGCCTGGTCCGGGAGCCGGTCAATGTCATGACCATTGAGGATCCGGTGGAAAGAAATATAGACGGAGCAAATCAGATACAGGTCAATTCTCAGGCGGGCCTGACTTTTGAAAATGGTCTCCGGGCCGTTTTAAGACAGGACCCGGATGTGATCATGGTGGGAGAGACCAGGGATACGCAGACAGCCAGGATCAGTGTACGGGCTGCCATCACGGGCCATCTTGTACTGTCCACGCTTCACACCAACGATGCGGTGGGAGCCATTACCAGAATGAAGGACATGGGAGTGGAACCGTTTCTGGTAACCAACAGTCTTGCCGGAGTGGTGGCACAGAGGCTGGTAAGAAAAATATGCCCCAGATGCGGCCGGTCTGTCGGGGTGCGTGAGGAGGAACAGGCGGTTCTCGGAGAACGGCTGGAAACCGTGCGCAGGGGAAGCGGCTGCTATTACTGCGGTCATACCGGTTATAAAGGGAGGATTGCCGTTCATGAGGTTTTTGTCATGGACCGGGCTTTGAGGGAAATGATTCTGGCCGGACGGCCCGAAGAAGAGATGCGGGAGTATGTAAGAAAACATCAGCAGATGACGACGCTGAAGGAAAATCTGCTGGGGCTTGTCAGGGATGGGGTCACGACAGTGGAAGAATTTGTGCGTCTGACATACGGGGAATGACGAAACGGAAGGAGAACAGGCCGGAAAAAGGTTTCCGGCCTGTCTTCATTTTTAATTCCCTTCTGGACAAGAAAAACAGAGTGTGGTATAGTAAGTTTACTCTGCAGGAGTTCTTCCTGCAATTTCTTTTCCGGCAGTTCTGCCGGTGGATTCCTGATGAATGACAACAAAAGAAAAAGGCTGTTTTCTGCGGCCTGAGGTACCGGACGGGGAAGAAAATTCCCGGAGTGTATTTTTTATACCCTTTTTTGGGAATTTGCGAAAATTCGGGAAAAGGAGGAATATATGGATCCGAAAAGAAACAAATGGAGAATTCTGCTGGCAGCAGCGGCGGCCGCCGGTATTTTCCGGTCAGAACCGGTCATGGCGGACTCCGGGTATCTGGTGAAAAACCGGGAGGAAAACCGGAAACTGATGATGGAGCTGGTTTCTGCAGCGGAAACCGGAAAAAGACAGGAATTTTCCATAACCGGTGTGGACTATGTGCCGGAAACTCTGATTATTGCCCAGATGTTTCCGCAGGCCGTGAATATTTCCAATACCAGAATAAGGGAATACCGGCAGGACGGGCACGTGTATACGTGCTGCAGAATCGGTTTTGAAAAAAGCAGATATTCCCGGGGATGCAGCCACCACTGGGAGGAAAAGACCGTGGAAGAGCCCGGATGTCTGACCATGGGAAAAGCAAGTCTTGTCTGTACCCGATGCGGCACGGAGACTGCCGCACTGCTTCCGGCTGCGGGGCACAGGGAAGAAAACGGAGACTCTCTCTGCGATACATGCGGAATACGATGTACCGGACAGAAAAAGGGGGACAGGATACAGATCTGGTATGAAGGAGAAGAAGACCGGATTCCCATGACCTTTATCTGTGCAGATGAGGAGTATGGGGATGGCATGCTGTATCTTGGCAGCGGAGAGTATCTGTCCCGGTCTGCCGCAGAAGGCGGAGAGGAAGAACTGCGAAGATGGCTGGATATGGATTTCGCAAATCAGATTTCCATACACGGTGCCTGCCGTGAAGTATTTCTTGCGGGACCGGACGGAAAACCGCTGAAACAGGGTACCTGGACCAGGGAAACGGAAGCACGTCCTGCGCTGGTGCTGGACCGGCCGTCTGCGGAACAGGAACCGGAAAAGCGGTTCTGGCGGCAGGGAGACGCCATGATACGGAAGATCGGAGAACAGCCATACCTGTTCCGATGCATTGATGATAACTATCAGTCCGGCAGTTCAGGAAGCCGGCCTTCGGCACTGTTTCTTTGTGCAGCTGTCATCCGTTCGGATTTAGACAGTACAGAATCCCGGAAAACAATTCTTACATTCGGAAGTTCAAACAATTACAGAAATTCGGAGATCCGCAGCTGGCTCATGGAGCATGCGGAAAACGGAGCCGGGGACATGCAGCCGGTGCATACGGGAATCCGCATGGCTTTTTCAGGGAAAACGCCGGACCGGCAGTTCCGGGGTCTTGAACTCTCGGAACTTGTCAGGCATCCTCTTCCCTATCAGGATCTTACGGACCGGATGTTTCTTCTTTCAGTGGAGGAGGCGGAGCGGTACAGGGAATTTTTGTGGAAGTCCGGTGTAACGGGAGAGAAGGGACCGGAGTCGCAGAGTCAGCCGTTCTGCAGAGGATACTGGCTCAGAAGCCCGGCGTTTGAATCAGACGGAAATGGAAAATTCCTGTATGGGAAAAATGTTTATGTGGTGGATCTTGAAAAGGGATGTATCCGGCCTGCGCCGGTCAGTGACGGTACCATGGGAATCCGGCCTGCTTTCTGTCTTCCTCAGGCATAGATGAAAGTACCGGACAGATATGGACATCCGCAGACAGGTCCTGCCGGAAGAATCCGGGCAAGGCAGCATATCCGGCGGCATACGGGAAAGATTTATCCGAAAAAACGTCAGGAAAATCCATCAGGAAAAGGAAAACGGAAATGCAGGGAGGAGACGGATCAGTCATATGCAATCACAGGAAAAGGAGGAGACAGATGCGGGAAGGAAAAAAGCGTGAAACAGGGAAAAAACTGCCGGGAATACAGGGACGGAAGCTGATTCTGCGTGCGGCAGCCATATTGATTGCCGGAATTCTGACGGCGGAAGGCGGATTCCAGGCGGCAGGAGCCATTGAAATACCGGAGGTACAGAGGAAAACGGCAGGAGAGAGGGAGATAAGAGCCGGAAGCGACGGTACCGCCACTCCGTCGGATGCACAGAGACCGGCAGAGCATGCCACCCCGTCCAATGCCCTGATGCTGCCGATGGCAGCAGGGGATTTCTGGCAGGGCAGATCCGGGGACCTGAGTTTCCTGGACGGAAGCAGAGGGGACGGAACCGAGGAAGAGCCGTATCAGATTTCCACCCGAGCGCAGCTTATGGGGCTTGCAGAACTGGCAGCAGGAAACATGACGGTGCAGGAGGGAGACGGAAAATATCCGGGCGATTACCATGGAGCGCATTTTATGCTCACAAAGGATATTGATCTGGGAGGAATGGAATGGATCCCCATCGGTTTTTATAAGGACCAGGCATCTATGGATGCCGGCATCCTGTCACCGTTTCAGGGAACCTTTGACGGCAATGGAAAAACTGTTTCCAATTTCCGGTTATACAGACCTTCATGGGATCATACAGGGCTGTTCGGAGCGGTAGAGGATTCGGAGATCAGAGATCTTACGGTTTCCCCGGGAAACGTAATGACTTCCCGAAGCACCGCCGGGATTCTGGCAGGAAGCGTGGAACACAGCAGAATCTTTCAGGTATCAGTCACGGGGACGCTGCGTACATCCGGTACGGCCGGAGGAATCGCGGGCACAGTTTCCGGAGAAAGTGTGCTGGAAAACTGTACGGCAGATCATGTGGCCATTGATGCGGGAAAAGGACAGGAAAACCATGCCGGAGGAATTGCAGGAACAGCTTCCGCATCGCTGATCGCCGACTGTACGGTCAATACCGGGGACAGTCTGAGCGCCCGGATTCAGGGAGGCGGACTGATCGGCGGTATTACGGGATTTCAGAACGGAACCGATATTTTCAATACCCATGTCATGGGAACCATAGGCGGAAGCGGATCCCGGGCAATCGGAGGAATCACAGGAAAATATGCTTTCGGAAAACTGAAGACAGCCAGATTTGAGGGTACGATAGCCAGTTCCGGTCTGGGAAGTGCGTCAAGAGAGGGAACGTTTATCGGAACAAGAGATTCCGGATTCCATTTCCGGTATGGAACGGAAAGCGGGGCGGATCTGGCCTACCTGTTTGCGGACAGTGAGGCCGGGATTCTTGCGGGTGTCTGCGGTTCGGGAATTCCGGAAGACAATGAGTATACGGAAGAGGCTCACATCGGCTTCTGGCATAAGGGAGACAACTTCTTTACACTTGTGCACCGGGGAGGCAGCCGTCCCCAGGAAAAGCAGTATTTTTATGAAGAGCTGGAAAACGGAGTGCTGCATACCATCGACATGGAGGATGAGGCCAGGAACGGACGTTACCGGCCGGATCACTTTGCTCCGGGGCCTGCGGGGCGGCCGCAGAGAGGATATCTGGTATCGGTTCTGCAGGTTGATACTGCGGCCGGCGGACAGTATTACTATGATGTGGCCTCTCTGACAGCCAGGGGAAGCTCTGCCTACAGCCGGGATCTGAATAAGACGGTAAGGGGAGCGGTGGCAGCCGGAGACACGGTTACAGTGGTGACGGCTCCGCGGAATACAGAAGAGGAAAAATATCAGATGGCGGGATCGCCCATGTATACGGATGCAGACGGCAGCAGAAGGGAAATGTCCTGCACAGCGGGAGGAGCCTATACGTTTGTCATGCCGGAATGCGATACGGAAATTTCGGCGGAATACAGGAAAGTGGCTGCCGGCGTAAGAACCGTTCCGGAAGAATATGCATTCCGGGTGGTTCAGGAGCGGAGCGGAAACAGAAAAGACCCTTCAATCATAACTGAAGTCCGTGACGGCGCGGGGAAACTGACGGCAAGATACATAAACGGGCAGCTGGATCATGCTGCGGAAGTGCAGGAAGTGAGGATCAGCGCCATTGTGGATAAAAATAACGATGTGGCAGACAGCCGGGTGGTCTGGAGCATAGATGACCATGAGCTTCTGCGTCTTAAGAAAAACGGAGATGAAGATGCGGAAGGCTATACGGAAAAAAGTGCATCTCTGGAACTGAATCTGAATGCGGGATTTTTCCGGGAGATCATCAGCCATGCGGAACAGGAACAGGCAGAATCCGGTTATCTGCATTCCATACCGGATACCATCTATGGAGAGGGGAACGGAGGAGTGGCGGTTCTTACAGCAAGTACCAGGCCTGCGGCCAGCTTTGAAGGAAAGCCTCTGAAAGCCAACTGCCGGATAACTGTAACGTTCCAGATTCTGGACCGGACCCGTGTGGCTGCAGAAGGAGTCTCTCTGGATCAGGACAGCCTCCGGTTCCAGGTGCGCAGAATTCTGACCGGAGACAGGAAAAATCCGGATGAGACGGTGACCGTATCTCCGCCTCAGGCTCTGAGTGCAGGGGTTGAACCGGATCATTTTGATAAAAAGGAAGTTCTGTGGTCCGTAAGCGATCCTCAGATTCTGAAACTGGATAAGGACAGTACCGGCGGAGACCACAGACACGTGAGCGTATCCGCCGAAGGCGGCGCAAAGTGGATCCGTGACATCATGGCGGCGGATGACGGGCTCCATGAAAATGACCCTTATGCCCGGAGAAGCGGAAGCGGAATCAGAAAAGGGAATGTTACGGTAACGGTCAGAGACCGTCTGGGAAATTCAAAAACCGCTTCCTGCGAAGTCACCGTGGAATTCATTACGGAAGACAGAACGGTGGCTGTGCCTGAGGAAATCCGTATGGGCCCGGCCCCGGTGGTTATCCGGATTGTGGAGAAAAAAAGCGGGGATTCCCGTTCGAAAACCGTGGAATGGACGGGAACCGAGGAAGAACTTCCATGGACAGAAATTATTCCCGACCTGAAACAGTCAGATGTGTATGAACCGTTTGACCGTACACTTGTGTGGAGTTCATCAGATCCTGCGCTGAAGACTGAAAACGGGAAAATAAAGGCAGATACCCGGGCAGACTGGATCCGGGAGGCCGGAAAAACACCTCCTTATCATGGAGAAAAGGAAGTGATTCTTTCGGTTCGCGGTGCAGGAGAAAACGGAGCGGAATCGCAGTGCCGCGTGAAGATGATATATGATATGAACTGCCTGGAAATACAGGATGATCTGCCGGTTTTTGATCTGGTCCTTACAAAAACGGGAAAACGGTCGGCGCCGGTGCTGACCTGGTCTGGCACAGAAGAAAGAAAACTGGATGCAGCCGTATATCCGGGGCTTTCAGATAACGGAAATATTGTCTGGACTTCAGAGTCTGACGTTCTGGCCGTGGAGCCTGACGGAACTGTCCGGCCGGTTCCGGAGGCGGAGGCAATCCGCAAGGCTGTGGAAGACTATCCCCATACGGCCGTCATAAAAGGCGCGGTGACGGCTTCCTGCGGAGGGATGCATGATACTGCGGAAATTGTTCTGAAGATCCGGGTGGATGACAGAACATATTCTTCCGGTTCAGGGGGCTCGTCGGGTGGAAACACGTCTTCCGGCAGCAGCGCGTCCCGTGGTGTGACCACCGGAGGATCCGTCAGCAGGACGGTTTCCGGATCTTCCGGCAGCGTAACGGGAACATGGATTCAGGACGGGGAAGGAAACTGGCTGTTTACAGGAAACGGGCGCACATATGCGGATGAATGGGCATATATACACAATCCATATGCATCCGGGGAGCAGAGCAGCACAGACTGGTTCCGGTTCGGACCTGACGGCCGTATGGTCACCGGATGGTACCGGGATCCGGACAAGGGAGACTGGTACTGCCTTCACGGAATTTCTGACGGGACCAGAGGGCGGATGTACACAGGCTGGCAGCGAATTGACGGATTCTGGTACTATTTCAATCCGGTTCCGGACGGAAGCCGTGGAAAGATGATGACGGGCTGGCAGCAGATTGACGGAAAATGGTATTTTCTCTGGCCGTCTGACGGACACATGGCGGTTTCAGAAGAAACCCCGGACGGATTCTTCGTGGATGAAACCGGGGCTTGGACTGGTTCCGCCGGCAGAGAAACAGAAAAACCGTGAAAACTGTGCATGCACAGAAATGAAAGCAGGAGTAAAAACGGAGAACAGGGGAAAAGAAGGAGGGGGTTGAGGCAATGGCGTCTGGAAGGAAAAGGAGAACCCGGAGAATTCTGTCAGGACTGCTGGCGGTTCTTATGCTGGCGTCCGACATGGCATTCTGCCTGCCGGCAGGGGCCTCGGATATCTGGCCCCAGAAAGACACGGCACCGTTTTACTGCATGGATGGGGGAAAGGCATGGAGAATCAGCGACAGGTATGAAGAAGTAGGACGCCGGGAAGCAGGAATCTCGGATGTGCAGGCGAGAAGACTGTTCTGGGCATATCCGGATATATGGAATGGTCTGCTGAAACCGGCCGCAGCCAGGTATGATCCGGACCTGTACGAAAAGATCCGGAATACGGTTTCGGATCCCAATGTGGTAAAGCGGGTGAAGGACAGCGGCGATACGATGTTTGCCTGGGTGGCTGACCATCCGGAGATTGAAGAACGGGCCAGGGCGGCAGTGGTGAAATATGCGGCTGAGAAGGCGGAGGCCGGAAGGACTCCGCCGGCCGCTCTGTTTAATCAGGAAACCGGAACCTATGCCGTATATGAGAACGCGGCGGTCCGGATTTCCGTGGGAGATTTCGGCCCTGGCTCCGCATCAGGTACGGACTTTGAGACAGATCCTTATTTTATAAGCCAGATCCGGTCCATAGAACCGCAGACCGTGTATGACAATGGTTCTTCGGGAGGTACTGCCGGCTGGATCGACGCTTCCCAGGACAGGAATATTGCCGAATCCTTACTGGGAACAAAACTTTATGAGATTTCCTGGAGCGGAAGCAGTCTTCATATCATCAATAACGGATCAAGATATGCCAATGAAACGGTTCTGGATTCCGGTGTGCCGGATGAGGTGAAATACAACAAAACCATTGTGCGCTTCCGCATTACGATGAAGGAAGGATCCGGATATGTTCTGGATGCGTCCTGGAATGAAAATTATCTGGACGAATGGATGCGGTTTAAAGTCTGCGTGAATGCCCCGGACAGACAGCGCCTGTATCTGGCACACGCTCCCATTGAGCCGTCTTCCATGCCGTTCTATCTTGAGATCAGTCAGAACGGTGTGCCGGCACAGCCGCAGCCGGGCGGCGGCTTTACGGAGATTCCGTTCCGCATATACCGCCATGAAGAAACATTTGAAGCGGATTATCATGTGAGAATGAGAAAATTGGACGCGGAGACTGGGATGCCGGTGAAAGGGAGCCAGTTTTACCTGTATGAACGTTTTGACAGCCGGAATATGCTGGCGGACAGTCAGAAAGACGGAGGGCTGACGGAAGAAAATCTGAATTTCACGCCATGGGAAGGTTTCAGGATTTTCGGAGATTCGGTGACGGACACCCGGGGAGAAATTTCCCATGGGGATCACAGAGAATACCGGTATGATAAAACCTACTGCAATGGGCATCCTGCACCTGTCTGGACGGAAATTCCCGGAGAGGAAATCAATGGGGATACAGGTGAGACGGAAAATGAAGCGGAGATAGAGGCTGCGCTGGATGCCAACCGGTCCGCGGCGGCGGAATGGCTGCATCTGGCAGACAGCTGCCGGACAGAAGCAGAGCAGAGTGATGCACATTTTCACTGGCTCGCGGAAGAGACCCTGTACGGATCTGCAAAAGAGGCGCTGGAAAGCGGCCGGCCCGGGAATACCGGAAACGCGGATGTTTCTGCGGAAACAGCATTTGAAAAATCGGGATGCAGAGAGGACTGTGAAAAGACATACAGGAATTTTATAAATCTGGAGTTCAGCTATACCTGGAAGGAAATTCAGGCGGCTGTGGGATATATTCTGCACGGCGTACATCCGGAGGATATTCCCATAGAAATTATTACAACCAATTCATCCCAGGCAGGTGCAGAAAGCCGGTTCGGAAACGGATACAGTACGGATATTACGGAGAATGTCTGGTACAGCGGCGGAGGCGCCGGAGCAGGAGAACGCGAGGAAAGGAAAAACAGGCTACGTCTGTATGAAGGTGATCCCCGTCCGGCTTTGGGAATTACACCGGATCCGCAGCGCGATGACGGAGAGGAACTGAAATTTTTTACAGAAGAGCCTCTGGATCTTTTCACCTTTCTTCAGAACCGACAGTACATGCAGGGAAGCAGAAAGCCCAAAGCCAGCAGTTCCAATGGAGAGAAAGTGCCGGAGTCCGGAAATTCAGGAACCGGAAAGCTTCCGGCAGCCAGCGGTTCCAACTGTGAAAAACTTCCGGCAGCCACTGGCTCGGATGCGGAGAAAGAAAATGGTTTTCAGAGTCTGCCTGCCGGCCGGATGCGGCTGTCTCCGGCATCAGGTTCTGAAATCAGGTATGACGGATGGGAAGACGGTACAGAGGGGACAGATTCTTTTTATTCATATCTGAACGGTGCCGGATCTGACGGAATCCGTCATCTGGATACCGGGGATGCGTCCGGATTTTCCCATTGCAGCGGAAAGGACGACTGCGGAGATTCCTGGAGGATTTATGATCACAGGACAGAAGGCCGTGTTCACATCAACAAGAGAGACCTGGAACTGTACAGGAAAGAAGATGAAGCCTACTCTTCCTATGGGGACTCTCAGGGAGACGGGACACTGGAAGGAGCAGTTTATGGTCTGTTTGCGGCGGAGGATATTCTCCATCCGGATTCCGGACTGAACGAAGACGGCACAATAAAAAATACCGGAATCGTATACAGAAGGCATGACCTGACAGCGGTTGCCGTCACAGACAAAGACGGAAACGCGGATTTTCTGGTATATACAGAAGCCCCGGGCTCTTATTATGACTATGAAAAAGGGATGATCTGCAGGAGAGACGGGAACGGGCCGGCTAATCTCTTTCAGTCAGACGGCTTCCTGGAAGAAATTGACAGTTATTCTGCCGATGATACGGGCGGGCTGAAATACAGGAACAATGAGGAGCTCAATGGAAACCAGTGGATCGGAAGGCCGCTGATTCTGGGAAAGTATTATGTGAAAGAATTATCGCGATCGGAAGGCTATGAGCTGTCTGTCAACGGAATCCTGGGACAGGATACCAATTTCGGGGCAGGACTGGAGACGCCGGATTCGGCGGTATCATCGGGAGGCTCCGCAGTTCTGACGGTTCCGGAACTCTCCGCATCCATGGAAGGACCGGACGGAAGCGGAAATGGATATGACCAGCTGACGGTAACGGTGACGTCTTCCGATACGGCAGGAAATTCAGGAGAAGACGGCGGGTATGATCTGATTTTTTCCGGGTTTCCGGAAGATACCTTTTTTTACCGGACGGACTCCGGTGAAGAAGAGGTGACCGGACCAAGGGTAACAGGACTGGAAGATGCCATTGTCAGAGATGAAAACGGGCGGATTGTATGGAAACGGGCGGAAAGTGACGAAAGCGATCTGAAATATGAGCCGGTATTCGATAACTCGGGGAATCTTGAAGGACAGAAGGCGGCGGTGAGGTCAGAAGAACAGGTGATGAAGGTGGAACGGACCGCGCTGGCGGAACGCCGGATGCCGGAATATGTGGAATTTGACCGGGAGGGCCTTTCGGACCTGCTTTCTTCCGGAATGGATGGGGACGGACAGTCCCCCATGTTTCTTACCATAAAAGCCAGACTTGAGGAAATTCTGCGACAATATGATTACGATACGCCGAGGAATGCAGACGGAAAGTACTCCACGGAAGAATATCCGGCTTTCAGCCGGGGGCTTAGAAAAGGAGAGACAGATGTTTTCGGACAGACAGGACCGGCAGGAGAGCCGGCTGCATCTGATGTCTACGGAGAAGCTGTGGCTGTGCTGGTCATCGAAAAAATGCCGGACCAGGCAACTGCCGGGGATCTGGTGGCAGCGATGCTTTCCTGGTATGGGAAAAATCCCTGGTGGAGTTTCGGAGGACTGGACAAAATTGAAAAGAACGGGCAGGAATACAGAATCTGTTTATATGCCGGAAACCGGTCGGCTTATGGCAGAAATTTTTTCACCATGAATGATGCGGACGGAAACGCTGAAGCAGACAGTATTTATGTGGCATATGAAGACCCGCAGTCGCTGAGGGTGGTCTATCAGAAATATGCGGCAGAAGGAGAATTTTCTTTTGAAGTGCAGCGGAAATATTCATTCGGTTCAGGAACCATGAAGCGGTATTATGTGGACGCATCTGTGCGGCCGGTGCTGCAGGATGACGGCTCCGGTACTCTGAAAAAGGTATATCACCCTGTCATGGTTTTCCATAAAAAAGGAGAGGAGATCATTGATTATGAAAAAGGCGATCCCGGAAACGGATACCGGGTGCCGCTGACAGAACAGAAGGAAAAAATTGAGATCATCACAGCGATGGAGACGGTCCAGAAGGATGTGAAGCTGGATGCGGAATACGATCCGGATACGGGAACACACATAATCCATGTGAAGACCAGCGGCACGGACAGTTTCGGAAAGGAATTCACGGATGAAAACGGAAGCCTGAAACTTTCATTTACGGCAGTTACCAGAAAGAAAAAGGTTCGTCTGTCGGCCGGGGATATTGCAGAACTGGGTACTGCCAATGCGGCAGGATACAAAGAGGGCGATGAGCTGGGTTTTGTTCAGTATCTTATGATATTTTCCGGTGCGTCCGTGGGAGCGGTCTGCTCCCCGGGAAAAGAGACAGAGGCCGGCAATACTTACATCGTAACAAAACGGCTGATTTACCGGGGACAGAATAAGGTAAGTGAAGACGGCGATACGGGACTTCGCCCCGTACAGGTTCTGGAACGGCCCATCCGTCAGAAAATCAAGGTGATCAAGAAGATCGAAAGAGAAGAAGACGGAACCTATCCGTTCCATACCGGGCAGATCCATGAGGATGCATTTACTTCGGAATTTGGAGGAAAGGGTGAGCCGGCTGCCGGAGCCATGCCTAATTTCCGGTTCCGGCTGTATCTGAAATCAAATCTGGAACGACTTTATAAGAATCAGGAAGGAGAAATGTTCTGGACAGACAGAAACGGGATTCCGGTGGATCCGGAAGTTTTCCGGAAAGAATTTCCGGAACCGGTTCAGAAGCTGTATACAAAAAGCGGGGACGGATATATAAGGCTGCTGGAAACACAGGAGGCAGCGGAAGAGGGCGGATCCAGGCGGAAAATACAGTACAATTACGAAAAGTTTTTTGATGCTGTGGAGACAGCAGACAAAGATAAGTGGAGAAATACGGGGGAAGTACAGAACAGTTCCTTCAGACCCACTGGCGTGAGCCGGCTGACCGGAGCTGAAAATACAGTCAATACCAGCCCGGAAGCAGAAGAAAACGCCCGAAAGTCGGATGCAGTCCGTCAGTTTGCAGTGAAATGGTATCTGGAAGATGAGTCGGAAAAACTGCTCATTACGGATGAAAACGGAGAACTGCAGGCAAGGGAAGGCCCGGTAAGATACGGAGATCAGCTGTATGACCGTGCTCTGAATCAGGCCATCCGGAGAGCAGAAGAATATCTGAAGCCATTTTTCTCCTGGGACATCAGAAACATCTGTGCCATTCCCTGGGATACCAGTCCGGACGGAGGAGCGGATCAGGACATGACTACGCTGGCGGCAGATTTTCTTATGGAAGAAAACGGAGAACCGGTGTACAGCTACGGGATTTCCGGAATGCTTCCTTACGGGGACTATGTTCTTGTGGAGCAGCAGCCATGGAATTCCCGATGGCGGGATTTTCCCAACCGGCATTATGCAGCTGACCGGCCAAGAGAGATCTCGCTTCCGGCAATCTGTGAAAGCGGATATGCAGGAGAAGAGGAACTGCCTGAAGCCGTAACTTCTTTTTACCGGTACAGGGCTTCGGACTCTCCGGAACAGCTGGCAGCAGGATATCTGATCCGCTTTAATGAAGAAATGTCGGAAAACCACCGGGATGATGAACGTTCCTATGTAATTCGGGCCCATAACGCCGACGGAGACTTTGAAGTTTATAAATACGGCCTGACACCTTCACAGGCAGAAGGGCATTATGAACCGTACGGGAATCCGGCGGTGGCAGGATATTATCACTATGCATCGGACAGCGAAACAGCAGGAGATAAGGACGGAACCAGAACAATGACAGGAGTCCGGACTGCCGTGGACGGAATGTTTGCACCGATGCTGATTCCGTGGTCCATGACGGAGCCGCAGGACAGGAAGGAGGATGGCAGCGTGGATCCGTCAGAAAACGGGCCGTTTACCGGTTATGCTTACAGACCGGTAAAAAACCGGTTTTATTCGGTGAAGCTGCGGATCGAGAAACTGGATGCGGAGACAGGAGAGCAGATACTTTATGATGATGCCGTTTTTGCGCTTTATGCGGCAGAAAGAGAAGATGCTCCGGATGGGGATGGATCCGTCCGGCGCTATGGGGAACCGACTCTGATCACCGGGAGCAGAATATTTCTGGAGGCCATGGGAGCAGAACGGATTACGCCTCTTGCCAGGGAATGGGATTCCGCGGGAGGCCCCGGAGACACCTGTTATGGAATTGTACCGGCAGGAACTCCCATATGCAGGGAAAAGGAAATGATTATTCTGGAGGATGATTCCGGGCTGCGGACCGGAAAGACAGGGGTTCTGATGACAGAGCGGGACGAAATGATGAAAGCAGAAGACGGAGACAGCATGGAAACCGGTTTTCAGACAACAGGCTATGCCACGACGCCTCAGCCGATAGGGGCCGGTGCATACGTGCTGGCCGAACTGAAGGCTCCGGACGGCTATGTGAAGAGCCGCCCCATTGCAGTTGAAATTTATTCAGATCAGATTTCCTATTTCCCTGACGGCGGAAAACAGAAGACAGCAGCACTGGTATTTTCAGACGGCGGTTCCGGTACAGCAAGACTTTATGTGGAAAATGTATCTGTCCGGGTGCTGGCAGAAAAGGAAAAGACTCCGGATACAGTGCGGAAAATGAAGATTTCCGGACGGGTTGAGGGCAGTCTTTCGGAACTGGACCGGAAATATGGCGCGGAAAACCTGGAATTTGCATTCAGCAGTACTGGAAAATATCTGGGATATGGATGGTTCCGGGGAACTCTGGAATACCTGGAAAACAGGAAAAAATCCGGTGATGCGGTGGAGATATTCTATGGAAGCCAGCAGATATTTTCAGGATACGGATATCTTTCCGGAGAGCCGGATACCGCCGGAGACAGAAACAGGCATGTTCCGGGAGCTGTCATGGGCCTTTACAGGGCGCTGGAGATCAGGGAAACCGGAGATTCGGGGGACTGTTCTTTTGAAGGTGTGCATGTGGAACGCGACCGCACCGGAAAGGTAACGGAAATCACAGTCCGGGCGGAAAATGCCGGGGCTTCCCCGGCACTGATTCAGGAAAACGGTGTGTGGAAATGGAAAATCATATCATCAGAAGATACACCGGTGCTGTTTTTTGACCTGGGAAATCTGAATGTAACAGAAACGGGAACAGACGGAACGGTATACGGATACGACAGGAAAGGGAAAAAAATACAGATTCTTCCGGATACCGGTTCCATTTATGCTCTGCGGGACGGAATTCCGGTATTTGAAATTCAGGGAGAGCATATCCGGGATGTGGTTTATGACAGAAAAAACGGAGTATTTCCGGATGTTCCGGAAGGAGTGGTCATTTACCATCTGGATGAAAACGGCCGCCGGGACGCCATGACAGATGGATATACAGGCCTGGCTTATGTGGAAAGCGGCAGGAAAAAATTTGCATGGCCGGTAACGGTTTCCCAGAATCAGGAAGGAACGGCAGTTTTCCGGGAAAAGATTCTTACGGGGCGGCCGGCGGAAGCCAATGCGGATACGGAACTGGCGTATATAACAGGAAGTATGCAGGAGAACCAGTTTGAGAAAATGCTGGAACCGGTTTACGAAATTCACGGACTCCCGGATTACTACAGAATAAGTGCATGGAAGTATGTCAAAGGCTGGCCGGTCCACGACCGGGACGGGAAGTATGTGCGGTACCGGTATCATGATCTTCTTGAAATGTATAATCAGGCATCTTACCGGAAAAACGAAAAAGAAAGGCTGGAGGATGTGGGAGACCCGCGGAAGGAAAATGATGGCCCTCCTTTATGGCATCGGCTGGGGGAGGCATGCCTGATTCCCAATATCTGGAAAACAGGAGAAAAAGAACCCAATTCACCGGAAGATTCCGAGATGACACGGGGGCAGCCGGACCTTCTGAAAAGAGTCCGGCCGGGAACCTATATTCTGGAGGAGATTGCGGTTCCGGATGGATATGTCAGGGCCTTTCCGGAGGCGGTGACAGTGGCGGAAACGGAAGAAATTCAGACAGTTTCCGTTATTAATGAAAAAACCAGAATCGAAATACTGAAAACAGACGGAACGGACCGGTATGAAACCAGCGTCATCAACAGGGATGACCCGGCAGAAGGTACACGGATCTCCGTGTCAGGAAAGGGGGACTATACCCATACTCCGGTACAAGGTTCTGTTCTGGCACTTTTCAGGGCAGAACGCATTGCCGGGGATCCGGCAGTTTATCCGGAGGGATGGTATCTGAGAAAATCTGAAGAAACACCGGCTGTCTGGTATACGGAGGATCCGGAAGATAACCGGCCGGTTCCGGTGACGGCAAAATGGACCACAGGAGAGACCCCGGTATATTTTGAGGGAATTCCGGCCGGCGACTATATCCTGGAAGAACTTTCCGCGCCTGCCGGGCTTGTGAGAAATTCCATGGGTATTACAGTGGAACAGACGGAAGAACTGCAGACATTCGTCCTGAAAAATGATCATACAAAGCTGGAGATTCTGAAATTTCAGCGTGGAGAAAACGGGGAAAAAATACCTCTTCCTGAAGACTGTCCCGCGGAACTGACGCTGTATCCGGCAGTTCTGGATCAGGAGGGCCGGCCCATACTGGAAAACGGAGTTCCGGCAGCAGACATTTCCCGTATCATAGACCGATGGGAGACAGGAATAGTTTCCGGATATATGAAAGAATACATAATACCGGAAAAAAACTGGAGTGAAAGGCTCCTTGCTCTTTTCACAGGAAGGGAGGTTTCGGGATTTACCCATGATTTTGAAAACTATTTTCTGACTTATGGTACGGGATTTGACGGTTTTTTCTGGACAGAGATAAGGGATGGGATGCCGCAGGAACGAAGCGCACAACGTCTTTCCAACGCCGCAACGGGAAAGGGAGAAACTGTGGTGCAGCTCTGGTGCCTGGATGACGGGACCCGGGTGAGGATTACCGTGTGCAGAACGTCCATAACCGGGAAACCTGTTTTTGAATACAGGTTTGATTATAAAGAGACAGAAGACGGAACTGTAAGTTACAGCACAGAGGACGGATGCCGCCGCCTGGAGCGGATTCCGGCCGGGTATTATGTCCTCATGGAAACCGGGACTCCGCCGGGGTACCAGACTGCAGCTCCAAAGCTGATACAGGTATGCGAAACAGGAAGTGTATGGCGGTATGAAGTGGAAAACAGAAGAAACGAAATCTGGATCAGCAAGACAAATGAAAGCGGGCAGCCTCTGGAAGGGGCCGAAATGGTACTTTACAGAGCGGCGGAAGACGGAAGTCTCGTCATGGAGCAGGACTATGAGGAAGATCGGTGGATTTCCGGAAAGGCGGGAAGATTTACATCCGATGATATTGCAATGAACCGGGCGCCTGAAGGAATGTCAGCAGGAGATTTGAAGCCTCACCGGCTGACGGCTTTGCCGCCAGGCGTGTATTATCTGGCGGAACTGAAAGCTCCGGAGGGATTCATTCCCATGGAACCCATGAAGCTGGATATCGGAATGGACAGCAGTCTTCTGATACAGGCACCGAACCGCATGGCACAGGGCAGGATTCTGCTGAAAAAGGAAGACGGGGAAACAGAAGTTCCGCTGGAAGGGGCAATTTTTGAAGCGGAAAATATGGATACAGGAGAGACAACATGTCTGATTACAGATGCAGACGGAAATGCAGAATCAGGTCTTCTGCCTGTGGGCCGGTACGAAGACGGAAAGGTGAACTGGTACCGGTACCGGGTGAAGGAGGTAAGATCTCCTGCCGGATACCGGCTGAATCCCGAATCATGGGAGTTTTCTTTCGGAGGTGAGATAACGGGTCAGGAACTCAGGTATCATATTGCAGCGGAGAACCGGAAAACAGAAGTGGTTTTCTGTAAAACCGATTTTTATACCGGCAGCTTTGCTGCCGGGGCGCATCTTGCTGTGTATGAGGCAGAATGGGTCAATGGGCAATATGTGAAAAAGGAGCCTGCAGCTGCATCCTGGATCTCGGACGGCGGCCCGCACACAGTACGGGGACTGACTGCAGGAGGGATTTACATTCTGGAGGAAACACAGGCGCCTGCCGGATACAAAAAGAACGGACCGGTACTGTTTGCCGTTTCCGGGGACGGGCAGAGAATCCTGTGGAGTTCCGATGCATTTCAGATGATCCGGTATGAAGAAGCGGACGGTGCACAGGGAACCGGATCCGTCCTTATATTGGGCCGTTCGGCTGGCCGGACAGAGATGCAGCTTTATAAAGACGGAGAGGAAATATGTTCATGGTACGGCAGCGGAAGCGGAAAGCGATTTTCTGCAGAGGAACTGGAAAACGGCGGAATTTATGTGCTGAAGGAGACGGCAGTTTATTCTGACGGAAGCCGCCGTCCGGTACGCGCCGGAATTTTCAGGACCGGTTTTTCTGAAGGGGAAATCAGGATTCAGGACCGGCTTTTTCAGTCGGTGATGCTGACACTGAAAGATGGAAAGGGAAATGTACTGGACTCCTGGGAAACAGATGGAGAAGAGAGATTCCACAGAATTACAGAATCGGAAAACGGAGAAGAGGGAAAACGGTTCCGGACAGGGGAACGATATATGCTGGAGGAAATGTGCTGCTTCTGGACAGAAGGTAAAATGGAATCTGTACTCACCGGACGGTTCAGCTTTACTCTGGATGAAAACAGAAATGTGACGTCCATAGAACTGGAAAACAGGCCTACAGAGATAAAGATAAGGAAGACCCGGGCCGGGACCGGAAATCTGCTGCCGGGAGCAGAACTGGTTCTGAAAGGCCCGGGAGGAATTACCGTGGACCGCTGGACAAGCCAGGAAGAACCGCATGTACTGACGGGAAAACTCCTGACGGGAGAAAGATACGTGCTGGAGGAAGAGATATCTCCGCCTGGATATGGAAGAGCGGAGCCCATAAGCTTCATATTACCGGAGGATGTTCTGGAAACAGAGGTGAACATGGAAGATTACCCCACCCGGGCAGAAATCAGAAAGACAGATATTGCCACAGGCGAAGAGCTCGAGGGAGCGGAACTGACACTGAGAGATTCTTCTGGAAACATCGTGGAGCGATGGATTTCAGAAAAAGAACCCCATGTGATTTCCGGAAAACTGCTGGCAGGGGAAACCTACACACTGGAGGAAACAGGACCGCCTTCAGGGTATGCATACAGTGAAGCCGTGACGTTTACGATGCCGGAAGACGGAACAATAGCAAAGGTGGAAATGAAAGACCGGCCGACCCGGACAGAAATCCTGAAAACGGACATGGAAACCGGAAAACCGCTGCCGGGAGCAGAGCTGGAACTGTATGATACAGACGGAAAAGCGATTGCGCGGTGGACTTCCGGGGAGGAACCATATATCCTTACAGGTGTTCTGAAAGCGGGAAAAACCTATTGGATTTCGGAAATACAGCCGCCCGGGGGATATGGGAGAACCATGCCTGTGAAATTTAAAGTGTCCCTGGATGGAACGGCAGATTTTGTTTCCGTGCAGAATAAAAAAACGGAGATTGAAATTCTGAAAACGGATGCAGGAAATGGAAAGCCGCTGGCAGGAGCCAGACTGAGACTGACAGACAGCCAGGGAAAGACCGCCGCGGAATGGATAACGGAGGCGGAGCCTTATATTCTGAAAGGGATACTTGTTTCAGGAGAAGAATATGTACTGACGGAGGTCAGGCCGCCGGCCGGATATAAGACCGCGGAAGAGATCCGATTCCGGGTGCCGGATACGGGGGAATGGATCCGGATAGCAATGGAAGACCAGAAGATTCCTGCGGACAGAGATGACGGCGGAGAAGAGCCGGATCCGGAGCCTGAAAAAGAGAAGAAAAAGCAGCACGGAATCATAACTGCAGAGTATTCGCATGAGAACAGGATACAGACAGTCATTGATCTGAGAGAACAGCCCGGAGGCGGAATCCGGATTCCTCCCACAGGAGATCACAGCAAAACAGAGGTGTTTGTCTGGATACTTCTGATGGGGGCCGCAGGACTGATCTGGCAGTTCAGGAGATGGAGGAAGGGAGGATCATGAAAAGAAAAATCAGGACATACTGCCTGACAGGGGCAGCAGTTCTGTGGGTTCTGGCGCTTTCGGGCGCCGGACCTGCAGATACGGAAACAGGGCAGAGCAGCGAAAACACGGGATGCCGACAGAATCCTGAAGACAGCAGCAAAGAAATATTTGTACTGAAGAGCCCCCTGTATACAGAGGAAGGGGATGCATTTGCTCCGGAACAGGAACTGGAGCGGGATGGGAAAAAATATCATCTGGTTTCCTGTATCCGGGAGGATTCTGTGACTGACGGCAGGACCAGGCAGGTTTCCGCGGAAATTTTCTGTATTCTGGAAGGAGAAGATTCCCCGCCGGAAACCGCAGTCATCCTGATACGGGATGATGATACGGGACAGGAGGTGGAGTGCACTGGTTTTCTTACGGATGCTGAGGAAAAAAGGAGTTCATGGTCAGAAGAATTTTCTTTTCCGGTTACAGTCTCCGGCTATGGATCGGACAGCTTTTTTCTGGGAGAAACGGAGATACCTGGAGATCAGGAACCTTCCGAATGGGGAGGGAAGCTTCTGCAATACCTGGGCCTTCCAGAAAAATACTATCAGGTAACCTCGGTGCAATGGACGGGAGAGCCATATGAAAGAGACGGAGTATTCATGCGCGACGCAGAGGCGGCAGGAAAAAAACAGATAAGAGAAGTGAAGGCACTGTATGAGGGGACGGCGGAACTTCCGCCGATCCGGGGATATGTGTACCGCTGCACATATGAGCAGGCGGATACCCGGAACAGCGGCACGGGAGATTCGGAGGTCCGTCCGGAAAAACGGCCGGAGCCTGAAAAGGAGTCCCGGCCGGAAACGGGAGCAGAAAACCTGCCTGAACCGGTGGGACTCCTGGAAAAAATTGCCGGATGGCTTATAAAACGACTTAAAATAATAAAAGTTGGAGGAGGGTTGGTTTGTGTACTGACTTTGGCTGCACTGATTTTAGTCAGGTCTTGCAAAAAAGGATCTGATCGAAATGAAACACTATGAAAAATAATTTCAGAATTTCTTAGTGATCAGGGAAAATCAAAGCGATATTGCTAGATGAAACAGCAGCCTGCGCAATGTGATCAGCAGCTTCCAGAAGATCTTTTGAGATGGAGGATTCCATTTCCGCCACAGTTTTGCTTGGTGCGGTAACACTGATTGTCCCGATCAGATGCTGATTCGCAGACAGGATCGGAGCGGCAATGCTGCTGATCCCGATTGCTGTTTCATCAAATTCAGTAGAATAACTACGTTTTTTTTGCTCATGTAAACAGTCAATAAGATGTTGTTTATCTGTAATTGTATATGGTGTATAGGATGGAAATTCTATAACATCCAATCTACTTTGCAGCTTATCATAGGGCAAGTATTGCAGATAAAGCTTTCCTGATGCAGTACAGTGGCATTCAAAAGGGGTATAAAGAGGGGTAGTAATGTGGTAATGGCTTTTTCGGGGCTGCTGTGTTTCGACCATAAAAATCTGATCCTGGCTGACAACCTGTAGACTACAAAACAGATTATATTTATCCGTAATGTGTTGGAGCCAGGGACGTGCAATATCACCAAGACTCCCCAGACGCTGACTGCTGTGTATCAGCCTTGATTTGAAAACAAAGTACAGTCCTAGAGAATACATATTTGTTATATCATCATGAAAAAGAAGATTATAATGTACCAATGTGTTTACAAGTCCGCGTGTGGTGTTAATATTAAGATTAGTTTGCTGGCTGATCTGCAGTAATGTAAGGCTGGAGGCTGTTTCAGAAAAACAGTCAAGAATATGTATGGCCCTTTCGATTGACTGAATAAGAGTGCTGTTTTTTCTTTCCATTTGGATAGTATTTCCTCCCATGATAAAATCTCCCCATAGATAAAAATGGATAGAGACTATTAGTATACCATGTTTATTTCTGTTTTTCCAGTCTGCCCCGGGCAACTCCGTTCATAAAATAAATTGCAAAATAATTAGCAGTGTGAGCACTAATATGCGCCCCCTGCGACTCCGGATATATTTCAACAAAATCAAAAGACCTGGCGCCTGCATAACCGCATTCATTCAGCATCATGCAGATTTCAAAAGAGGATAGACCGCATGGATCGATAGGCCCCTGAGGATTGGCGGCACCGTCTAAAACATCAGAACAAACAGTAACATAGATTGCGTCTGTCTGCTCCTGAGCGATTTTAAGAGCCTTTTTGATTGAAGAATAATATCCTTGCTCTTTTATTTCTTTTGCAGTAATTATAGATGCACCATATTTGCAAGCTTCTCTGCGTTCCTGAGGATGATTTCGGGGACCACGAATTCCGATGTGAACAATTTTGGTGGGATCTATATTTATATCTTGATACAGGCGATTAAAGGGAGAACATCTGGAATAAGGATCATTGCCGAATGAAGGATAATTGTCAAGATGGGCATCAAAATGAATAATTCCAAGCCGGCGAGGATATTTTTGGGCAAGCTCGGATATGAGAGGATAAGAAATAGAGTGATCACCCCCGAAAACAATTGGAACAGTATTTTCATTTATAATATCAGCATACATGCTCCTTATAGATTGAAATGTAAAATCATAATTACCATTTTGAACGGGTACATCTCCATAATCACAGCAGGTTAGATGATCAAAAAGGTCAATATCATATTCAGGTAGATAACCTGTATATCGCAAAGAAACTTCACGAATGATTTTAGGTGCCATAATACATGTAGAACATCCCCCAAAGGTACATCCGCCTTCCCAAGGGATTCCCAGAACTGCAAAATCGAAATTTTTCAGCAAGTCTTTGTTGTGAATTACAGGCATTCCCAGAAAGGAAGGTACGCCACTGTATAATTCCACTGCACGATTCTCGGGGTCATAAATTGTAGGTTTGTACATAATGCTATCGTCCTCCTTAACCATAATTGACTATAATATAGTTTTTTGATTATAATATCGTTTAATATATTATATCACTTTGTTTAAAAGAGTCAAGGATTGACATTTAGAACTTGAATAACTATAATGTAGTTTAAATACTATAATGTAGTTATTTTTGGAATAGGAGCGTTTATGATTGCAGATGAATTATGGATGAAACATTTTATCTATTCTCTGGCAAAAATTTCAGAACCTTGTATGCATGGAATACAGCGTTTGAGTTATACAGAGGAATACAGAAAAGGCGTGGATTTTGTCAGCGGGGAAATGAAAAATCTGAAAATGGATACGTATGAAGATTTTGTTGGAAATCTTGTAGGCGTTTTGAAAGGAAGCGATGAAAAAAAACCGGCAATTATAACGGGGTCACATCTCGATACAGTCCGGTGCGGGGGGGCATTTGACGGAATTGCTGGAATTGCGTGTGCTATGGAAACAGTGAGGATGATAAAAAAAAGCGGAGTTCCATTAAAGCATACTTTAAAGGTACTGGCAACGATTGAAGAAGAAGGAACTTGTTTTGGGATGGTAACACTGGGGAGCAGTTTTTTTACCGGAAAACTTGATATAAGCGAATTGAAAAAATATCGATGCGGTGAAGGTGGAAATACATTTGAACAAATTTTGAGTAATTACAGAAAATGCAGGGAAGCATATGTCTGCAGAGAAGTTTTAGAACCAATCCGCGCATTTATAGAAATACACGGAGAACAGGGGCCTGTACTGGAAAACAGGGGAATACAGACAGGGATCGTGGATTGCATTTGTGGAATTATCTGGATGGAAATTTCAATTATGGGTATGGCAGGGCACAGCGGTACGGTTCCTATGAACGAAAGAAAGGATGCTGGAATTGCAGCTTGTGAATTTATATTACGTCTGAATCGTATGGTGACAGAAAAATATAATGGAAAAGCAGTTGTGACAGCAGGGAAAATTCACTTTGATCCAGGCAGCGCAAATTGTATACCGGGAAGAAGTGTGTTTTCATTAGATATACGGTCAGGGAATGATGAGATATTGCAGAATATTTCTGATTATACAGAATTTATAAAAAAGAGTATTGAAGAAGACGGATTCTTGGTTACCATACAGGAACAGAGTCGAAGAAGGCCTGTTCTAATGGATCAAAAATTAAGACTATTGATGGAAAAAAGCTGTGAAGCATTGAATATTACTTATATACATATGGACAGTGGAGCCGGACATGATGCGATGGTTTTTGCAGAAAAGTTTCCTACAGCGATGTTGTTTTTACCAAACAGAAATGGGATAAGTCATCATCCAGATGAATACATCGATGAAAAAAGTCTGAAATATGGAGCAGAGGTTTTATATCAGATGCTGAGAGCACTGGATAAGGAATAAAAATACAGGAGGTATATAAATGAAAAAGAATACAGAATTGGAACTGGAAGCGGTTGATATGTATGTATTATTTGCAAAAATGTTTGCACATATTACACGAGAAGTGGAAAATACGTGTGGTGAGAAGGGAATTCAGGCAGTGAGGGAAGGCGTGCGCAAATTTGGAGAGGAAAGGGGAGCGTATATTGCTAAGAGAGCCAAAGAACAGGGACATGAAGCAGTTTTGGATTATTATCTGTCCTGTTATGATATGGAGCGCAGCCAACAGTTTGAGAGTGATGATAAAATTACAGAGAAGGGCGTTGAGCAGCTGTTTACAAAGTGCGTATTTGCAGAGCAATGGATGAAAGATGGAAATCAAAAATATGGTATCCATTATTGTGAGATGATTGATCCGGCCATCGTAAAGGGCTACGGTTCAGAGTATGAGTGCATACACGATAAACATTTTTTTAAGGATGGCTGCTGCCATTTTATTTTCCATGAAAAGAAATAGTGGATGCGCTTAAACACGAAACGAATTCTCATATTTTACGAGGTTGTTTTTTGTTGATTTTAAAGCAAATGGAGGAATGCTTTAAAAAGTGGATGATTATTTTCCATATAATGACATAAATGCATGATTGTGGTAAAATATAAATCACAATAACGGATAAATATGCTTTCGCTGAGTATGAGAGGGATTTATGACAATCAGAGATATTGCACGCCTGGCAGGAGTGTCCGTTTCTACAGTTTCAAAGGTTGTAAACGGAAAAGACGAAAATATCAATCAAGAAACCAGAGAAAGAGTTTTACAGATTGTAAAAAAATATAACTACGCGCCTTATGCATCAGTAAAAAATAGTTCCGGTGGTCGTACATTTTTAATTGGTGTTATGTTGAATAAAGCGGAGCGCTATGGAAGAATTGTTTCAGGTATACTTGAATGTGCACACGATGAAGGGTATGATATTATTCTTTGCGATAGTTTCGGTGACAGAGACATAGAACAGAGAAATGCTGAAATGCTTTTTCGAAACAGGGCAGATGGGATTTTGTGGGACCCTGTATCCGAAAAAAGCTGGGATTTGTCTGCAGAATTTGAGAAAAATAACATGATATTTCAGGCGTTGCGTGACCAGAAGACAGGAAGTTTTTCAGACCTATCTTACCAGAGATATGGAAAAGAACTTACGCAGAAACTCATTGATCTGGGGCACGAACATTTGGCATGTGTTTGCGGAAAAATGGATGCAGACGAGAAAGAATTTTTAGAAGGATTCCGGAAATGTCTGTATGAAAACCGTTTATCTGCAGAGGAAATGGCAGAAGTTGAAGATACAGAAGATGCACAGATGGAGATGCTTCTGCTAAAAAAAATAACAGGAGTGGTAACAATTACGCCCCAAATGGCCCAAAAACTCAAAGGGCGTTTGAAAAAAAAGAATTATGAAATACCAGACGATTTTTCAGTAATCAGTCTGTGTACGGATTCTGAGACCAGTTTCCTTTCTGTAACCAACACGGCAATTCCGTTTTATGAATATGGGAAGTATGTTTGTAAGACCCTCATTTCCCATATAGAAAAGAGTGAAAGTCAAAATTTATTTCAGCCAGAACTTATACTGCGGCATGGAGAAAAAATAGCGCCTCCCCTTACCCGGCGTACCAAAAAGATAATTGTAGTAGGGAATATGAATGCGGATATTTTCTTAAATGTGGATGAATGTCCTCAGCTTGGAAAAGTTTCCGTAATAAAAAATTGTACAATATTACCGGGAGGAAAGGGGGTAAATCAGGCTTCAGGCGTGGCTCGTCTTGGAAAAGAAGTGGCACTGATAGGACGCATTGGAAAAGATATGGAAGGAGTTATGATTTACGAATCCCTGATGAAAGACCATGTGAATGTAAAGGGAATCTTGTCGGATGAAAAAATACAAACCGGAAAAGCATATATTCATGTTGATAAAGAAGGAGAAAGCGGAATTTCTATTTTTTCAGGGGCGAATCAAAATCTGTGCCAGAAGGATCTGGAAGAGAACCAACATTTATTTGAAGGAACTGCTTTTTGCCTGTTGCAGACAGAAATACCAGAAGCAGCTATTGTGTACGCGGTAAAGCTGGCCAAAAAAAATGGAGCCAGGATTATTTTGAAGCCTTCTGCCGTGAAGGATATCAGTGATATAATTATCAGAGAGATTGATTATTTCGTTCCAAATAGAAAGGAGATGCAGGCATTCTGTCCGGATGTGTCCTCTTTGGAGATGCAGGCAGAGATATTCCTGAAAAAAGGAGTTGGTACAGTAATTATAACGCTTGGCCAGGACGGATGCTATGTCAAAAATAAAGAGATTTCCAAGTATTTTCCGGCAGCTAATATTCCTGCTGTTGATACAACAGGAGGAGCGGATGCGTTTATTTCTGCATTAGCAGTTTATTTGTCGGAGGAAGTGGGGCTGGAGACAGCAATTAAATATGCGACCTGTGCAGCTGGTTTTGCAGTATCTAGGCAGGGAGTAGTGCCTGCACTGATTGATAGAAGCTCATTGGAGATGTACTATAAAAGAATGGAGCATAAGAGCTGAAAGAATTCAGCAAGGGTATCCCAGAAGTCATGAAGTGACTCAAGGGGTACCCTTTTTGTATGTATAAATCTTTTGGTTAAGCAGATTATTGTGTATAATAACTATTAATAGCCAATAAAATTGTGCAAAAGATAAAAAATAACATTATTTTAAATAAATATATTGATATGGACCTTGCAATGTGCTATCATCTTGTTAAAGAAAACATTTTCCGAAAATATTTTCTTTAACAAAATGATAGGAGAGAATATGAACAGATTATTGGTAATTGGCAGTCTCAATATGGATACTTTAATTGAACTGTCCCGTGCTCCAGAGCAAGGTGAAACGGTTCTTGGATATGGATGTATGAGGCAGCCAGGAGGAAAAGGTGCAAATCAGGCGTACGCAGCTGGAAAACTTGGCGGGCAGGTTGCCATGATCGGGATGGTCGGATCAGATGACCTCGGCCGTTTGTTGAAGGAAAACCTGATATCAGTAGGGGTAGATATATCCGGTGTGGAAACAGCACAGGATCAGCCTACAGGTCAGGCGTTTGTCGTACTTGAACAAACGGGAGAAAACAGAATTATGGTAATTCCAGGAGCAAACTCGGAATTATATACCAGCGTAATAGATTTGCATACAGAATTATTTTCTAGTTGTGATGCCGTGGTTCTTCAGCTTGAAATTCCGATGGAAACTGTACTGTATGCGGCGAAAAAGGCAAAGGAAAAGGGAAAGCTGGTAATACTGGATCCAGCTCCGGCAGCAGGAATGCTTCCTGATGAACTACTTGAATTCGTGGATATTATCAAGCCCAATGAAACAGAGCTGGAAATGATTTCTGGAATGAAAGTGGAGACATATAGCGATGTAATAAAGGCTGCAGAAACACTTCTGAAAAAAGGTGTGAAGGTAGTTGTAGCTACACGTGGAAAAAATGGGGCTATTGCTGTCAGTAAAGGATATCAAGAACATTTTCCAGCATACAAGACACCTGTAGTAGATACTACAGCCGCAGGTGATAGTTTTACAGCTGCTTTTTCGCTGCATGTATCAAAAGATAATTTCAGACAGGCTGTATTATATGCAAATCGGGTAGCCTCCAAAGTTATCCAGAAAAAGGGTGCTCAAGCTTCTATTCCGGCGAAGGAAGAAGTTAGTATAGACGAAATGTAAAATTATTAATAAGGAGGATTTTTATGAAAAAAGCAAAGAAGATGGTAGCGTGGTTAATGGCTGGTTCCATTCTTGCACTTGCGACGGGGTGTTCTGGTGGTAACAGTGGTCAGACTGCCGCAGAAACAACAACTGCGGAACAGACAACGGCGGTGGTTTCGGAAAATAAGGAAAGTACAGGGGCAGAAACTCCGGCTGAAGAAGGATTAAAGGTAGCACTTCTTATAAATGGAGTACTTGGAGATCAGTCCTATTACGATTCTGCAGCTTCCGGGATGGAAGCAATCAAAACTAATCTTGGATGTCAGACAAAAATTGTGGAAATGGGCAGTGATGCAACAAAATATGAACCGACAATCAATGAGTATTCGGCTTCGGGAGAATGGGATATTATTATTCTCTGCACAAACACGTTGAAAGAAATCTGTCAGGAAATTGCCCAGGATTATCCGGACCAGAAATATATTTTATTTGGAGCAAGAGCTGATTATGAAAACTATGATCTTCCCAATGTATATTCAGTGGATTATCTTGCAAATGAAGGTTCGTACCTTGCGGGAGTTGTTGCAGCCAGTTTAACGGTTTCGGATGTGGAAGGAATGAATCCGGAAAAAGTGATAGGTTTTGTGGGTGGACAGGATGTAACAGTCATAAATGATTTCTTGGTTGGTTTTATTGAGGGCGCCGTATCTGTAGATGAGGAAATCAAAGTGATTACATCATATGTAGGTGACTACGTTAATACGGCAAAAGGAAAAGAACTTGCATTGGTACAGATTCAGCAGGGAGCAGATGTGATTTTCCAGTGTGCAGGCGGCGCTGGAACAGGTGTATTTGAAGCGGCTGCAGAAAACGGAGTTCTGGCTATAGGATGTGATGCGGATCAGTATGAAGTTCTTGAGCCTACGGATCCGGAACTCTCAGATGTAATTGTTACATCTGTTATGAAAAAAGTAGGCGTGTCTATAGAAAGAGCGGTGGGAATGGCGATTGAAGGCACTCTTCCCTATGGTTCTCTTGAAGTAGTAGGAGTGAAAGAAGGAGTAACCGGAATTGCTCTGAATGATCATTATGCGGATCTGGTACCTGATGAAGTTGTGCAGGCCGAATCAGAAGCAGAAAAGAATATTGTGGAAGGAAACATAGAAGTATCAACTGCTTTGGGCATGAGTACAGACCAGGTAAATGAAATAAGAAATTCCGTAAAACCATAAGTAAAGCTTCTTGCAAGGAAAAAGAAAGAGAGTCGGGCAATGGAAAATACAACTATTCTTGAAATGAAAAATATTACAAAAGTATACTCTACAGGCCTGATGGCGAATGATCATGTGAATTTCTCCCTGAATAAGGGAGAAATTCATGCATTGGCAGGAGAAAACGGAGCAGGAAAAACAACCTTGATGAAGGTCCTCTTTGGACTGGAAAAAGCAGATGAGGGAGAGATTATTTTAGCAGGAAAAAACGTGACGATTCAGAACCCAATTGATGCAATACGAAAAGGAATTGGCATGGTACATCAGCATTTTATGCTTGTTCCGTCACTGACAGTTGCGGAAAATATTGTATTGGGGGATGAACCAGGAAAACATGGGATTCTCAATGTGAAAGAAGCTAATAAAATAGCGGAAGATATTGGGATAAAATATCACATGGAAATAAACCCGCAAATGCCTGTTTCTCAGCTTCCTGTAGGTGTACGGCAGAAGGTAGAAATTCTTAAGGCACTACATAAAGGTGCAGAAATTTTAATTCTGGATGAACCAACGGCAGTTTTGACACCGCAGGAGACACGTGAACTGTTTGCAGAACTGAAAGAACTGAGGAATGCAGGACATACTATTGTTTTCATTTCGCATAAGTTGAATGAAGTTAAGGAACTGTGTGACAGAATTACAATTTTGCGTGATGGAAAAGATATAGGAGTCTATGATTTGAAAGAAATCAGTGAACAGAAAATTTCCAGTCTGATGGTGGGAAGAAATCTGGAACCGTGTATCAAAAAAAAGCAGAATCAGTTAGGACAGGTGATTCTGGAAGTAAAAGATGTGAGTAAAATCACGGATAACGGAAAAAGAATTCTGGATCATGTTTCCCTTCAGATACAACAGGGCGAAATAGTAGGTATTGCCGGTGTGGAAGGAAATGGACAGCGTGAACTGGCTGAAGCAGTGACGGGTATGACAACCTTTGATGATGGAGAAATTATAATTTCCGGAAAAGAAATTAAGGGAAATAATGTAAAAACAATTCGTGATCTGGGAGTGGCCCATGTTTCGGATGACAGACTGACGTACGGTGTGGTCGGGGAAATCGATGTGAATGATAATCTGATTACTTATGTATATGATAAAAAGGAATACTGCAGATATGGTCTTCAATACAGGAAGAAACTTTTAGATTATGCATCATGTTTGATACGAGAATTTCGAATTAAGTCAAAGGACGGCACGGAACCAGTCAGAATGCTGAGCGGCGGCAACATTCAAAAGGTAGTTGTTGCAAGAGAGTTTTCTACTAATCCTCGGCTTATTATACTGAATCAGCCGACTAGAGGCATTGATATTGGAGCTGCAGAATTTGTCAGACAGAAGACCATACAGCTGCGCGATCAGGGGACAGCAGTACTTCTTGTTTCCGCGGATTTAAATGAACTGATGGAACTGAGTGATAGGCTCCTTGTTATGTATAATGGAAAAATTGTTGCAGATATTCGTGATGTACATAATATTACAGAAAATGAACTGGGAGAATACATGCTGGGAATAAAGGAGGATGCCTGATGGATGTAAAACAAATAGAAAAAACATTTAACGGGCTGCGGCTGCTAGTGGCTATTCTGATTTCTGTCCTGTTTATGTTTGCAGTAATTGCTGTTGTAAGCGACAATCCGGCGGAATCCTTATACACATTTTTAACTGGCCCACTGGAAAGTATTGCAAGGATTGGTAATGTGATTGAACTGGCAATTCCCCTGACATTTACGGGACTGGCAATCTGTATCATGTTCGAAGCCAATCAGATTAACTGTGCGGTTGAGGGGAGTTTTTTTATGGGAGCAGTGATTGCTACAGCAATATCTGTTTTTGTGCCTCTCCCCAAAGGGATACATCAAATTTTTATTTTTTTGATATGCGGTGTGTCTGGAGGGATTATTTGCCTGATTCCGGCATTTTTAAAGATTAAATTTCAGGCTAATGAACTTGTATCGTCGCTGATGTTGAATTACATAGTACTTTATCTGGGGCTTTTTTTGGTAAATCGTTTTCTTGTGGATCCTCAAGCAGGATATTTTGCATCTTATTCACTGAGTGAGACATCTCGTCTGGAATCCCTTATTCCCAAAACAAGAATTCATGCAGGATTGATTATCGCTGGGATTACTGTGGCAGCAATCTATATAATTATGTATCGTACGAAGTTGGGGTATGCTATTCGCATGTCAGGCAAAAATGAGAATTTTGCAAAATATACCGGAATTAATCTGCTGGCAGTTATGTTTTTGTCTCAGGCGATCGGAGGATTTATTGGAGGAATGGCTGGAAGTATTGAGATCCTTGGGATGTACCGCAGATTCCAGTATACAGCATCGCCCCAGTATGGATTTGACGGAATTATTATTGCAACGCTTGCAAATTACAAGCCACATCTGGTTCCTATCGCCGCTGTATTTTTGGCTTATGTACGGATTGGATGCGATATTCTTTCCAGAACAACAGACGTACCGGTGGAAATTGTAAATATTGTTCAGGCAATAGCAGTTTTATTTGTTGCATCAAAATTGTTTCTGGACAAATACAGACAGCGTGCTATTGTGCAGTCAGCAAAAAAAAGGGAGGGTTAATTTTATGGAAATAGTATTGCAAAATATATTTTCTACAGCCTTTCTATATTCGGCACTGCGAGTAACAACTCCTATCCTGTTTGCAGCACTTGGGGGAGCAATTGCAAAAAAGGCCGGAGTTACAAATATAGGACTGGAAGGAACTATGCTTGCTTCCGCACTGGCCGGAGTAATTGGCAGTGCGTATTCGGGAAGTCTGCTGGTTGGATGTCTGTGTGGAATTCTGACGGGAGTTCTGATTTCTGCTTTGATTGCATATTTTGCTATCAAACTGCAGGCAGAGATTTTTTTAACTGGCCTTATGATGAATATGTTAGCTTCGGGCGGGACAGTGTTTATAATGTACATGCTCACAAAAGATAAGGGAACAACATCAAAACTGAATAGCTTGGTTTTCCCTCAGATTGATATTCCGATCATTCACAATATTCCTTTTCTTGGGGAGGTCATATCAAATCATAATATCCTTACATACTTGGCTTTTTTATCAGTCCTTTTTGTCTGGTTTTTTATTAATAAAACGAAACTTGGTATACAGATACGGGCAGTGGGGGAAAACCCAAAGGCTGCGGAAAGTGTCGGAATCAATGTGGTAAAAACCCAAATCATTGCATTGCTTCTTTGCGGGATTTTTGCATCTCTTGGAGGAATGTATCTTTCGATGGGATATGTATCTTGGTTTTCCAGAGATATGACTGCAGGAAGAGGGTTTACTGCTGTAGCTGCCCAATATCTTGGCAGGGCTAATGCAGGCGGGACACTTATGGCATCACTTGTATTTGGAACAGCAGATGCACTTGCAAATGTGCTTCAAAGCTTAAGGGTTCCAGCAGAATTTGTGCAGATGATTCCCTATGCAGCAACATTGCTGGGCCTTATTTTTTATAGCCTGAGAATGAAAGCAAAGACACGGAGAGACCTTTTGAGGCAAAGCAAAGAAAGGACTAAAGCATGAAAAGAGTTGTAGATTATGGGACCAGGCCGGGGAGAGAAAAAGAAAGCCCGGAACTTCAGATCACAAATTATGAGAGTAATGAAAGCTTATTTATGGGAACCTGGCAGGCATTAACAGAAAAAAGAGGATATCCCAATCTGGGAAAAGAAAATGTTCTGGATATTTTGTATAAGAAAATCGTTTCACAAAAATTTCCAATCGATTATATTTGTATGGGAGAAATGACAAATTTGGCAGCATTGCTGTTTGTACATCCAAATGTGACTTCTAGTATTGCAAGGGTTTTTATTTGTCCGGGAGAAATGAAAAAGAAAGGCATGTATCCGGTTTCTCAGGAGAACATTCTCCATGATCCTATAGCAGCCAAGATTGTTCTGAATTCTTGTATAAAAAAAATTATTGCTATGGCTGATACGGAAGACGCACAAAAAAAACAGATATATGAATATCTGCATAAAGAAGAGGGAAAAGAAGATCCGTGCTTGGCTTATGTGTCAGTGCAACTGGATCATGGCTGCACATATGGCTCTCTTTACATTGACCGATGGAATATATGCAAAAAGAATCCTAATTCAATTCTGCTGGAATGTGATTAATAAGGAGGAAATATAATGGATAAAATTCCGGTTATTATAGATACGGATCCGGGAAGCGATGATATTTTTGCTATATTTTTAGCAAACAGCAGTAAAACTCTGGATATCAAGGGTATGACGATAGTTGCTGGAAACATGAAGGCAGAACTTACCTTTGAAAATGGACTTGCTATCAGAGATTTTCTTGGCATGGAGGCAGATGTAGCATTTGGAGCCAGGGGACCGTTATGCATTGACCAGAGAGTAGGATCTTTTCTGCATGGAGATAGGGGACTCGGAAAGTTTTGTATTCCTGACGCGTCGGGAAAGCCAAGTAATGAATATGCATGGGATTTTTTATATCATAAAGCAAGGGAAGAAAAAGGAAATCTCACAATTATTGCGCTGGGACCATTAACTAATTTGGCAGCAGCTGTGATAAAATATCCGGATTTTTCATGCTATGTGAAAGAAATCGTGATGATGGGCGGATCGGCGTCCTATGGAAACCGTTCGGCATACAGTGAATTTAATATATGGGCAGATCCCCACAGTGCAGATATTGTATTTCGGGCTGGAATTCCGATAAAAATGCTAGGTTTGAATGTAACAAACCAGTCTGCAATTCCCTTTGAAGAGATGAATAAACTATACGTTTGTGAAAGCAAAATCAGCCGTGCGGTCCAGGAAGTATTTTATTATTATGAAGAATACTTCAGAAAGATGAATATTCCAGGTATAGTTATTCATGATGCGGTTGCAGTTGCAGCAGTCATAGAGCCTGATATCATTACATGGGAACGGCGAAGTGTACGGGTGGAAACGCAGGGAAATCTGGAAGACGGGCGCACGATAGTATACCAGGGATCAGAAAATCAGGTGGAAGTTGGTATGGCTATTAATATGGAACGCTATATGAAACTATGTATGGATATGATGGAATATTATCATGAAACGATGAAATAAAAATATGCTCCTTCTTAGGTGAACAGATTAGATATATGGAATCTGCCGCATTAAGGAGGAGCATATTTTATTATGTACAGGAAACAGATAAAACGGGGTGCTTTATATAAGTTTTTCCTCCCATTCCTTTTCACGGAAGCCCACAAGGACAAACCCATCACCAATGACCAGCGGACGTTTTACCAGCATGCCGTCGGTGGAAAGCAGACGGATCTGTTCCTCGGGCGTCATGGAGGGAAGTCTGTCCTTCAGGGACATGGATTTATAAAGCATGCCGCTTGTGTTGAAAAATCTTTTTATGGGAAGCCCGCTTTCGGAAATCCAGTGCGTCAGTTCTTCTTCAGATGGATTTTCGTCCCTGATATGACGGGACGTATAGGAAATATTATGATCATTCAGCCATTTTCTGGCTTTCTGGCAGGTGGAACAGGGGGGATATTCAATAAAAAGCATAGACGGAAACCTCCTTTGTGATGATGATTTCAGTATATCTGATTTCTGCGGAGAATACAATGAAATAAAACGGATACGGCTGGTGTTTATGGATTTCCTGATATTTCTGTCTGAATTTATGGTTCCGCTGGCAATTTTCTATATTGTGGGATTCGGGCTTCTGTCCGGAAGACCGGTTTTTGATGACTTCCTGAAAGGTGCCGGCGAAGGAATGAGAACCGTGGCAGGGATTCTTCCTACTCTGGTAGGACTCATGACTGCAGTGGGGATTCTGAGGGCTTCCGGTTTTCTGGATGCGCTGGCGGATGTAATGACGGGACCGGCCTCCTGGCTCCATATCCCGGTACCGCTGGTACCGGTCATTCTGGTGAGGATGATTTCCAGTTCCGCAGCCACCGGACTTGTTCTGGATATTTTCCGTACCTGCGGGCCGGATTCTCCGGAGGGGATCATGGTTTCCATCATGATGGGATGCACGGAAACGATTTTCTATACCATGAGCCTTTATTTTATGACCGCCGGAATCCGCAGAACCAGGTGGACTCTGGCTGGTGCTCTTCTGGCCACAGCCGGCGGAATTGCAGCCAGCATCTTTCTGGCAGGAATGGTCTGAAATGCCGCCGGGACATGGGGAAAGCGGAAATTCCCTGCAGGGATTCCGCTAAGAATTCAGGAAATTTCAATGGAATCGGGGATTTTTCAGTTGTACGGCAAACCGTCCTGTTGTATAATACTTTTAAATTCAAACTATTTTGCCGGCAGAAGTGAGCCGGAAGAGAGAGGAACGTCCATTGAGTACCTATGAAGCTTTAAATGACCTGCTTGTCAGGCTTTTCCGTGATGTGATGGAAGTGGAGCAGAAGGCTCTCATCAATCAGGAATACAGGGATATTACGAATAATGACATGCATGTGATCAGGGCCATAGGGACAGGACCGTCCAAAAACATGTCTTCCATTGCACGGGAACTGTCTGTGACAGTGGGAACTCTTACCATTGCCATGAACAGCCTTGTAAAAAAGGGATATGTAGTACGTGAGCGGGGAAAAGAGGATCGCAGGATTGTCTTTATTTCTCTGTCGGCCAAAGGAAGAAGCGCGTATGAACATTATGAGCGGTTCCATCGGGAAATGATAGCGAGCCTTCTTGACGGACTGGGGAGAGAGGAGATCGATGTTCTCATAAAGACACTGACTCATCTGAATCAGTGGTTCAGGCAGAAAGAAAAAGAAAACATGAAGAAATAGAATATCCCCGGAAGCAGCGGAGAAGAACATTTCGCAGGGAGCTCCGCATCAGATTGAAAAACAGCCGGAAAGCGGCGGAAAAGATACATACAGAGAGGAGTTTTAGCGTGAAAGGAAATGTAATTGTTGGTCAGTCAGGCGGCCCCACGTCTGCAATCAATTCCAGCCTGGCAGGGGTATACCGTACTGCCATGGACAGAGGGGCAAAAAAGGTATATGGTATGCTTCACGGAATACAGGGACTTATGGATGAAAAATATATTGATCTGTCGGAACACATCCGTAATGATCTGGATGTGGAGCTCCTTAAAAGGACACCGGCTGCTTATCTGGGCTCCTGCCGGTACAAGCTTCCGGAAATCCATGAACAGCCGGAACTTTACGAGAAAATTTTCGGAATTCTGGAAAAGCTGGAGATCGACAGCTTTATCTATATCGGCGGAAATGATTCCATGGATACCATTAAAAAGCTTTCCGACTATGCCATTGTAAAAGGATATAAGACCAAGTTTATCGGAGTCCCCAAGACCATCGACAATGATCTGGCGCTGACCGATCATACACCGGGATACGGAAGTGCAGCAAAGTACATCGGCACCTCCACCAAGGAAATTATCCGGGACAGCAATGCGCTGGAATATGGAAAAGGTCTGGTAACCGTTATCGAAGTCATGGGACGGAATGCAGGCTGGCTGACAGGAGCTTCGGCCCTGGCCAGGGGAGAAGACTGCGAAGGACCGGATCTGATTTATCTGCCGGAGCTGCCGTTTGATGTGGAGCGGTTTGTGGAAAAAATCAGAGAACTCCTGAAGGTGAAGCAGTCGGTTGTGGTGGCCGTATCAGAAGGAATCCGCCTTGCAGACGGCCGCTATGTCTGCGAACTGACAGACGGCGTCGATTATGTGGATGCATTCGGCCATAAACAGCTGAGCGGAACCGCCAACTATCTTGCCTGCAGAATCGCCAATGAAATCGGCTGCAAAACCAGGGGAATTGAGCTTTCCACTCTGCAGAGAGCAGCCTCTCATCTGGTATCCAGAATTGATATTATCGAGGCTTTCCAGGTGGGCGGAGCTGCAGTCAAGGCCGCCGATGAGGGAGACACCGGAGAAATGGTGATTCTGAAACGGATTTCCGACGATCCGTATCAGTGTACCACCAGTCTTCAGAACGTCCACAAGGTTTCCAATGTGGAGAAAGTGGTTCCCAGAGAGTGGATCAACGAAGACGGTACGTATGTGACCGACGAATTTCTGGATTATGTGAGGCCGCTGATTCAGGGAGATGTGCCGCCGATCATGGTGGACGGAATTCCGCGCCATCTGTACCATTGCGATAAATGGTAAAAAAGACCGGACTGTTCCGGATGGTTCCGGAGACGGAAAGAAACAGAAAAGAGCATCGGCTTCTTTTATGATAAAAACAGGATATGCCGCTCGGGTCATCGGGAGATGACAGATGAGCGGCATATCCTGTTTTTTATGCTTTTCTGCAGACAGTTATTCGATCCAGGCAACGGTTCCGATCCGCTCCATGGGTTTTACCGGAGCATCCGGGGCAGGATATCCAAGTGCTGCCATGCCGAATACCACATGGTCTCCGGGAACGCCCATTTCATCCAGCAGAGCGCGGATCTGCGGGGTGTCGCAGATATTCTGCATCTGATTGATCCAGACAGAGCCGATGCCCATGGAATGTGCGGCCAGAAAGATATTTTCCAGGGCGCAGGCATTGTCTTCACGGCTCCAGATTCCGTCACGGAGATTGGAGGGCATGATAACAGCCATGGGATGGTACATATCATAATTGTCCCGTTTCAGTACGGCCCCGATTTCCGAAGTCAGGCGGGCGATCATATCCGGGCTGGTAATAACAGTAAATTTCCAGGTCTGCTGGCCTTTCCCGCTGGGAGCATGAAGGGCGGCGTTCACAAGTTCCTGAAGGATGTCTTTGGGAATCGGCCGGTCAGTAAATTTACGGATACTTCTTCTGGTGAGAATTGCATTCATCACTTCGTTCATAGAATTTCCTCCTTTTCATATAGCGGGGCGGTCCTTCCGGAGACCGTCTTTCTGTATCCATCATACTAAATTCCGGCTGCTTTGTCCAGAGTCCGCCTGGCCTGAGACATTATCCGGCATCCAGCCAGCGGGCAAAATATTCCCTTGTGACAGAATAGGGAACCGGTCCCAGATCCAGAAGAAAACGGTGAAACTCCATGGCGCTGAAGGACGGACCAAGTTCCGCTTCCGCCATTTCCCGCATTTCCATCAGTTCCACGTAACCGTTGCAGTACTCCAGGTAGTTGGTGGGATTGTCGATCATGGTCTGCCAGAGTTCCTCCACCACATCATCTCCGGCCTCAAAGTATGTGGTAATGAAAGCCCCGGCCTGTTCCCGGCTCCATCCGTCATAATTGATACCGATGTCAAGAAGGCCATGGAGACAGAGAGAAAATGAACGCATGCAGGCCCGGTAAATGCCGGCCTCCTCTGACAGCCCGTTATTCAGGGTGCAGGCATAATTTTCCACGTAAGTGGCCCATCCTTCATTGGCGCCGGAATTACTCAGGATCGAGAGAAGGGGACTGGAGGAATGACTGCGGGAATAAACCGTCTGGTACAGGTGTCCCGGGAAGCCCTCATGAGCCAGAGTGGTGTAGAGATCCTCCGTACTGTCGGAATACCCATTGTTGATGTAGATGACATTCTGATCCAGATCGTCCAGAGGCGCAGTCAGGTAAAAGGCCGGGCTCAATGTATCTTCCAGGTGCCCGGGAACATACTTGATTTCATAGGAGCATTCCGGCAGAGCAGGAAAATCCTTTCTCATCTGCTGTTTCAGATCCTCCAGAATTTCCGTGGGATCGGTGAGAGCAAAGGAAGATGCACCCGGGTCAAAATCAGGATTGTTCAGATAGATTTCGCTGATGGCTTCCAGATCTTTTTCCATGCGGGAAGCCAGAGCTTTTTTCAGTTCCGGGATCGTGTAGGAAGTGCCGGTGCCTGACTTGAGAAGGTATTCATAATATTTTTTCCCGTCCTTATAGGAAGCCAGACCTTCCTCATGGAGGCCGCGGCCGCGCAGGGCCGTCATGCCGTCGATCAGAAGCTGATAGGCAGGGATAAAATGTTCCTGAATAATCTGTATATGCCGTGAGGAAAGTTCCGCCTTTTTATCGTCCGTAATGCCTTCCAGGGAGTCCAGACGGGTCTGAAAGGTTTCCGTGAGAAAATTATCTTCGGGATCCACCAGATAACTTTGGCAGGATTCCAGGATTCTGTCGATGGAGGCATCCGAAGGCCCGAGACCGGCATCGGCTTTCTGGTTTTCAAATTCCAGAATCTGACTGTAGTAGGAATCCATCTGGGACAGAATTCCCAGATAATCTTCCACGTCTTCCAGAGAATCAAAGGAATATTCGGAGAGCAGAACAGGGAGCTGAGCCTGGGTTCCGATGGAAGGGGACAGAGGCTGATAATAAAGTTCCATGCCTTCCGAAAGAAGGGAGGTTTCCAGAGTATCTTTAAAAACATCGAATATCAGTTTCTGATCCTCCGTCAGAAGTTCACGGTCAAAAGAAGTCAGCTGTTCCAGAGTATCCCGGATGTCTCCGGAGGCAGACACCATTTCCGCCAGACTGCAGGAGCCGAGAAACGGTTCCCTGCGGCTGATTCCCCAGATTTCGGGATGCTTCAGGGTATAATGCAGGTCCAGAGTATTGCCGGAAACCTCGTCACAGAACACATGCAGACAGAAGTCGGAAAAGTGTTCCTGGCACCGGGCGGCACTGCTGTCGGACGGCCCGCTGTCTGAAACAAAGTACCCGCCGGTTTCTCCGGGGACGGATCCGGCGAAATTCCCCCGGCATCCGCAGAAAAGAGAAACCGCGAGTATCAGTACCAGGGTCAGGAAAATGACGGTTTTTTTCCAGAAATTCGGCACATGGCCGGTGATTTGATTCATCCTTTTGTCCTCCGGTTTTTCCATATATGCTCAATATATTGCAGAAGAGGCCGTGATATCCTTGAAATCCCTGAAATCTCCCCGCTGTGCCCCCTGAAAATTGGGCCTTGCGGCTTGACAAACCGGCTGGAACAGGATAGACTTAATAATCATCAGAAGCATAAGGAAAAAGCTGGGAAGGGAAGAGTAGTCAGGACGGAAGTTTTCAGAGACCCCCGGGAGCTGAAAAGGGGGAACGGAAAGCCGGATGAAGATGGTCCCGGAGCTGCGCGGCTGAAGGGTCTGTCCCATGAAGGGAACAGAAAGTTCAGGCTGCGACGGAAGCACCCGTTAACGTGCCAGACTGTGGATTTCTCATGTCATATGATACCGGAAACAAGGGAAAACGCAGCCGCGGAGGAAACCGCCGGAAGACGGTTTTGAATTAAAGTGGTAACACGGGGAAGACTCGTCTTTAAATAAAAGTAAAGACGGGCTTTTTTATGTTGCGGGAAACGCTCTGACGTATATGAAAATAAAACAGGTTTCGGGGTGACATAAAACGGCCCCATGGGATTCAGGAGGAGAAAGCATGTGCAGAAACTGTAAAAAACCGTATTATATTTCCACGGCCATTGCCTATACATCCGGCAAGCCGCATATCGGAAATACCTATGAAATTGTGCTGGCTGACGCCATTGCCCGCTACAAGAGAGAGCAGGGATATGATGTCTATTTCCAGACGGGAACCGATGAACACGGACAGAAGATCGAACTGAAAGCAGAAGCGGCGGGGATCACACCGAAGGAATTTGTAGACAATGTGGCGGGAGAGATCCGGACCATCTGGGACCTGATGAACACATCATATGATAAATTTATCCGTACCACGGATGAGTATCATGAAAAACAGGTACAGAAAATTTTCAAAAAACTTTACGACCAGGGGGATATCTACAAAGGACATTATGAGGGGCTTTACTGCACGCCCTGCGAATCTTTCTGGACCCCGTCCCAGGTGGTGGACGGAAAGTGTCCGGACTGCGGACGTCCCGTGCAGCCGGCCAAGGAAGAGGCCTACTTCTTCCGTATGAGCAAATATGCGCAGAAACTTATTGATTATATCAATGAGCATCCGGAATTTATCCAGCCGGTATCCAGAAAAAATGAAATGATGAACAACTTCCTGCTTCCGGGGCTTCAGGATCTGTGCGTATCCAGAACTTCATTCAAATGGGGAATTCCTGTGGAGTTTGATCCCAAGCATGTGACCTATGTATGGCTGGATGCGCTTACCAATTACATCACGGGCATCGGGTATGACTGCGACGGAGAAAGCAGTGAAAAATTCGCAAAATACTGGCCGGCAGACCTTCACCTGATCGGAAAGGACATCATCCGCTTCCATACCATTTACTGGCCCATTTTCCTGATGGCTCTGGGACTTCCGCTTCCCAAGCAGGTATTCGGTCATCCGTGGCTGCTGCAGGGAGATGGAAAAATGAGCAAATCCAAGGGAAATGTGCTTTATGCCGATACCCTTGTGGACTTTTTCGGCGTGGATGCCGTACGGTATTTCGTTCTCCATGAAATGCCCTTTGAAAATGACGGCGTCATCTCCTGGGAACTGATGGTGGAGAGAATGAACTCCGATCTGGCCAATATTCTGGGCAACCTGGTGAACCGTACCGTTTCCATGTCCAACAAATACTTCGGCGGAATCGTGGAGAACAGAGGAGCCTGCGAGCCGGTGGACGAAGAACTGAAAGCTGCTGTGCTGGATGCGGTAAAGAAGGCCGACGAAAAGATGGACCGACTGAGAGTGGCAGATGCCATTACAGAGATTTTCAATATCTTCCGCCGCAGCAACAAATACATTGATGAGACCACACCCTGGACACTGGCAAAGGACGAGGAGAAGAAAGACCGCCTCGCCACAGTCCTTTACAATCTGACAGAGGCCATCACCATCGGCGCTTCCCTGCTGTATTCCTTTATGCCGGAGACTTCCGAGAAGATCCTGGCACAGCTGAACACAGGAAAGAGAACACTGGAAGAAATGGACCGGTTCGGCCTGTATCCTGACGGAAACAAAGTGACGGAAAAGCCGGAGATCCTTTTCGCACGTATGGATGTGAAGGAAGTGCTGGAGAAAGTAGAGGCCATGAAAGCGGCCGAAGCAGCTTCCCAGGCCGCAGATTCTGAAGGGGAAAAGAAGGAAGAAAGCGTTGTGGACGTGGAGAAGAAGCCGGAAATTACCTATGACGATTTTGCGAAGATTCAGTTCCAGATCGGAGAAGTGGTAAAATGCGAGGCTGTTCCCAAGTCCAAAAAACTGCTGTGCTTCCAGGTGAAAATAGGTTCCGAGACGAGACAGATCATAAGCGGCATCAAAGCATGGTATAAGCCGGAGGAAATGGCAGGAAAGAAAGTTATGGTGGTAACCAACCTGAAGCCTGCAAAGCTGGCGGGAATGATTTCCGAAGGCATGATCCTGAGCGCCGAAGATGACGAGGGAAATCTTTCCGTCATGGTACCAGAAAAAGATATGAAGCCCGGTTCCGAGATCCGGTAACAGCACTGCCGGCATGCCGGCCGGAAACAGGATCCGGCCGGACCGGAAGCGGCAGCTGATGCCGGACCGGAACAAGGCGGACCCGAAAGACAGGAGCAGATGTATGAGCAGAATTTTTGATACCCACGCCCATTATGATGATGAAGCTTTTGACCAGGACAGAGACACGCTTCTGCACAGCCTTGAAGCTGCCGGGATAGGAAATGTGGTCAATGTTGCCGCATCCGTAAAATCCTGCAGGACCACCCTGGAACTGGCAGAGTCCCATCCGTTTATCTACGGCGCGCTGGGAATTCACCCCAACGAAACGGCGGAACTGACGGAACAGGACATGGAGTGGCTGAAAAAGGCATCCGCACACGAAAAAATCGTGGCCATCGGGGAGATCGGGCTGGATTATTACTGGAATGAACCCGAACGGGAAATTCAGAAGACATGGTTTGTGCGCCAGCTGCAGGTTGCCAGGGAGACAGGCCTTCCGGTGATTATTCACAGCCGGGATGCGGCCCGGGACACACTGGATATCATGAAGGCCGAAAGAGAAGGAATCACCGGCGGTGTGATTCACTGCTTTTCCTATGGTACGGAAATGGCCCGGGAGTATCTGAATATGGGATATTATCTGGGAATCGGCGGAGTCCTGACCTTCAAAAATGCAAAAAAACTCAGGGAAGTTGTGGAGTATGCCCCTCTTTCGGCGCTGGTACTGGAAACGGACTGTCCGTATCTGGCTCCGGTTCCGTGGAGAGGGAAACGCAATGATTCCTCCCATCTGCCGCTGGTGGCAGATGCACTTGCGGAGATCAAGGGAGTTTCCGCAGAGGAGATCATACGGGAAACGGAGAAGAATGCGAGACGCCTTTACCGGCTGAAAGAACAGGAGTAACAATGGCAAATCTGGGAAATCCGAAAAATACCATAGAGATTATTCAGAAATACGAGTTCATGTTCCAGAAAAAATTCGGACAGAACTTTCTCATCGATACTCATGTACTGGAAAAGATCATTGAAGCGGCAGGGGTGACGGAGAACGACTGTGTACTGGAGATCGGCCCGGGCATCGGGACCATGACCCAGTATCTGGCCGAACGTGCCGGGCAGGTGGTGGCGGTGGAAATTGACAGAAACCTGATTCCCATTCTGAAGGAGACTCTGGCCGGATACAGCAATGTGGAAATTATCAATGAAGATATCCTTAAAGTTGACATAAAACAAATCGCCGAGCGGTATAACGGCGGAAGGCCCATAAAGGTGGTGGCGAACCTTCCTTATTACATCACAACCCCCATTATTATGGGACTGTTCGAGGGAGAAATACCCATGGACAGCATCACGGTCATGGTTCAGAAAGAAGTGGCTGACCGGATGAAAGAGGGCCCGGGCTCCAAGGATTACGGCGCGCTGTCTCTGGCAGTCCAGTATTACGCGGAACCGGAAATCGTGGCCAATGTACCGCCCAACTGCTTCATTCCCAGGCCCAGGGTGGGATCGGCAGTGATCCGTCTTACCAGGCACAGGGAACCACCGGTGAAGGCGGAGGACCCGAAGCTGATGTTCCGGATCATCAGGGCTTCGTTTAATCAGAGAAGAAAGACTCTGCAGAACGGCCTGTCCAACTCTCCGGAACTTTCATTTACCAAGGAACAGGTGGCAGAGGCCATCGCAACCATGGGGCTTTCTCCGGCAGTACGCGGAGAGGCTCTGACGCTGGAGCAGTTTGCGGAGCTTTCCAACCTGCTCGGAAAGGAGAAAGGGTAATGGGATTCAATGAGAAGACGCATGCGTTTATCGCGGCAAAATTTTATGTGCATCTTACAGAGCACTTCGGAGAAAGAGGAAAACAGGCATTTGTTCACGCCACCAGATACTATGCGGAACAGAGAGGACGCAGAATGGCTCAGAGAGCCATCCGTGACGGCCAGCCTCTGAATTATGAGACCTATTGCCGGTATGGAGAATGGATGGGCACCGAGGAAATCGAGAAGGCCGGATGCTCCAATCAGGTGACAGTGACGGACTGGACACCGGATTATGTGATGGAGATCCACCGCTGTCCGTGGCATGCGCAGTTCAGGGAAATGGGACTTAAAGAAGCCGGCATGACATACTGCCGGGATCTGGATGCATCCATCTGCCGCGGCTTCAATCCGGAAATGAAATATGAAGTGCCCCAGACACTCCATGACCATGATTACTGCATCCAGATCGTGAGAAATGCCGGTCTTAAGGAAGGGCAGAACATAACGAAACGTCCGGAGGGAATCCGCTCTTTCGAATATCACTGTGCCCATTCCTTCTGGAGCTACAGTGAGGTTTCCTCCGCCATTTTCGGTGCAGAGGGAGAGACCGTGAATCTTCAGGTCATGGAAGATTTCAAAGAGGAATACGGAGAGGAAATGGCAGGCATTCTGGCCGGATACCGGCATACGAATTTCAATGTCTGCGACTAAAGGAAAAACATGAAACAGCTGAGTTTACTGGACGGACCAGTGGAAAAGGTTTTTTTCAGTTATCTGATGCCTTCCGTCAGTGCCACTCTGGTGACCTCCATATACATACTTGCGGATACAATGATGATCGGAAGGGGAATCGGGGCTGCCGGAATCGCGGCGCTGAATATTCTCCTTCCTCTTTACAGCCTTTACTATGGCATCGGCATGATGTGCGGAATCGGCGGCAGTGTTCTCTATGGATTTTCCAGAGGCCGGGGAGACACGGAAGAGGCAGGAAGATACTTTGCCACGGGAGCGGTCATGGTGATTCTGGCTGCGGTTTTTGCCCTGGCGGCAGGCCATCTGTTTTTCGGCCCCATCACAGAGCTTCTGGGCTGTACGGATTCCATGCGGGAATATGTGGCATCCTACGGACGCATTCTGGTGTCCGGAGCTCCGGTATTCATGCTGTCATCGTTCCTGCAGGCCTTTGTGAGGAATGACGGCGCGCCGAAGCTGGCCATGGCAGGGGTTATCAGCGGCGGTGTTGCCAACGTGATCCTGGATTATGTGTTTATTTTCCTGCTGGACGGAGGTATGGGAGGAGCGGCCCTTGCCACGGTTACAGGGACGGTGCTGACGGTGCTGATTCTTTCTTCCCGTTTCCTTTCTCCCGAAAACGGGCTGAAACCGAAACGGGGGATCAGCTTTAAAAAGGCCAGGGAAATTGCCGGAAACGGTGTGGCCAGTTTTGTGCTGGAAATGTCCAACGGTCTGGTGATGTTTCTGTTCAACCGTCAGCTTCTGGTCTATGTGGGAGACACAGGCGTTGTGGTATATGGAATTATCAGCAATGCGGCCCTGGTGGTGACATCCATTTCCAACGGCATCTCCCAGGCGGTTCAGCCGCTGATTTCCGCCAACTTTGGGGCCGGAAAGAAAGAACGTATCATACAGGCAAAACGCATGGGCATCAGGGCAGCCATGACAGCCGGGGTTATTTTCACCGCATGCGGCATGATTTTTCCGAAGCAGCTGACATATCTGTTTCTGGAGCCGACGGAAGAGATCCTGACGATGGCAGTGCCTGCGGTCCGTCTGTATTTCCTGGGATTTCTGGCCTGTGAGTGGAATATCATGTGCGGAACGTATTTCCAGGCCACGGTCAGACCGGCTCTGTCGCTGACAATCACTCTTCTGCGGGGCATGGTGCTTAACAGCATCCTTGTGTTTATTCTTCCGGTGCTTTTCGGAGTCAGCGGAATCTGGGTTACCGTAGCCGTATCGGAGTTCATTACGGCGGCTGCAGCCGTGTTTTTCATGAAGCGTGATCAGATGGGAAATCAGGGGAAACGGACGGAAACAGGAAGCCGGAAAGAGACATTGTGAAATCATAGGAAATCGGGTTGACATGCCCCTGACCGGTTGATAAAATTATTTCAGACCAAGTTTATGACAAGAAAAAAGGAGCGGATAAGAATGGGAATCAGAATAGGAATTCTGGGATATGGAAATCTGGGCAGAGGAGTGGAATGCGCAGTAAAACAGAACCCGGATATGGAACTTACAGCAGTTTTTACAAGAAGAAATCCTGAAACCGTGAAGATTCTGACCGAAGGCGTCGGAGTATATCCCGCAGAGGAAGCAAAAAACATGACTGACAAGGTTGATGTACTGATTCTCTGCGGCGGAAGCGCTACAGACCTTCCGGTGCAGACGCCGGAATTTGCCGGACTGTTCCATGTGGTGGACAGTTTTGACACACACGCAAAGATTCCGGAACACTTTGCAGCCGTTGATGCGGCGGCCCGTGAAGCCGGAAAAGTTGCCGTGATTTCCGCAGGCTGGGATCCCGGCATGTTTTCTCTGAACCGTGTATATGCGGGGGCCGTTCTTCCGGACGGACGTGACTATACATTCTGGGGCAGAGGCGTGAGCCAGGGACATTCCGATGCGATCCGCAGAATTGAAGGTGTCAGGGATGCGAGACAGTATACGATTCCGGTGGAGAGCGCGCTGGAAGCCATCCGCGGCGGAGAAACTCCGGAACTGACCACAAGGCAGAAACATACAAGAGAATGTTTTGTGGTGGCAGAGGAAGGCGCAGACAGGGCAAAAATCGAAAACGAGATCAAAACCATGCCCAACTACTTTGCGGATTATGACACCACCGTGCATTTCATAACGGAAGAGGAAATGAAGCGGGATCACAGCAGACTTCCTCACGGAGGATTTGTGATCCGCAGCGGAAAGACAGGATGGAACCTGGAAAACAGACATGTCATTGAGTACAGTCTGAAACTGGATTCCAACCCGGAATTCACGGCTTCCGTGATTGTGGCATGCGCCCGTGCGGCTTACCGCATGGCAGAAGAAGGACAGAAAGGCTGCAGGACGATTCTGGATATTCCTCCGGCATATCTGTCTGCAAAAAGCGGCGAGGAGCTCAGAAAAGAGCTGCTCTAAAGAACGCGCAACAAGTAAAGAAAGCAAACAGCAGGGGATATTAGGGATGCAGGACAGGATCTGTAATGTCCCCTGTTTTCACACAGAAACGGTTTCAGCTAAAATACGGATAAAAGGATGAAGAAAATGGGGCGGAATAAAGAAACTGCGGAACAGTATAATGGAATTACAGAAGGCGTCATCTGGCAGCAGCTTTTGATATTTTTCTTCCCGATTCTGTTCGGGACCTTTTTTCAGCAGCTTTACAATACGGCCGATGCCATGATTGTGGGTAAATTTGTGGGTAAGGAGGCACTTTCTGCCGTTGGCGGAACCACAGGAACCCTGATTAACCTTCTGGTGGGATTTTTTGTCGGAATGTCGTCCGGAGCAGCTGTTGTGGTATCCCAGTATTATGGGGCACAGCAGGAAAGCTATGTGAAGAAGGCCGTTCATACGGCATTCTGCATGGCACTGGCCGGAGGTGTGATTTTTCTGGTGGTGGGAGAGACCATGGCTCCGGTGGCCCTGCGTGCCATGGGGGTTCCGGAAGAGATCATGGACTACTCTGTCACATACCTGCGTATTTATTTTCTGGGAATCATAGCCAACCTGCTCTATAACATGGGGGCTGCGATTCTGAGGGCCGTGGGAGATTCCAGGCGGCCGCTGTATTTCCTCATTGCTGCCTGTCTTACCAATATTGTGCTGGATCTTCTTTTCGTCGTGGGATTCCGCATGGAGGTTGCAGGAGCCGCACTGGCGACAATCCTTTCCCAGCTTCTGGCAGCATCGCTGGTAATGATCAAGCTGATCCGTTCCAGAGAATGTTACCGGTTCTGCATAAAGGAACTGCGGGTAGACAGGACGATGCTGCGGAAGGTGATCAAGATCGGTCTTCCGGCGGGTCTCCAGTCCATGATGTATTCCATCTCCAATATCCTGATCCAGGCCAATATCAACAGCTTCGGCACCAACACCATTGCCGCCTGGGCAGTATACGGCAAGATCGACGGTCTGTTCTGGATGACCATGGATGCCATGGGCATCTCCGTAACCACCTTTGCCGGCCAGAACTACGGCGCAAGAAAAATTGACCGTCTGAAAAAGGGAACCTACGTGGGAATTGCCATGTCCACGGTGATTACTCTGGTTCTGGGAGGCGGCATCTGGCTTCTGGGAGCTCCGCTGTGTTCTCTGTTTACCAGTGACGCCAATGTCATGGAGGAAAGCCTGAAAATCATGCACTTCCTGATTCCTTTCTGGGTTACCTATATCTGCGTCAACGTGTACCCGTGTACTCTCCGCGGAGTGGGCGACGCACTGATGTCCATGCTGCTGATCTGCTTCGGAACCTGCGTTCTCAGAGTCCTCTGGGTATTCCTGGTAACGCCGTTCCACCCGACGCTGCTCATGACGCTGGTGAGCTATCCGCTCAGCTGGAGCATTACGTCTGTGGCATTTATTATCTATTACTATCGTTTCAGTGCAGTGAAAAAACTCAGATAGAGGCGGCATGAAAGAAGAATTTGAGTATAGAATAACAAACGGAAGCGCCTGTGTGACAAGAATCTTGACACCAGGCGCCGTCTGCGTGATTCCGGACAGACTTGAGGGCGTTCCGGTGACGGAACTGGGAGACCGGCTGTTTTCCGGCATGGAAACGGAGGAGATATTTCTCCCGGACAGCCTGAAAAAAATCGGAAGATATGTGTTTTATAATTGTGAAAAGCTGAAGATCCTGCATTTTTCCGACGGCATCGCGGAAACCGGAGCAGGGCTGTTCAGCGGCTGCCGCAATATACAGGAATTTCTGGTGCATATGAATGGACGGCGAAGCTCCGCTCTGAAGGATTTTGTGACAGAATTCAGCGGAAGGCTGACGGTCCGCTGCTTTTTCAGGCATCAGGACGGAAGCTGGCAGGAATCCGCCCGGCTGATTTTTCCGCAGTACTATGACGAAGCAGTGGAAAATACCCCTGCCAGAATCATCAGCTCCAGCATTCACGGCAGCGGGCAGAAATACAGATACTGTTTTGATAACGGAATGCTCCGTTATGACCGTTATGACCGGCTGTTTGCGGAAGAGCAGTACGAGGAAAGTACATCGGCAGCCGCGGAGGTTGCCCTGGGAAGGCTCATGTATCCGCTGGAACTGCGGGAAGATGCAAAGTACGCATATGAAAGATTTCTCCGGGAAAACCTGACGGAAGTGATGCTGGAAAAGATGGAGGATTCCGAAACGTTTCTCTGGATGCTGGACCGGTTCGGACAGAAAAAAGCGGAGGCAGCAGGAACATTCTCCTGTGGTCTCCGTCCGGAAGAACTGGACCGGCTGATTGCCGGCGCGTCTGAAAGAAGACAGGCGGGAATTCTGAGCCGCCTGATGGAATTCCGTCATCGGTGGTTCCGGACAGAAAAAAAGAAATTTGAGCTTTAGTCCGGATGTTTTCCCGGCAGGAAGAAAACACCGGAGACAGGAGAATGACATGATCGACAGGAAAGGTTCGCCGGTTTACAGGGAACAGAAGAAGCAGGAAGAACTGGAGGAGATCTGCCGTGAAATCCTGAAAAACGCATCCGGTGAACTGTATCTTTCCATGCGGTTTCTGGATTCGGCACTCAGTTCCCTGAGACCGCAGCCGGACGCCTCGGTGAAGGGCATGGGGACAGACGGGATCATTCTGTATTTTCATCCGTATGCCACGGCTGCTCTGTATAAAAAGAGCAGAGTCTTCATCAACAGGATATTTTTTCACATGATTCTCCACTGCCTGTTCTGCCATCTGTGGAACGGAAAAGACCGGGATCCGGGATACTGGAGCCTGGCCTGTGACATGGCAGTGGAATTCATGATGGATGACCTGAGGAAGCCATGCCTGCACCTTCATGGTTCGCCTTTAAGGCGCAGCATGGCCAGCCGGCTGAAGGAAGCCGTTCCGGTACGGAACGCGGAACATATATACAGGGAACTGCTGAAAATGGAGCTCTCGCAGCAGGAATACCTGGCCCTGGAGACGGAATTTTGCCGGGATGACCACTCCTTCTGGGACCGGCCGGAGAAACGGCCGCAGCCGGAACAGAACAGAACCCCCAAAAATGACTGGGATGAAAAACGGCGGAAAATGCAGACGGAAATGGAGGTCCTCTCAAAAGAAGCAGCCGAGGATGAACAGGAGCTGAGAAAACAGATTGCCGTGGAAAACCGGGAACGGTATGATTACCGGGAATTTTTAAGAAAATTTACAGTGCTGAAAGAAACGATGCAGGTGGATCCGGATGCCTTTGACTATGTGTTTTACAATTACGGCATGGAGCTGTACGGCAACATGCCCCTGATTGAACCTCTGGAAACAAAGGAAAGCAGAAAGATCCAGGATTTTGTCATTGTTATTGACACATCCATGTCCTGCTCCGGAGAACTGGTGCGCAGATTTCTGGAGGAGACCCGTTCCGTGCTGACTGAAAGCGGCAGCTTTTTCCGGCGGTGCTGCGTTCATATTCTTCAGTGCGACGACCGGGTCCGCCAGGATGTGGTGGTTGAAAACGAGGATCAGATGAAACAGTATACGGAGCACCTGGAACTGACCGGCATGGGCGGAACAGATTTCAGACCGGCTTTTCTGTATGTGGAGCAGCTGATGAGATCGCACCGGCTGGGACAGCTGAAAGGCCTTCTGTATTTCACCGACGGAAAAGGAACATTTCCGTCCAGAATGCCGCCTTATGATACGGCATTTGTTTTCATGGGCAGTGACTGTACGGATGCGGATGTGCCGCCGTGGGCCATCCGTCTGGTTCTGGAGGAAGAGGATCTGATGCCCGGAAGAGAAAGCGGGGCCGGACAAAGAAGAATCACGGTCAGAGAGAAAAAGGACTGAGACAATGAATATAAAAAAGGCAAAGGAAGAAATACGGGATACCATTGAGGCGTACCTTCTGAAAAACCCCAGGGGAGAATATGTGATTCCCGCCATGCGGCAGAGACCGGTGCTTCTTATGGGACCGCCAGGCATAGGAAAAACCCAGATCATGGAGCAGATCGCCATGGAATGCGGAATCGGCCTGGTGGCCTATACCATCACACATCATACAAGACAGAGTGCCATCGGCCTGCCGTTCATACAGGAACGGAACTACGGAGGAAACGTCAGACATGTGACGGAATACACCATGAGCGAGATCGTGGCTTCCGTGTATGACCGGATGGAAGAAACCGGACTTTCGGAAGGCATTCTTTTCATCGATGAAGTCAACTGTGTATCGGAGACTCTGGCCCCGGCCATGCTGCAGTTCCTTCAGTATAAGACATTCGGGAACCACAGGATTCCTGATGGATGGATCATTGTTTCAGCGGGAAATCCGCCGGAGTACAATAAATCCGTCAGAGAGTTTGACATGGCAACGCTGGACAGGGTCAAACGCATGGATGTGGAACCGGATTTCCAGGTATGGAAAGAGTATGCAAAACAGGCGGACGTCCATCCTGCCGTAATTTCCTATCTGACAGCCAGACCACGGTATTTTTACCAGGTGGAAACCACTGTGGACGGAAAACAGTTTGCGACGCCCAGAGGCTGGGAGGATCTTTCGGGATTCCTGAAGGTAAGAGAACAGCTGGGAAAGACCATGGACCGGGACTCTGTGGCTCAGTATATCCAGCACCCGCGTATATCCAGGGATTTTGCCAATTATCTGGAACTTTACCACAAGTATCAGGAACAGTATCAGGCTGCGGAAGTGCTGAAAGGGCACCGGGATCCGGCACTCATGGAAAAAGCTGCCCGTGCGCCGTTTGATGAGAAGCTGTCAATTATCAGCCTGCTTCTGGCGGAACTGGAAACGGCATTCCGGTCCTGGGGGAGAAAAGAAGATCAGCTGGAAATCATAATGGATGTACTGAAGGAGCTGAGGGAACAGCTGAACAGTCCGGAAGGCGAAGCAGGAGAAGGACCCGTCATGCTGGAGACGCAGATCCGGCATCTGGATGAAATCCGTGAGAAAAAGAAAAAGTCCGGGCTCCTGAGCCGGGAACGGGACTATATGTACCGGGATGCGGAGGAAAAGCTGAACCGGTTCCTGCAGACGGTGAGAAGTGAGGGCCTTCGGATGCCGTCTCCTCTTTTTGACAGGATCCGTCAGCTGTTCGGGTATGAAAAAGACGAATTTGAGGCATTTTCTGCAGAAGTGCAGGAGAAACTGGAATACGCGTTCGACTTTATGGAAGGGACATTCGGAGACAGCCAGGAAATGGTGATTTTTATTACGGAACTGAACACGGGCCCTCACGCCGTGCGGTTTCTGCAGGAAAACGAGTGTGAGAGATATTATCAGTATAATCAGCGGCTTTTGTTTGAGGACCGTGCCGGAGAACTGAAAAGACGGCTGGAACAGCTGGAAGAACTCTGAAAGCCTCTGAATCGTCATCGGAATACGGAAGGAGAAAAATATCATGCAGTATGAAGGAATTCTGTATCGCCCGCCCAGCGAGGCATACAGTCTGATTATTCAGGTGACCATAGGATGTGCCCATAACAGATGCACATTCTGCAACATGTACCGGGAGAAAAAATTCCGGATCCGTACAAAAGAAGAAATCATGCGGGATCTGGATGAATGCCGGGGAGTATACGGACCCGGGATCCGCCGTGTGTTTTTTGCAGACGGCGATGCGCTGGTTGTCAAAACGGAAACACTTCTGGAACTTCTGGCGTATGTCCGCCGGCTGTTTCCGGGAATAGAGCGGATCGCATCCTACGGCACTGCAAGAGATGTGCTTCATAAATCGGAGGAGGAACTGAAAGCGCTGGCAAAAGCCGGACTGGAACTGATTTATCTGGGAGCGGAATCCGGGGATGACAGCGTGCTGAAACACATAAAAAAGGATGTGACGGCAGCCCAGATCGCCGAAGCCGGTCAGAAGCTGAAACGCTGCGGGCTGAAAACGTCGGTGACGCTGATCTCCGGCCTGGGAGGCCGGAAGGGAATCGAAGAACATGCGGTCCGGTCAGCGGAACTGATCAACGCCATGAACCCCGAATATGCCTCATTCCTGACGCTGCGGCTGTATGAGGGAACCGAGATGAATGAAGAGGTGAAGCGCGGGGAGATGGAACTGATCACGCCGGATGAGATCGTGGAGGAAATGGAACTTTTCCTGAAACATATCGATTCTCCCGGAACCATATTCCGCACCAACCATGCATCCAACTATGTGGTTCTGGCCGGAACCTTCAATGAGGATATCCCGGAGATGTTAAGACAGCTGGAGGACGCCAAAGCCAGACAGAGGTATCGTCTGGAAGAATGGAGACGCCATATTTAGAAACCATTCAGGGTAACCGGACAGGAGGAAACCATGAGGGAATATTTCATGAAATCAGACCGTCTCTGTTTTTCCAGATGGAGCAGAGGGGATGAAGCACTGGCAAAACTTCTCTGGGGAGATCCGCAGGTAACCAGGTTTATCTGCGCTTCCGGCCTGTTCTCAGAGGAAGAGATCCGGAACCGGCTGGAGACGGAAATCGCCGGCGAACGCCGTTTCGGAGTACAGTACTGGCCGGTATTTTACGGAGAGACCGGAGAACTTGCCGGATGCTGCGGCCTCAGACCGTACGGGAACCGGACATCGGAAGACGGAGAAAAAGCCTATGAACTGGGCTTTCATTTCCGTCCCCCGTTCTGGGGCAGGGGACTGGCCGAGGAGGCAGCCGGAAAAGTCATAGAATATGGATTTGAAGTGATGGATGCAGCGTATCTGGCGGCCGGGCATCACCCGCTGAATCTGTATTCGGAACGTCTGCTGTCCCGGCTGGGCTTCCGGTGTGTGGGGACGGAATTTTATGGACCCACGGGTCTCATGCACCCGTCTTACAGACTGGAAAGAGGCTCAGAATAACGGCCTGAAGAGGCTCAGACAAACTGCAGGATTTTAAGTTCTCTTTGAGAATGCGGTTGATTTCTTCTGTTTCTTTCTATATAATTTTAATATAGCTTTTATTTGGAAACCGGGGCAAAGGAAGTTCCCGTCCGAGAAAATTTTGTAAAAGAGGGCCTGAAAGGAATACCTCTATGTAAGACGCGGATTGCAGACAGACAGAACAGGTCTGTCCTTTTTTGTTATGAATCCCACGTCGCGGGAAGGGGATGGCCCCGGGAACGGGCAGCAATGAGTCTTTTGCTGTATGGGTATCAGATGATGTGCCTGTATATGTATGGTATCTTAAGATATCATAGTCTGACCTGCAGAAAAAGGAATGTCCATGACCATATGGGGAAGAGGAGGAAATGCCGATGAAAAAACGATTAACTGCATTTATGATCAGTCTGTGCATGATTCTGTTTACACTGCCGTCTCCGGTGGCCGGGGGGGTTTCGCAGGGACAGGAGCCCGACGCACAGGAAGGGTTTTGCGGACATCATACGGTTCATAATGAAAGCTGCGGCTACAGTGTGGGGACGAAGGGAAGTCCCTGTACTCATGAACATACAAAGGAGTGCTATCCTGAGGAAAGCGGAAATATCGCAACACCGTCTCAGATGAATAAAGCCGAACCCACTGCCTGCAGTCATGAACATGATGGTGAGTGCGGCTATGTTCCTGCAAAAGCGGGAAATCCCTGCACCTATGAGTGTGAAATATGCGGGGATAAAGGAGAGGAGAAGGCCACTCCCTCCGATGCAGAGCCGAAGAAGTGTATCTGTAAGAACCGGTGCAGGGCGGACTGTGTAAATACCGGCTGTCCCGTCTGCTCGGCAAAAGGGGTCAGCCCGGAGGATGTCTGCGAAGGGGAAGAAACAGCCCTGCTGGGGGTTCAGACGGGAAACAGCGCCGGGTGGATCTATAATAGACAGAACCAGACACTGACGATGAATACGGGGGAAGGAAACGTTATTACTTTACAGAATGTGAGCTGCGATGGCAATAAACTTACGATCGGCGGAAATGACAACATCAGCGGGGATCTTGACCTGACGGGAGAAATTACTGAAGAGGGAGTAAGTGCAGAATATACAATCACGGCCATTGAAGACTATGCCTTTCAAAGGTGCGACAGCCTTGAAACGGTCAAACTGCCAGATGGGGTAGAGAGTATTGGAGAGTCTGTCTTCCGTATTTGTCCCAGTCTGATTCAAATTGCGATTGCGGATGAAAATGAGAATTATGCTGCAGAGGACGGAGTGCTGTTTGACAAAAATAAGACAAAACTGATATGTTATCCGGCAGGAAAAGACAGTCAAGATTATACTGTGCCGGAAACTGTCTCATCAATTGAAACCTACGCCTTTTCTTATTGCAGCGCTCTTGAAACGATTAAACTGCCGGAAAGCCTTAAAAGCATCGGATGGAGTGCCTTTTATTATTCCACCTCCCTTAAAATGATTGAACTGCCGGAAGGCATTGAGAAAATCGAAGGGCAGACCTTTTCTTATTGCACCGGTCTTGAGACGGTCAAACTGCCGGCCGGCATTAAGAGTATCGAATCCGGGGCCTTTAATTATTGCAAAAGCCTTAAAACCATTACTCTGCTGTCGAAAGAACCGCCAACGATGGGCAATACTAATCCACTGCAAGGATGTGATTCCCTGGAGCAGATTATTGTTCCGGCAGAGAGTTCTGCAAAATATAAAAGTGCGTGGGGAAGCCTTATCAGCAGTGATCAGATTATCGGGGTTCCTTATGGAAATCTGAGCCTGGAATTTACTCCAGACCATCTTCGTGTTCCGGAAGGAGAGAGCGGAAGCGTAACGGCCACCATAAAAAATACAGGCAATGAACCGCTGTATGATCTTGAAGCAGCAGTGGCTGACAGTATGGGAACCGTTTCAGTGTTTGATACGACACTGCAGGAAGGAGAGGAAACCACACTTACAGTGGAGACGAATCCTGCGCTTGCTGCCGGAACCTACCAGATCAGGGTGCAGATAGACGGAAACCTGGAAAATCCTGTTTCAGCCGGATTTATGCTGGAAGTGCTTAACGAACATACAATAACAGCAGAGACAGACGAACACGGAAGCGCAGAAGCATCGCCGAAGACAGCAATAAAGGGGACGCTGGTAACGCTGACTGCCGCGCCGGAAGCCGGATATGTGTTCGACCGCTGGGAAGTGGTTTCAGGGGGAGCTGTCATCGAAGGAAACACGTTTACCATGCCGGATGAAGACGTGACGGTCCGGGCGGTCTTTAAGGAAAAGGAAGTCTTACATACGGTAACAGCAGAGACAGACGAACACGGAAGCGCAGAAGCATCGCCGAAGACAGCAATAAAGGGGACGCTGGTAACGCTGACTGCCGCGCCGGAAGCCGGATATGTGTTCGACCGCTGGGAAGTGGTTTCAGGGGGAGCTGTCATCGAAGGAAACACGTTTACCATGCCGGATGAAGACGTGACGGTTCGGGCGGTCTTTAAAAAGGCAGATACCGGAAGCAGCCAGTCCTCGTCGGAAGAATCCACATCCGTTTCCTATGGAACGGCAGAGCATCCTTATATAACCGGAGTCCATGGAAAATGGGCGTCGGAGGCATCCGCTTTTCCGGACAGTCCGGATGCGGCGCCGGCGGTGTGGAGATTCGTACTGAATAACGGAAGCACCGTTGGCTCCCGCTGGGCGTATATGGATAATCCCTACAGGTCGGAGGGCCAGCCGGAGTATGAATGGTTCCTGTTTGATGAAACCGGGGTCATGGTAACCGGGTGGTACTATGACAGCGTGGAGGATTGCTGGTACTACCTGCATGACACGTCAGACGGAAGGCTCGGGGCGATGGAGACGGGATGGTTTACGGCTCCGGACGGAAACAGGTATTACTTTGATCCTGCCACAGGGAAGATGACCGCAGGATATCGGGATATAGACGGCAGAAACTATTATTTCCGGGAGGACAGAAGTACGGCAGAGAGCGCAAAGATTTACGGTGCGCTGCTCCCGGACGAAAACGTGACGGATTCATAATGAAAAATCCGATGCACAGGTCTGGAGATATGAAAAAATGTCATAATTCCGGTATGCCTTGCTTTTTCCGGATAAACCGGTTCTTTTTCATGAATTACATTTTTGCAAAATGAAGGTTTCATAAACGCTGACAAAAAAACACACAAGGAAAAACCGGGGAGAGTTCCTGCATACAGAGACTCTCTCCGGTTTTTCCTTGGTTACTTTATTCCTGTTTTAAAGCAAGCACTGCAGTCTGGGATTTGGTTTCCGGTTCCAGAATGAATGTGCCGGTGTCATAGCGTACCACATCCCTGCAGAGCATCAGATATTCTTCAAGCCGTCCGATAACCGGATACCCGAAGGTATCAGAGCGGTAATGCATGGGAATGACCACCCGGGGAGACAGGATGACCGCCAGTTCTCTGGCCTGAGCCGCATTGATGGTGTAATAGCCGCCCACAGGCAGAAAAAGGATATCCGGCTTTTTCAGCTGTTCTGTCTGAGAGGCGTCCAGGCTGCAGCCCAGATCACCCAGATGGACGAGTTTCATACCGTGGGCCTTCAGAATATGGATCCGGTTGGCCCCTCTCAGAGTGCCGTTCTGATCGTCATGATAGGTATCGATCTTCAGGATATCAAACGGGTTTTTTACAGAACGCTCTGTCAGGGTCACTGCATCCCGGTATCCGTGGTCACTGTGTTCATGGCTGCAGAGGACCTGATCCGCAGTCAGGGAAAGCGGCAGAAGGCCAGGAACAGAATCCGGGGCATATGGATCCAGAACGATGGAATAGCCGTCTGCGGAGACTGTAAAACAGGAATGGCCGTTCCAGGTGACAGTAATCTGATTCTTGCTCATGAGCATACTCCCCTTTCTAATAGAGATTCCGGTACATTTTGCTGGTTTTTATTATAGCACAGGGACGGAATAAAGTCACGGAATTCCGGATGCGGAAAGCCGTATCCGGCACACCGGCGTTTCAGCTTTTTCTGACCCGGATCTCCCGGCAGACTTTCTGGATCATCCGGATCAGGTCTTCCTGGGCCGGAGTTTTTTTGTCCTTGTGGAAAAACACCACCCGTGTATAGTCAAATTTGGGACTTTCCACAATATATACATCGGAATTGCGCAGCGGAGGCCGGTTCTGGACATAAATCTCAGGGATAAAGGAAATCCCGTGACCTGCATCAGAAAGATTGAGGCAGTTATCCGTGTTCTGACTCTCAATGACTGCGGATGGCTTCAGATTGTAGAAATCCACAATATCACCGATGATGGTATGCAGATGCTGGTGCGGCTTTCCGGTTATGATGCTGCAGCCTTTAAAAGGAAGCACCGGAAGAAGTCCCGGATGGGAAAAATCCGTGCTGCCGGGCTGAAGGCCGAATTCGGCGGATATCTGTCTGGGAACCACCACCAGAAGACGGTCAGGAAGCACGGGGATCCAGCCGTCGGTTTCGGGAAGCTTAGCCCGGACAGGCCGGGTAATGTTGGAGAGAACTAGATCCAGCTTCCCGTCAAGGAACTGGGAAAAAAGGTTCTGGCCGAAGTCTTCCACGATATTCAGGCTGACGCGGGGGTGTGAGACGGAAAACGTATTCATGATCTGAAAAGCAACATAGGAGCTGATCCATGGGGTGATGCCCAGAGAGATGGTTTCCTGCTTTCTGCCTTCTGCAGCAGCCAGATCTTTTTTCAGCTGTGCGGCCAGATCCAGAAACTGATGGGCATAGGTTTGGTAAATCTGACCGGCTTCGGTGATCTCCAGCTCACCGCGGTTTCGTCTGAACAGCTGAACGCCAAGTTCCGTTTCCAGACCGATAAGATATTTGCTCAGGGTGGGCTGGGAGATATAGAGCCGTCTGGCGGCTCTGGATATGTTTTTTTCTTCTGCAATAGTAAGAAAATATTCAAAAGTCTTTTCTTCCATAGGATGCCTCCATGCCTTTCAGAATGAAAAAAGGGCCGGTCCGCTATGCGCGAAAGGCTATGGTCCCATTCTAAAAAAATATTTTACGCCCGATTCCGCTTCATGTATAATCGGATTCAGGAAAGGATTTTCCGGGAATCCCAAAAAGGAAAAGTCAGTGGGAAAAGGACTGTATGATAGCTAATTATAGCGAAACATGCAGGAAATTTCAATGCACAGATCCCGGGAAATCAGGAAAGGAGAAAAGGCGATGACTCAGACGTATGATGTGCTGGTGGTGGGAGCCGGCGTGGTGGGCTGTTCCGTGGCCCGGGAGCTGTCCCGTTACCGTCTTAAAATCTGTGTGGCAGAAAAGGGACCCGATGTCTGCATGGAGACCAGTTCCAGGAATTCCGCCGTTCTGCATGCGGGTTTCAATAACAAGCCTGGTTCCATGATGGCCCGATTCTGCGTGGAAGGCAACCGGACATTTGATCAGGTGGCAGCGGAGCTGGATATTCCGTACCGCAGAACAGGAAAACTGGTGGTGGGCTTTACCGAGGAGGACCGGGAACACCTGTACGGACTGAAAGAACAGGGAGAGAAAAACGGAATCCGGGGAATCGAGATTGTAGACAGGGATTTTATTGATAAAAAGGCGCCTCTGGTGGGCGGAAATTTTGCCATGTGGTCTCCGACCACGGCAATCTTAAGCCCCTTTCAGTTTACATACGGAATGGCAGAGAACGCGGCACAGAACGGCGTGGAGTTCTTTACGGACAGCGAAGTCACCGGTATCGACCGAGATGAAGAGGGAATCTATACGGTCAGAACAAAGAGCGGGGATTACCGGACCCGCTGGGTGGTAAACTGTGCCGGACTGGGCGCGGACAAAATCTCCGCCATGCTGGGAATCGATGAATATACCATTTACCCCTGCCGCGGTGAATACTTTATTCTGGATAAAAAGATCAGCAGCATGCTGCCTCTGCCGGCCTATCCGGTGCCCAACATAAAGACCGGAGGCCTGGGAATCCACCTGACGCCAACGCTGGACGGAAATATCATGGTGGGACCCAGCACGGAATATATTGATGAAAGAGACAACTATGCCGCAACCAGGGATATCATGGATATGCTGATTGAAGACGGCAGCAGAATTTTCCCGTATCTGAAGAAAGAATATTTTATCCGTAATTTTGCCGGGATCCGGCCCAAGCTGAATCCCAAGGGCGTGGGCGGGTTCCATGACTTTGTCATTGAGAGACGGGATGATGTGGCTCCCCACGCGGTAAACCTGGTGGGAATTGAATCCCCGGGACTTACCAGCGCCGTTCCCATTTCAAAAGAAGTGGTGCGTCTGATGAAAGAGGTGGAGGATCTTAAGGAGAATCCGGAGTTTGATCCCATCCGCCGCCGCTTCGTGACATTCCGGGACAAGAGTCCTGAAGAGCAGGCGGAACTGATCCGTCAGAATCCCGATTACGGCGAGATCATCTGCAGGTGTGAAACCATCACCAAGGCGGAAGTGCTGGATGCCATCCGCAGACCTGTGGGAGCAAAGACCGTTACAGGCGTCAAATACCGCTGCCGCGCCATGATGGGCCGCTGTCAGGGAGGATACTGCCAGACCAGGATCACGGAACTTCTGATGCAGGAGAAGGGGATCCGGCCGGAAGACCTGACATATGAGCGGCGCGGCTCCTATATCTTTACCGGGGAGGTGCGGACGAAATGAGTTTGAAGAAGAAACAGGTCATCATCATCGGCGGAGGCCCCGGCGGGCTGGCGGCAGCTGTTCAGCTTAAAAAGCGCGGAATCACGGACATTCTGATTCTGGAGAGAGAACATACGCTTGGAGGAATCCTGCGCCAGTGCATTCATGACGGATTTGGCCTTACAAGATTCGGAGAGACCTTATCCGGACCGGAATACGCCCAGAGGTTTATTGATGAAGTAAAAGAGCTTGGAATCGAATATGTGACGGATACCACGGTCATCGGCCTGACACCGGACCGGAAAGTGACGGCCGCATCCAGAGACGGACTGCTGGAGTATCAGGCAGATGCGGTGATCCTTACCATGGGATGCAGGGAACGTACCCGCGGAGCGCTGTCCATTCCGGGAGAGCGGCCGTCCGGCGTCTTTACGGCAGGAGTGGCCCAGACCTATATCAACCTGAAAAACAAGATGGTGGGACGCCATGTGATTATTCTGGGGTCCGGCGATATCGGCATGATCATGGCAAGGCGGATGACCCTGGAAGGCGCCAGAGTCGAGGCGGTGTTTGAGATTCAGCCGTATCCCAGCGGACTTCCGAGAAATATTGAGCAGTGTCTGAATGACTATGACATCCCCCTGTATCTGAGTCATACGGTAACGAAAATCAAGGGACACAACCGTCTGGAAGCTGTGGAGGTCAGCCAGGTGGATGAAAAGCTGAATCCCATTCCGGGAACGGAAAAGGAATATGCCTGTGATACACTGATTCTGTCTGTGGGACTGATTCCGGAAAACGAACTGTCTCTGATGGCCGGGGTGGAACTGGATCCCAGAACCAAAGGCGCGGTGGTGGATGAGTTCTATCAGACCACCACTCCGGGCATTTTTGCGGCAGGCAATGTGCTTCATGTTCATGATCTGGTGGATTTCGTATCCCTGGAGGCGGAACGTCTGGCAGAGTCTGTGGCAGAATATGTGACCCATGGACTTCCGGAGGCCGGAATTCAGGTGGAGACCGGCGGACTGGTGGGCTATACGGTTCCCCAGAAGATCACCGGAAGCAGTGATGTGGTATTTTCCTTCCGGCCCAGGAAACCGGTACGGGACTGTCTGGTGGAGATCCGCCAGGGAGACCGGGTTCTGGCATCCAGAAAATATCCGAAGCTTCTTCCGGCCGAGATGGAAAAAATCCAGCTGCCGGCAGACCGGCTGGTGTCCAAAGAAGGCATAAAGGTGGTGACGAGCGTTGAATAAGACATTTACCTGTATCTTATGTCCAAATGGCTGTGAAGTGACAGCAGAATTTGAAAACGGAAAGGTTCTTTCCGTATCAGGAAACCGATGCCCCAAGGGAGCCGGATACGTGGAACAGGAGATTACGAACCCTGTCCGCAACATTGCCTCTTCCGTACTGGTGGAGGGAGGGGACATGCCCCTGTGCAGCGTCCGCCTTTCCGGTCCGGTGCCCAAGGGCCGGATCATGGATGTGATGGCCCAGATCCGGAAGACCAGAGTTTCGGCTCCGGTCCACATGGGGGACGTGGTGATTCCCGATGTGCTGGGCCTGGGATGTGATGTGATCTCCACCAGAAACGTGGAAAAGCAGTAGAAAGCAGGAAACGTGGAAGGCAGAAGACAGGAGATGCGGAAAATATAAAGTACCGTATACAGGATTCAGAAACAGCTTCCGTGGAATCCGGCGTCCGGCCGGAGAAAACGGGAGTTGTTTTTTTGCCCGGATTCTGATATAATAGCACACCCGCCTTATACTGGAAGGTGCCGCATGGAACACGAAAACGGTGCCTGATTCAGATTGATACAGACAGAAGGCCATAAAAATGCCGCGGGAAACGGCTGCCTCTGTCCGGACCGCGCGGCGGTCCGCCGGGAAATTTGAGGAAAGTAAAGAAGAAGAAATGAAAGCGGAAAAAGACAGGGAGATGTGCCTGGAGCAGGAACATCTGAAAACATGCCTGGAAATCATCCGGGAGAACATCCGGGCCTACCAACAGAAAATTTCGTCCTATAAAAAAGAAGTGACGGAGCTGTATCAGGCTGTCAGAAAAGGGGAAGGTGATTCCTATGGACAGCTGACAGCCGGAAAAAACATTCTGGAATATACGGAAAATGCACTGCGGAAAAACAGGGCGGCTCTGAAAAAGGCATATTTCGGCAGGATTGACTATGAAGATATTACCTATGGAATGACGGAGTGCCGGTATATCGGGAAAAACGGAGTTACCAGAAATGCCGATGACGTGGTGATTGTAGACTGGCGCGCACCGGTATCCAGCGTCTATTATGAAAACGAACTGGGGGAAGGGACCTATGAAGTTCCCGACGGCGGTACGGTGGAGGTGGATCTGAAGAAGAAGCGGACATTCGACATTGCCGGAGAGACGCTTCTGGGATTTTATGATGATGATGTGGCGGCCAATGACGAGCTGCTGGTGAAATATCTGTCCCAGAACAAGGAAGCAGTGCTGGGAGATATTATCGCCACCATTCAGAAGGAGCAGAACCGGATCATCCGTGACATTCCCTATAAAAACATGATCGTACAGGGGGTGGCAGGCAGCGGAAAGACCACGGTTGCCCTTCACCGGATCTCATATATTCTGTACAATTATGAAGATAAATTCAAGCCGTCGGAGTTCTGCATCATCGGAGGCAGCGACATGCTTTTGAATTATATCAGCAGCGGACTTCCGGAACTGGATGTGAATCATGTGAGTCAGCTGCGCATGGACCGTTTTTTCCCGTATCTGATGGGAAAAAGCTGGAAAAAATCTTTCCGGCTGGTGCCGGATGACCCCATGGCCGGAAGGAAAAGCCATCTGGATTTTGCAGAGAGGCTGGACCGGTTTCTCCGGAAAAAGAGACAGGAAGAGATACCGGATTCGGATATCCGGGACAGGGATATGGGAGTGATTCTCTCCAGAGAAAATGTGGCGGAGACTCTTCTGAGGAATCCGCATCTGTCCCTGTTTCAGACGGAAAAACTTCTGAATGAACGGCTGGCATCCCGGATCCGATTCCTCTGTACGGAAAGAGATCAGAGCTTCCGGAAGGAGAAGCTTCTGTCATATAAAAAATATTTTGACACGGAAAAGAAAAAGTGGACACCGGAAGGCATCTATCTGGAATTTCTGGAAATGATGGCGGAAGAAACATCCGCAAAAGCAGCTCCGGAAGGAAAAACGGAAGAAATCTCCGGAGGATGGGCTGCGGCGGCGGAACATGTCAGAGCCGGAAACATGGACGTTTACGATGCGGCGGCGCTGGCACTGATCTGGAAACGGCTGTTCATGAAAAAACAGCCGGAAGAATTCAGCCAGATCATCATAGACGAGGCCCAGGACTTCGGGGAAATGGTTTATTATGTGATGCGGGAGCTGCTGGAGGACTGCTGCTTTACGATTATGGGAGACGTATCCCAGAATATCCGGTATGAAACGGGAATGAACGACTGGGAAGATCTGAAGAAGATCATGCTCCGCAGGGAGTCAGACAGTTTTTATCTGCTGTCCAAAAGCTACCGGAATACCATTGAGATTTCTGAATATGCCGGACGGGTGCTGAAACAGGCATCCCAGGAGACATACCGGATTCAGCCTGTGATCCGCCATGGAAGGGACGTGTCTGTATTCATGGAAAAACAGGGAGAGGCGGCAGAATGTCTGAGAAACGTGCTGAAAGATGTACAGGAGCGGGGATATGAAACGGCGGCAGTGATCTGCCGGACGCAGGAAGAAGCCCGGGAGGTGAGGGAATTTCTGGGAATGGAGCAGGGAGAGGAAATGTTCCGCAACGGGATCATGGTCCTTCCTGTGACCGCTGCCAAGGGTCTGGAATTTGATGCGGTGATTCTGTGGCAGCCGGATGAAGAACGTTACGGACTGAATGTCAGAGAAGCCAAACTGCTGTATGTGGCCATAACCAGAGCTCTTCATGAGCTGTACCTGATCGGAGACGGAACTGCAAGCCGGCTCCTGGAAAAAGAACAGAAAAAGCCAGCCTGAATTCAGGCCGGCTCTTTTCCCGTTCTGGCATAATAAAATATGTACTGCTGCATGATGCCGGCGCAGCCTTTGTACCGGGAAAAGTATTTCTGCACCAGTGCTTCACAGAGACGGCCGTCGGTCAGTCCCCGGAAGTTTTCGCATCGGGGGGCGTACTGCTCCATAAGGATCCGTCGGATCCAGGTGTCCACCGGAAAGGCATCCACATGATGGAGGCCGAACAGGCAGATGCAGCTGGCCACTTTTTTTCCGATGCCGTAAAATCCCTGGAGATATTCCATGGCGGAGTCATAGTTCATGCCTTTCAGCAGTTCCAGATCCAGATGTCCTGAGCAGGCATCTTCGCAGAGCTTTTTGATGTATTTGGCACGGTATCCCAGCTTCAGGGAGATCAGGTCATCCAGGGAAGCCAGATTCAGCTGTTCCGGAGTGGGAAAAGAAGAAAAACTGCCGCCGGGACGGCTTCCGGAAATCCATTCCGGTCCGGAAACGGAAAGCGGAGTTCCGTAAAGCCGGCTGAGGGTCTCCACATGGGAGCGGATGGCAGGAATGGTTTTCTGCTGGGAGATTATGAAGGTCACCATCATTTCCCAGAGGTCCTGCCGCAGGATCCGGATACCGCTTCCCCAGGCTGCTGCGGCCGAAAGGTATGAGTCTTCCGGATCGACGGAAGCAATCAGAGCGGCATAATCCGTGTCCAGGTCGAAGTAGGATTCCCAGAAGGAACAGTCGGTCTCCGGACAGAAAAATTCCGTGATTCCGTTTTCCTGCCGGAGCGCCAGGGCGTGGCTGCCGCTGACAGCCGTAAAGGCATGAGCGGTTCCGGGACAGGGGAGAAGACGGAAACACTGGCCGGAATCTGCAATCTGTTCCAGACTGAAGTTGCTGATACTGCGGGAAAACATGGACCACCTCCGGTTTTAACCCCGGCTGCGGCCGGGAAATGCTGTCAGAAAAAGTCAGAAATCAGTTTAACGGATCGGAAAAAAGATTGCAAGAGAAATCTGAAGAAATCAGAAGGAAAATCTGCGGAGAAAGAGGCGTGAACGCCGGGGACAGGAAAGACTGCGGGAGGAGACTGCTGCTTCCGGGCGGAGAGCCGGGGATTTCTTGACAGGCCGGTCCGGAGCCCATATAATGGAACTGACGCCGCCGGACGCCGGAATCTCCGCATACCGGCGGCGCAGAAGAAAACGGAATACACATGGCAGTGCCGCAAGGCCTGACAGGGAATTTGAAAAAACAAAGCAGCCCCCGCTACTGTATGGAGGACGAAGTCTTTTTTGCCTACGGGCGTCACTGGGAAACCGGGAAGACAAAGACGGAGGATGAGTCCGAGCCAGGAGACCTGCTGCCGTGTGTGGAAAACAAAGCTTTCGGTGGGAGAGCCGCGTAATGTCAGACGCTGTGGCACATGGCGTTTTTTTGGCGTACCGGGACAGATCGGAAGATCTGTCCCTTTTCTTTTGCGGAGAAAATGAAAACAGAGACGCGAAAACAAAATCAGAAAACAGGAGGTAACAAAGTATGAAAAAAAGAATAGCCGCCATGATTCTGGCCGGCGCAGTTCTGCTTTCCGGATGCGGTTTTTCAGAAGCCGGAACGCCGGAAACGGCTCAGGCTTCTGCTGCGGAACAGGAAACGGGACTGAGAACCGGCACAGAACAGGAAAACAGGACAGAACAGAGGCCGGGAGAAAACGGTGAAGAAGAGGAGTACGGCACTGTAGTGATTCAGAACGGGGACAGAACCCTGACATTTACGGAAATGCCGGAAAAGGTTCTCTGCTGCCATCTGTATGCGGCGGAAAACATGGTGATGCTGGGACTGGCTGACCGTATTGCAGGAAAAAATGTACCGGCCAGTGAGGCAGAACAGCCGCTGGAGAGTCTCAGAGATCAGTTCGCGGCAATTCCGGAAATCGAAAGATCCCATGAAAATGCTGTGGCACTGGGGACAGATCTGGTGATCGGACAGGTCAGCGCCTTCAAAGATACGGCATGGGGCAGTTATGAACAGTTTGAAAGCAAAGGCATCAGCTGCCTGACCATCACAGGCACCCTGGTTCAGGACGAGACCATGGAAGACGTGTATACAGATATTGAAAATCTCGGAAAAATATTTAAAAAGGAAGAAGAGGCAAAGGCCCTGACAGAAGAAATAAGAGGCCGCGTGGAAGAAGTGCAGGAAGCGGTTTCCGGCATCCGGGAAGAAGAGAAAGTAACAGCCTTTGTTCTGGATACCTTTAACGGAAATGAAATCTATACCACCTCCAGCGGCCTGGAAAGCAATCTGGTGGAGCTGGCCGGCGGCGTCAATGTCACCCGCGGAATGGCAGATTCCAGATGGTTTACCACCAGCGTGGAAACCCTGGTGGCAGCCGATCCGGATGTGATCATCATCAATGATTATGGAAACCAGACCGTGGAAGAAAAGATGGAGTTTCTCAACGGGAATCCTGCCCTTCAGGACGTGACGGCGGTCCGGGAGCAGGCGTATCTGGTAATTCCGCTGGTGGAAGTAATGCAGGATGTCCGTGCGGCAGACGCCTGCAGAAAATTTGCGGAATTCTTTTATCCGGAATGCTTCCGGTGAGAAGGGGGATGGGAAGGAAAAGCCTGCGGGGGCTGCTTTTCCTTCTGCTTCCGGCAGTTCTGGCGGGTTCAGTGGTCTGGACCGTCAGCATCGGCTCCACAGGGATTCCTGCAGAAGAAGTATTCGGAATTCTGAAAGACTCTCTTTTTCTGGGAGGGAGAGAACGGGCGGCGGGCATATGGGAAAACTCTCACTATCAGATCGTATGGAATATCCGGTTTCCCAGAGCCCTGTTTGCGCTGTGCTGCGGGGCCGGTCTTTCCGCATGCGGGGCCGTGATACAGGCCATTGTTCTGAATCCCATTGCGGATCCATATATTCTGGGGATCTCATCCGGAGCATCAGCGGGAGCAGCCCTGGCGCTCCTTACACCGCTTTCTTTCTGGTCAGGAACCGGTCAGACCACGGTTCTGGCATTTGCCGGTGCCATGGCTGCCACATGTGCCGTTTATGCCATGGCCAGGTCCGCCGGGGGAGGACAGCTTCGGCCGGTGACTCTTCTGCTTTCCGGAACGGCGGTAAACGCAGTGATGAGTGCGGTCACCAGCTTCCTCATTTTCATGGCCAAAAGCCCTGAGAGTATCGCTGCTGTTTATAACTGGCAGATGGGAAGCATTACAGCCGCTCAGTGGAGAACGCTTCCGGTTCCGCTGGCAGGAACCGCAGCAGGAACCGTAATCTTCACCATATGCGGAACCAGGCTCAATCTGCTGATGATGGGAGAAGAAGACGCTGCGGCAATGGGACTCCGGGTGCGTCCTTTCCGGGCTGCCATGTTTCTGATCTGTGCCCTGGTGGTGGCATCCCTGGTATCCGTCACCGGCATCATCGGATTTGTGGGACTGGTGGTTCCTCATGTGACGCGTTTCCTTATAAAGAGCAGTGACAACCGGGCGGTGATTCCCTTAAGCGCGGTCCTGGGAGGCATCTATCTTGTGTGGGCGGATGCTCTTGCCAGAAGTATTTCCGGAGCAGCAGAAGTACCGCTGGGAATCATAACGGCATTTGCAGGAGCTCCGTTTTTCGTATATCTGATGATACGGAACGGATATGGAGGGAAACGGAAATGAAACTGGTCTATGAAAACATCCGTGTCCGCCTGGGAGGGCGGGAGATTCTGAAGGGGCTGACTTTATCCGCGGAAAAAGGGAAGATCACAGGAATCACAGGCCCCAACGGATGCGGAAAATCCACGCTGGTCCGCACCACATTGGGAATTCAGCCGGTGGAATCCGGAAGGATTCTTCTGGAAGGCAGGGATGTTCTGAAGATCCCGCCTGCGGAACTGGCCGGGGAAATCGGATATGTTGCTCAGGATATTCCGTGTGCATTTGATTTTTCCGTGGAGGAAGTGATATCCATGGGAATATGGGCAGGAAGGAAACGGAAAACAGGTAAGAAGACGGAAAGTGCCGTAGAGGCAGCGCTGAAAGAACTGGGAATTCTTCATCTGAAGGACAGAAGCCTTCTGTCTCTGTCCGGCGGGGAAAGAAAACTGGTATTTCTGGCCCGGGCAGCAGCTCAGGGACCGGATCTCTGGATTCTGGATGAACCCACCAATCATCTGGATATCCGGCATCAGCTGTTCCTGATGGAGTATCTGAAGCGCAGCGGCCGTACGGTTCTGGCAGTACTCCATGATCTCCGTCTGGCGGCACATTACTGTGACCGGCTGTATGTGCTTCACGAGGGGAATGTGGCTGCCTGCGGCACACCGGAAGAGGCACTTTCCGAAGAGCATGTGCGCCGCGTATTCGGAATATGCGGGGAAGCTGTCAGAAGAGGGGAAAGTGGCCTGGATTTTTCCCTGTTTCCGGAATCCGGGAAAAAGACAGGAAGAAACATCTGAACATCAGACAGAAAACAGGCGGTGCCGGTCTGCCGGAGGAACGGGGATTTTTCTGGCGGAACCGGCGCTGTCATGATAAAATAGGGACAGAGAAAAAGATGACGCCGCCGCAGCGGCCGGAGGAAAGGAGAAATGATCATGGCAGAAAACGAGGCATACAGAAAAATTGCAGAGAATGTCCTGGAAGGGCTGAAGAAGAGAAATATCGAAGGCTTTTACTGCAATGACAGGAAGGAAGCCCTGGAACTGGCTCTGGGACTCATGGAGGAGAAAGGATCCGTAAGCTGGGGCGGTTCTGCCACCGTGCGGGAACTGGGAATCCTGGATATTCTGAAAGACCGCGGATATCCGATGATTGAGTACGGAGAAAAAGACAAGAAGGAGATCGGAAATCCCATTTTCCAGCAGGCGGCGGGAGCCGATTACTTTCTCATGAGTACCAATGCCGTGACGGTCAAAGGGGAACTGGTGAACATTGACGGCGCCAGCAACCGGGTATCCAGCCTGCTCCACGGACCTAAGAAGGTGATCATCATTGCCGGAATCAACAAGGTGGTCAGAGATGTGGAGGCCGGCATCGACCGGATCCAGACTTCAGTCTGCCCGGTGCTGGCAGGAAATTCAGGGAGGAAAACACCCTGCGGTCTTAAGGGAATCTGCACCGACTGCCTGGCGGAAGACTGTATGTGCTGCAATGTGGTAATCACGAGACGGTCACGCTATAACGGAAGAATCCGGCTGATTCTGGTGGGAGAGAATCTGGGCGTATAGCAGGCAGAAACGGAATGGAGAGACCGGAAGAAGAGCCGGCAGAGCAGACGGAAAAGAAAACTGCAGGAAAAGAGAAGGAGGAGAGGAACCATGTCATTTTGTATCCCGGAATATCATCACCCGGACTTTGAACTGGACGGTTTTGCAAAGGCGCCGGATGTCCGGTGGGCGGAAGCGGAGAGGGACGGAATCGCCCCGGAAAACTATCACAGCACATCCATGTATCCGGAGTATTTCAAGATCGGAGGCAGATGGATTCTGGCGGAAGAAAGCCGCATGGATTCCAGTGTGGTGATCTGTGAAGACGGCCGTCTGGCTGTGGTGGAAAACAGAAACCTGAAAAAGGGAGATAAGGTGATCCTGGGACGCAGTGAGAACGGTGAGGAAGGGATCTATGTGCACAGCACAGGATTTCAGGATGAGGGAGACAACAAGGAAGAACGGTTTGTATTCCGGCAGGGGAGAAGCCGGGAAACCTCCTATGCAAGGGATTACGACCGGCTGCAGGAACTGCTCCGTTATGAGAAAGATCACGGAAACATCATCTGGGTCATGGGGCCTGCCTTTGCATTTGATTCAGGAGCCAGAAATGCCATGGAAGCCCTGATTTCCCACGGATATGTCCACGGCCTTATGGCCGGAAATGCCCTGGCGACCCACGATCTGGAAGGAGCCTTTTTCCATACGGCCCTGGGTCAGGATATCTATACCCAGAAGTCCATGCCCAACGGCCATTATAATCACCTGGATGTGATCAACAAAGTCAGACGCAGCGGTTCCATTCCGGCCTTTATCAGGGATCATGGAATCCGCAGCGGAATCATGTACGGATGCGTGAAACATCAGGTTCCCTTTGTGCTGACAGGTTCCATCCGGGATGACGGTCCTCTGCCGGAAGTGATCGGCAATGCCTATGAAGGACAGGCGGCCATGAGAAACATGATAAAGAATGCCACCACTGTCATCTGCCTGGCCACCATGCTCCATACCATCGCGGCAGGGAATATGACGCCGTCATTCCGGGTAACGGCGGACGGTACCATACGTCCCCTGTTCCTGTATACCGTAGACGCCGATGAGTTCGTGGTGAACAAGCTGCTGGACAGGGGAAGTCTGGCGGCAACCACCATGGTCACCAACGTACAGGATTTTATTTCCATCGTGGCCCGGGGGCTTGGTGTAATCAGATAAAGAACGGAAAAAGGAGATCCGGCGGCTTCAGAATCCGGTGAAGCAGCAGATCTCCTTTTTCGCGATGGTTTATTCTGCAGATGCGGCAGCCTTTCTGGCAGCCTTTGCCATGAATTTTGCGTTATTGATGATAAAACGTTCATGGCGTCCCTCTCCGATCTTTCCTGTTTCGTCATAAGCCGTTACATGAAAGACCAGGCGGCGTCCGTCCACTTCGGTCAGTTCACTTTCACACCAGACTTTAAGGCCCAGCGGCGTGGGAGCGTCATGGGTGATCTGAAGGAGGGTACCTACAGTGCCTTCCCCTTCTTCCAGTCCGGAAGCCACGCTCTTCCATGCGGTCATTTCCATAAGCGCGGTCATGGCCGGAGTGGCAAATACATCCAGGGTTCCGCTTCCCATGGCCTTTGCCGTATTGGATTCTGTCACAAGGACTTCTTCTCTTCCTTTGATACCTGCTGTCAGCATGTTTTTTTCCTCCGTTTCATAAAACGGCCCGGATCTCTGCCAGGCCGTCTGCAGATTCCAGTATAAATTACTTTGGTTGGAATTGCAAGGAGAAAGGATGGTATGGTATAATGACCGCAAAGCGGTCATTATACCTGCGCATACCGGGTTCTGCGTTTACCGCAGAAGACCGGGCGCAAATGGAACTGGAATGTCCGGAGGACATGCCATAATGACCGCAAAGCGGTCATTATACCTGCGCATACCGGGTTCTGCGTTTACCGCAGAAG
>OGGQ01000257.1_pt1 | contig 77126 bp, 64 predicted proteins | sample 1571191 | NCBI WGS metagenome assembly OGGQ01 (sample SAMEA2582061, study PRJEB24529) | metagenome | biome: Human gut stool | place: China | collected 2011
GCAGGCGGTAAGGCGAGACGCCGCGCAGCTGGGTGACGAACAGACACCCGCATCGTAAGGCGAGCTGTTCCAAAAGGCCAACTTCAGCCATTATTTTTTCTTTCTGCCAAGCAGGACAACGCCGCCGAGAGAAACGGCTGCCAGCGCCATCGCAGCAAAGACGGTGGTGGTGTCGCCAGTTTCAGGGTTGTACTTGTCAGGCTGTTCGGGGGTTGGGGTTTCGGTTTCTTCCGGAACGTCAACCTCAGTTGTCGGCTTGTCCTTTACAGGAGCATCCGGCAGCGGCTCCCAGTCGTCGTCATCGTCGCGGTTCGGGCGGGACGGGCGGTCTGGATCCGGGTCGGGATCGGGGGTTGGGTCTGTGCCAGGGTTATCGTTGCCGCCTACGGTGTAGGAAACAGTTGGCTTCGGGAAGTTTTCCGGTACGCCGCTGTCACCGTTGGAATCTACCGGATACAGGGTCGCTTCCTTGTTGGTATACAGGCTGGTAGAGCCGTTCTTACCATTTGCGTCGTACTGGCCGTAAGTGCCTTCAGCAGTCTGAGGGTTGGTCAGCTTGACAGTGTAGGTGAGCTGGACAGGTGCGAAGTTGGAAACAGGAACATTGATTTCCCAAACAAAGCACTCGTCAGAGTTGCCGTCCTGGCCCTTCTGATAATACTTCAGGACGAAATCGTAACCGTCGCGTCCGCTTGCAGGATCATAGAAACCGTAAGAGCTGGTGACGTAAGGATCATTGAACTGCGGGTCAATGATATCTTCCTTGTCGAGCTCATTACCGCCAACTGTAATGTTCAGATTGTCCAGATTATCGACAAAATCAAAATTGTACTCGTTGCCAGCGTTGTCGATGCCGTAGCCGATCACGTCAACGACGCTGGAGCCTTCATCGAGGAGGTAGAAGATGTCGTTCTGGATATCCTCGAAGGAGACTTCCTGCCCGTTGGCAAGGTAGTCCATGAAGCTAGATGCCCAAGGGTGATCTGCATTGCTAGTTGCCTGCATAGCATAGCAATGATACCCGGCATTTTTAGCGGACTGATAAACCTCATTTGTCAAATAAAGAGCCTTATCGATGGACATTGCATGATCGGCTCGGTCATCATAGTATACAAAATCAGTATACGCGCCGCCGTAAGGAGCTTCATAGGTGTTTCCGTCTTGATCAATCAATTGCTTGATTTCAGAGAACCAAGTAGCCCATCCATTTGCAGGAGCATTGTTGTTGCCATACTTGGTCATCCAGTTATCAGGACCTGCAAAGACGTTAGTCTTATCACCATTTTGAAGATTGATAGCGGTTGGCTCAGCATTATACATATAGGTGATAGCATCGCTTACAAATACCAGATATTTTCGATTGGCGTCAACGGAAGTGTCCGCATCAAGCATAGCTTTGCCTGCAAGCAGACCAGCATGGGTGTTAGTTCCGCTGGATATTGTAGTTCGAATAGCTTCTTCGATTTTGCTCATGTTCTCTTTGGTAAGCTCAGTCAGCTCAAGAACACGATTGGCCTCTTTGTTGAAAATGACAACGCCAACATTGACCTTTGCACCGGTCTGTGCAATCTGTCCCCGCAAATCATCCAGCATTGCCAGTGCCTCATCTTCGACGATAGTACTCGTCGACTTATCCAGTACAAACACAACATCCGACTCCAGCTGTTCTTCTGCGGACGGCAGGGAGAGGGTTACATCAGACTCATAGTTTGCATCGAGAGGGGTTGCGGTTTTGGATTTGGAGTGATTCTCATCCCAATCGCCGCCACCCGGCTCGCCTGGGTCAATTGGATCAATACCGTGGGCAGCCTTGAGAGCGTGCAGGCCAGTGATAGTTGCCATGCCAGTCAATTTTTCAAACTCGTCAAATTCTTCAGCATGGTATGGGGTGTCGTGCGCTTCCCAGCGGCTGCCTTTGCTGTCATCAAACCAGCCGGTAATCTCGTCACCACAATCTTCCAATGTCCAGTCGGAGCCGACTTTGCCGAAAGTGATGGTCGAGGTAGTGTTATTGAAAATATCATCGCCAGCGGTATCGGCATGGTTGTTGTAAATGACCGCATTAGAAGGGAGGGCCAGGTTGGCACTTGCACCAGAGTTGTAGATACCGCCACCGTTGCTGGTGGTTCCTTTGTCGTTGTTGTTTCCGGTGATGGTCAGCTTGACGCCATCTTCAAACACACACTTACCATTGTTGGACAGACCGCTGCAATAGTTGCCAGTGATGTTGACGGTTGCACCGGTTTCTACGAGACCATTGGTAACGCCAGCGGTCAGTTTCAGGCCGGCAAAGTCACCGCCAGAAGAGTTTTGGGTCACATTTAGAGTGGATGTTCCGTCGACAGAGAAGCCGTTGCTCACATATATACCATACATTTTGTTGTTGGTAGAAGTAACAACGGAATGGTCAGAAATGTTTAAGCTAGTAGCAGAAATACCATGGCTACCATTTCCTTCGAACACAACATTGGAGTAATTTTTTACATCAAAATTGGAACCATTTGAACCATTACCACGATGTTTTACATGAACGCGACTGTTGTCAATCAGGATATTGCAGGTGCCGACGAAACCGGAATAACAATTGCTGGATGTGAATTCGGTATTCACAATAGATACTGCATATCCTTCTCCACCAACACTATCATCCCATCGGATGGCACTTCCTCTAGAAGGGTAATTGGCGATGTTGACTGTGGAACCATAAAAATTTATACTTGTCCCCCGATTTTCCAGAGCAATTGCAATACAATAGTATCCGTCGGAGTGGAATTGATACATCTCTCCGTCCATATTCAGAGTGGAATTTTGGAAAGTCAAATTAGCGTTATTGTAAAGATAAATTTGCCCATTTGTTGCAAATGTAAGATTTTTAAACGTGAGCTTGCTATCTCCCGAAATACTAATTCCACATCTTGAATTGTCTTCGATTGTGAAAGTTGAATTATCGGCAGCAGCGATAGTGATTTCTTTATCTTTATAGGTAATTCTCGAATCGAGAGTAAAATCCTTCAAGATATAAATTGTATCGCCAGAATTAGCAGCAGAAATAGCACTACTCAGGGTAGAATAAAAATGGTCACCGATCTGCGCAACATTGCCTTCTGCTGCAACATTAGTATTCTGCAACGCTTCCAGCGCACCCTCCAGTGCAACCAGCTTGTCCAGAACAGCCTGCTCAACCAGCGCTTTCTGTGCGTCGGTCAGCTTGTCATAGGCTTCGCGGGCAGCCTTTACCTGTGCGGTGAGCGCCTCCACATCGGTGCTCTCCGGGTCAAGAGTGGAAGCCTCCGGCAGCGCACCGATCAGATCAGAAACATTCTTTGCCGCAGCGACATCCTCCTCGGAAGGCTCCTGGGTGTCCTCGGTATCCTCGGTGTTTTCCTCGACTACACATTCACCCTCATGTCCGTTTGGAAGGGTGCAGCCCTCGGTTTTTTCACAAGGCTTTGTCTCGCCCTCACCGTTTTCCTCTTCAGGAGGGGTGACAGGCTCGGTTACACATTCGCCCTCGTGTCCGTTTGGAAGGGTGCAGCCTTCGGTTTTGTCGCAAGGCTTTGTCTCGCCCTCGCCGTTTTCGTTCTCGACAGGCGGGTCAACAGGGGCAACCTGGCACTCGCCCGGGTGACCATTGGGCAAAGTGCAGCCTACGGTTTTGTCGCAAGGCTGTGTCTCGCCCTCACCGTTTTCGTTCTCGACAGGCGGGTCAACAGGGGCAACCTGGCACTCGCCCGGGTGACCATTGGGCAAAGTGCAGCCTTCGGTTATGCCGCAAGGCTCGGTTACTTCCGGAGTTTCTGTCTCATCCGTATTGCCTGATTCATTTGCTACATCTGTCTCCTCCTTATCAAGGATCGGCTCTAGAGCCGAAACATCAACGGCCGTTGATGTTTTGTTCTCACCAGCCGCGAAAGCCGTGAGAACGCCTTGAGAACTGAAGACCATTGTTGCGGCAAGAACCAGAGCGACTGCGGATCGCTTGAGTTTTTTGCTCATAACAATTTCTCCTATTCTTTTGTCTAAATTTTAAGGGCAAATCCCTTAATTGTTTATAGGATAGCACAAAAAATTAGGAATGTAAAGTATATTTCCGGAAGAAATGTCAAAAAATATTATCAAAATATTCACAAAAATCTCCTCGAAACTCCACTTTTTGCACAACGCAAAAAATGCTTGCAAAAATGCAAAATCGATGCTACAATAGACTTACAGGAAAGGAGCTGACAGAGGTGCCGGAACGTACCTATATTGCTATCGATTTAAAATCCTTCTACGCTTCGGTCGAGTGTATCGAGCGGGGGCTCAACCCTATGACCACTAATCTGGTCGTCTCGGACGCCAGCCGCACCGAAAAGACCATCTGTCTGGCGGTTTCTCCCTCCTTAAAATCCTACGGCATTCCCGGCCGCCCGCGCCTGTTTGAGGTGCTGCAAAAGGTGAAGGAGATCAACCTCCGCCGCGCCCAGCGCGCACCCGGACACAGGTTGACAGGCAGCTCCAGCGATAACGAACAGCTCAAAATTTCGCCGGAGCTTGGGCTGGATTTCATCGTCGCGCCGCCGCGCATGGCCCACTATATGCAGGTGAGCACCCAAATTTACGACATCTATCTGAAATATATCGCCCCGGAAGATATCCATGTCTACTCGATCGACGAGGTGCTGATCGACGTCACCGGTTACCTGCAAACCTACCGCCTGTCAGCCTATGACCTGGCGATGAAGATGATTTTGGACGTGGTGCGCACCACTGGCATCACCGCCACTGCCGGGATTGGACCTAATCTCTATCTGGCCAAGGTGGCGTTGGACATCGGGGCCAAGCACATTCAGCCCGATGAAAATGGGGTGCGCATCGCCTGCCTCGATGAAATGAGCTACCGCCGCACCCTCTGGACCCACCGCCCGCTGACCGATTTCTGGCGGGTGGGCAGAGGCTATGCCCGCAAGTTGGAGGCCCACGGGATGTGCACCATGGGGGATATTGCCCGCTGCTCAATCGGAAAACCGTCCGATTATTACAATGAAGATTTTTTATACAAGATGTTCGGTGTCAACGCCGAGCTGCTGATCGACCACGCCTGGGGATGGGAGCCCTGTACCATCGCCGACATCAAGGCTTACAAGCCCGAATCGAACAGCGTCGGCTCCGGGCAGGTGCTCTCCTGCCCCTATTCCTGCCAGATGGCCCGCCTGGTGGTGCACGAGATGGCTGATTCGCTGGCGCTGGAGCTGGTGGACCAGCATCTTGTCACCGATCAGCTGGTGCTGACCATCGGCTACGACATCGAGAACCTCAAAGACCCGCAGCGCCGCAGGCAGTATCATGGGCAGGTGAGCGCCGACCGCTATGGCCGCGCCATCCCCAAGCACACCACCGGCACCGTCCATCTGGACTACACCTCCTCCGCCCGCAAAATTGTCGAGGCGGCGCTCGAGTTGTTTGACCAGGTGGCGGATGCAAAGCTCACGGTGCGCCGTCTCAACCTGACCGCCAACCATGTGGTCGACGAGGTACAGGTGCCGGAGCAGCAGGTCTGCGAGCAGCTTGACTTCTTTACCGATTACGGGGTCCAAAAGGAGGAGGAACAGCAGCTGCAGCGGGAGCGGCGCAGGCAGCAGGCGGTGCTTTCCATCAAGAAAAAATTTGGCAAAAACGCGATCCTAAAGGGGATGAACCTGGAGGAAGGGGCGACCGCCCGCGACCGCAACGACAAGATTGGAGGGCACAAAGCATGAAAGGCCCATACGACGACATCATCCATCTGCCGCATCCGGTTTCCAAAACCCATCCGCGCATGTCGATGATCGAGCGCGCAGCGCAGTTTTCGCCCTTTGCGGCCCTGACCGGATATGGGGCAGCGATCAAGGAAACCGCCCGCCTGACCGACCGCAAGCTCGAGCTGGACGAGGAAACACAGGCCCTGCTGGACCTGCGCCAGCATTTTTTGCTGGAACATCTTGCCCAGCGGCCCGAGGTGACGATTACCTATTTTGAGCCGGATGCGCGCAAGGAAGGCGGCAGCTACCAGACGGTCACAGCCCGCGTCAAAAAGCTGGACGAGTATCAGCGCCTGCTGATTTTAGAAGGCGGTCAGTCGATCCCGCTGGACGACATCGCTGCCCTTTCGGGGGCTTTTTTTGAAAGGATGGGTTTGGGAGAATAAAAAAGGGAGCGCATGCGCTCCCTTTTCCTGTCTATTCGAACTGGCTGTAGTAAAGGGAAGCGTAAGCGCCCTTTTTGGCCAGCAGTTCCTGGTGGTTTCCCTGTTCGATGATGTTGCCATGTTCCATGTACAAAATCATATCCGCGTCGCGAATGGTCGACAGCCGGTGCGCGATGACGAAGCTGGTTCGGCCGCTCATCAGTGCCTTCATTGCCTTGCCGATCTCCACCTCGGTGCGGGTGTCGACGCTGGAGGTCGCTTCGTCCAGAATCAGGATCGGCGGGTTGCACAAAAAGACGCGGGCGATGGTCAGCAGCTGACGCTGTCCAGCGGAGAGATTTGCTGCGTCGTTGTCCAGCATGGTGTCGTATCCCTGCGGCATGGTGCGAATAAAGTAGTCGACCTTCGCCGCCTTGGCCGCAGCCACAATCTCCTCCCGGGTTGCGTCCGGCTTGCTGTAAGCGATATTTTCAGCGATGGTTCCGCCAAACAGCCAGGTGTCCTGCAGCACCATACCGAAGTTCTGGCGCAGGCCCTTTCGGGTCATCTTGGAGGTATCGACCCCGTCGATGGAAATTTTGCCGCCGTTGATCTCATAGAAGCGCATCAGCAGGTTGACCAGCGTGGTTTTGCCGGCGCCTGTGCTGCCGACCACCGCGATTTTCTGGCCCGGCTTTGCAGAAAAGCTGATATCCTTCATCAGGATCTTCTTGGGGTCATAGCCAAAGCTGACATGTTCAAAGGAGATGTTTCCTTTGGCGCGCTCCAGAACTTCCGGTTGCGCTGGGTCGGGAATCTCCTCAGTCTCGTCCAGCAGCTCGAAGGTTCGGTTGGCCGAAGCCAGCGCCGCCTGCAGGGAGTTGATCATGTAGGACGCCTCGGTCAGCGGCTCCGCCGTCTGGTTGATGTACTGGAAGAAGGCCTGAACGACGCCGACGGTCATGGTGCCGTTTAGCATCGCGTGGCCAGAGATGATGGCGATGACGACGTAGGCCATACGGGTCAGCAGACGGATCAGCGGGTTGACGCAGTTGACCAGAAAGTCCGCCTTCTGGCTGGCGATGCGGTTCCGTTCAGCCGAAGCGGCGACCTGCTCCAGGCTTTCCTGCTCGTGGTTGAATGCCTTGATGACATTTCTTCCATTATAATATTCCTCCACGACACCGGTGAGGTCGGCGATGGTTTCCTGACGCTCGGTGGCATACTGCAGGTTTTTCTTGGAGACGATTTGGGTAATCACCATGCTGATGACCATAAAGACCAGGAAGATCAGAGTCAGCGGGATGCTGTAATAGAACATGACGATCAGTGAGCCGATGACCGTTCCGATCGCGACCAGCAGTTTGAGCAGGCCGGTCTGCAGCACCTCGGCAATTTTATCCAGGTCGCTGGTGACACGGCTGAGGATTTCTCCGGCCTTGTTCTGGTCAAAAAAGCGCAGCGGCAGGCGGTTGAGCTTGCGTGCAATCTGCTTGCGCAGGCGAAGGGTGAGGGTTTCTGCGACGTTCGCCATCAGGTAAGACTGCAGGTAATAGAAGATCCAGGTGCAGAAGTACTGCACCGACAGCTGGAACAGCTCCCGTCCCATGTTCTCCCAGGTGATCAAGAAGGGGGTGCCGTTTTGCCATGCCGCCTGGATGCTCTGCCAGAGATGGTCGATGACGATGGCGCTGTACATCGGGTTCCAGATACTCAGACCGATGTAAATGATAATCGAAATGGCAACGATGGTCAGGCGCACTTGCTGACCTTTCAGCTGGCTGAACAGCCTCGCGATGCTGCCTTGGGTGTTGTAATGGATTTCGCTCATGCTTCCTGAGCCTCCTTTGTCTGAGATTCATAGATTTCGCGGTATACCGGACAGGTCTGCAGCAGCTCCTTGTGCTTGCCAAGGCCGACCATCTGTCCTTCGTTGAGCACGACAATCTGGTCGGCGTGCTGGATGGTGCTGACGCGCTGGGCGATGATGAGCACAGCGGCGTCCTGTGTCTCCTTGGCCAGAGCCTTGCGCAGCGCCGCATCGGTTTTAAAGTCCAGAGCGGAGAAGCTGTCATCGAAGATGTACAGCTCCGGCTTTTTGACCAGAGCGCGGGCAATGGAAAGACGCTGCTTCTGGCCGCCGGAAAAGTTGGTGCCGCCCTGTGCTACAAAGGAATTTAAGCCGTCCGGCAGCGAACGGATAAAATCGCCGGCCTGGGCGACGTCTGCGGCGTGCATCAGCTGCTCGTCGGTGGCATCCGCGTTGCCGTAACGCAGGTTGCTGGCAATGGTGCCGGAGAACAGCCAGGCTTTCTGCTGCACATAAGCCAGGTGATCGCGCAGGGTATGCTGAGTCATCTGGCGGATATCCTTGCCATTTAACAGGATGGAGCCGCCGATGACGTCGTGGAAACGAAGAATCAGGGATGCGACGGTGGATTTGCCGCTTCCGGTGCCGCCGATGATTGCGGTTGTCTGGCCGCGGCGGCAGCTGAAGTTCAGGTGAGACAGGGTGTTTTCCTCCGCATCGGCAAATCGGAAGGAGACGTTGCGGAAGGCAAGAACCTCATCCTGGTTTGGCAGGGTTTTTTGGTCGTCCTGCTCGACCAGGTCGCGAATTTCCGGCGAATGTTCGAGCACCGCACGGATACGCTCACAGCACTCCAGCGCACGGGGCATGGTCAGAATGACCATCTGGGCCATCATTAAGAAGAACATGACCATCATGGCGTACTGGATGACGGCGGTGATGTCGCCGATCTGCAGGTTGCCTAAGCTGATATATCCACCGCTGAGCCAGTAGACGATGACAACGAAGAGGTTGATAAAAAAGTAGGAAAGACCATCGAGGTTTGCAAAGCGGCGGTTTGCCTTGATGGAAGTTTCCGCATAGTTGGAAAAGGCGTCGCTCATCCGGTTTTGTTCCCGCTCCTCATTGTTGAAGGCGCGCACAACACGCACGCCGGTGATGTTTTCCAGCAGGATGGTGGTCATGCGGTCCAGCAGCTTTTGCAGCTTTTTAAACAGGGGAGAGGCGCTGCGCATGATTCCCAGGGCCAGGATAAAGACCAGCGCGGTCAAAATCAGCAGGATGGTGCCCAGAGTGGCGTTCAGCTGGAAGGACAGCGCCAGGGCGATGATGCAGACCAGCGGTACCGGCAGCACCATCTGGATGAAGCTGGTGAGAGCAAACTGGATGGTGGTGATGTCCGAAACGGTTCGAGTTGTGATCGAAGCGGTTCCGAACTGACGAAAATCGTAGACCGAAAGTTTGAGCGATTTTTCATAGAGCGCGACGCGCATGTCCTTGCCGACGCGGGCGGCAAGGGTGGCGCAGGCGTAGCCGCCCAGGATGGCGCAGATGCTGGAGAACAGCGAGACTGCACCCATCTGCAGGCCGGTTGTCAGCAGCTCCTCAAAGGCGACGCCCGAGGTGCCCTGGTTGAGCAGGTGTGCGGCCAGTGTCGGAATGAACAGCGAGCCGCCGACATCGATGACGGCGAGCAAAACCGTCAAAACGGTAAGTTTCCAATGTGGTTTTAGAAACTGCAGGATCAGTTTCATAAAGCAATCTCCTTTCTTAAAAAAAAGTGCGCCCGGTTATTGTAAAAATAACCGGGCGCACCCGACATCTTATCGACCATGGCCGGGAAAATTCCCCGGCCGGCCATTGCGATGGCCGGTCCTCCGATGACTGAATCAATATTTTGTTTGATGAACTCCGTCAGCTATTCTCTGATGGAGATGAAATAAAGCGCAAGCTTCCAGGTGCTGCCGAAGGTGGCATCCCAGCGCTGGAAAAGGTGATGAAGTTCACCTTTTGGAAGAACCATTCTGCCAGCCTCCTTTCAACATAAATAAAGCTGGATAAGGGAGAGGCTTTCTACCCCATGCCGACTTTGAAAATCATTTTTCTTGAATGATTTTCCTTCCGAGCATAGACATTCTAACATGCCTTTGTTTGACTGTCAATCGCCAAAGTAGTAAAAGATCATCGGAGAAAGGAGGCGCTTTTACAGCAAAAAGACGAAGGCAGCGCTTGTGCGCTGCCTTCGTCCTCGAGATTGCATTTATTGATACTGTGCAGAGGTTTCCTTTATCTTTTTGGCAAATGTTTCCTTCCAAACGCCCGGATGGAACAGCAGCAGCAGCGGGAACAGCTCCAGCCTGCCGGCCAGCATATCAAACATCAGGGTGTATTTGGAGAGAATGGAAAGCGCACCGAAATTCTGTGTTGGGCCGACCCCTTCCAGGCCGGGACCGATGTTGTTGAAGGTGGCGGCAACGGCGGTGAAGTTGGTCACCATGTCGCGCCCTTCCAGCGAGACCAGAAAGACCGAGGCGGCGAAGATGATCATGTAGGTGATAAAAAAGACGTTGATGGAGCGCAGCACCTCGTGGTCGACTGGTTTGCCGTCCAGCTTGATTTTTTTCACGCTGTTCGGATGAAGGTAGGACCCCATCTCCTTGACAACGGTCTTGACCATGACGACACAGCGCGATACCTTGATGCCGCCACCGGTGCTGCCTGCACAGGCGCCGATGAACATGAGCAAAACCAGTACAGTCCTGCTGGCGGCGGGCCAGAGGTTAAAGTCGGTGGTGGCAAAACCGGTGGTGGTGATGATGGTGGAAACCTGAAAAGCTGCATGGGTCAGGGCTTCAAAGGCGGTGGAGTAGCTGTCCAGAATCTGGAAAAAGATAAAAGCGGTCGAACAGAAAATGATGATAAAGTACCAGCGAACTTCCTCCATGGCAAAGGCCTTTTTGAATTTGCCGAACAGGATCAGGTAGTAGGCGTTGAAGTTGACGCCAAACAACGCCATGAAAATGGTGTAGACCCATTGCTGATAGGCGGTATAGCTCATCATGCTGTCGTTTTTGATGGCAAAGCCGCCGGTGCCTGCGGTACCAAAGGTGGTGGTCAGCGCGTCGAACAGTGGCAGCTTGCCGGCCAGCAGAAACAGCACCTGCAGGATGGTCATGCCCAGATAAATCAAATACAGGATGCGGGCAGTGTGCTTGACCTTCGGCACCAGCTTGCCCACCGAAGGGCCGGGGCTCTCGGCGCGCATCAGGTTCATGTTGGAGCCGCCGCTTAACGGGATGACTGCCAGCAGAAAAACCAGAACGCCCATGCCGCCGATCCAGTGGGTGAAGCTGCGCCAGAACAATGCGCAGTGGGACAGCGCCTCCACGTCACTTAGGATGCTGGAGCCGGTGGTGGTGAATCCGGAGATGGTCTCGAACAGCGCGTCGGTAAAGGAGGGAATTTCCCCGCTGATCCAGAAGGGCAGGCAGCCGTACAAGCTCATCACAATCCAGCTTAAAGCGGTGGCAATGCAGCCCTCCTTGAGGTGAAAGACAGTGTCCTCGGGCTTTTTTCGGATCATCAGATATCCCAACAGGGCGCCGAAGGCGGCCACCGCCAGGTAGTGAAAGCCCTCCATTTCCTGATAGATCAGCGCGACCAGACAGGGCAGCAGCAACAGCAGCGCCAGTATGGAGAGGACATAGCCCAGGATGTATCGGATCATTGCTTTGTTCATCGCATTTTACCTCGAAGTTTCCAAAATGTCCAAAATATCGTTGAAGCCGGTGTGGGTGGTGACGATCATGACCGTGTCGCCCACGCGGATGCAGTCCTGACCGCTGGGGATGATGATCTTGCCATTTCGGTTGATGCAGGAAAGCAGCAGATTTTTCTTGAGCGGCAGCTCCGCCAGCGAGATGTTGGTAACGGCGGATTTTTCCCGCACGCGGAATTCAATCGCTTCGGCGCGGTGGTCGAACATGTGGTACAGCGTTTCGATGTCGCTGCCCATCGAGTTCTTTTTGGCGCGGACATAGGCGATGATGGTTTCGGAGGTGATGTAGCGGGGATAGATGACGCTGCCCAGATCCAGATTGCTGATGACGTCCTTGAAGGTGATGCGGTTAATCTTGGTGATGACCTTCGCATTGGAGACCTGTCGCGCGTACAGGGTGAGCAGGATGTTCTCCTCGTCGATGCCGGTCAGCGCGACAAAGGATTCGGTGTATTCGATGCCCTCCTCCTTGAGCAGGTCCTCGTTGGTGCCGTCCCCGTTGATGATGACCGCCTTGGGCAACAGGATGCTCAGCTCCTCGCAGCGGGCCTTGTCAATTTCGATGATCTTGACCGAGATGCCCATGTGCAGCAATTGCTTGGCCAGGTAGTAGGCAGCCTTGCCGCCGCCGATAATCATGGTGCTCTTGACCCGGTTGGTCTTAAAGCCAATGGTTTCCAGAAAATCCTTGGCCGACCGTCGGGAGGAAACGAAGGAGATGATGTCTCCCTTCTTCATCTGAAAGTCACCGGAAGGAATGAAAATTTCCTTGCCGCGCTCCACCGCGCAGATCAGGATGTTGTGTGCGATGGTCTTGCCCAAAAAGGCGATGGTCATGCCGTCCAGCATGTTGCCCTCCGGGACCTTGAACTTAATCAGTTCGGCTTGTCCGTGCGCAAAGGAGTTTACTTCCAGTGCGGTGGGGAGGTAGAGGATGCGCGCGGCCTCCTTGGCGGCCTCCAGCTCCGGGTTGATAATCATGGCCAGTCCCAGCTTTTCCCTCAGGTAGCCGACCTCGGTGCTGTAGTCCGGTGTGCGCACCCTGGCAATGGCAGCGCAGCCGCCTACCCTTTTTGCAACTGTGCAGCACAGCAGATTGAGCTCGTCGGAGTTGGTGACGGCGATGATGAGGTCGGCGTCCTCGATGCCGGCCTCCATCTGAACGCTGTAGCTGGCGCCGTTGCCCACAATGCCCATGACGTCAAACAGCCCGGTGATGCTCTGGATGCGCTGGGGGGACTTGTCGATGATGGTGAGGTCGTGGCCCTCCCGGCTGAGCTGTTCGACCAGGGTGGCGCCCACCTTGCCGCAGCCCACGATGATGATGCGCAGTCCCTTCGGCTGTCCCTTTTTGGGGACAGGAGGGCGTTTGAAAAATTTATTGCTTTTCCCGTTATACACAAACATATTTTTGATACCTCTTTGGAATCAGAATGAAGTGGTACCTCTACTATAACACCTTTCTACAGAAAAATCATCCTCTTTTTTGAGCGTGGGACGAAAATCCTTCGGAAAACAAACAAAATGAACAAAAAGGAGGCTGATTTTATAACAGTAAAAACCGGCAGGCCACCGTTGACCTGCCGGTAAAGTTCACCATCAATCGTTCACAGAGCGCCTGCCGCGGTGCTGATGGCCGTGTTCCTCCTGGTGGTGGGAGCCGGTTCCCTCTGTCTGAGTGGGAGAGTCGTCCTGCCCGGCATCAGAAGGGGCGTTCTGCTCGGTATAAGAATCGATGAGCTGGCGGATCTGACGCATCGAGAGTCCCTGCACCTGTTCCTCGGTGACAGAAGGGTCAAGCTGCTGCAGGATCAGGAAAGCCTGATACTTCCCCAAAGACATACCGGCAGCGTGCGCCTGGCTGACCAGCTCGATGTCCCCGGCATGGCAGTGGATGTTCTGATGGGTGGCGGCGCATCCCTCCACCTCCCGCAGGATGCTGCCGCACTGTTTGCTGTCCTGCCCGGAGACGGTCATCGACAAAACGGCGTCCTGCTCAAGGTAAGAGCTGATTTCCTGCGAGGCCAGCAGTTCCTGCAGCGCCTGGCGGTAGTCCAGATACTGCAGCTGGAGCGAATCGGCGATGGCCTGGCCCTCGTCGTTGTATCCCTGCACCGCGATGACCCGATCAAAGCGGTTGATGCTCAGCTCCAGCGACGGGTTGAGGTCGATGCTGATAAAGGCGGTCGGAATCAGGAACAGCCAGTAGCTGCCCAGCGCCAGCATTAACAACAGGCACAGCGACGCCAATGCCGGACGCCAGTGGGTGCGGCGGCGCGTCTGCTGCTGGACAAGCTGCTGCGCCAGATAGGTTCGGGTGCGCTCCTTAAGCTGCTCCTCGGCGTGAATGCGGTCGAGGGCGGTTTTCCATACGCTATTCAACTTCCATCACCCCCTCCAGATCCTTCCGCAGCCGCTCCCTCGCCCTTCGCAGAAGGGTGTAAACGGTGTTCACATTTTTGTGCAGAATCTGTGCAATCTCAAGCGCCGTATATTGTTCGTAGTAGTACAGGTATACCACATCCTTGTACTGGGCAGGCAGCGCCAAAACCGCCTCCAGCAGATCACGCTCGTCCGGCTCAAAGGGCTGCGGTGCCTCAACCAGCTGTTCCAGAGGAACGGTGCGGGAACGAAAGAAGCTCCTGAGCAGGTCCTTGCAGGCATTGATGGTGACACGAATCATCCAGGCTTTTTCATGCTGCTCGTTCTCAAAGGGCTGGTCGCGCAGCAGATATTTCAGAAAGACTGTCTGAAAGATGTCCTCGCTGTCGGCCTGATTTTTCAGATGCACCATGCAGATGCGCCGTACCGTGTCCGCATAAAGCTCGATGGCTCTGTTGGCTTGTTGCTCACTGAGCATATCTCCCCATCCTCTGTTTGTTGTAGATTATCCCCTGCAGCGCCCCGCTCCATGCCCGCGGCCGTGATGGCCCGTATGATGGGAAGCCGCTGCGCCAAGGTAATCGCAGACGCCGTCGCCGTCCGTGTCGGTAAATTGTCCGGCATAGTGGTCGCAGATGCCGTCGCCGTTTGCATCGCAGAAGGCGTTCCGGTTGGCCTCATGGTAATCGCAGATACCATCGCCGTCCTGGTCGGTGAAGCACTCGGCATAGTGGTCGCAGATGCCGTCACCGTCCGTATCGACGCAGCTGTGGGACACACCCAGATGGCAGCTTGGCAGATTCATGTGGCCATGGTGATGGCCGGCGAAGGCGGTGGTGCCGCCGAAAGCCACGAGCAACAGAGCTGCCGCGATCGCAGTGATTGTTTTTTTCATAAAAGATTCCTCCCACTTTTTAGTTGCCCCGCAAGGGGCTTTCACCTAAAATACGATTGACAAGGACAAATCCGTTCAGGCGGAGGAAATTTTTTCTTTCTTTTAGCATATCACCTTTTGCCCGTCATTTCCATCCCCCACCTATCAAAGAGAAGGGAAAGCCGACGATAAGAGAGCGGCGGATGGATTGAAAGGATAGATTAGACATTTGCGCAAAGGTGGTTTATAATAGAGGGGAAGGATTCAGCAGCTCGCCCGAAAAAGGGGCGGGCTCCAAAGGAGGTTTTCAGAATGAGTAAAACATTGGTTGCATTCTTTTCGGCCAGCGGCGTGACCCGGCAGGTCGCTCAAAAACTGGCGGCGGCAGCGCAGGCGGACCTGTATGAGATCAAGCCCGCTGTCCCATACACACAGGCTGACCTGAACTGGAGGGACAAGAGTTCCCGCAGCTCGGTGGAGATGCAGAATCTTGCCATCCGCCCGCAGATGGCGGACACCGATGCGAAGATCGAGCAGTATGACCGGATTTTGCTGGGCTATCCGATCTGGTGGTACATGGCGCCGACCATCATCAATACTTTTTTGGAAAGCTATGATTTTTCCGGCAAGAGCATCATCCTCTTCGCGACCTCCGGCGGCAGCGGCTTCGGCAAGTCGGTCAAGGAGTTGTCTCCCAGCTGCCCGAACGCGACGATCCGGGAAGGCAGGATGCTCAACGGCAACCCCTCCGAACAGGAGCTGCGGCAGTGGGTGGAAAGCCTGTAAAAGAAAGAAAAGCGGCTGGCAGCCAGGTTTCTGCCAGCCGCTTTTTTCTGGGAGTCATGGGGAGTTTTTCAAAGGAACAGAGGACCGGACAAACAAAATTGTGCTGGGAAAAGCATATCCTGAACAGAGGCGCTGTTGCGCAAAAAGATTCAGGAGGGATGCAGATGTATACAACGATGGTTCTGGCGGCGCTGTGCAGGATGATTTATCTGGCGCTGCATGTGACGGGGAGCAGCTCCTTTCCAAAGCCCCTGAGCCGGGAAGAGGAGGAGGAGTGCCTTGCCAGGATCGAGCAGGGCGATGTGGAGGCAAAGAACAAATTGATTGAACACAACCTGCGCCTGGTGGCCCACATCATCAAAAAATATTATGCCAGTTACCGCGACCAGGAGGATTTGATTTCGATCGGCACTATCGGCTTGATCAAGGCGGCCTCCAGCTTTAACAGCGGCAAGGGGACCAAGTTTGCCACCTACGCCAGCCGGTGCATTGAGAATGAGATCCTCATGTATTTCCGTCAAAAGAAAAAGTCGATGCAGGACGTCTCGATCAGTGACCCGATCGACGTGGACAAGGACGGCAACTCGATCACCCTGATGGATATTGTGCAGGGGGATGAGAACATTCTGGACAGCATCGACCTGAGCATTCAGTCGCAGAAACTCTACCACTTCATCGAGCACAATCTGGAGCCCCGCGAGCAGAAAATCCTGGCCTACCGCTACGGCCTTTACAATCTGCGCCCTATGCCGCAGCGGGAGGTGGCCAAAAAGTTGAACATTTCCAGATCCTACGTTTCCCGCATTGAAAAGAAGGCGCTGGAAAAATTAAAGGGATATTTTGAGGAGCCGGGTGGTGAAAACCGGTATTAAAAGGAACAAGAGGGCTTGCGCAGACAGCAGGATTTTGTTATCATAAGAAAAATGCGTTTGTCGAAAAAGGAAAGATGAAGAAGGAGGATAGAGGATGAAGATTGGGTCGATTGTCTGGGGCGTCAAAGATATTGACAGGGCGGTGCGCTTTTGGAGCGAAGCCCTGCACTATCGCCTGCGGGAACCGGCGTCGGAGGACTGGGCTGTGCTGATCCCGATAGAGGGCGACGGCATCCAGCTTTCTTTAAGCAAGGTGACCTCCGACAAGGCAAAGCGCCACCACATGGACCTTTTTACAGACAGCCAGCAGCAGGAGGTGCAGCGGCTTTTGGCGTTGGGGGCGACTCGGGCAGAGTGGTTTTATCCCGCCGACGCAGATTATGTGGTGCTGCACGACCCGGATGGCAATCCATTTTGTGTTGTACAAAAATAGGAAGAGTGAAAAAGTGGGAAGAGAAAAGGGAGGAATTTGGATTGATTACCAAAGAATCGTGGCTGAAATCCATCATGGCAGGTATCTGCATCGGGGTTGGGGGAATTGTTTACCTCAGTTTAGAAAACAAGATGGTGGGTGCGGCGCTGTTTGCCAGCGGACTGTTTACCATCTGCACCTTGGGGTATAACCTCTTTACCGGAAAGGCTTGCTATCTGCCAGGCAGCGAACAGAAGGGAAAATACCTGCTGTGGCTGCTGCAGATATGGGTGGGCAATCTGGTTGGAGCGGCGGCGACCGGCTACCTGATTCGCCTGACCCGCGCAGGGAGTGCCCTGGCGGAAAAGGCGCAGGGATTGTGTGAGACAAAACTGTCCGATTCACTGCTGAGCATCTTCATTCTGGCGGTGTTCTGCAACCTGATGATCTACATTGCGGTGGAAAATTTTAAGAGCAACCCGCATACCCTGGGCAAATACCTTGCCATTTTCCTGGGCGTCATGGTCTTTATCCTGGCAGGCTTTGAGCACTGCGTGGCAAATATGTTTTACTTCTCGGTTGCCAATATGTGGAGCCTGCGCACCGTCCTCTACCTGCTGGTCATGACAGCTGGCAACATGGTGGGAGGACTGATCCCGGAGATGGTGAGGAGAGTTTCTGCGCCGCAAAAATAAAGAGAACAACTATAAAAAGGTCCCGCGATGATTCGCGGGACCTTTTTGTGTTTAATCGCAGACAAGAAAACCGGCGTTTTGTTGTTTTAAAAGATATGATTATATAAAAAATAGCTAAAAAAAATTCTGAATAAAGAAAATTTAAAGAAATGATTGACAAAAAACCGCGAGGGTGATATGATACGAGTAAAGGATATAATATTATATAAGGTTATATTAGCTCGCATTATCATATGAGATGGGAAGGAAGGGTAAAATCATGAATATTCTCGAGCAGCTGCAGCAGAACCGCTGGATGATCTGGGCCAAAGAGGAAGAACCGCTGGAGGAATACCCGCAGGTGCAGCTCATCAGCATCTGCTACCGGTCGGACGACTGCGAGGTGCGCGGATATGCCGCGGCGCCAAAGGAAGCGCAGGGTCCCCTGCCGGCTGTGATCTTCAACCGCGGCGGCAACCGGGAATTTTCCCTGCTGCGCCCGCAGGTTGTCTGCAAATATGCGAATCAGGGATTTGTTGTTTTGGGCAGCCAGTACCGCGGAAATGGCGGCGGCACCGGGCAGGAGGAATTTGGCGGCGCGGATGTCAACGATGTGATCCGCCTGATCGACATTGCCCTGGAGCTGCCGGAAACGCTCAAGGGCGGCGTCTATATGGCGGGGCATTCCCGCGGCGGCATGATGACCTATCGCTGCTGTGCGCTGGATGACCGCATCGTAGCGGCCTCGATTGGCGCCGGCGTTGCGGACTGCGTCGATATGTACAACCGGCGGGAGGACAGCATGAAGCAGGTGTTTCTGGAGCTAGTAGGCGGCACGCCGGAGCAGCTCCCGGAGGAGTACCGCAAACGCTCGGCAGTCTGCTGGGCGGACAAGATCAAGCCGCCGATCCTCATCTGTCAGGGCGACGATGACTGGCGCGTCGATATTTCTCAGGCGCGCAGGATGGGCGAGCAGCTGCAAAAGTACGGCAAGGAGTACAAGCTGGAATTTTTTGGAAGGGCGGACCACTCGCTCAAAGGGACCAGCTATTTTTCAGACGTTATCGCGTGGTTTCGGGCTCACCCGATTCCGGCGGTGTAATTAAAATAAGTTTAAGGAGGACTCAAGATGAAAAAGAAGATTGCAGCGTTGCTGCTGGCGCTTGCCTTGGCGGTGACAGCGACAGGATGCCAGGGCGCACCGGTACCAGAAAGCAGCACCCCCAGTACCAGCACGACGGAACCATCCGATACGACAGAGCAGACCAGTGCAGCTAGCACCGTCGGGCGCACGGATGAGGATGGGGAACTGGATGAGAATCAATATCTGAATGTATTGCTTGCCGATGAGCCGACCGTCCTTGATGTGGCAAGATTTAGTATGATTCAGGACAGAAATGTATTCTATAACGTTCTGGAACCGCTGACGCGCATTGAGGATGGCATCGTTACCCCGGCTGGTGCGGAGAGTTGGGACGTCTCAGATGACGGTTTGGTTTACACCTTCCATCTGAGGGAGAACTACTGGAGTGATGGTCAGCAGGTCACCGCCCAAGACTACGCCGGCGCTCTGATCCGTCAGGCAACTCCGGCCAATACATTTGCTTTTTCCAGCGACTATTCTGCAATTGTCAATTTCTCGCAGGCGGTTACAGGAGAAGTGGACCCATCCGAAATCGGCGTGAAAGTCATCGATGACAGCACGCTGGAAATTACCCTCTCTCAGCCGTCTCCATCGCTGCTTTCCACCGTCGATTTCTTCCCGCAGAGACAGGATTACGTCGACGAGTATGGCGACACATTGGGCGCAAATGCGGAAAGCGTCATTAGCTGCGGCCCATTTGTTCTGACGGATTGGGTGCACAACAGCCAGCTTACCTTTGAAAAAAATGATCAGTATTGGGACGCAGAAAATGTGAAACTGCAAAGCTTCCATTATTTGATTATGAATGACACGACCGCCCAGCTTTCTTCTCTGGAAAACGGCTCGCTGGATTACCTGAATGTCTCGGACGCCGATTACATCGACAAATTCCGCGAGGGAGGAAAACTGGTGGAGGAGCCTTACTCCGCAGCCCGTACCGTCATGCTTGTGTTTAACTGTCAGGACGAAATTTTCCAGAACCAGAAGATCCGTCAGGCTTTTTCTTTGTCGATTGACAGGGAATCCTATTCGGAAATTCTCCAGAACGGACTGACTACTCCGGCTTACGGCCTCATTCCGGAGGAGAGTTCGGTAGGACAGCTTCACTACCGTGACTATGCTCCCGAACCGCTGCTTGCCCTGCAGGAAGCCAACCCCGATCCAAAGGCGCTGTTGATTGAAGGCATGCAGGAGCTGGGACTCGGCGATGATCCGTCTGCGCTGACCGTCACGCTGAGCATGGGCGGCACCAACGCAAAGACAAAGTCGATCGGTGAATTTTATCAGCAGATGTGGCAGAGCGCCTTAGGCGTTGTCATTGAGCTGGAATTCAATGATTCCGCGACCCATATGTCAAATATGAACTCCGGCAATTTCCAGATGGGTTTGACCAGCTGGGGTGCCAACGTAGAGCCGCTCTTCCAGCTTTCCAGATGGTCGTCTGAAAGCGGCGGCCAGTCCAAGTGGGTCAACGAGGAGTATCAGCAGCTGGTCAATGAAGCCTCCTCCACAGTCGATGACCAGGCAAGGCTGGAGCTTTACGCGCAGGCGGAGGAGATGCTCATCACCGAAGCGGCCATCGCGCCAATTTGCTATAACGGCTCGCTGCTCTTCTCTTACCCCTATGTTCACGGCCTGGACAACAACCCATTTGATACTGTAGGTATGCAGAAGCTGTACACAATCGGAAGAAATCAGTAGGAGAAAAGGGCCTGCGGAATCTTTTCCGCGGGCCTTCCTTTTCAAAGAATAGGTATTATAGAAGAACAGTGAGGTGGAAAAATGGCTCGATATATCTTAAAGCGCGTCCTGTACATGGTGCTGGTCATGCTGATTGTTACGACGCTCACCTTCTTCCTGGTGCACAGCATTCCGGGCGACCCGTTCAGCGCCATGATTCAGGATCTGCCGGAGGAGACAAGGGTGCTGTACATGGAAAAGTACGGCTTTGACCAGCCGCTGATTGTGCAGTATGTCCGCTTTATGAAGCAGCTTTTCTCGGGGGATTTGGGTTCCTCTCTGCGTTACCCGGGCAGAACGGTTGCGGAAATTGCGGCCTCCTTTGCGCCGGTTTCCGCGCAGGTGGGCGGCATCGCGCTAGCAATCGGTTTTGTGGTGGGCACCATTCTGGGAATCATCGCGGCGCTCAACCGCAACCGTTTTTCGGACAGGACGATCATGGTGCTGGCACTGCTGGGCACCACGATCCCGACCTTTGTCACCGCGTCCTTTTTGCAGTATGTGTTCAGCGTTGTCTGGCCGATCTTCCCAACCACCGGCTGGGGCACAGCCAAGCACATGGTGCTGCCGGTCATCTGCCTGTGCGTCGGTCCCATCGCGACCTATGCGCGCTACATGCGTTCCAGCGTGCTGGACACCACCAGCCAGGACTACATCCTGACCGCGGAGGCAAAGGGTGCAAAGACGCCGCGCATCGTGCTGCTGCACATCTTCCGCAACTCGTTTTTGCCCTGCCTGACCGTGCTGTGCACCAGCGTGGCCTCGATCTTCTCCGGCTCGTTCATCGTGGAGAGCATCTTCGCCCTGCCGGGCCTGGGCACCTACTTCATCAGCGCGATCAACGACCGCGACTATTCGATGATTTTGGGACTCAACATCATCTTCACCGGAATTTATATCCTGTCGGTGCTGGTGACCGACATCCTGCTGGGCATCCTGGACCCGAGGATTCGCCTGGCAGAGAAAAAGTAAGGAGGGAGCCAGATGGAAAAAGAATTGACCTACACCCCAAAACCGGAAGATTTTGTGATTGAAGGCTGCGACGACGCTGCTGCAGAGCAGATGCCGGCGGTTTCTCTAACCTATTGGCAACTTTCCTTTAAGCGTTTTATGGAGAATAAGGTGGCTCTGGCAGCGACGGTAGTTTTGCTGCTTATCGTTCTTATGACAATTATTGGTCCGCACCTGGTGCCATATGATATGGAAGCGGTCAATCTGGAGCACCGCAACATTCGTCCATGTTTAGCGTATTGGTTTGGTACCGACCAGCTGGGACGCGATCTGTTTTCCCGCGTCTGGGAGGGCGGACGGGTTTCGATCATCATCGGCCTTTTTGGCTCGCTGATCGTTTCGGTCATCGGCTGCATCTACGGCGGCATCGCGGCCTACTTTGGCGGCTGGGTGGACAATATCCTGATGCGCATTGTGGAAATCTTGAGCAGCGTGCCAAACATGCTGGTCATCATCCTGCTGTCGGTCATCCTGGACAGCAGCAGCGTGCCGACCCTGCTGTTTGCTATGTGCGTGACCGGCTGGTGCCCCATTGCCCGCCTGGTGCGCTCCCAGATGCTGCAGATCAGCAGCTCGGAGTATGTCATGGCGGCAAAGGTGATGGGCGTCAAACCCTTGACCAGCGTTGTCACCCACTTCATTCCGAACACTTTAAGCGTCATCATCGTCAACATCACCTTCCGCATCCCGGGATTTATCTTCAGCGAAGCCTTTTTGAGCTATGTCGGCCTGGGCGTACAGCCACCGGCTACCAGCTGGGGCGCGCTGTGCTCGGCGGCGTCGCTCAACTTCCTGTTCTACCCGTACCAGCTGGTGGCGCCGGCAGGTCTGATTGCGCTGACCATGCTGTGCTTTACGCTGATTGGAGACGGACTCAGGGACGCGCTTGACCCCAAACTTCGGAGGTAAAAAAGATGGAGCATATTTTGGAAGTCAAAAATCTAAACGTTTCCTTCAAAAGTTATCTGGGAACGGTCAGGGCGGTGCAGGGTGTCGATTTTGTGCTGGACCAGAAGGAAACGCTGGCGATGGTTGGTGAATCCGGCTGCGGAAAGACGGTGACGGCCAAGTCGATTCTGCGCCTGTTTGGCCGCACCACTGGCACCATCGCGGACGGGTCGCAGATTCTGTTTGAGGGCAAGGATATTTTAAAGATGGATAAAAATGAGCTCAGCGATCTGCGCGGGGCCGGGATCAGCATGATCTTTCAGGACTCGATGACCTCGCTCAATCCGACCATGCGGGTCGGCAAACAGATTGCCGAGTGCATCCGCCTGCACAATCGGGTCTCCCGTCAGGAGGCCATGCAGCGCGCTTGCGAGCTGCTGCGGCTGGTGGAGATCCCCAACCCCGAGGAAAGATTAAAAAATTATCCGCACCAGATGTCCGGCGGCATGCGGCAGAGGGTGATGATCGCCATGGCGCTTTCCTGCAACCCCAAGATTCTGATTGCCGACGAGCCGACCACCGCGCTGGACGTCACCATCCAAGCGCAGCTGCTGGACCTGCTCAAAGGTTTGCGGGAAAAGTTCGGCATGTCGATCATCCTGGTCACCCACGATCTGGGTGTCGTGGCGGACTTTGCAGACCGCATCCAGGTCATGTATGCCGGCCGAGTGGTGGAGCGGGGCACCAAGGGGGAGATCTTCCGCACCCCCAAGCATCCCTACACCTGGGCGCTGCTCGACTCGATCCCCAGCCGCAGCCTGCCCAGAAAGAGCCGGCTGTACTCGCTCAAGGGCACGCCGCCAAACCTCAGCCTACCGATAGAGGGCTGCCCGTTTGCGGCCAGATGCCGTTACTGCATGCCGGTCTGCAGAAAGTGCGCGCCGCAGCCAACCGATTTTTCGTCGACGCACCAGGCGTCCTGCTGGCTCAACCATCCCATGGCGCCGCAGCATGTTCGTGAAGGAGGGAGCAGATAGTGGAAAAGCAAGTGCTGTTTGAGGTAAAGGATCTGTGCAAATATTTCCCCGCTTCCCACAAACGCTCGGTGAAGGCGGTGGACCGGGTTACGCTGAACATCTATAAAGGTGAGACCCTGAGCCTGGTCGGAGAGTCCGGCTGCGGCAAGACCACGCTGGGCCGCACCATCCTCGGCATTTACCCCAAAACCTCCGGGGAGATTTTGTATCAGGGACAGGACCGCGAAAAGGCGGGCGCCCAGCAAAAGAAGCAGTTTCAGAAGGACAACCAGATGATTTTCCAGGACCCCTACTCCTGCCTGGACCCCAGAATGTCGATCGGCAGCATCATTGAGGAGGGGATGAAGGTTCACTTTTCGATGAACTCCTCCCAGCGGCAGAAGCGATGCCAGGAGCTGCTGGAGCGGGTTGGTCTCCCGAGGGAGATGGTTTCCCGCTTTCCGCACGAGCTGTCCGGCGGGCAGCGGCAGAGAATCGGCATCGCGCGGGCGCTTGCCACCGAGCCGAAATTCATCGTCTGCGACGAGCCGATCGCGGCGCTGGACAGCTCGATTCAGGCGCAGGTCATCAATCTGCTGATGGACCTGCAGAAGGAGCTCGGACTAACCTACCTGTTCATCTCCCACGACCTGTCAATGGTGCGGCACATCTCCGACCGCATCTGCATCATGTATCTGGGTTCGGTGGTGGAACTGGCCGATGCGCAGCAGATTGATGAAAATCCGGTTCACCCCTACACCAGGGCGCTCTTTTCCGCGGTGCCGCAGATCGACGACGCGGGTTGGTCTTCCAGAAGGATTAAACTGGAGGGGGAAATCCCCAATCCGATCAACGCCCCCAAGGGCTGCAAGTTCTGCACCCGCTGCATGTGGGCAAAACAAATCTGTCAGGAGCAGCCCCCGCAATTGGAAGAGATAGAGCCGGGACATTTTGTGGCCTGCCATTTTTGTCAGGAGATGCTTTTAAGAAAGGAATGATGGAAGGATGAAAGGCACCTTTATCAAGGAGATCACCTATCCGGAGTGCTGTGAACAGATCAATGAAAACACGGTTATCGTTCTGCCAATTGGCGGCGGCAGCAAGGAGCACGGCAGCCATCTGCCGATGGGCACCGATTACTACGTGACCGACTACCTTGCCGCCGAGCTGACCCGCCGCTGCGAGGTCGTCACCCTGCCGACCCTGCCCTTTGCTTACTTTCCGGCGTTTGTCGGTTGGAAGGGTTCAGTACACATCGAGGCGGAAAACTTTATGCACTATGTGGAGGATATCCTGTACAGTTTTGTGCGGTTTGGTGTCAAAAAGTTTATCATTATCGATGGCGGCATCTCTACCCACATTCCGCTGCAAATTCTCTCCCACACCATGCGCAACAAATATGGCGCCACGGTAGCGGTTACCAACTACAATGGCCTCAGCGGGGAGGCAGCGGGCCAGGTCTGTCAGCAAAAAGCAGGCGGTCATGGGGATGAGGAGGAGACATCGGTTCTGTTGGCCATCCGGCCGGAGCTTGTGAAGATGGAATGTGCAGTAGAGGAATACCGGGAAGTGCCGGTGGAGAATCAGATTCAGAATGGGCGGGCCATCGCACATATCAGCATGGCGATGAATACCCCGCACGGCGTCAACGGCAACAGCAAGCTGGCGACCAGAGAGAAGGGCGAATTGATCCTGAAGAGCATGGTGGAGCGGCTGGTCCTGTTCACCGAGGGGTTTATCCGCTGGAACCCGGAAAAATAAAAAAAGGGGGAAGGAAAGATGGGAAAAATGGATTTGCTGGAGCCTGTTTTTCATCCGAGACAGCATGACTTTGTGAAGGGCGAAGGGTCCTGGCTGTTTGACCGCGAAGGAAATCGTTATCTGGACCTAAATGAGATGTGCGTCTTTTTGGGTCAGGGCAACCGGCGCTTTATTGACAAGGTCACCGAGGCGCTCAACGGCGTCACCAACGGCAGGTCAAGCGCAGTCCGCTATAAGGAGCAGTTGACCGATTATCTGATGGAAAGTACCAATCACATTTTCAAAGCGGTGCACTACACCGCCTCCGGCTCGGAGACGACCGAGTGGGCGGTGCGCCTGGCCCAGAAGATCACCGGAAGGACTGAGGTGGTTTCCTTCTGGAACAGCATCCACGGCCGCACCTTGCTGAGCGCCTCAATGTCCGGACTGCCAAAGCGCAAGGAACATTACGGACCGATTGCCCCCGGCATTGTGTTTAATCCTTATCCCAACTGCCAGCACTGTCCGTTTGAAAAGAAGCAGGAAAGCTGCGGCTATTTCTGCCTGGATTTTTTGCAGCAGAAAATCCGCTATGAATCGGCGCAGGACATCGCGGCGGTGATTATCGAGCCGTATCAGGGGGCGGACATCGCCTATCCGCCGCAGGGGTATCTCAAACGCCTGCGCCAGTGGACGCAGGAAAACGGCATCCTGCTGATCTTCGACGAGATTCAGGCCGGCCTTGGCAGGAGCGGCAGTCTCTACTGCTACCAAAAGGAAGGGGTGGAGCCGGATATGCTGTTGCTGGGAAAAGGACTCGGCAACGGCCTGCACATCAGCGCGCTGCTCACCAAACAGATTCCTCAGGAAGAGTATCTGCACGCGGTCACCGGCGGTGCGGGGGACGACTGCATCGCCTGCGCGGCGGCCTGTGCGGTGATGGAGGAGGTCACCCAGCCGCAGACGCTGCAGCGGGTGCGCGACTGTTCGCAGCTTTTGCAGCAGGAATTGGAGGAGCTGCAGCGGCAGGGAAAGGTAAGTTATGTTCGGGTTTACGGCAGCTCGGCGGCGATTGAGTTTGCCTCCCCACAGGTTGGCCGGCAGGTTCGACAGAGGATGCAGGAAAAGCGCTTTTTGTTTGGCGGCAGCGACAGCAGCATTGTTCTCAAACCGCCGCTGTGCCTGACTGTGGAGCAGGCAAAATTGTTTACCGACGCGCTGAAAGAGAGCCTCTGAGCCCGCCTTTTGGGCAAGATGAACATTTTATTGTTGTATTATTGACTTTTGTGTGAATCTTGTCTTATAATATTTTATACATTATTTTCCAGCAGAGGAAAAGCCGCCGGGAAGGGAAGCAGCGCCGGCCGGAAATCGGACGCCAGGTAAAGGTTGTGAACAGCAAGATGATCGATAAAAATTCCAGCATACCGATGTATCAGCAGATTGTGGATACATTGCGCTCTGAAATATTGCGCGGGAAATATCACGCCAGCGGCAATTTGGGAACCCATAAGGAGTTGGCAGAGCGGTTTGGCGTCAGCATGATCACCATCCGCAAAGCGATGCAGCTGCTCGCGGAGGAAGGACTTGTGGACATCAAACAGGGCAAAGGAACCTTTGTGCGGGACAGCGTTCCGCAGGATTCTCTGCGCAGCCTGACCGGCATCCAGAATGTCCTGAGTTCACAGAACATCCCGGCCCGGCAGCAGGTCAAGACCTTCGAGGTGATTCCTGTTCCAAAACGTTTTGATGAAAGCATTCGAGAAGCGATGGGGGACCGCTGCCTGCATATCGAAAGGGTCCATACGGTGGAGGAAAAGCCGGTCGCCTACGCGGACATCTATCTGCCGATTGCTTTTGGCGAGCAGATTACCCGCTCGGACGTGGAGAACGCCAACATCTACCAGATTTATAAAAATAAATTGAAGGTGGAGTTGGGCAAGGGCCGCCAGAAGATTCTGGCGGCTGCGGCGGGCAAGCGCAGTGCCGAAAAGCTGCAGGTTTCTCCCAAGAGCGCAGTGCTGGAGGTACAGCGCTGCGCCTATTCCAAGGACGGCAGATTGATCGAGTACATGGAAATGTTCTATGAGCCTCATCACTACACCTTTGAGGTCGAGCTGTACCTGAGCGCAGAATAAAGCCCAAAAAAGAAAAACTTCTGTCCATACAGGACAGAAGTTTTTTTTCTCTTAATCAAGAAGGCTGGTGAAACCCACCGCTTTTCCAAGGATGCGCACCTGGGAAAGCTCCTCGCCGGTGTAGACAAACGGCTCGTACTGCGGGTTGTCCGGGGAGAGGACCAGCTTGTCCGGATACTTGTACACCCGCTTGAGGGTGGCCGAATTTTCGATGCAGACCGCGGCGATTGAGCCGTTGTCCACGTCCGGCTGCTGACGGATATAGACGATGTCGCCGTCGTGGATGTGTGCGCCGGTCATGCTGTCGCCGTGGCAGCGCAGGGCAAAATCCGCCTTGATGTGGACCGGCACCTCCAGGATGGCTTCCACATTCTCTTCCGCCAGAATAGGGCTGCCGCAGGCGATGTCGCCCAGCAGGGGAATCTGATAGGTCTTGGGGAGCGGAATGAGGTTGTCGATTGTAGCGGGATCGGGGAGCTGCATCTGGTCGGTTTCTCCCAGCAGCCAGGCAGGATTGACCCGCAGCGCCTTGGCGATGGCTTCGATGACGGGCAACTTGATCTTTTCAATTTTTCCCTTTTCGTAGCGCTGGATGGTTGAGACGGCAACGCCGACCTCCTTGGCAACGTCGCCCAGATTCATCCGCAGTTCCTCTCGTCTGATCTGGATGCGCTTGCCGGTCTGAATGTTTTTTTCCACGGCTTCCCCTCCTTTTCTTTTATTATAGCACTTTCTTTTGCGGGACGCAACCACTTTTCAAAAAAATTGCGCAGTGCTATTGACTTGTGGTTTGCATAGTGCTAAAATAGAAATGGAAAGGAAAAAAGAAAGGGCGTCCGCAGCGGATATGCGGGGAGAAAGGCGTGTTTTACCCGATAAAACTGCCAAAATCGACAGCAGATGCGGCGCTTTTTTCAGGGAAAATGTTTGCACAGTGCAATTGTAAAAGGGGAGGAACAGGTATGGCGGCAGTTTTATCGTTAGCTTTTGTGTTGTTTGGCGGTATGATCTTTTTTGCGGTCTGCGGAATGCTGATTGAGCGTTGGTGTGAGGAGGAGCATACCGATTCCCGCTCCGACGCCAGCCACCATCAGAATCTGAAGCGGGGAGCGAAGAAAAAAGCCTGCTGATGGGGCTTGCCCGAAGCAAAGAAAATGTGTTATGATGAAAAGGTCATAGAGGGGGGAGGACAATGGAGGAGCTGCAAGGAATTCTGGAACGCTTTGCCGGCTCTGGCTGGGAATTGATCGCGCTGCCGTCCCGCCGCTGGCTGGATGGGCAGGAGAATCGTGAAGAGCTTGTGCGGGCACTGCAGCGGGCACAGCAGATTTGCGGAACCTGCGGGTGCGATTTGGATTCGCTATATCCGAAAGCGCTGCGTTTGCTGGAAATAGTTTGACATTTTTGTGATAGCTGGCTATAATAGAAAAGGGTAGGGGAAAGGGCTGAGATCATGCTGCTTTCCCCTGCTTTTTTGTTTGTTTTAGAAAGGAGAGGTCTGTTGTGAGAATCTTTAAAACCAAAGAGTACCGCATCGCTTCGGTTTCCGGCAAGCTGCTGACCGCTGCCGAGGACGGCACAGTCACGGTGGAGGAACAGGACGGCCGGAAGGCACAGCGGTGGAAATTTATTCCTACCGACGGTGCTTACCGCATCTGCAACCTGCAGTACCAGAAGATGCTGGACATCATCGCAGGCGGCACCGTCAACGGCGCCTGGGTTCATCTGTGGGATGAGGTAGAGGCGGCAAGCCAGCTGTGGACCGCGGAAATCGAAGGGGATCGGATGCGGCTGCGCTCGGTTTCCAGCGACAAATATCTGGACGTCGCCCTGCAGGACAACGCCCATGTGCAGATCTGGGAAAAGGCGGGTGAGAACCAGCTTTGGACTTTGGAGGTAGTGGAAAAGGAAAAGTCCAAAGGGTCCACCGCGCTCAAAAAGAAGGAGCCGTCGGCTATAAAGCACAAGGAACCTTCCGCCATCAAAAAGCCGGATCCGACCGCCATCAAGCATAAGGAACCGTCGGCTATAAAGCACAAGGAGCCCTCGTCGATCAAGCAGAGAGAATCTGCACCGATTGCCAAAAAACCAGCTTCCCCAAAAAGAAAAAAGAAAACAGACGAACAATAACAAAACAGCTCCGTCCGGCATCACAGGATACCAAAGACGGAGCTGTTTTCTGCTTATTTGCTGATGGGTTCAAAGAGCGGGCAGGAAAGCTGATCCGGGGCGATGCGTGTGCCCTCCCCAACCCGATAGTTGCGGCTGAAAAAGGAGCCTTTCCGACGGCAAAAGTAAAGCGGAGGCCGGCGGTAGACACTCTGCCGGTCGTCCTTCCAACAGTGGCGGCAGTCGATGCAGTGCGCTTTCATTGCTATACCTGGAAGAAGGTCCGCAGGTTTTCCAGCACAGCGGGCAGGTCATGCTCGGCAATCAGGATGGAGATGTCCACCTCGGAGGTGGTGATCAGCCGGATGTCGCCGGTCTGCTCACTGACCAGGCGGAAAGCCTGGGCGGCCACACCGGGGCGGGTGCGCATCTCCTCGCCGTAGAGCTGAATCTTGCAGCAGCCGCTGGAGACGCTGGGACGCACGTTTGGGAACTGCATGCGGAAACGCTGCACAATCGACAGGGTGCGAACCAGGTCCTTGGAATCGATGGTGAAGGAGACATCGGCGGTCTCGCCGGTGGGCGCAGATTGGGAGATCATGTCGATGTTGATGCCCTGTTCGGAAAATTCGGTCATGATGCGGGAGGCAACCGACAGATCGCGGGAAATATTTTTAAAGTTGACCAGAGAAATGTCCTCGGTCACAGTGATTTTGCTGACGCCGTTCATACAATTTTTCCCCCTGCAGGCGATGATTTCGGAAAAGCTCCGATGAAACTATCTTAAACCAAATCGCCCATATTGTAAAGACCCGGCTGCTGTTTTGCCAGAAAAATGGCGGCATTGATGGCGCCGGTGGCAAAGATTTCCTTGCTCATGGCGGTGTGGGTCAGCGAAAGGGTCTCGTCATGTCCGGCAAACAGGATTTCGTGCTCGCCGACGATGGTTCCGCCGCGAACCGAATGGATGCCGATCTCCTCTTTGGAGCGGGCTGCGCGGCGGCTGTGGCGGTCATAGACGTACTGCGGCGGCTGTGCCAGTTCCTCCGAGATGGCGTCGGCCAGCATCAGAGCGGTGCCGCTGGGGGCGTCCAGCTTGCGGTTGTGGTGCTTTTCGATGATCTCGATGTCAAAGTCGTTGCCCAGCACCTTTGCTGCTTTTTTTGCCAGCTCGCAGAGCAGCGAAACGCCCAGCGACATGTTGGCCGAGAAAAAGACGGGGATTTTGTCAGCGGCTTTCTTGAGTTTGTCCACCTGCTCCGGTGAGAGGCCGGTGGTGCAGACGACGGCTGGGATTTTGCGCGAGACAGCGTAGTCCAGCAGCGGCTCCAGCAGGGAGGGGTGGGAGAAGTCGATGATGACATCGCAGCAAACGTCGCAGTCACTGGGTTTTTCGAAGATAGGGTAATCGACGGCGGCGGACTGCCGGTCGATGCCGGCGGCAATGCGGCAGTCAACGCGCTCGCTGACCGAGCGGGAGATGACCTGTCCCATCTTTCCGCCAGCGCCGGAAAGAAGAATCTGAATCATAAAGTTTCAACATCCTTTTTGATAAAATTGTCCGGTGGGAGTTTTGGCCCCACGTCAAAAGATAATTTCTGTTTTAGAAGAGAAGGCGCTCCGCCCTGCACACTAAAATGAGAGGCGGAGCGCCTGTATTTGAAAGGTATGGGGTGAGCCGCTCCACAAAAGGAGAGCCGCTTTGTCGCGGGGAAAGAAAATTTAAGCGATCAGCCCCGCCTGCCGCAGGCACTGTGCCAGCTGCTCCCTGGCCTGTGGCTGCATGGTGGTGAGCGGCAGACGGCATTCGCCGCAGTGCCAGCCCAGCAGGTTCATCGCTTCCTTGACCGGGATGGGGTTGACGTCCGAGAACAGGGCGTTGATCAGCGGCAGCAGCTGCAGCTGGAGCTGGCGGCTCTCAGAGACCTTGCCGTCAAAGAAAAGCTGGCAGATTTCGTGGGTCTGACGCGGCGCCACGTTGGAGAGAACCGAGATGACGCCCTTGCCGCCCAGTGAGAGCAGCGGGACAATCTGGTCGTCGTTGCCGGAATAGAGGTCAAGCTCGTCGCCGCACAGCTGCATGGTCTGCGCGATCTGCGAGATGTTGCCGCAGGCTTCCTTCACCGCTACAATGTTCGGGTGTTTGGCAAGCTCCTGGTAGGTGGCGGGGGCGATGTTGACGCCGGTGCGGGAGGGGACGTTGTACAGGATGACCGGCAGGTCGGTGGCGTCCGCGATGGTGTAGAAATGGCGGATCAGGCCGGCCTGGGAGGTCTTGTTGTAGTAGGGGGTGACGTGCAGCAGCGCGTCAGCGCCCGCTTTTTTTGCCTCCTGGGACATCCAGACGGCATAGGAGGTGTGGTTGCTGCCCGCGCCCGCGATGACCGGTACCCGGCCGGCGGTGCGCTCCACGGCGTAGGCGATGCAGTCCACATGTTCCTGGTCGGTCATGGTGGAGCTTTCACCGGTGGTGCCGCAGATGACGATGGCGTCGGTGCCGTTTTCGATCTGGTGGTCGATCAGGCGGCCCAGCTCCTTAAAGTTGATCGATTCGTCCGGATTCATCGGGGTTACAATCGCCACACCGGCTCCGGTAAAGATAGTTTTTTTCATAGGCAAAAATCCCTTCGTTAATCAAGATACCCTTTGCTTGCCAGCGTCTCCGCCATCAGCACGGCGCCGCCTGCAGCGCCGCGAACGGTGTTGTGCGACAGGCAGACAAATTTGTAGTCGTACTGGCTGTCCTCACGCAGACGGCCGATCGAAACGCCCATTCCTTTTTCCAGGTCGCGGTCGAGCTTGGTCTGCGGGCGGTTTTCCTCCTCAAAATAGGTCAAAAACTGTGCGGGGGCGGAGGGCAGCTGGTGCTGCTGCGGGTAGCCGGCAAAGGACTGCCAGGCGTTCTTTATTTCCTCAATGGTCGGCTTTTTCTCAAAGGATACAAAAACAGCAGCAAGATGGCCGTCGGTCACCGGCACGCGGATGCACTGGGTGGTGATGGAGGGAGAGGTCGCCGGCACAATCTCGGTGTCGGTCAGCGTGCCCCAGATTTTCAGCGGCTCGCGCTCGCTCTTTTCCTCCTCGCCGCCGATGAACGGGATGACGTTGTCCACCATCTCCGGCCAGGTCTCAAAGTTTTTGCCCGCGCCGGAAATGGCCTGATAGGTGCAGGCAAGCACCTTGGTGATGCCGAAGGAGCGCAGCGGATGCAGCGCAGGAACATAGCTCTGCAGCGAGCAGTTGGATTTGACGGCGATGAAGCCGCGCTTGGTACCCAGGCGCTTTCTCTGCGCGGCGATGATTTCGGCGTGGTCGTCGTTGATTTCCGGAATCATCATCGGCACGTCGGGGGTGAAGCGATGCGCGGAGTTGTTGGACATAATCGGGCACTCCAGCTTGGCGTACCGCTCCTCCAGTGCGCGGATCTCCTCCTTTTTCATGTCCACTGCGCAGAAAGCAAAGTCCACACTGCGGGCAATCTCCTCAGCGTCCGCCACAGCGTCCTTGACGACGATGGAGCGCACCTGCTCCGGGATGGGGGTGCTCATCATCCAGCGGCTGCCCACCGCCTGCTCGTAGGTCTTGCCCGCAGAGTGGGAAGAGGCGGCAAGGGTGGTTACCTGAAACCAGGGATGGTTTTGCAGCAGGGTGACAAATCGCTGGCCGACCATGCCGGTCGCGCCGATGACGGCTACATGATACTGTTTCATTTGCGATACATCCTTTCAGAATTTGAGGATAAAACACTGTATGCTTCGGAACGGGAAAAGATGCTTTTCCCAAAAAGGAAACCCAGTGCCTGGGGATAAAAAAAGCCGGTTTTGAAAAACCGGCGAATTTGTTGATAGGGGCATTTTCCCTTTGTCCTGCGGAAACCAAGGGTGAAAGGAAAAATCTGATAGCGCTTCATCGCCGCAAAAGCGATGACAGTTGTGCCCTTGTTCAGGACACACCCAGGGCGGCACATGCCGGCTGTACCCCCTTCGGCACCGTTCCCTTTGGCACAGGAATCAAGCGGCTCTGGCAGCCTATCCTGCGCTACTGATGAAAGGTGCGCCTCTATCGTGAAAATGTATGAAGTTGTAAGTGTTTGGATATATCTTAGCATCGAGCGGGGCCGCTGTCAAGGCGCTTTTGTACTTTTTAGGCTTAAAATCGTGAAAAAAGGAGAATTTCTAACCAAAGCGGGCGGGAAAAGGCAAATAACGGTTGACACCACCGGCGCAAAACCGTACAATAAATGCTGACACAAAAGATAAGGGGAATGAGAACCTGCTCATCTCTCCGGCGTTTTTGCAGGAAAAAACGCATCAATTCTACACCTGTTCTGTGGAGGAATGAACGTGAAAAAATCAGAATTTTGGTTTGATCTGCCCCAGGAGCAGATCGCGCAGACGCCGATTGAGCCGCGGGACCACTCACGGCTGCTGGTGATGGACCGCCAGAGCGGCGCGTGTAGCCACCATCACTTTTATGACATCATCGACTATTTGAATCCAGGCGACCTGCTGGTGGTCAACGACTCCCGCGTTATCCCGGCGCGCCTGTACGGCATCAAGCCCGACACCGGCGGGCACATCGAGGTGCTGCTGCTGGAACAGAAGGAGAAGGACGTCTGGGAAGCGCTGGTCAAACCCGGTAAAAAGGCAAAGCCGGGGGTCAAGCTCACCTTTGGCGACGGGCTGATGACCGGCGAGGTGCTGGAGACGGTGGAGGGCGGCAATCGCCTGATCCGCTTTTCCTACGAGGGGGAAAGCATCTACCCGGTGCTCGAGCAGATCGGCAATATGCCGCTGCCGCCCTACATCACTGCAAAGCTCGAGGACAACGAGCGCTACCAGACCGTCTATTCCCACGAGCTGGGTTCGGCGGCGGCACCGACCGCGGGGCTGCACTTCACCAACGAACTGCTGGACAAGATCCGCGCAAAGGGGGTCAACATCGCGACGGTAACGCTGCACGTCGGCCTTGGCACCTTCCGTCCGGTCAAGGAGGACGAGATCACCGAGCACAAGATGCACTCCGAGCACTACTATCTGCCGCAGGAGACAGCGGACCTGATCAACCAGACCAAGGCAAACGGCAAGCGGGTCATCGCGGTGGGCACCACCAGCTGCCGCACCCTGGAGACGCTGGGCACCAAACAGGGCCTGCCGCTGCACGAGGAGGAGGGCTACACCGACATCTTCATCTATCCGGGTTACCAGTTTAAGGTACTGGACGGACTGATCACCAACTTCCATCTGCCGGAGAGCACCCTGATTATGCTGGTCAGCGCCTTCGCCGGCTACGAGCACACCATGGCCGCCTACGACCTGGCGGTCAGGGAGAAGTATCGGTTCTTCTCGTTTGGCGACGCGATGCTGATTGTCAACGATGCGGACAAGCAATAGAGAAACGGCTGCGGAGCGGCAGCAATCCCTGCAGGATGCCCTGCGGGAGGTACGGTCGATTGTGCGGCGCTGTGAAAAGATGAAGGGCAAATTTCCGCAGGGCTCCTCTCAGGACAGCCTGCTCAAAAACAGGCTTCACGCTATGGGGGTGGCGCAGTTGCTGTTGGAGGCAAACTTAAGCGGGGAGACAGCTCCCTCTTTCACAAGGGAAGATCTGGAGCGTTCTGTTGCCCCGCTTGATTCCATCATCCATAAGTGCGCAACCGCGCAGAAAAAATGGGAGCAGGGCACGCGGTATTACCGGCAGCTGCAGCGCATGATCGATGCCATGCAGACGGCAAAGGAGCTGGTTTGCACAGCTTTACACGCACTGGAAAAGTGATTATGATTCGGAGGATTTTATGTATACATTGCTAAAACAGGAGGGCCGCGCCCGACGCGGTCAGTTTCAGACGGTGCACGGCACGGTGCAGACGCCGGCCTTTATGAATGTCGGCACCTCGGCGGCCATCAAGGGCGGCATTTCGTCCTATGACCTGAAGGATTTAAAGTGCCAGGTCGAGCTGTGCAACACCTACCACCTGCACCTGCGCCCGGGCGACGAGAAGATCAAGGCACTGGGCGGCCTGCACAAATTCATGGGCTGGGACGGTCCGATTCTCACCGACTCGGGTGGCTTCCAGGTCTTTTCGCTGGCGCAGCTGCGCACCATCAGCGAGCTGGGCGTGCGCTTCCAGTCGCACATCGACGGCAGAAGAATCTTCATGGGACCGGAGGAGAGCATGCGCATCCAGTCCAACCTCGGTTCGACCATCGCGATGGCCTTTGACGAGTGCATCGCCAACCCCTCCACCCGGGAATATACCCGCAAGTCGATCGACCGCACCGTGCGCTGGCTCAGGCGCTGCCGGGCAGAGATGACTCGGCTGAATGCGCTGCCGGACACCGTCAACCCGCACCAGATGCTGTTCGGCATCAACCAGGGCTCCACCTTTGACGATCTGCGCATCGAGCACATGAAGCAGATTGCGGAGGTCGACTGCGACGGCTACGCCATCGGCGGCCTGGCGGTGGGCGAGCCGGCGCCGGTGATGTACCACATCATCGAGCAGGTCGAACCCTATATGCCCAAGGACAAGCCGCGTTACCTCATGGGGGTCGGCACACCGGTCAACATCATCGAGGCGGTCTACCGCGGCATTGACCTGTTCGACTGCGTCATGCCCAGCCGCAATGCGCGCCACGGCCACCTGTTCACCTGGCAGGGCATCATCAACATCAACAACGCAAAATATGAGCTGGACGACTCCCCGATCGACCCGGAGTGCGATTGTCCGGTCTGCCAGCGGCACAGCCGCGCCTATATCCGCCACCTGCTCAAGGCGGGCGAGATGCTTGGAATGCGTTTGGCGGTCATGCACAACCTCTACTTTTACAACACCCTCATGGAGAAGATTCGTGCGGCGCTGGACGAGGGCCGCTATGAGCAGTTCCAGGCGCAGATGATCCCGCTGCTGGGCAGAAGAATTTAGCAAAGAGGCCTTTTCTGCCCGGGCTTTTTCCCCTTTAAACGCAAATTGCCAAAAAATACTTGCAAAAGCAGGGCCCAAAAGGTATAATATTGCTTGTATACAAAATTGCAGGAAGAAAAAGGGACAGCAATTTTGGTCAAATTTACGGAGGTGCTAAAACCCATGACAAACCTTTACCTGACAGCAACGACAACCGATTCTGTGTCGATGCTTGCCACCTTTATCCCGCTGATTCTGATGATCGTCATCTTCTATTTCCTGCTGATTCGTCCGCAGAAGAAGAGAGACAAAGAAGTTCAGAAGATGCGCGAGAACATTGAGATCGCAGACGAGATCGTCACTATCGGCGGCATCATCGGCAGAGTCGTCAGCATTAAAGACGACACCGTTGTTATCGAGACAGCGAGCGACCACAGCAAGATCCGCATGGCGCGCTGGTCCATCCAGCAGAACATCACCGCCACCGAGAGAGCTGCCCAGGAGCAGCAGGCGAAGAAGGAAGAGAAATAAAGTTTTCTCAGCAGCTGGGAAAATTTGCCTTCCAGAATGAATAAGAAAAGCTCACCCCGAATATCCTGTTCCATAGAAAACATCGTTGGACAGCAGGACACGGGGTGATTTTTTTATGCATCAAAACAAGAAGAAAGCTTCTCCGCCAAAGAATTGGCGAGGGAAAGGGAATGTCCGGGAAGCGGATAAGGCGCGACCGGTTTTTAACGCGAGGATGAAAGCGGTGGGCTGGGGGTGCCTGATCGCGGTGGCGGTGGGCGGAATTTTACTTTGCCTGCTTTCCATCCTGATGGCGGGCGGCAAGGTTCCGATCTGGGCAATCAAGGGGATTGGCCTGGTGGTGGGCTGCGTGATGGCGGCGGTTGCTGCCTTTTGCTGCGCCCGCTTTTCCCGCCAGGACGGATTCTTTCTGGGGCTGCTGTGCGCAACGATTTTGTATGCGGTATGTCTGCTGTGCGCAGTGGCCATCGGGGAAAGGCCGGATCTGTGGGGGCTGATTAAGCTGCTTTCAATGTTGCTGTGCGGCTGTATTTTTGGGAGCGTGGGGGTCAATGTACGCAGAGCAAGATAGAAAAAAGACCGAACCCAACATTGTGGGTTCGGTCTTTTTTTGAAAAGCAGCAGCGTCACTCTGCGCTTTGCTGCGAAGCCTCGTCGGTGGTGCTTTCCTCAGTTGCCGTTTCCTCGGTGGTTGGTTCCTCAGAGGAGGTGTCTGCCTGCTCATCGGCAGTCTCCTCGGTGGTACCGGCAGTATCGGTTGTGGGTTCGGTCGAGGAAGTGGTGTCGTCCGGCTGGGTGGCTTGCTCGGTGCCGGTCGAGGTGGTGGCTCCGGTGGCGTTGAGAACCTCCAGCGCCTTTTTCAGCTGTGGATCGGTGGTCTCGTCGAGGGTATCGAAGGCCTGCTGCTGTTCCTCGGTAAGGGTGACCTCATAGTCGGGGGTGAGGCCCACGCCGTCATAGTTGCCGCTTGTCGGCGGATTGTACTGCGCGACGGTGATGCGGATGGCGGAGCCGTCCTTGAGCGAGTGGGTGACCTGCATGACGCCTTTGCCGTAGGTGGTGGTGCCGACCGATTGGGCGACGCCGTAATCGCGCAGGGCCTGGGTGAAGAGCTCAGCCGCGCTGGCGGTGTTTTCATTGGTCAGGACGACCATCGGCAGCTCCACACAGCTGGCGTCGGAGGTGCCCAGCACTTCGGTGGAGCCGTCCCGGTAGGTGGCGGTGGCAATGGTGCCTTCCGGCAGCAGCATATCCAGCATCTTGATGGCCGGGTCGACCAGGCCGCCAGTGTTGTTGCGCACGTCAAAGATGAGCGACTGGGCGTTCTGGTTGCCGACCAGATCCTCGACCGCTTCTTTAAACTGGTCGTAGGTATTTTCGTTGAAGTCGGTGATTTTGATGTAGCCGGCGTTGTTGATCATGCGGGAATAGATGGTTGGGGTGACGACGACGCGGCGGGTAATTTCCGCAATTTCGATATCCTCATTGTCACGGCGCACGGTCAGGCTGAGTTTGGTGCCTGCCTGACCGCCGATTTCGGTGATGGCGCTCTCGTAGGTATCGTTGGTAACGTCGATGTCGTTGACCTTGACGATCAGGTCTCCGGCCTGGATGCCTGCTTCCAGCGCAGGGGAGTCGGGGTAAACCTCGGTGACCTGGATAAAGCCGCTCTCATTTTTGGTGGCGCGGATACCGATGCCGACCAGCTGACCCGCGTTTTCCTGCTGCAGGGTGGCGTAGTCGGAAGCGGAATAGTAGGCGGCGTAGCGGTCGGACAGGCCGGCGATATAGCCCGTCGAGATGTAGTCGTTGAGGTTGGTTTCATCGATGGTGCCGTAATAATTTTGCCGGACATAGCTGTCGATTTCCGAAAGCTTGTCGTACATCGCCTGCTTTTCCGAGATGTTGGTGATGGTGGTGGAAAACATCTGCCGCGAGAAGATCATGGTGACCGAGAAGGTCACTGCGGTGATGATGAGCATGAGGGCAAGCGCCGCTCCAAGAGAAATTTTCTTATTCATAGAAAGACTCCTACTCCTGAAAAATAAATGTGATCATAAACAGTTACATGATAACCCATTTATTTTACCACAGAATTTATGAATTTGAAACACTTTATGAAAGATTTTCTGCGTGGGAGGGCTTTGTGAACAGGGTCGTTAACAAAAAAGCCAAAAAGGAAGGGCGGTTCGGGCTTGATTGAGGGCAGCAAAGGGGATATAATAAGGGCAGAGCTTATTTTTTAAAATCAAAAGGAGGATGGAGATGAAACGGTTTCAGGATTGGAAATTTTTGGCAGCGATGGTAATGACGGCAAGCGTTGTGGCAATGACAGCAGTGGTCTGTGCAAAGTCGGTCTCGGTTTTGTTTAAGCTGGACAAGGCGCTGACCCTCTACCTGCGCGAAAATAAAACCGCAAAAAAACCGGCTGCGGTAAAACCGGTGGAGGAAGATGAAGAGCTGTTTGGCATTTAAGCTGGTTTGGGCTGGAATATTTGGCGGGCGAAAAGTACGGTTTAAGCAGAATAGATAAAAAAAAGAAAATATTTCAGCGAGGTTTGACGGATCAGCACTAGACATTTTGCGGGGAATTGAGTATACTTATCTTTAAAGAAAACATCCACAGATATTGAATCCTGAAAGCAATCCTTTAAGACGGTCCTGTGAGGCTGGCAAGGTGGTTTGATGGGGTACCATATTCCAAGGCGTTTTCTGCTTTGGGGTGCCGGAAAAGTTTTCCGGGAAATTCTGGTGACGATCAGCTGTCTGCAGCCAAAAGGGCGCAGGCAGCTTTTTTTGTATGTCTTTTGTGAAAAGGACAGCGGGGAAAATAAAACCAAAACCTGATTTTACTGGCGGACGGGAGGAAAGAAGATGCTGGTCGAGAAAACCCAGATTATGGATCAAAAGGCCATGTCCAGGGCGATCACGAGAATTTCGTTTGAGATCATCGAGCGCAACAAGGGAGCGGGCAACCTCTATATCATCGGCATCATGACCCGTGGGGCGGAGCTTGCTCAGCGGGTCGCCAAAAAGATTTCGGAGCTGGAAAGAAGCTCGGTGCAGGTGGGCTATCTGGATGTAACCGCCTACCGGGACGACAAGCGCAGCGGAACGTCCGGGGAGGACAAGACCGACCTGCCGTTTCCCATCGAGGGCAAGCAGATTATCCTGGTGGACGACGTCATCTATACCGGGCGCACCGTCCGCGCAGCGATGGACGCCATCCTGCAGCGGGGGCGGGCCCGCAGCATCCAGCTGGCAGCTTTGATCGACCGCGGACACCGCGAGCTGCCGATCCGGGCGGACTATGTCGGCAAAAACCTGCCCACCTCCCGCGATGAGTTTGTCAAGGTGATGGTGGCCGAGCGGGACGGCGAGGACCAGGTGGTCATCTGTGTGGAAAAGCAGGACGAGTAATGTTCTATCATACATCAATCAGAAAACGAAAGGAAGGGATTTGATTGGACAAGCTGCTGATTACAAACGCGAGGATTTTGGACCCATCCTGCCAGCCGCCGCTTGATTTTGTGGGCGACATTTTGGTGGAAGGGGAGCGCATCGTGAAGGTGGGCGCGGAACTTTCCCGGATGGAGATTGCAAAGGACGCCAAGGTGATCGACGCTGCCGGCCTGTGCGCCGCGCCGGGATTCATCGACATCCACGTCCATCTGCGTGACCCGGGATTTACCCACAAGGAGGATATCCTCACCGGCTGCCAAGCGGCCGCGGCGGGCGGCGTGACCAGCGTCTGCTGCATGCCGAACACCAAGCCTGTCACCGACAGCGAGGAAGTCCTTTCCTATATTTTGAATAAAGCCAAGGATGCCGACGCCAGAGTGTACCCAATTGCCTCAATCACAAAGGGAATGCATGGCGAGGAGTTAAACGACTTTGCCATGCTGCACGCCTGCGGCGCGGCGGCGGTCAGCGACGACGGCCGCCCGGTAGAAAACGCCGGCATGATGCTCGAAGCGTTAAAGAAGGCTTATCGCGCGGGTGTGCCGGTGGTCAGCCACTGTGAGGATCTGAGCATCATCGACGGCGGCATCATCAACAAGGGCAAGGTTTCCGAGGAGCTGGGCGTCCGCGGCATGGACCGTGCCAGCGAGGACAGCATCACCGTGAGGGAGATTGTGCTGGCGGAAAGTTCCGACACCGCCATCCACATCGCGCACGTCAGCACCAAAGGGTCGGTTCAGCTGATCCGTGAGGCCAAGGCCAGAGGGGTCAGGGTCACCTGCGAGACAGCGCCGCACTACATGATGATGACCGACGAGCTGCTGCGAGGCCGCGACGCCAACTTCCGCATGAACCCGCCGCTGCGCGAGGAGGAGGACTGCGAGGCGATCATCGAGGGCATCTTCGACGGCACCATCGACGCCATCGTCACCGACCACGCGCCGCATGCTCCGGAGGAGAAGGAAGATTTCCTGCGGGCGCCAAACGGTATCGTCGGTCTGGAAACCAGCTTTGCGGCAGCCTGCACCGTGCTGGTGCATCAGCAGGGCATGGGCCTGATGGAGCTTGTCAGGCTGATGACCACCAACCCCGCCAACATCATGCGCCTGCCGGGCGGAACCCTGCGGGAGGGCTCGCTGGCGGATATCGTGCTGTTTGACCCGAACCTGACCTGGACGGTCGAGGCGGACAAGCTGCACAGCAAGAGCAAAAACACACCGTTTGATAAGATGAAATTGACCGGACGGGTGGTCCGCACCATCCTTGGCGGCAAGGTTGTCTATGAACTGTAATATACAATACAGCAGAATGGGGAGGAACCAGAGATGAAAAGACTGATTGAAAGAATCGCGCAGCTGCAGAACCCAAGCGTTGTCGGCCTGGACTCGCTGCTCGACTACATTCCGCAGCACATCAAGGAGGAAAAGTTCGCACAGTACGGCGACACCTTCGATGCGGCAGCGCAGGCAATCCTGGCATACAACAAGGAGATCATCGACGCCATCTGCGACATCGTCCCGGCGGTCAAGCCGCAGGCAGCTTACTATGAGATGTACAGCTGGCAGGGCATGTGGGCGCTGTGCGAGACGGTAAAATACGCGCAGGAAAAGGGCATGATCGTCATCATGGACGGCAAGCGCAACGACATCGGCTCCACCATGCAGGCCTACGCCAAGGCGCATCTGGGCGTCAGCGAGGTCAACGGCAAGGAGCTTTCCGCCTTTGGTTCGGACATGCTGACCGTCAACGGCTACCTCGGTTCGGACGGCATCGAGCCGCTGCTGCCGATCTGCGACGAGAAGGATAAGGGAATCTTCGTTTTGGTCAAGACCTCCAATCCTTCCTCCGGCGAGCTGCAGGATCAAAAGATCGGCGACAAGAGCATCTATGAGACGATGGGCGCGATGTGCGAGCAGTGGGGCGAAAAGACCCAGAACAGCTACGGCTATTCCAGAGTGGGCGCGGTTGTCGGCGCAACCTATCCGCAGCAGCTGAGCGAAATGCGCCAGAAGATGCCGCACACCTTCTTCCTGGTGCCGGGCTACGGCGCGCAGGGCGGCGGCGCAAACGATGTCGCCGGTGCGTTTGACAAAAACGGCCTGGGCGCGATCGTCAACTCCTCCCGCGCGATTCTGACCGCGTGGAAGAAGGCCGGCACCGACGGTAAGGACTTTGCCCAGCAGGCAAGAAAGGCGGCCCTGACCATGAAGGAGGACATCATGGGCGTGGTCGGCAAGATCACACTGTAAGTCATTGTTAAATAAAAGATAAAAATAGAGAGATCAACACAAGGAAAACGGAGGTTAAGCGTATGGACATTTTTAACAACGCGCAAAAGGCATGGCTCCTGCTGGAGGATGGCACCATCTATGAAGGATACGGGCTGGGCTGCAGCGAGGACGCGATCGGGGAGCTGGTCTTTAATACCGGTGTAGTTGGTTTTCAGGAGATCCTGACCGATCCGGCCAACGCAAACAACATCATTGTCGAGACCTTCCCGCTGGTGGGCAACTACGGCGTGACCAGCGAGAACGATCTGCACGACAGCATCACAGCAAGGGGTTGGGTCGTACGCGAATGGTGCGCGCAGCCTTCCAATTTCCGCAGCGAGGGCAGAATCGACGAGTTCCTTGAGCGCAAAAAGATCAGCGCCATCTTCGATCTGGACACCCGCGCCATCACCAGAAAGCTGCGCGACGAGGGCGTGCAGCGAGGCCTGATTACCAGAAAGAATCCTGCCGGCCACGAGCAGGAGCTGATGGAGCAGATCAAGTCCTGGAAAGCGCCGGCTTCCGCATGGGTCAACTACGACGAAAAGATCAACTACGACAAGCTGGATGCAAAATACAGCATCACCATGCTCAACTACGGCATCCGCAACGACGTCGTCAAGGCGCTGATGGAGCGCGGCTGCCGCATCACCATCGTTCCGGCCTCCTGCACTGCACAGCAGGTGCTGGACACCAATCCTGACGCCATCGTCCTGTGCGGCGGCGCGGGCCTTGAGGCCTTCGAGCAGAACCCGGCCTGGAAGGAAACGGTAGCGGAACTGATGAAATCGGACAAGCCGGTCATGGGCATCGACCTTGGCCATCAGGTGATGGCGCTGGCGATGGGCGGCTCGGTCGAGAAGATGCACTGCGGCCACCGCGGCGCAAACTGCCCGGTCACCGAGACCGCGAGCGGCAGAACCTTCATCACCTCCCAGAATCACGGCTATATCGTCAAGGAGATCCCTTCCTGCGCGACCGTCAGCCATCTGAACATCAATGACAAGAGCTGCGAGGGTCTGGAATATCCGCAGATGAAGGCGATGTCGGTGCAGTTTATTCCGGAAGCGGAGATCGGACAGAAAAACTTCGACGGTATCTACGAAAGATTCCTCGGACTGATTGGATAAAACACCCGCAACATAAAAGCGCAAGAAAGGTTGATCAAATATGCCGTTAAGACAGGATATTAAAAAGGTACTGGTAATCGGCTCCGGCCCGATCATCATCGGACAGGCAGCGGAGTTTGACTATGCGGGCACACAGGCCTGCCGCGCCCTGAAAGAGGAGGGCCTGGAGGTTGTACTGGTAAACTCCAACCCTGCCACCATCATGACCGATAAGGCGATGGCCGACCACGTCTATATTGAGCCGCTGAATCTGGATGTCGTCAAGAGAATCATCGAAATCGAAAAACCGGACAGCGTCCTTTCCAACCTCGGTGGACAGACCGGCCTTACCTTCTCGATGCAGCTGGCAAAGGAAGGCTTCCTGGATTCCCACAACATTAAGCTGCTGGGCGCCAAACCTTCCACCATCGACAAGGCGGAGGACCGCCAGATCTTCAAGGACACCATGGAAAAGATCGGCGAGCCCTGCATCCCTTCCAAGGTTGTCAACACCGTCGAGGATGGTCTTGCCTTCATTGAGCAGATCAAGTACCCGGTCATCATCCGCCCGGCGTTCACCATGGGCGGCACCGGCGGCGGTATTGCTCACGATGAGGAGGAGTTCCGCGAGATTGCCGGCAACGGACTGCGCCTGTCCCCAATCACCCAGATCCTGGTTGAGAAGTGCATCTCCGGCTGGAAGGAGATCGAGTTCGAGGTCATCCGCGACTCCAAGGGCAACATCATCACCGTCTGCTCGATGGAAAACGTCGACCCGGTCGGCGTACACACCGGCGACTCGATCGTTGTAGCGCCGGCGGTCACCCTGGCTCCGCAGGAATTTTCGATGCTGCGCAAGGCCGCGCTGAACATCGTTGAGGAGCTGGGCGTAGAGGGCGGTTGCAACTGCCAGTTTGCCCTGCACCCGGAGACCAGCGAGTATGCGGTCATCGAGGTTAACCCGCGCGTATCCCGTTCCTCCGCGCTGGCTTCCAAGGCGACCGGCTACCCGATTGCAAAGGTTACCACCAAGATCGCGATCGGCTACACCCTGGACGAGATCGTCAACGCCGTCACCGGCACCACCTATGCCTGCTTTGAGCCATCGGTTGACTACCTGGTCGTCAAATTCCCGAAATGGCCATTTGATAAATTCGTCTATGCAAAGCGCACCCTGGGCACCCAGATGATGGCGACCGGCGAGGTTATGTCCATCGGCACCTCCTTCGAGAACGCGATGATGAAGGCGGTCCGCTCGGTTGAGTTGGGACTGGACACCTTCAACCTCCCGAAATTTGCCGACAAGACCAAGGAAGAGCTGCTTGAGCTGCTGCACAACTGCGACGACGAGCGCATGTTCTGCGTCTTTGAGGCGCTCAAGAAGGGCATCCCAACCCAGAAGATCCACGAGATCACCATGATCGACAACTGGTTCATCGACAAGCTGGACAACCTGCGCAAGATGGAACAGGCTCTGGCCAACTGCGACGAGCTGACCGAGGAGCTCTATCTGCGTGCCAAAAAGTACGGCTATCTGGACAGCACCATCGAGCGCATCTCTGGCAAGAAGGTGGAGCATCACAGAAAAGGCGTCTACAAGATGGTCGATACCTGCGCTGCCGAGTACAAGGCACAGACCCCATACTTCTACTCCACCTATGACGAGGAGAACGAGGCCGAAGAGTTCATCGAGGAGCACGACTCCGGCAAGAAGAAGATTCTGGTATTCGGCTCCGGCCCAATCCGTATCGGTCAGGGCATCGAGTTCGACTACTGCTCGGTACACTGCGTCTGGGCGCTGAAGAAGCTGGGCTATGAGGCTTCCATCGCCAACAACAACCCGGAGACCGTCTCCACCGACTTTGATACCTCCGACCGCCTGTACTTTGACCCGCTGACCCCGGAGGATGTCGACAACGTCCTGGCCAGCGAGAAGCCGTGGGGCGTCGTTGTCCAGTTCGGCGGCCAGACCGCCATCAAGCTGACCAAGTATCTGGCCAGCAAGGGCGTGCGCATCCTGGGCACCTCCGCTGATTCGATCGACGAGGCCGAGGACCGCGAGCGCTTTGACGAGCTGCTTGCGAAGCTGGACATCCCGCGTCCAAAGGGCGAGACCGTCCTGACCAAGGAGGAGGCTGTTGCCGCCGCCAACCGTCTGGGCTTCCCGGTCCTGCTGCGTCCTTCCTACGTTCTGGGCGGACAGAACATGATTATCGCGCATGAGACCTCCGAGGTTGAGGAGTATATGGACATCATCACCAGCCACATGAAGGACAACCTGGTGCTGATCGACAAATACATGATGGGCAAAGAGGTCGAGGTAGACGCCATCTGCGACGGCGAGGACTACCTGATTCCGGGCATCATGGAGCACATCGAGCGCGCGGGCATCCACTCCGGCGACTCGATCTCGGTCTACCCGGCACAGACCCTGTCCCAGCGCATCAAGCGCACCATCATCGACTACACCGGCCGTCTGGCGCGGGCGCTGAAGGTTGTGGGCCTGGTCAACATCCAGTACGTCATCTACAACGATGAGGTCTATGTCATCGAGGTCAACCCCCGCTCCTCCAGAACCATCCCGTATATCAGCAAGGTCACCGGCGTGCCGATGGTTGAGATTGCAACCCGCATGATGTTCGGCGAAAAGCTGCGCGACCAGGGCTACGGCATTGGCCTGTATCCGGAAGCGGAGTACGTCGCGGTCAAGGTTCCGGTCTTCAGCTTTGAGAAGCTGCACGACGTGGACACCCTGCTTGGCCCGGAGATGAAGTCCACCGGCGAGGTCCTGGGCATCGCCAAGACCTTTGAGGAGGCGCTGTACAAGGGCCTGGTAGCGGCCGGCTACAAGATGAAGCACGAGGGCGGCGTTCTGGTCACCGTCCGCGACACCGACAAGCAGGAGGTCGTTCCGATTGTTGAGAAGTTCGAGAAGATGGGCTTCAACATCTACGCCACCGCGGGCACCGCGCTGACCCTGAACCAGAACATGATCGCGGCAAACACCGTCCGCAAGATCGAGGAGGAGGAGCCGAACATCCTCACCCTGTTCGATCAGAACAAGATCGACTACATCATCACCACCTCCAAGAAGGGCAGAAAGCCGCAGCGCCACTCGGTACAGATGCGCCGCCGCGCTGTCGAGCGCTCGATTGTCACCATGACCGCGCTGGACACCGCCAACGCTCTGGCAAATTCCCTGATGAGCAAGCGCACCCTCAACGATGTGGATCTGGTGGACATCACCAAAATCTAACCGCATTTTTTCAGAAGGCTGTCGGAATTTTCCGGCAGCCTTTTTTTAAAAAAATTTTTTCAGCTTGAAGAAAAGCAAAGCCTCCCCTTCGTTTTATAAAGGGAAATTTGAAGAAGAAGATAAAACCTTTCCCGATTTATGGATACACCATGTACAGAGTATGAACAGGGGTGAATTTAGCACAATTTCACGAAAACGACCGCTTAAAAAATCGTCCCTTTTGAGAATAGTAACAGAAAAGCAAGTGTGATATAGTTAATATACTTAAATAAAAAAGGGCACTTGACTTTCTCAGAGAAAGTTGGTATTATTGTATTAAGTCAATAATACAATAGGGAATCCAAAAAGGAGACTTTGTTATGTCAAAGAAAAAGAAAATCATCGGAGTGGTCTGCGGCGTTGTGGCCGTCGCGGTTGTGGGAGGATACCTGCTGCTCAATCAGAACAGCGGGGCGGCCGTGATGGTTTCCACCGAGACGCTGCAGCAGATGGATTTGCAGAACACCGTCAGCCTGACCGGCGTTGTGGAGAGCGAGACGGACAGAAAGGTTTATTCCACCCTGTCCTATCTGGTGGAGTCGGTCAACGTGCAGGTGGGCGACGTGGTGCAGGCGGGCGACGTGCTGGCCCAGTTGGACACCGAGCAGCTGGAGATGGACATCGCCCAGCAGCAGGCGGCGGTGGACGCCAGCAACAGCCAGTCGGCGCATCAGATTGAGGTCAACCGCAAGGCGTATGAAAACGCGGTGGAAAACTATGAGAACGGTCTGGACTCCAACGCCATCTCGGCGGAGTCGGGGGTCAACCAGGCGGAAAGCAGCCTGACCCAGGCCGAATACGGCGTGGACAGCGCCCAGCTGCAGGTGGACGCCGCGGAGGCCGCTGTGCGCGACGCGCGGGAAAACTACTACATCACCCGCGACCAGCTCAACGGCAACGTCGATGATGCCCGCGAGGCGCTGGACGACGCCGAGGACGCGCTGGCGGAAGCGGAAGCGGCTTACAATAGTGCGGTAGCAAACGCAGAGTCACAGACAGCAGCAGAGATTGCACGGATTGAACAGTCGATGGAACAGTTAGACGCAAACTATGCAACAGCACAGAAACAGTGGGCGCAGTTGGATGAAACGCTTTACGCTGATTATAAAGATGCAGCTGATAAAGCTAGTGAGAAGGCCGATTTACTGAAACAGGCACAAGAGGAATTAGCTAAGGATCCTGAAAATTCTGACTTACAGCAAAAGGTAGAAAATGCACAAAAGGAATATGATGATGCTCGTAAATTATCAGATGAGGCAGCTCAAATCCACTTAACTGAAAAGGAAAAATACCAAGCTGTTGAGTACAGCTACAATCAGCAGAAAGCAACACTTGAAAATCAGCTTGCTAATGCAGGATCTTCGTCGGCAGCACAGGTAAGTGCCGCCCAAAGCGGTGTCGCTTCCGCCCAGACCGGCGTTGCCAGCGCCGAGGCGCAGCTGGATGCGGCCAGGGACGCGCGCAACGGCTCCACCCTGACCCAGCTGGAGCAGGGCATCGCCAGCGCCAACCGCAGCGTGGACAGCGCCGAGCTGCAGGAGGACATCGCCAAGGCCCAGCAGGACGCCGCGGAGCAGAGCGCCGACACCGCCAAACAGCAGCAGGCGGCCACCGAAAACTCGATTGCGCAGCAGATTGACACCCTCAAGGACAACCTGATCGGCAGCCAGATCGCCGCGCAGTCCACAAAATCCCAGGAAATCGCCATCCAGTCGCTGCAGGACACCCTGGCTGACGCCACCATCACCGCTCCGGTTTCCGGCGTGGTCACCGCTGTCTATGCCGAGGAAGGACAGCCCGGCAACGGCCTGCTCTTTGTCATCGAGGACACCGACGCGCTGAAGATCACCACCAACATCCGTGAGTACGACGTCGGCAACATCGAGGTCGGCATGCCGGTTGTCATCCGTTCGGACGCCACTGGCGACAAGGAAATCTCCGGCACCGTCACCTACATCGCGCCGGCCGCCAACAAGACCGAGAACGGCAACACCCTGACCGCCGACGATTCCACCGTCGAGTTTGAGGCCGAGGTACAGGTCAACGACGCGGACAGCGGCCTGCGCATCGGCATGAACACCCGCCTGACCGTCCTGCTCGAGGAGCGCAGCGACGTCTACGGCGTGCCGTATGACTCGGTGGTCGAGAAGGCCGACGGCAGCGAGGTGGTCTACGCGGTAGAGCCTAGCAGCGAGAAGGAAGGCAGCTACGTCGTCACCGAGGTTCCGGTCACCACCGGTCTGGAGACCGACTTCTATATCGAGGTTTCCGGCGACGGCATCACCGACGGGCTTTCCATCGTCAGCGACCCGCAGAGCGTCGCTCCGGGCATGGAGGTTACCCCGGACTTTGTCGCCACCGGCACCACCCCGGTCACCACCGGCCTTTCCAGTGAACCGGTCGTCGGACTTTCTTCGGAGAGCGGGGCGGAATAGAGCCATGGCAAAGACAATCATTGACATGAAGGGCATCATCAAAAGGTTCTACATCGGCCAGCCCAATGAGCTGACCATCCTCAAGGGCATCGACCTTGTGGTGGAGGAGGGGGAGTTTGTCTCGATCGTCGGCCAGTCCGGCTCGGGCAAATCCACCCTGATGAACATTATCGGCGCCCTGGACCGCCCCACCGAAGGGGAATATCTGCTGGACGGCGTCTCGATCAATGGGGCCAACGACGCCCACCTTTCCGCCATCCGCAACGAGAAGATCGGGTTTGTGTTCCAGACCTTCAACCTGATCCCCCGCACCTCGGCGCTCAAAAATGTCGAGCTGCCGATGCTCTATGCAAGCGTGCCGCGCTCCAAACGCACCGCCCGGGCCAAGGAGCTGCTCAGGATGGTGCAGATGGATGAGCGCATGAGCCACATGCCAAACGAGCTTTCCGGCGGACAGAAGCAGCGCGTGGCCATTGCCCGGGCGATGGCCAACGACCCGGCCATCATCCTGGCCGACGAGCCGACCGGCGCGCTCGATTCCTCCACTGGACGGCTGGTGATGGACCTGTTTCACAAGCTGCACCGCGAGCAGGGCAAGACCATCGTGCTCATCACCCACAACCGGGAGCTGGCCGAGGAGACCCAGCGGGTCGTCACCATCCGGGATGGCCAGGTGGTGGATGTGCGCCCCGGCAGCGGGGTCCTGCCGCCGGACAGCCTTTACCGGGAGGGGCGCAGGAACCCTCTGCCGCGTCCTGACACACAGAGCCTGCAGGCGGGAGGAATCGTATCATGACACAGCTTTTGGAAAATATATCCCTTGCCGTCTCCGGCCTGCGCGCCAACAAGATGCGCGCTTTGCTGACCATGCTGGGCATCATCATCGGTATCGGCGCGGTCATCGGCATTGTCATGGTCGGCGACTCGATGACCAACATGCTGACCTCCACCCTGCAGGATATGGGTGCGAACAACATCGAGATCAGCATCCAGCAGCGCCCCTCGGACAACGGCGGCTACTCAGCGGTCACCATGGACGAGGAGGACTTTATCAGCAACGAGATGATCGACCAGTTTGAGACCGATTACGGAGAGATGATCGAGGCGGTCAGCGGCAGCGAGAGCATGGGAAGCGGCCAGGTCCAGGATGGACACCTGTACGCAAACGTTTCGGTCAGCGGCGTCAATGGAGGCTACCAGGACGCCAACCACCTGACCATGATGGACGGCCGCTTTATCGGCGAAAAGGACATCAAGGGAGAAAAGAATGTGGCGGTTGTCTCGGACAAACTGGTCAGCAATATGTTCCCAAATGGGGAGGACCCATTGGGGCAGGAGATCAAGGCACATCTGGGCGACGAGATCTATACCTTCACCATCATCGGGGTCTATCAGTATGAGCAGGATGCCATCACCGCCTCGATGATGTCGATGATGGGCATGTCTTCCGACAGGGACATCACCACCGATCTGTATATCCCCATCACCACCGAGTGGAAGCTCTCCGGCGCAGTGGAGGGTTACTCCTACATCACCGTACTGACCCGCGAGGGCACCGATGCCCGCAATCTCGCGGGTGAGTTTGAGGATTACTTCAACCGGTTTTACACCCGCAACCGCGACTTTCAGATCACGGCCATCAGTCTGGACTCGATCATCGACCAGTCGATGACCATGATGAGCACCATCCAGATTGCGATTGTGGTCATCGCGGCGATTTCACTGCTGGTCGGCGGCATCGGCGTCATGAACATCATGCTGGTCAGCGTCACCGAGCGCACCCGGGAGATCGGTACCCGCAAGGCGCTGGGGGCGCGCAACAGCGCCATCCGCCTGCAGTTTATCGTCGAGTCGGTTATCATCTGCCTGATCGGCGGCGTGATCGGCGTTCTGATCGGTTTGCTGCTGGGCTATGTGGGTGCGACGCTGCTGGGCTTCCCGGCGACGCCGTCGGTGCAGGCCATCGCCATCGCGGTCAGCTTCTCAATGATGATCGGCGTTTTCTTCGGATACTATCCGGCCAATAAGGCAGCCAAGCTCGACCCAATCGAGGCGCTGCGCTACGAATAAAAACTTTCCCCAAAAGGACGCGCAAGTGTGCTGCGCGCCCTTTTCTGTGGGCTGTTAAAAACAAGCAGGAGGGGTTTGCATGAGCTCTATCTCAAATCGTTATCAGAGGTCCAGCAGGCTGCTGGAGGGGGCGCTGGCCGTGTTCTGCGCGGCGATGGCGGTCTATAATTTCTTTTTCTCGACGCCGTACTACGTCTTTCTTTCGCTGCTGGGTCTGCTGATTGTCTTTGTCCCGCGCCTGGTGGAGCTGGTGCTGCGGCTGCACGCCGACTACCTGCTGCATCTGGCGTCCCATCTGTACATCCTGTTCGTGTACGGGATCGGGATGATCTTCAACGGCTATGACCGCATCCCCGGTTACGACAAGGTGATGCACACCATCACCGGTGTGGTGTTTGGCCTGTGTGGGCTGATTGTCTTTTATCTGCTCAAGCCCAAGGAGCAGGGTGAGATGAAGGTGGAGAAGGGCGAGTTCTGGCAGGCGGCCCTCTTTGCGGCGGGGATGGCGGCGATGATCGCCATCGGCTGGGAGATTGTGGAGTACTGCATCGACCTGGTGCTGCACAACGACCCGCAGCATGTGCTGGACACCGGCGTGAACGACACCATGTGGGACATGATTGTCTGCATGGCAGGGGCGGTGCTGTTCTGGATTCCGATGCGGCGCTACTACACCACCGGCAAGACGGGAATTGTGATGGGCGTGTTCGAGAGCTTTCGCCAGAGCAACCTGCACCGGGAAGAGGAACAATAGGACTGTATCCAAAAACAAAAAAAGAGAGTCGGTCAGGCTCTCTTTTTTTGTTGCTTTTTACCCAGTGCGTCAAGGTGGGACAAAAAAGCCTGCAAAAAAATAAACGTACAGGGAATGGTTGACAAGGGAATAACCATGTGTTAATCTAGAAAAAGATATTTTACTTTATAATCAATCAAAGGAGATGAGAGCAATGGCAGAAAAGCGAAAACTGAAAAAAGAGCTTGGTGTGTTTTCGGCTACCTCGGTTGTTGTGGGCTGCGTCATTGGCGCGGGAGTATTCTTTAAGCCCTACGCAATCTATCAGGCAACCGGAGGTGCGCCGGGCATGGGAATGCTGGCATGGATCATCGGGGGTCTGGCCAGCATTTTTGCGGCGTTGACCTTTGCGGAAGTGGCGGTACTGATTCCCAAAACGGGCGGTATGGTCGCCTATTTGGGCGAGGTTTTCGGAGAGCGGATCGGCTTCCTGGCCGGATGGATGCAGGTCGTCATCTTTTATCCGGCATTTTTGGCCGGCTATGGCGTCAAGGTGGGCGAAGAACTGAGCAAGTATATCGGCGCGCAGTTCGAATTGCCCATCGCGATGGCGGTTATTCTGATCATGGTGGCGCTCAACACGCTGGGAAACAAGACGACAGGCCGCATCCAGGTCGTCTCGACGGTCTGCAAGCTGGTTCCACTGGTGCTTCTGATGATTTTCGGCTTTGTCCTGGGCAGCGGCGACAACCCGATCTTCACCCCGCTGGTTGCCGAGGGCAAGAGCGCACCGGCGGTTCTGGGCTCGACGTTGCTTGCCGTGCTCTTTGCGTTTGAGGGCTGGACCAACGTCGGCGCCATTGCGGGAGAGATGAAAAACCCCGGACGCGACCTGCCGCGCGCCATCGTCGGCGGCGTGTCCATCATCATGCTGGTTTATTTTATCATCAATATGGCCTACCTGTGGGTTCTGCCTGCGGATGAGCTGATGAACCTCGAATCGCCTGCGGCGGCTGTGGCCATGCAGATTTTTGGCCCAACCGGAGGACTGCTCATCGAGATAGGCATCATCATTTCGGTTATCGGCGCGGCCAACGGCTTCTTGATGTCCGGCTCGCGCGTGGCCTACCAGCTTGGCGAACAGAAATCTATGCCGTGCAGTTCCGCACTCAGCCGCCTCAACGCCAACAGTGTCCCTTCCAATTCGGTTATCCTGGTTGGTGTGCTGGCCTGCCTGTACTCCATCAGTGAGCAGTTTGATATGTTGACCAACCTGGCGGTTTTCTCCTGCTGGATTTTCTACACCCTGACCTTTGTCTGCGTCATCCGGCTGCGCCACACGCACCCCGAACTGGAGCGCAAATACAAGGTACCAGGCTATCCGGTGGTGCCGATTCTGGCCATCATCAGCGGTGTATACGTCATCATCAGCCAGCTGGCCCTGTCCGGCTTGGGCAACACCCTGCTGTCCATCGGCAGCATCGTTGTCACGCTGATCGGCCTGCCGGTATACTCCGCAGCCAAAAAGCGTTACAGCAAATAAAAGTTCCTGCCGCCGCTCCCCTCTGGCAAGCTGCCTTGAGGGGGACGGCGGCTTCTTTTAACAGAGGAGGGCCTAACCGGCAAAAAAAGCTTGACTTTTTTCGAGCAGCCTGATATAATAATAAGGCACTTGCGAGTTGAGTGTACACAGCAAGAACCGTTATGGAAAGATGGCTGAGCTGGTCTAAGGCGCACGACTGGAAATCGTGTGTGCCCTATAAAGGCACCGAGGGTTCGAATCCCTCTCTTTCCGCCAAAAAAGTGATCCCACCCAGTGGGGTCACTTTTTTTATGAATTGGAAAGAGAGGAATTCGAATGAGCCGGCAGCAGAAGCGGAGATTCTGCTGTAAAAACAGTCCGCTGGACTGTTTTTAGGCGAGGGGCAACGGAGTGAAGCCCTCTCTTTCCGTAAAAAGTGATCTCACCCAGTAGGGCCATTTTTTATGAGTTGAAGAGTTAAGTTCGACACGATTTCTGTTCGGACTTTTTTATCCAATCCTAAAAAAGGGGAGAAGGTAGCGATGAGAACAAGAAAAGATCTGGCAGAAGCGGCTCGCCGGGCAGCCCTGCAGCCTTTCCACGGTTGTCTGCAGGGCGAGGAGTCAAACCTGGAGCCCATCATCAGCTTGTTTCCAAAGTGGAGTGTCCAGCAGGCGGATGGACTCTGGTGCGCCGCCTTTGTTTACTACTGTTGTCTGTTGGCGGGCTTTGACTTTCCTTACAGCCCCAGTTCCTGCGTCAGCTGCAGTCTGGCGGGATGCGGGGGCTGGGAGGAGTTTGCGCTGGGCGACAGCCAGATTGGCTATCACCGCCGGGAAGAGCAGGATTTTGTCCCGCAGGCCGGAGACATTGTCCTGTACGACCGTGTTTTTAACGGACAGGAGCACGATCATATAGGGGTGGTGCTGGAGGCTTCTGACGGCGGCCTGGTGGCGGCGGAGGGGAATGTGCCGGGGAAAAACTGCTCCGGTCTGGTGCGCCGCAGACGGGATGAACACATCCGCGCCTATATCCGCATCCCGGACGGCTACCGGTATGAGGAGGATAGCGAGACATAGCGGTATCATGTACGGAGAGGGCCTCCCGCTTTGGGAGGCCCTTTTTCAGGTGCTCTCCGATCTTTTTACATCGCGGAGGAGCTGCTGTTCTGCTCCTCCAGCTCGCAGCACCGGAAGTCGGAGTCGATATAGTGGGCGATCAGCCGCGCCTTGAAGTTTCTGGCGTTGCAGATGGCGGGTGGGTTCTCACCGGAGACATCCATGTCCTCGGGCAGGACAAACTTGATGCATTTGACCAGCACGTCCCGGCAAGTTGGGGAGTTGTGCGCGGGGATGGTCATGGTTTTCATGCCGCGCTGGTGCTCGTTGCCTTCCTGGTCAACCTCGGTCAGCACAACGCCGAGCGCGGTGCGCTTGCCGGGGCAGACGCTTTTCAGGTTGACGTCCAGCTGCAAAATGCGGCCGAGCGATTCCAGCGAGACGTCGCCCGCGTCATAAACCAGCGAGTCCTGGCACCTGCCGACGGTGATGTCGACCGGTTCCGGGCAGGGTTCCGGCATCACCACAATGCCGCAGTCGACCATCACCGACGGGGTGGGGAAGATGGCCTGGTTGTTCTCGCTGTCGGTGTAGGTGATCGACTGGTTGACCAGCTTGTTGCCCGAGCTGTTGCCGACGTGCTTGATCCAGAATTCCAGCGAAGCGCCCTCGTTGGCGGTGACGCCGAGCTGGTCGATGGTCCAGCGCAGGGAGGTCTGGTTAATCATGGTGGCGGCGCCCTTGGTCGGCATCGAGATGCTGGTGATGGTGAAGTCGGGGTTGAGCGCCTCGTTGATCACAATGTTGGTAGCGCCGGGCTTGGAGATGTTCTCCGCCAGGTCCTCGAACAGGTCCTCCAGCTCGGAGTCGTCCGGGGTGATGGCGACGTGCGAAGCGTCCGGATCGGTTGCCCAGTCGTTGAGGACGTCCGGGTCGATGCCGTCCGCACCGACCAGACCGATGCAGTAGATGATGATGCCGGAGGCGCGGGCTGCCGCAGCGACCGGGCTGGGGTTGACGCCTGCGGTTGTCTTGCCGTCGGTGAACATGACGATGACCTTGCCGTTGGTCGAGTTGGGGTCAAACATGGCGGCGGCCTTGGTGAAGGCGTCGGCGTGGTTGGTTGAGCCGCCGGCGGTCAGGCTGTCCACCGCCGTTTTCAGCGTGTCCACCGAGGTGATCAGCTGGGTATTCTGGGTGGCGGTGTCGGCAAAGCTGACGATGCCGATCCGGCTGCCGGAGCCGATCTGGCCGTCCTGCGAGCTGTCGGTGGCCTCGTCGATGATGTCGATAAATTTTTTCGCGCCGTTTTTCATGTTGGTCAGCGGGCTGCCGGACATACTGCCGGAGCGGTCCAGCACCAGCACGATGTCGGTGGGGGTGCTGCTGATGTCCGGGGAGGCGGACAGCGCCAGCGTCACCTTTAAGGAGCCGGAGCAGTCGATCCGGTCGATGCTGATGGTCTTATTCGAGTTATTCAGTCCCATTGTCATTTCTCCTTTGATGTTTTGGGCACCGGGTGGCCCTGGTACAGTATATGCGCAGCAGGCTCAGCCGGCATCCGGTTTTGTGCGGAAGATTCTTTAGGGTTTTGTCCTCTGTTCGCGGACAAGAGGAAAGGCGCAGTGTTTTTGTTAGCACACAACAACTTTTTGTGTGCACAAGTCAGCCCTTCCCTCAAAACCAAAGCGCGGTTTAGCTTCAGGCAGAATTGACAGGGGAGAAGGGTTGTGCTATTCTATCTTTGGAAGGATAAAACCGCCAAGAAATTAACAAAAAAGGAGCGAATTCATGTGGATATGACCAAAAAACTCTCGGATGTTCTGCGCCTCAATCTGGCCCCAAAAGCGACCTCGGTTTCCTACGCGATTATGATCGATGGGGAGATTGTCGCCGCCGACGCGCTGGGCCACGACGGCACCAGGGAGAAGAATCCGGTTACCTTAAACCACACCTACAACGTCTGCTCGATCTCCAAAATCTTCTGCACCGTCGCGGTGATGAAGCTGGTGGAGCAGGGCAAGGTCAACCTCGACACCCCGATCTGCGAGTACCTGCCGCAGTTCACCATGCTCGACCCGCGCTACCGCCAGATCACCGTCCGCCACTGCTTAAACCACGCCAGCGGCCTGCCAGGCACCCAGTGGAAGCACTTCTCGGCCACCCATGTGGGCGCGGCGGACAACGAGGAGTACTATCAGGAGGTCTACAACTACCTCTCCAAGTGCCACCTGAAGGCCAACCCCGGCGAGTATTCCACCTACTGCAACGACGGCTTCACCCTGGCCGAGATGCTGGTCGCCAAGGTGTCGGGGATGAACTTTGGCGCATTCTGTGAAAAGTACATCACCGAGCCGATCGGCGCGCACTCCACCCGCGTCTCCACCACCCAAAACCCGGATTATCCGCTGGTGCGCGAATCTGGCAAGCCGGCCGAACGTTTCTACCTGCAGGGCTGCGGCGGCTTCACCACCACCATGACCGACCTGTGTAAGTTCGGCAACCTGTTCTTGACCAAGAACGACATCATCAGCGAGGAGAGCAAGGCGGAGATGGCTAGGATGCAGGGCGCTACCTTCCTGCCGGAGGACACCGCCGCCACCCGCTTCGGTCTGGGCTGGGACAACGTGCGGGTGGAGGACCCGGAATTTGACCTCGGTCAGGGCGTGCTGATGAAGGGCGGCAACAGCTTCCAGTTCACCAGCAAGCTGTACATCGTCCCCAAATACAACGCTGTCCTGACCATCAGCGAGACCCACGACTGCAAAATCGACACCATCACCGAAATCTTCCGCCTGTTCGCGCTGTACCTGCTGGAGGCCAAGGGCATCAACATCTACAAGCAGTATCAGGTTATCCCGCAGGAGCTGATTGAGAAGTTTGACGGCACCTATCTGGTTCCGAGCCGCATCTACAACACCCACTTCTTCGGCACCGACCTGACCATCACCAGCGACAGCACCTATGGGGAGCACACCGCGGTCTACAAGAACCTTAAATTTAACGGCAAGGACTTTGTGGACCAGACCGGCGAGCACTACTTCTTCCGCGAGTCGCCCAAGGGCAAGTTCTTCTTCTCCACCATGCGCGGCAAGGTCATCCCCAGCGCGCAGAAGGCCGAGGATTACCCGGCGGTCAGCGCGGCGTGGAAGGAGCGTGTGGGCAAGCGGTACCTGCTCATCAACGCCAGCGAGCAGGACATGGCCTGCGGCGAGATGATGAACGGCATGACCATCAAGATGCTGCCGGGCTATGAGGGCGTGATGATTGCCTCCTTTACCTCGGTGCCGGACGGGGAGATCTACGGCCGCTTTGAGGGCAGCTTTGTGCCCTGCGACGACAACACCGGCCGGGGCATTTTGCAGACGCCGTCCAACGGCAGCCGCGACCTGGTGGACCCGTACTTCTTCACCAGGGACGGCGTGGAGTACTGCTGGATGCTCTCCTACCTGTACAAGGAGGAAAGCGCGGTGGCCGGCTACGAGGGCCAGAGCTTTGGCGAGCTGGCACAGGGCGAATACAACGACGTCTTCCGCCTGACATCCAAGCTGGAGAAGCTGCCGGAGGTTCCGGCGGGACGGCGGCTGATCGTGCTCAACAAGGGGATGGAGGTCGTCTACGACAGCCAGAATCCGAAGGAGTTTAAAGCCCTGGAGGAGGGCTTTATCGCCTTTATTTAAATTGTCGGGGCATTCTGCAAGAGCATGGCTCTGCCATGCTCGGCGGCCCGGGAGTTTATACGGGACGGCAGTCCCTGCACCCACCTTTTTGGGCGCTCCGCCCCAAGCCCCGGCCTACTTTCTCACGTAGAGAAAGTAGGCAAAGATACGCCAGGGACCTCCTGGTCCCTGGACCCCCAGCACAAGGGGGAGGACCCCCTTGGATTCCCCCGCCTTCTGCCCTAGCGGTATTAGTGGAGGGGGTACAGGGTCTGCGGCATCCTCGGGGGGCGGCGCGGCAGAGCGGGCTACCGATAGCCTTTCCCTTATCTAGCAAAAAAAACTGCTGCAAGCCCGGTGGGCTGTACAGGCCGTACATAGCAGCGCGGGCCGATTAGGGGACAGGAGCTATTCCCTGATGAGGGGGATGGGGACAGAGAATGGGGACAAGGGGGAAAAGACTTTTCTCCCTATCCTACCTATTCTCTATAATCTTTATTTATTTTATAGGGGATTCTGTCCCCAAAATAGCAATTATTGGCTTAACAAAGCCATTTTTGATGGGGACAAAATGGGGACAGCGATAGGGACAGGATGGGGACAAAATAGGGACAAGAGGCGCTTTTTTCTGCCAATTTATGAATAATCTGTTACCAGAATAAGGCCGAATTGATTTTACAACTACCAAAATACCCTCTGTCCCCACCCCCTTGTCCCCATCTTGTCCCCATCAAGCCCCCGCTCCCGCGCCACGGTTTGAAAGCAGCCGGTGTTTCCTCGATGGAGCTTCGGGAGAAACAAAAGCTAGTTGCTGCACCACCTCAAAGTGGCAAATCCAGCTGCGTCGGTGCCGCTTACCCCTATCGAGGGGGTGCGGCTTGCCGCAGGGGGAGCGGGACTGAAAAGTGAGATACTTTTCAGTCGGTCCCCCTCGAGGGTTCAGGGGATCCCCCCTGACACGCCTTTGGTGACTTTCGTCGTGAAACGAAAGTCACCCGGGTGCCGAGCATGGCTTTGCCATGCTCTCGCGGAGCGCCTGCATATCGGGGTACGCAGGGGCTCCCCGCCCCTGCAAAAAATCCCCCGGGGGGAACGCAGTCCCCCCTCTACCTATACCCCGAAACGAACAAAAAGTTGCATCCCACCGTGCAACCATCAAACAAAAAAATCTCCCCTCCGCGGGGAAAAATCTGCGCTGCGCAGCAGCTAGTGCGCGAATTGGGCGCGCCATCATGGCGCCAAAAAAGCGAGGGAATTTTCCCTCGCTTTTTTGCTGCATATTCAAAGTTTAGTGGAGCTTTTGATATTCCTTCTCATAGTCGCGCCCCATGTTGCGGCTGTGCTTGGCGCAGTAGGCTTCGGAGATTTCCTGCGGGGTGACGCCATAGCGCAGCAGGGTGTCGAAGTAGTACATCAGCACGTCGCTGAGCTCCTCCACAAAGTGGCTGCGGACAGCCGGGTCCTGCATGATGTCGTCGCTGCCCTTCTTCTTGATGATGGCGATGACCTCGCCGACCTCCTCCATCATCCACAGGATGAAGTTTTTGCCGTACTCCGGCTCCATCGGGGACCAGCTTTCCCTGTGCTTTTCCCACAGGGCGGTCTGCATCTGCATCATCCCTGGGGACAGCGCAGCTTCCGGAACAGGAAGGACCGCCCGCCGTTGGGGTAGTCGATTGTCTTGACAAAGAAAAAGCCGCACTTTTTGGTGTAGAAGTGGTGGTTGCGGGTCGAGTAGTCCGGCGTTTCCAAAAGCCACTCCTCCGCCTGCGGGAAGGCCTCCTCGATCTGCTGCCAGACCCGCTGGCCCAGCCCCTGGTTGTGGAGAGCGGGGTCGAGAAAGAACAGCTCCAGCGTGCACTGGGCCGCCTGCTGGCGCACCGTCCACGCGCCGATGACGTTGCCGTCGAGCAAAATTTTCCGGCAGGTGAGGGCAGGGTCGGCAAGCTGCCGCAGCAGCAGCGAGCCGTCGTCATAGCCGCGCGGGCCGTCGTGCTCGGCGCCGGTGTGGATTTTGCTGTCGTCGTCGAAGGCGGCAGCCATGATGGGGGTTAAAGTGGCGATGTCCTGTTCGGTTAGGGGAAGGGATTGCAGCATGCGGGGATTCCTCCTTCGGTGAAGATATAAAAAAGACCCGAAACCGGACAGTTTCGGGTCTTGGTATAGTCGATTAGTCGCCGACGTATGGCAGGAAAGCCAGATGACGGGCGCGCTTTACAGCGACAGTCAGCTGTCTCTGATGACGAGCGCAGGTACCGGTTACGCGCCGCGGAATGATCTTTGCGCGGTCGGACAGGTATCTTCTCAGTCTCGGTACATCCTTGTAATCGATGTGTTCGATTTTATCCATGCAAAACGCGCAGACTTTCTTTCTGCTCTTTCTGTTGCGTCTGTCGGTTCTTTCAACTCTCTCTTTTTCCATTGAGCTTAACCTCCTTGATTTTTTCAAAAGTCATAAATACAAATACCGTTGGGGTGATGGATCGTTAGAACGGCAGATCCTCTTCGTCGTCGCTGACCTCCTCAAAGTCCTCCGCAGCGCCGCTGGAATAACCAAAGCTGGACGCGGTGGAAGCCGGGGCGGAGTAGCTGTCGGAAGCGTGTCCTCCCGCATAGGAGGAGCGGGCCGGTGGCGGCGGACCAAAATCGTCCGGAGCGGTGGGAGCAGAAGCGGAAGAAGCGTTTTTGCTGTCGGCAAAGTACGCCTGGTCAACCACGACCTCCACAGCCTGCCGCTTGTTCTCGTTGCGGTCCACATAGTTGCGCACCTGCAGGGAACCCTCTACGGCCATCAGTCTGCCTTTGGAAAAATATCTGCTGATAAATTCCGCAGTCTGACGCCATGCAACACAGTTGATGAAGTCTGTCTGACGGTCCGCGCCCTTGCCGTAATTTCTGTCCACAGCAAGCGAAAAAGAAGTGACCGAAATGTCGGAGTTTGTTTTTTTCAGCTCCGGGTCCGCGGTCAGCCTTCCCATTAAAATTACACGGTTCAGCATGATAAATCCTCCTTAGTCCTCTTTCTTAACGATCAGGGAACGAAGAACGCCGTCGGTGATTTTGTAGTTACGGTCAAGCTCTGCCGGGAACTCTGGAGCGCTGGTGAAGGTGGCGAATACGTAGTAGCCCTCGACCTCGTCCTGGATCGGGTAAGCCAGTCTGCGTTTGCCCCACTCTTCTACGGTTTCCAGTGTGCCATGTTTTTCGATCAAAGCGGTGAATTTCTCTACCAGGGCTTTGACAGCTTCGTCACCGTTTTTGGTGTTGAAGATCATGACGGTTTCATACTTGTCATTCAGTTTTGCCATTGTAAAAGCACCTCCTTTTGGACTTAAGGCCCTGCCGGTTATGCAGGGCAAGGTTTGCCCCTTTCCGCAAGCCGGAAAAATCCCGATTTGCCGGATGGACAACGTGAAAATTATACCAAAACAAGCTTTCTTTTGTCAAGGGCCGGTTCGGCAAAAGGGGCCTTGTCCCGCCTTTTTTGGAGAAGTAGACAAAGACGGGGAGAAAGTAAGGCGCCTTTCTTGGGAATTAGCCCTGCGTCCAGTCCTTGCAGCAGTCCACCCAGGCAAGGCTGTGGGAAAGTTCTGCCAGCTCGTCCGGGGTCAGGCGGACGGCGCTGTGGGCGTCCCCGGCGGCGGGATAGACTGCCGAAAAACGCCGCAGCGAGATGTCCAGATAGACTTTGACCCCCGGCAGGAGGGCAAAGGGGCAGACCCCGCCCGGTGCGTGGCCCACCGCCTTTTCCACCTCGGCGGCGGGGATCATCCTGGCCTTTTCGTGGAAAAGAGCCTTAAATTTGGGGTTGTCGATGCGGGCATCCCCGGCGGCGACGATCAGCACCGGCTCCCCCTGCACCCGGAAGGAGAGGGTCTTGGCGATCTGACAGGGCGCGCAGCCGACGGCAGCGGCGGCCTGCTCGACGGTGGCGCTGGACTGCTCAAAATGCAGCACGCGGTCGGAGAGCTGGTTCTGTGAAAAATATTGCTTTACCTGTTCATAAGACATTTTATTCACCTTGTGTCGAAAGAACTAGAGCAGCACCATCATTACGGTGCCGGAGAGGAAGGTCAGGCCCAGCAGCAGCGCCAGCACCACAAAGACCGCCAGCGCGCTCACCCCGCCGACCGAGGAGAGGGTCTGGTAGTACTCGTTCTCGCTGCCGCCCGAGGAGAGGCCGCGCAGCTTCTCAATCTTCTGGCGGCAGTGCTTGTAGTAGAAGTGGTTGGCGGTGAAGCCGACAAAGACGGCCAGCCCCAGCCGCGCGTAGGTCAGCAGCTGGGAAAGGATCTGCAGCCCCTCCAGCCCGGTGAAGTCATACTGCAGCGAGGTCACCAGCATCGGGTCGGCGATGGTTTGCCGCAGCATGTGAAACGAGAGGATGAGCGAGGGGATGTTGGTCAGCAGATAAATCCCCAGCAGGATCGAGCCGATTTTATACATTTTGCGGTAGAAAAAGTAGAGAAAACCGAACAGGAAAGAGGACCAGTTGAAGATCTTTGCTTTGGCCCGCTGGGAAAAAATCTTGAACACCCGCAGAAAATAGATGTAGTTCTGACGGACGATGAAGATAAAGTCCTTGGCAGGAATGCCGTCGAGCTCGTCGTCGGCATAGATGGCCTCGAACATATCCGCAAAGCCGGTGTCCGATACCTCCTCCCCCTCAAAGGGATTTTCCACCACCGGCCGGTCGGCGCGGGGGGCCTGGTGCAGCGGGAAGCGGCAGTTGGGGCAGAACTGGTCCTCCTCGTGGCAGAAAAGCCCGCAGTTGGGGCAGATGATGTTGCCGTTCTGGTCGGGCTGCACGCCGTCCCTCTGCGCCTGATGCTGGGGGCGCTGGTCGTTGGGGTTCTGCCAGCTCAAGCCCTCCTGGTGCAGCTGATCCTGCAGGGCGCAGTGGCCCAGACTTTTATAACATTCCCGGTGGTGGGGCGCGCCGCACTCCGGACAGACGACGATGTCGTCGCCCTCCTGGAACGGCTTGCCGCAGACCGGACAGCAAACGCCTTGATAATTCATTACATTCAACCTTTCCAAATAAAGAGAGTGTCGTTTTGTTATTTGTATTATAATAGTATACTACAGCCGGGCGGAAAAATCTAGGAGCGCGGGCAAGAATTCATCGGGAATTTAAAGAATTTGCCGAAAGGACAGAGCGGGCTTTACATTTTGGCCGCAGTCTACTATAATAAAAGATAAAAGCTGTCCGGTATGGAAGAAGGGAAGAGGCGCTGTGTGACCAAAAGTTCTCTGCGAATCGAACAAAATATAACAGAAAACAGGAGGAAGCAACGATGCTTCAGTTAGAAGAATTAAAACAGGCGCTGCTCGCACAGCAGCCCAAAATCCAGGACCTGCGCGAGGCGCTGGGATGCGACCGGCTGCTGGAGGAGAAGAAAAAGCTGGATGAGGAGGCCGCCAAGCCGGACTTTTGGAACGACATGGAAAACACCAGGCGGGTCCTCAAGGAGCAGAAGGTGGTCAACGAAAAGCTGGATTCTTACAACAGTCTGGTCAGCATGTTCGAGGACGCCCAGACGATGGTGGAGCTGGCAGGCGAAGAAGAATTTGGCAGCGAGGAGGAGCAGGAGGCTTTTCTGCGGGACATCCGCGACAACCTCAAGGAGATCGACGCCCGCATCGAGGAGGAGAAGCTCTCGGCGCTGCTGTCCGGGGAGTTTGACTCCAACAATGCCATCCTCACCTTCCACGCGGGCGCGGGCGGCACCGAAGCCCAGGACTGGGTGCAGATGCTCTACCGCATGTACGCCCGCTGGTCGGAGCGCCACCACTTCAAGGTCAAGGTGCTGGACTATCTGGCCGGGGAGGAAGCGGGCATCAAGAGCGCGTCGATCCTCATCACCGGTACCAACGCCTACGGCTTTTTGAAGTCGGAGAACGGCGTCCACCGGCTGGTGCGCATCTCGCCGTTTGACGCCTCCGGCCGCCGCCAGACCTCCTTTGCCTCGCTGGAGGTGATGCCCGAGATCGACGACGACTACGACATCGAGATCAACCCCGCCGACCTGAAGATCGACACCTACCGCTCCGGCGGCGCGGGCGGCCAGCACGTCAACAAGACCGAGTCGGCCATCCGCATCACCCACATCCCCACCGGCGTCATTGTGGCCTGCCAGAACGAGCGCAGCCAGCACCAGAACCGCGAGGTGGCGATGAAGATGCTCAAGTCCAAGCTGGTCAAAATTAAGGAGCGCGAGCACCTCAAGCGCATCGAGGACATCAAGGGCGAGCAGCAGCAGATCGGCTGGGGCTCCCAGATCCGTTCCTACGTCTTTATGCCGTACACGCTGGTCAAGGACCACCGCACGGGCTACGAGACCGGCAACATCAACGCGGTGATGGACGGCGAGATCGACCCCTTCATCAACGCCTACCTCAAGGCCGCGTCGCAGGGGGAACTCTAACCGGGCAAGGAGGATGGCGATGACGACGGTCTACCTGGTGCGCCACGCACAGCCGGTCTATCAGGGCTATCAGGAGACCCCGGAGCTGGCGCCGCTGAGCGAGAAGGGCTGCGCGGACAGCGAGCGGCTGGCGGACTTTCTGCAGGGGAAGGGGATCGAGAAAATCTATTCCAGCCCCTACCCGCGGGCGGTGCAGACGCTGGAGCCGCTGGCCCGGCGGCTGGGTTTGCCCATTGAGCTGGAGCCGGACCTGCGCGAGCGCACCGTCGGCAGCTGGGTGGAGGATTTTTCGGCCTTTGCCCGGCGCCAGTGGGAAAATTTTGATTACCGCCTGGAGCAGGGGGAGAGCCTGCGGCAGGTGCAGCAGCGGGCGGTGCCCGCGATGGAGCGATTGGTGCAGCGCAGCGAGGGCAAAACCATCGCCGCCGGCGGACACGGGACGGCCATCAGCGCGCTGCTTCATTCTTTTAGCAAAGGCGGGTTTGGCTATTCTGATTTCTGCCGCATCCGGGAAAAGACGCCCTGGGTGGTGCGCCTGACCTTTGCGGGGAGCGAATGTGTGGCGGTGGAGGAAGTGTGGGAAGAAGGATAGTGCGAAACTTCCTGCCAATATAAAGAAAAGTGTAAGAGGGCTGCCCGGCTGGGGCGACCCTTTTTCTTTTACAAAAAAAGTTTTTTCTCCTGCATCAATCAGGCTGGAAAATGACACCAGTATGATAGAGGGAAGATTTGGGGGGCGCCGCTGCGGCGAAGCTCCCTTCAAAACAAAGCTTGTCTGCAAATTTTTTTAGCAGGGTGTAACAAATCGGCCCTGTTTGTCGTCTTATAAACAAGAGGAGAAATTTATGACTGACTGTTTTCAGATAAGCCCTCGCTTCAAGGAGAAAGGAGCGTAAACCATGAAACAAAAGCACAACCTGTTTTTCAAAACCATTGCACTGGCGATGGCGATCCTGATTGCGTCCACGACGCTCACCGGATGCAGCTGGTTCAGCTCCCGCCAGGATGAGTCCTCCCAGGAGGTGGTGCTGGAAGCGCCCGAACCTGACGCCCAGGACCCGGGAGAGGACATTGTGGACGACTCTGAGGTGACGGCGGACGAGGACCCGACCATCCAGAGCGACGAGGAAGAAAATGTGGTGGAGGAGCCGGACACCACGACCACCGGTTCCAAGCCTGACACGACCACCACCGAAACCACCGGCACTGCCTCCGGTTCGACGACCACCACCCAGACGGTCGTGGTCACCACCCCGCAGCAGACAGCCGCCCCGACAAACACCAACAAGACAAACAGCAGCTCGAGCAGCTCGAACACCTCCAAGACTTCGAGCACAACGAAGCCCACCGGCACCACCTCGCGCCAGCAAAGCTCCCAGAACACGACGGCGGTTTATCAGCCGGTCGGCAGCAAGCCGGTCGAGGAGAGCGCCGCAAAGCAGCTGGCACAGCCCACCGGCGGCGCGCCTACCCCGAAGAAGAACACCAGCTACCCCAGCGCGCGTTTTTCGCAGAAGGGCACCTACAGCGAGTCCAAGGTCTACCAGGACGGCTACATCGACACCGGCTCGGTGACCATCGCCAACAAGACCTTTGTCGGCAGCCTGTACATCAAGGTTCCGTCCGGCACCGTCACCCTGAAGAATGTGGACATCCAGGGCACTCTCTATGTCCACAGCGGCAGCGACTGGGTCAAGCTCTATGACGTCAACGCCTCCAAACTGGAGGTAGAGAGCAAGGACACCTCCCGCGTCTTTGCTTCCCGCGACACCGAGCTTTCCAACGTCAGCATCAAGAGCGAGACCATCCTGGAGGAGGGCGGCATGTTCTCGAACAGCCGGGGCTTCACCAACGTCACCGTCAACGCCCCGAAGGGCACCACCCTGACGATGAAAAATCTGGCGCTCAACCTCCTGACCACCCGTTCCGACTGCGATGTGGTCTACGATGACGACACCATCATCAACTATGTCTATACCTATGCCCCCACCGACCTGTACGGCTATGGGCAGATCAACCGCCTGTATTGCTACAGCGATGGGGTCTACTACGACGCCAAGCCACTGTACATCGAGACCGGCCGAGGTTATGCCAGCCCATCCAAGCGGGTTTATTCCAACGGCTCCGGTTCCGGCTCCTCCAGCCAAACCAAAAAGGTCACCCTGTACGGCATCGCTGACCAGTATCTGGATATCGGCGAAAAGAAGATTGTGGGCATCGACCACAACGGCAGCTCGCTGAAGGTGACCACCAGCAATTCGAGCGTAGCCAAGGTGACCTACTCCACCGCCAAGAGCCACATCACCATGACCGGCGTCAAGCCGGGCCGGGCGACCATCAAGGTCACCTCCTCCCGCACCGGTTATGAGAGCAGCACCATTTCGTTTGACATCATTGTGCGCGACAACACCACCCAGACGGTGCAGCTGTCGGGCATCTCGAACAAATACATGGATGAGGGTGACGTGCGGTATGTCAACGTCAACACCAACGCCAGCCGCATCACCCTCACCAACTCCAATTCCCGTGTGGCCGAGGTGACGGCGGACGGCTTCCAGCTGAAGATCCGCGCCAGAAACGCCGGCACCACCACCGTCAAGGTCACCGCCTCCCGCTCCGGACAGATTTCCAAGAGCACGACCTTTAAGGTCATTGTCAGTGGGAACAGCAGCGGCAGCGAGGACAAAGTGATTATCCGCAAGATCAGCGATCAGATTATGAACCGCGGCAGCGAGCGGATTATCAACGTCAACACCGACGGCAGCTCGATCAAGGCAACCAGCAGCAACACAAGCGTAGCCAGAGTCAGCACCCGCCGGGATGACACGCTGGTGATCGAAGCGGTCGGTACCGGCACAGCCCGCATCACCGTCACCGCCTCCCGCCGCGGATACCGCGACGCGACCACCAGCTTTTATGTCGACGTCAACGGGAAGACCATCTCCGCCCCGACCGTCTACATGAACTACCCCAACGGGGCCAGCTACACAAACGGCAGCTGGAGCAACCAGAACATCACCTTCAACCTGACCGGCTACAGCAGCGGTCGGACCGCCTACTCCTATGAGCGTCCGGCGGGCGGCAGCTCCTCCCAGTGGGGCAGCCGCAGAGAGCTTGCAAACGGCACCCTGACCATCAGCGCCGAGGGGCAGAAGGACTACTACTTCTTCACCCGCGGCAGCTCCGGTGACAGCGAGGCCACCAGAGTGTATACGGTCAGGATTGATAAGACAAATCCGGTTATCAACAGCATTTCCGCACCCAATAACACCCTGAGCCTTCGGGTTTCCGATGCGCTGTCCGGTGTGGCGAATGTTGTAGTGCTTGACAGCAACAACACCCGGTATACACCAGTCTATGCGAACGGCACCTACACCTTTACGCCAGCGGCAGCAGGCAACTACCGGGCGGTTGTCACCGACTATGCGGGCAACTCGGTTACCTCCAATACCTATAGCATGCCGGGCACAACGCAGCCGGATACCACGCCGCCTGTCATCACCATCGACAGCACGACAACAGCGCCGCAGACTTGGCAAAGAGCTTCGTTTGATGTAAAATTTAGTGTCAGCGACAGCGGCAAGCTGAAGTCGGTCACCGCCGACTGCGGCACACTGACCCAGCAGACGGATGGCAGCTATATTCTGCGCCTGGATAAAGAGGGAAAGAATACCTATACCATTACCGCCGAGGACGAAAGCGGCAACAAGCAGACGGCACAGATCACCTATTATCTGGATGAAACGAATCCAGTTATCGGAGAACCGACTGTTGACAAAAATAATGAGGTAACATTTACCGTCACCGATAGTCTTTCTGGCGTTGTAGCCAACAGCATTGCGGCTGTCAACAAATCCAACGACAATGATAAACCGCCTGTAACACATACGACCGGCGACAGCTACACCTTCACCGGCACAGCGGGCGCCGAGTATAATATCACTGCCATGGACGGTGCGGGCAATACGGCGCAGGCAAGCGTTTCGATTCCGCAGGATACCACAACCACCCCGCAGCCGCCCGCACAGGGCACCATCACCCTGAGCAAAATCTCTGTCTCGGATGAAAGCGGTATCGCGCAGAGCAAGACCATCAGCTTCCAGATCGAGCAGAACCTGCAGCCGGGCGAGACGTTAAACGTCACCGTCCAGAAGCAGGGCGGCGCGCAGCTGAACGCCGCGGCCACCCAGTCCGGCAACTCGACCAACTACAGCGTCGAGGTCAGCGAGAACGGCACCTATGAGGTGACCGCGACCATCAGCAAGGACAATGTGGTGCTCGATACCGAGAAAGAAAGCATTTCGGTTACAGGAATCGACAACGAGAAGCCGGTAATCGATTCTATCGAGCAGACGGAAGAAAAAGACGGATCCAAGATTTCCTTTAAAGTGACGGATGCAAATGCAGTGAACGTTCTGTTTGAGGGAACAACAATTGCTGCAAATGCAGACGGCAGCTACAGCGTGACTGGAATCCCGGCGGGAGACTATATCATCACCGCCACCGACGCGGCCGGCAACACCGCCACCCAGAAGGTAACGGTGACCGAGAAGCAGCAGGCCCCGACCGTCACCGTTCCGAACAACACGGTCAGCAGCGCCGACGGCCAGACCGCGACCACCACCATCACCGTCGACCCGCACGGCAGCAGCGTTTCTGCCGTCGAGCCGAAGGAGAGCGGCGCGCAGGTCACCAGGACCGCTGAAAACCAGTACCAGTTTACCGCAACCGCCAACGGCAGCTACACCGTTGAGGTCACCACAGCGGATAACCTCTCCGCCAGCGTGGCCCTGCAGGTAACCGGCATCCAGGAAAAGACCAACGAACCGCCGGTCATCCAGCTCGGCGAGCAGCAGCTCAATGCGGCGATGACCGAGGTCACCATCCCGGTCACCGTCTCCGACCCGGATGGCAGCGCAGCGGATGTGAAACTCACCGCCAGCGGCGGCTCCCTGACCGGGGAGGGCGGCAGCTATACCTTCACCGCCACCGCTAACGGCAGTTACACCTTCACCGCGGTTGACAAGGACGGCAACCAGGCCACCGCCAATGCCTATGTGGAGAAGATTATCGGCAACATCGCGCCGGCAATCCGTGCGGGACAGCCGCAGGTGAGCTCCGGCACCGCGACCGCAGCCATCACCGCCGACCCGAACGGCGGCGCGGCCATCACCTCGGTGACCGGCAGCGAGGGCTGCACCGTCGCCCCACAGGGGGACGGCAGCTACCTGCTGACCACCAGCGCCAACGGCACCTACACCGTCACCGCGACCAACGCGCTGGGCAAGACCGCCCAGACCACCGTCACCGTCAGCGGCATCGACAACACCCCGCCGGTCATCGGCGAGCCTGCGGTCAGCTACAGCGAGGACCGCAAGACCGCCACCGTCAGCCTGAGCGTCACCGATGAGGGCGGCGTGGCAAGCGTCACCTTCGCCGGCATCGAGATGAGCGCCAGCGGCGGAAGCTATCAGGCTTTGGTCAGCCAGAACGGCAGCTACACCGTCGTAGCGGTCGACCAGGCGGGCAACCAGCAGTCCGCCACCGTCCAGGTGAGCGGCATCGACCTGACCCCGCCGTCCATCCAAGTGACCAGCGCGAACAATACTTGGCAGAAATCCCAGACGGTCACCTTCTCGGTCACCGATGAAAACAGCGGCGTCAGCGCCGTGCAGGTGACCAAGGACGGCGCGCCGGTTGCCTACACCGAGAGCAGCGGCTATCAGTTTGTCGCCGCAGCCAACGGCACCTATGTGATTGCCGCCACCGACAAGGCGGGCAACCAGAGCACCCAGAGCGTCACCATCACCACCGTCGACGCCACCGCTCCGGCAGCGCCGTCGCTGACAAATGGCGGCAAACCGGTCAACGCCTATAACGGCAAAGAGGACAGCGTCTACAAGACCGACGCCACCAGCTTTGCGGTCAGCTACCAGAAGGCGGCGGAGGGGGAGAGCCCCGTCACCGTCAAGGCCAAGGTGGACAGCGGCGAATACACCGCCCTCTCCGCCGACGCGCCCAAGGTGACCCTGACCGCGGGCACCCACACCGTTAAGATCAAGACGGTGGACGCGGCGGGCAACGAGAGCGCCGAAGTGACCTACCAGATCAGCGTTCAGACAAAGCAGGCCTCCGAGCAGACCGGCACCGAAAAACCGGAGACTTCCGACAAACAGCAAGAGGAGACGCAGGAACAGCCAAAGGAGAAGCAGTCAGCCGAATCCTTTGCCGATCCGCTCCCGCAGGAATAACAGCCTTTATACAGAGGGCCCCGCAAGAGGGAAAGCGCCGCGGCGCTTTCCCTCTTTTGCTGAGCGGGTTTTACAAGAATAGCGAATCGGCTTTGCAGAAAATGAACTTTTTTTGTCAGTGCGCAAAAGGTTTTGCAAACTTTTTGAAAAGAGTTTGTCATTTTTGTAAAAATATGTTATGATGAAGGTGACTGTTAAAAAGCCCACGACAGAAAAGCGTTGACACTCGATAGGGGAATGGCAGCTTTTGCGGGCAGCATATAATTTGGAAAACAGCCTGCCCGGCAACCTTTTGACATCAATATTTTTAGGAGAGATGCGTTTATGAAACAGCACAAGAGAAAACTGGCGCTGCTTGCGGCGGCCATCCTGGCCTGTTCGGCGGCGGGCTGCGCGGGGACGCAGGACCAATCTTCGGCGCAGTCACAAAGCCAGCTGTGGGTGGTGGACAACAGCGTCGATGTCCAGCAGGATTATGTGATGGAAAATCCCTCCGCCATCGGGGATCTGACCACGCCGGTGCGGGTCATTTCCAAGGAGGAGCAGGCCGCCTCCCAGCGCGCTGAGCAGCCGGACGAGGTGCGCGCCATCTGGCTGTCCTACCTCGATTTAAAGCCGATGCTGCTGAACAGCGATGACAGCAGCGTGGGTCAGGAGCAGTTTACCAAGAACATCGAGCAGGCCTTCGACAATGTGAAGGCCCTCGGGCTCAACACCGTCATCGCCCAGGTGCGCCCCTTCAGCGACGCGCTGTATGAATCGGAGCTGTTCCCCTGGTCCTATCTGGCCGGCGGGGAGGAGGGGATAGACCCCGGCTTTGACCCGCTGGAGATTATGGTGGAGGAGGCCCATGAGCGCGGCCTGCGGCTGGAGGCGTGGCTGAACCCCTACCGGGTGCGCAACAGCGCCACCAACGCCGAGCTCAGCGCCGAAAACCCCGCGACAGCGATGCTCAAGACCGGCGACGCCATCCAGTACAACGGCGCCATCACCTATAACCCCGCAAGCAAAAAGGCCCAGCAGCTGATTGTGGACGGCGTGCGGGAGATTGTGGAGAACTATGAGGTGGACGGCATCCACTTTGACGACTACTTCTACCCGACCACCGACGTGGCCTTTGACGCGGCCTCCTATGCCCAGTACCAGACCGGCGGCGGCACCATGAGCCTGGCCGACTGGAGAAGGGAAAACGTCAACCAGCTGGTCAGGGCGGTGTATGCGGCGGTCAAGGAGATAGACCCGGAGGTGGTCTTTGGCATCAGCCCGCAGGGAAACATGGAGAACAACTACGACAAGCAGTTCATCGATGTGGAGGAGTGGCTGACCGAGGACGGCTACATCGACTACATCTGTCCACAGATTTATTTTGGATTTGACAACAGCACCTACCCCTATGCCGAGACGGTGGAGGCGTGGAGCGACCTGATCGAAAATGACGTGCAGCTGTACATCGGGCTCTCGCCGTACAAGATCGGCACCGAGGACACCTATGCAGGTTCCGGCCGCTGGGAGTGGGCCAACAGCGGGGACATCCTGGCCCGCCAGGTGGACACCGCACGTCAGGCCGAACACTACAAGGGCTTTTCGCTGTTCCGTTACGACTCGGTGTTCCAGCCACAGTCGGGCGTGAAGGCGGCTGTGCAGGAGGAGATCGACAGCCTCAAGCAGGTCTTGTAGGCAAAAAGCAGGACGTAAAAACAGGAGGCTATGGTTGTGACAACAAGAGAGCATAAAGAAAAGACGATTGTAGGGCCCCTGATTGGGGTCATCCTGGTCATCACCATCATCGCGGCCTTTGCGGTTGTGATCCTGCGCCAGACAGCGGCGCAGGCCCAGAAGGAAGAACAGACCGCCCAGGCAGTGCAGGCAGCGCAGCAGGCGCAGCAGGAACAGGCTCAGGAGCGCTCACAGCCGCAGGAGGATGCGGTGGTGCCGGCGTCCAGCTTCCAGTTCCCGTCGGACATGAAGGCGGCAATGGTCGAGCCGGGGCGCGAGTTTCTGACCGTGCTGTCCGGCAACATCGAGCAGGCGGAGCTGGCGCTGTCCGGTGAGGAGCAGCAGCTGCAACAGCAGCAAACCCTCGACCCGCTGGAGATTGACGAGCAGCAGGTGCGCGACGAGATCGACCAGATGGTGCAGGACGCGGCGGAGCTGGGGCTGGACACCCTGTTTGTTTCGCTGGAAAACGCCTATGGCACCCTCTGGGAGTCGCCGGGCGTGATGACCTCCTTCGACGCGCTGGGCTATCTGTACGACAGCGCGCACCAGGCGGGGCTGTCGCTGTACGGCGTCCATGACCTCTCCTTTGTGGTGGGGGGCAGCGGACGGATGAGCTACATCAGCGCGGTGGATGCGCAGACGCTGGACCAGTGTGCCGAGCAGATGAAGAACATCGTGTCGGGCAGCCAGCTGGACGGGCTGCTGCTGGACGGCTACCTCAACCCGGAAACCGACTACAGCTATGCGGCCTTCACCCAGACCGGGGCCAACGTCAGCATGGATACCTACATGACCGAGAGCACCACCCTGCTGGTCAAGACTGCCCGCGAGGCTGCGCAGGAGGCAAACACTTCGCTGCCGGTGGGGCTGGCGGTCAGCCCGGTGTGGGCCACCGCCGACGAGCAGGAGGGCGGCATCGACCTCAGTTATACCCAAACCTCGCTGGGAACCTACCACGCCGACACCAGGGGGATGATCGAGCAGGGGCTGTGCGACTTTGTGGTGGTCAAAAACTACGGCGCCACCGCCAGCGAAACCCTGCCCTTTGAGCAGATTGCCGACTGGTGGAACGACACCATCTCCCAGAGCGGCGTCGCTGCCCTGATGGGACATGCCTCCTCCCGGGCAGGCGTGTGGGAAAACGGCTGGGGGCCAAACTATGAGCTGGCGACCCAGTGGGAGATTGCGCAGGGGGAAGAGGCCTTTTCGGGCAGCGTGTTTAATTCGCTGGAAACCCTGCTGCAGGACCCCAACTACACCACCTACTACCTGACCGAAGCCTGGACGCAGGCAGAGGAGGGGGCGGCAGAGGAGCAGACCTCCGACAGCGAGAGCCAGCCGCAGACCATGCAGACAACTTTAGCGACGAAGGTGGAGCCTGCCGCCCAAGCCGACCTCTACACCATCGACGCGGAGCAGGCCCAGCAGGTGGAGGACGGGGGGAGCGTCGGCTCCGGCAGCTATCAGGATTTGGCGGACAGCTATGCGGGGGCCAGCATCCTCGAGCAGATCAGCCCGGTGGGCAACCGCAGCGTGGCCCACGGCGACACCATCATCATCACCGCCGTGGCGCAGGAGGGCGCGCGGGTGACCGCCGAGGTCAACGGCGAAACGATCTCGCTCACCGAGACAAACCGCTCGGCGGGCATCAGCGGGTACAGGCGCTATTCCGCCGAGTATGAGGTGGACGGCACGGGGATGACCTCCTCGGATATGGGCAACGTGGTGGTGACCGCCACGCTAAACGGCTCCAGCGACAGCCTGACCGGCGCCAAGCTGACCTTCCAGCTGGACAGCCTGCCCTCCTCCTCCGGCTCCTACGGCACCAGCAGCAACCCGCCGAGCGGCAGCAGCTCGAGCAATAGCTCGAGCAGCAATAGCTCGAGCAACGGCTATGTGCGGCCGGAGCTGTCCACCTCCCCGACCAAAGCCATCGGGGACGGGACGCTGGTGCAGGTGGTGGCCGAGCAGGCCTGGACCTTCCCGGTCAACAAGAACAGCATCTATCCGGACACCGACTGCTACCCGCTGCCCTACGGCACGATGGACTATGTCACCGGCGAGATGGTCAGCATCAAGGACGGCAGCAAGTACCGGTACTACTACAAGCTGGCCTCGGGGCGGCGCGTCTACTGCGAGGATGTGGAGGCGGTGACCAGCGGGGTCTCGATTCGAAATAACCGCATCACCAACATGACGGTGCGGGCGACCAACGACTTCACCTATGTCATCCTGCAGTCGGACAACCCGGTCTCCTTCCTGCCGAGCTATTCGACCGGGCGCATCCGGTTCGAGTTCCAGAACACCAGCAGCACGCCGGGCGACCTTTCGCTCAGCCAGAACCCGCTGTTTTCCAGCGCGACCTGGAACGGCTCGACGCTGACGCTGGAGCTGCTGGACAACAACGGTTTCCTCGGCTACAAGGCCTACCACGAGAACGGCAACATCGTGCTGCGCTTTAATAACCCCACCGGCATCGAGGGGGCGCGCATCACCGTAGACCCCGGCCACGGCGGCAGCGACCCGGGCGTGGCGGACAACATCGACCCGGACTGGCCGGAGAAGCGCATCAACTGGGAGCTTGCTCAGGCGATCGCCGACGCGCTGGAGGAGAAGGGTGCTGAGGTCAACTTGCTCAACACTTACAACAATACCACCACCATGCAGAGCCGTCTGGCGCAGGCAAAAAACTTTGACTCCTCGCTGTTTTTGTGCATCCACACCAACTCCTCGGAGGTCAACACCAGCGCGTCCGGGTCGGAGTGCTACTACTTCTACCCCTTCGCCAAAAAGCTGGCGGCGCAGATGTCCAGCGCGACCTCGGACGGGCTTTCCACCAGCGACCGCGGCGCCAAGCACGACGTCTTTTATGTCACCCGCGACCCGCAGATGGTGGGCATCCTCAGCGAGGTGGGCTTCCTGACCAACTCCACCGAGTACGGCAAGATGCAGCAGGATTCTTACCAGGAGAGCGTGGGCGAGGCGGTGGCGGACGCCATCGAGGAGTATCTGGAGGGCGCGGGCTCGGAATATGCCGGCCGCACCGGCACCCAGAGCACCGGCACGGCGCTGACTGCCTCCGACGGCCCGACCTTTAACGAGGACGCCGAGGACTCCACCGGCTACAACATCATCGGCGACCACACCTATGCTTCGTCCAGCTCGTCAGGCTCCTCCACTTCGTCGAACAATGACGATGACGAGGACGAGGACAATACCTCCAGCTCCTCCGGCAGCTCGTCGAGCAGCAGCCGTCCGTCCGGGCCGGTCAGCGAGACGGTCATCGCCGAGGGACCGGGCACGGGGGACGTGCAGTACATCATCTTCACCGACCCGGAAAATAAGAAGCTGAACATGGAGGTCGGCGACGAGAAGCAGCTGGGCATCAAGCTGACCGGCGACTCCACCGTCACCCGCAAGTACACCACCAGCGACAAGTATGTGGCGACCATCGACGAGGATGGCGTGGTCCATGCGGTGGGTGCAGGCAGCTGCAAGATCACTGTGGTGGCGGGCGACCAGGGCGGCACCATCGACGTGCGGGTCACCGGCGACAGCTACAGCGCGTCCAATGACAGCGGCGGCAGCAGCGGCAGCAATAGCAGCAGCAATAACAGCAGCAACAGCAGCCGCGTGGAGGACGTCACCGGCAAAACGGTGGAGACCACCGGCATCACCATCAAGGCCAGCCGCAGCGCGGTGCAGGCGGGCGAGTCGATGCAGCTGCAGGTGATCTTCTCCCCATCCAACGCGACGGGGGAGGACATCGAGTGGAGCATCACCCGCGGCAGCCTGTACGGCGAGGTGGACAACCGCGGGGTCTTTACTGGCATCGAGTCGGGATTCTCGACGGTCAAGGCGGAGACGGCCGACGGCGAGCACAGCGCTACGCTTCGGATTGAAATTATCTAAGTGCCGCAGGGCGCAAGGGCCACGGGGGATGCCCCCCGTGGCCCCCTTTTTTTTCTCCCACTGGCGTGGGGGCCGGGGGCCGTGGCGGCAGCTCCAGCTGCTGCCGTGGCCCCTACGCTGATGCGAGGGGCGCTGCCCCTCTGCGCTCCCCATGAGCGGGCGCTCCGCCCCGCGCCCCGGCCTACTTTCTCGCGGGCCGCTTTACAATACAAGTGCAACAGAAAAAATAAAAAGAGTGACTCAGAAGGA
>OGGQ01000259.1_pt1 | contig 76832 bp, 71 predicted proteins | sample 1571191 | NCBI WGS metagenome assembly OGGQ01 (sample SAMEA2582061, study PRJEB24529) | metagenome | biome: Human gut stool | place: China | collected 2011
GTAGAGCATCGCCTTGCCAAGGCGAGGGTCGCGAGTTCGAATCTCGTCTCGCGCTGTTTCAGAGAGTATCTTTTGGATGCTCTCTTTTTTTATTTATAATTTCGTAAGAATTTTCTGTGGGAATGTCACACTTTTCTGTCTGATTTTATGTTATGATGGAAAAAATGTTTTTTGTCAGAAGGGGGTGTCTGATATGGAGGAACGGCTGAGAACATCACAGTCGGAAGTGGAAGAAGAACAGACTTTGCGCCGGAAACGGGACAGTCTGGAAGTGGAATACAGAAGCCTTTGCAGCTATGAAAGGGAACTGGCGGTGCTTCGTCAGAAGGAACAGGAAGATGTGGAACGTATGACACAAGGAGGTATGCGTAACCTCTTTACAAAAGTCACTGGAAGATATGGAGAAGCCCTGGCGCAGGAACAGGCAGAGGCCAAACAGACGGAGGCGAAGTATCAGAAGGTGCAGCAGGAGATTGCCCAGATGGAGGATGCCCTGCGGCAGTTAGATAAACGTATTGGAGAATTAAGCGGCAGTCAGGCGCGATATGATGCTTATATCATCCAACGGGCAGAAGAATTGGAAGCGACGGGCACAGACAGTGGAATGAAAAAGTTACAGGCGCAGATTCACAGCTTGGAAGAACAGGAACGGGCTTTGTTGGAAAAAAGAAATCGAATTACGGATGTGCGTTGGGAAGTCAGAAACGTGCTGGGCATTTTAGATGATGCGGCAGGTTATGGCCGCTGGGATGCAGGGCGCGGCAGTCTGCTCAGCTCCTTTTTGAAGCAGGATCGCATACAAAAAGCCAAAGAAGCCATGGCTGGCTTGCAGGAAGCTGTGAAACGTGCAAAAGATGTGGAGGACAAGCAGCTTTCCGCAGCCCAGGAGCATTTGCAGGAAGCCAGAAGATACAAAGGATGGGATATTTTTCTGGATAATATTTTTGTTGATTGGTCTGTGCAGGATGAAATCGAAATGGCTCTGGCTCGTCTGCACAATTTCAATGGTGCGCTGGAAGAAAAAGAACGGGTGATTCTGGGAGAATTGCAGCGTATACGAGCAGAACAGGAGATTTTGCAGAAACAGTGGAAAGATAGAGTTGCGCAGCTGTAAAAGTGGAACCCGGAGGAGCGGTTTGTTTCTGTTGATAAACCCAGAAGGTTTTACTGGGAATTTGTGTGCAAAACCAGTGGGAATATGATAGTATGCTGTTAAAGAATTTTGACATTGCATCAGGAGGAATTTTTGATATGGAAAAAAGAAAAATGGAGAATATTGGCGCAGAACCTTCTATGCTTGGCTTTGGCTGCATGCGTTTTCCTACTTTAGAGGACGGCAGCATCAACGAAGCGGAAGCAGAAAAAATGCTGAACTATGCCCTTGACCATGGGGTGACCTATGTGGATACAGCCTATTTTTACCATGATGGCGCCAGTGAGCCTTTTGTGGGCAAAGTACTGGAAAAACGGGACAGAAGCTCTTTTTATCTGGCAACGAAACTGCCTGTATGGATACTGAAGGACGGAGAAGATGCCAGAAGGGTATGCTTGGAACAGCTTTCTCGTCTGCGGACAGATTATGTGGATTTTTATCTGCTCCATGCATTGAATCGGGAAAGATGGGAAAAGCTGGTGGAACAGGGTGTCATTCCTGTGCTGGAACAGCTGCGTGAAGAAGGAAAAATTCGTTATATTGGTTTTTCTTTCCATGATGATTACGAAGTCTTTGAGGAAATCCTGCGGTATCGGAAATGGGATTTCTGTCAGATTCAGCTGAACTATATGGATACAGAAGAACAGGCTGGCATGAAGGGCTATCGTCTTGCAGAAGAACTGGGTGTGCCTCTGGTGATCATGGAACCTGTCCGCGGCGGTGCGCTGGCAAACTTCTCTGAAGATTTGAACGCCAAGTTCTACGCATTGGATGAAAAAGCATCTATTGCTTCTTATGCCCTGCGGTATGTGGGGAGTCTGCCCAATGTGAAGGTCATCCTCAGCGGCATGAGTACCATGGAACAGGTGGAGGACAACATCAACACATTCTCTCCCTTCCATCCTTTGAATATACGGGAGGAGGTCGCCATTGCCAACACAGCAGCAGCACTGCGAGCCCGTGTACAGAATGGCTGCACAGGATGCCGCTACTGCATGCCTTGTCCTCATGGAGTAGACATTCCCGGGAACTTTAAGCTATGGAATACGTATCATACATATCAGCGTTATGAAAGTGTCCGTTTTGGCTGGGAAGGCAAGGCGGAAAGGGAAAAACCCACCAGCTGCGTTTCCTGCGGAAAGTGTATGGTAAATTGTCCCCAGAAGATCAATATTCCCATGGATTTGCAGAAGGTACAGGAGGATTTCGACAAGAAGATTTGGAAATAAAAGGAGAGAACCACTTGGATTTACTGGAACAGGCGAAAAAAGCACTGGAGGCGGAAGATGTGACCTTTGCGGCAGTTTCTCCTTCCGGTGAGCAAAAAACATCACAGAAAAAAGGGATTGCCCCTATGATGGAGATTTTGGCAGAGAATCCCGACTTTTTGCAGGGAGCGGCGGTAGCAGACCAAGTCATTGGGAAAGCGGCAGCATTTCTCCTGTGCAAAGGCGGCGCAAAATATCTCTATGCCAAAGTCATCAGCGAGCATGCTTTGAAAGCATTGGAGAACAGCGGTATTTCCGTTTCTTATGGAACGAAAGTGCCTTATATCATCAATCGAAACAAAGACGGCATGTGCCCTATGGAGCAGACGGTGCTTTCTGTGACAGATGTGGAGGAAGCCTATGGAAAATTGCAGGAAAAACTGTGGGAACTTTCTGGAAGAAATTGAGTTTCGTCCTATGGAAAGGGAAGAATATCCCTTGTTGGCGGATTTTCTGTACGAAGCCATTTTTCTGCCGCCGGGCGCAACACCACCGCCCAGAGAAGTGGTGGTGTTACCGGAATTGCAGCCCTATATTGCGGATTTTGGCAAAGACGGAGATTTCTGTCTGTGTGCGGTACAAGGAACGCAGGTTATCGGTGCCGCATGGTGCAGATATTTGCAGGGATACGGTAGTGTGGAAGGCATGCCGGAGTTGGCGGTTTCTCTTTTGCCCTCCTTTCGGGGGCAGGGCATCGGCACGGTTCTTTTGAAGAAATTTTTGAAAGAAATTCAAAAAAGAAATTTGTCTGGGATTTCTCTTTCCGTTCAGAAAGAAAATCCTGCCCATAGATTGTATGAACGGTTGGGATTTGAAATCGTCAAAGAACAGGGGGACACATGGGTTATGGTATACCATGTATAAAAATCAGCGTCAGAGAGGATGATGGAAATGATCATTGGTACCTGCGAAGTGACTTTTCGGGCAGACTGGGTCACCAGCCTGAAGGAAAAGCGGATGGTGCTCAAAAGCCTTATGGAAAAAACACGGCACAAATTCAATATTTCCATTGCGGAGGTAGACAATCAGGATAACCATAAGCTGCTGACCATCGGCTTTGCCTGTGTTTCCAACGAAAGCCGCCATGCGGACAGCATGGTGCAGCATGTGCTGGATTTTATGGAAAAAAATACAGAGGCAGAGCTGATTTATGCCGAAAGGGAAATCATTTGACGTTTTTTTCCCGAAAACAAGGGGATTTTTTATAAATAGCAGTAGATTTTCGGATTTTGCTGTGTTATAATATGCTTTGATTGTGCAGTTTTCAAGGACTGCCGGAAAATGACAGCATACAAAACAGAAAAAATGAAGTTGTCAGATACAGATATTTTTTAAGGAGGAACTTCTAACCATGAATAATGCAACACTGATCAGCAAAGAAAAAACAGAAGTAAAATTTTCTTTCGAAGTAAGCCCTGAAACACTGGAAACAGGTCTGGCTTTCGCTTACAACAAAAACAAAAACCAGATCTCTCTGCCCGGTTTCAGAAAAGGCAAAGTGCCCAGAAAGCTCATCGAAGCACAGTACGGCGAAAACTTCTTCTACGAAGATGCAATCAACCACATCTTCCCTGATGAATACATGGCAGCAATCAAAGAACTGGATCTGGACGTTGTTTCCGCTCCTACTTTGGATGTTGAATACATCGACAAAGCAAAAGGCATCAAATTCATCATTGATGTAACTGTAAAACCCGAAGTAACTCTGGGTCAGTACAAAGGTCTGTCTGTAGAAAAAGTTCCTACAGAAGTAACAGACGAAGAAATCGCAAAAGAACTGGAAAAAGTTCAGAAACAGAACGCTAGACTGGTAGAAGTAACAGACAGACCTGCTCAGATGGGCGATGTTGCAAAAATCAGCTACGAAGGCAGCGTTGACGGCGTTCCTTTCGAAGGCGGCAAATCCGACGAACATGATCTGGAACTGGGTTCTCATTCCTTCATCGAAGGTTTCGAAGATCAGATCGTTGGCCACAGCGTAGGCGAAAAATTCGATATCAACGTAACTTTCCCCGAAGCTTACCATGCACCTGAACTGGCTGGCAAGCCCGCTGTATTCGCTATCGAACTGAAAGGCATCACAGCAAAAGAACTGCCTGAACTGAACGACGCTTTTGCAGAAGATGTTTCCGAATTCTCCACAATGGATGAATACAGAGCTAGCATCGCGGGCAAACTGGCAGCAGACAAAGTAGAAAGAGCAAAACAGCTGCAGGGCGACAAACTGCTGGATGCAGCAGTAGCAAACTGCACAATGGAAGTACCTCAGGTTATGTATGATAACAAAATCAACAGCATGATGAGAGAATTTGAACAGAACATCATGCAGCAGGGCCTGACCATGGACATTTACTATCAGTACATGGGCACTTCCGAAGAAGCTATGAAAGAAACTTTCAAAGACACAAGCATTAAGAGCGTAAACGCTAGACTGATGCTGGAACAGATCGCAAAAGAAGAAAACCTGACAATCTCTCAGGAAGATCTGGATGCAGAAGTTGTAAAATACGGCGAAAGCTACGGCATCGACGGCAAAGTAATGCTGGAAATGATGAAAGACGAAGACAAAGAAGCTCTGAGACAGGATATGCTGGTAAGAGCTGCTATGAAGCTCATCGAAGAAACAGCTATCGTAACAGAACCCGAAAAGTAAGATTCGCAAATCAAATTGCGTGAATGGAAACAGGCACAGGATACTGTGCCTGTTTCATATCAAAAAGAACGAAACAGGAGGGATTGCGAATGAGTTTAGTACCTATGGTCGTGGATCAGTCTAACCACGGCGAACGTTCTTATGACATTTATTCCAGATTGTTAAAAGACAGAATCATTTTCTTAGGCGAGGAAGTCAACGACGTGACAGCCAGCTTGGTTGTTGCACAGCTGCTTTACCTTGCTGCGGAAGATCCCGATAAGGATATCAACCTGTATATCAACAGCCCTGGTGGTTCCGTAACCGCAGGTATGGCGATTTATGACACTATGCAGTATATCCGCCCCGATGTATCTACAATCTGCATCGGTATGGCAGCAAGCATGGGCGCGTTCCTGCTGGCAGGCGGCGCAAAAGGCAAACGCTATGCACTGCCTAATGCAGAAGTCATGATCCACCAGCCCAGCGGCGGCGCAAGAGGTCAGGCAACAGATATTCAGATTCACGCGGAAAACATCCTGCGCACCAAAAAGAAACTGAATGAAATCCTGGCTGCCAATACAGGCAAATCCTTTGATGAAATTGCCCGTGACACAGAACGGGATAACTTTATGACAGCAGAAGAAGCAAAGGAATATGGTTTGATTGACGCTGTCATCACAAAGCCTCAGACAAAGGAGTGAGAATGGAATGACCGGTAAAAACGATGAAATGAACAAATTACGGTGTTCCTTTTGCGGCAAAACACAGGATCAGGTAAAAAAACTGATTGCCGGCCCCAATGTGTATATCTGCGACGAATGTATCGACCTTTGCGCAGATATTATTGACGAAGAATATGAAACCCTCGCAAAAGAGGACGAAGTGAAAGAACTGCCCAAGCCCAAGCAGATCAAGGAAATCCTTGACCAGTATGTCATCGGTCAGGACAGAGCCAAACAGGCGCTGTCTGTGGCAGTTTACAACCACTATAAGAGAATTTTCCGCAACGCCAAAACAGACGATGTGGAACTGCAGAAAAGCAATATCCTGCTGGTAGGCCCTACAGGGACTGGTAAAACTCTGCTGGCACAGACACTGGCAAGAGTATTGCAGGTGCCTTTCGCCATCGCAGACGCGACTTCTTTGACAGAAGCCGGCTATGTAGGTGAGGACGTAGAAAATATCCTGCTGAAACTGATTCAGGCGGCAGATTATGATATTGAAAAAGCGGAACGCGGTATCATCTATATCGACGAAATCGATAAGATTACCAAGAAATCCGAAAACGTATCCATCACCCGTGACGTCAGCGGTGAAGGTGTACAGCAGGCACTGCTGAAAATTCTGGAAGGCACTACAGCAAGCGTGCCTCCTCAGGGCGGCAGAAAGCACCCTCATCAGGAATTTATCCAGATCGACACCACAAACATTCTGTTTATTTGCGGCGGCGCATTTGGCGGCATCGAAAAGATTATCCAGAACCGCATGGGGCACAAAGTCATCGGTTTTGGTGCAGATGTGCACAGCAAGCTGGATAAGACAAACGATGAACTGCTTCAGAGCCTGATGCCTCAGGATCTGCTGAAATATGGTCTGATTCCTGAATTCATCGGTCGTCTGCCTGTTGTGGTAACACTGGATAATCTGGATGAAGACGCTTTCGTTCATATCCTGACAGAACCCAAAAACGCACTGACCAAACAGTATCAATATCTCTTTGAACTGGATGATGTGATTCTGGAATTTGAGGAAGATGCTCTGAAAGCTATCGCTCATAAGGCTATGGAACGGGAAACCGGCGCCAGAGGTCTGAGAGCCATTCTGGAAGACTTCATCAACCCTGTGATGTACGAAATTCCTACAGAAACCACTGTGGAAAAATGCATCATCACCAAAGATGTGGTAGAAGGCAAAGCACAGCCTCAGTATATCTATAACGAAAACAGAAAGCCCCTGCACCGTTCCCGTCAGAAAAAACAGGAAAAAGGCGCAAGTGCATCTTAAAAACCAACAGGATTTATCTAATTGGATATTAGATAGATCCTGTTTTTTTGTGCCAAAGGGTTGTTATTTTCTCGGCAAGGGTTGTATGTACATTTATACAAAAGCTTCGTTATTTTTTTAGAAAACTTTTATTTTGGCATCAGGAAAAAATTGTCAGGAGGCTGAAAATATAGGGAGTTTTGCGAATTGTATACACAGCGTACACCCTTGGTGGATAGATGGTTTTCTATTGGGGAAAAGCCGAAAAAAGCTGGAAAAATCGAGAAAATCGGCAAAAAAATCACAATTTTGTATTGACGTTGGAAAAAAGGAGGGCTATAATTAACTCGTACATGAGAGAGGGACAATTAAAAACAATTGTCCGTGAGTTAAAAACTTTTAAATTTACAGGAGTGATATTTTATGTTGACAATGGAAATGCTGCAGGAAGCAAAAAAAGTACTGGACGGCGTAGCTAGAAAAACACCCGTATTCCAGTCCACTTACATCAACCCCGATGCTGATGTTTATATCAAATGTGAAAACATGCAGGTAACAGGCTCTTTCAAACTGAGAGGCGCTTACTTTAAAACAGCTAGCCTGACAGATGCAGAAGCACAGAAAGGTGTAATCGCTTGCTCCGCAGGTAACCATGCTCAGGGCGTAGCTCTGGCTGCTCAGAAAAAAGGTATCCCTGCTGTAATTTGCATGCCCGAATCCGCACCCATGGCGAAAGTAGAAGCTACCAGAAGCTATGGCGCAGAAGTAGTGCTGGTTCCTGGCGTATATGATGATGCTGCTGCAAAAGCGACTCAGCTGCAGCAGGAAAAAGGCTACACATTCCTGCACCCCTTCAACGATGAATATGTAATGGCTGGTCAGGGTACAGTTGGTCTGGAAATCATGGAACAGGTAAAAGACGCAGAAGTTGTTCTGGTTCCCATCGGTGGCGGCGGTCTGATCGGCGGCGTTGCTTTCGCTGTAAAACAGATCAACCCTAACTGCAAAGTATATGGTGTACAGGCAGCAGGCGCTCCTTCCATGCAGAACGCTCTGAAAGTTGGCAAAACAGAAGCTCTGGCTTCCGTAAGCACAATGGCTGACGGTATCGCTGTTAAACAGCCCGGCGACCTGACATTCGCTATGTGCCAGAAATATGTTGACGGCGTTGTAACAGTAACAGAAGACGAAATCGCTTCCGCTATTCTGAAACTGATCGAAAAACACAAAATGGTAGCAGAAGGCGCTGGCGCTGTTTCCGTAGCAGCTGCTATGTACAACAAAGTTGACATCAAAGGCAAAAAAGCTGTATGCGTAATCTCCGGCGGTAACGTTGACGTAAACGTTCTGGATCGTATCATCGACAAAGCTCTGCAGGCTAACGGCAGAATCACAAAACTGTCCGTAATGGTTATGGATAAACCCGGTCAGCTGACACAGCTGCTGACAGCTATCGCTGAAACAGGCGCTAACATCTTCAGCGTAAACCACGACCGTATGGTACAGGATATCGCAGTAAGCACATGTATCGTAGACATCGTTGCTGAAACAAGAAACAAAGAACACAGCGAACAGATGATTGAAGCAATCAAAGCAAAAGGCTTCACAGTACTGTAATTCACAGCATCTACAGAAGCAACATAAATCCTAACGATAAAAAGGGACATAGCAGCAGGAATGCAGCTCTGTCCCTTTTTCTGTTGCAGGAACTGGAAAAAATCCTTGTGGTGCAGTGTGCTCCGGCGTATAATAGATATACTAACCCAAAAGAAAGGAAAGGAAAAGTTATGGAAGGGAATCGTGAAAAAAGACGAGGGATTTTCCTGACACTGGCAGGGGGTATGTGTTGGGGTATTTCTGGCTGCTTCGCACAGTTTTTGTTTCAGGAAAAAGGCGCTACGGCAAATTGGCTGGTCTCTATCCGTCTGTTGACGGCTGGTATTTTGCTGTTGATAATCGGGTATATCCGTGAGGGGAAAAAACTCAATGAAGTATTTCATAAAGGTGCAGATGCCAAGAGATTATTGGGATTTTCTGTTTTTGGCATGCTGTTCTGTCAATATACATACTTTGTAACGGTACAATATTCCAATGCTGGTACGGCAACGGTGCTGCAGGCATTGGCGCCAACGGTGATTTTGGCTTTTGTTTGCATCCGCAGGCTGAAAATGCCCAGAGGATTTGAGCTTATTTCTGTTATTTCGGCTATTTTAGGGGTATTCCTCTTAAGTACCCATGGGAATATTCATAATATGATGCTGACAAAGCAGGCGTTGTTTTTTGGTCTGGCTTCCGCTGTTGCCGCTGCCGCTTATAATCTGCTTGCGGCGAATCTGCTGCGGGATTATGGCGTGTATGTAGTTGTAGGATTTGGCATGTTTTTTGGCGGCTTGCTTCTTTGTGCCATCGTGCGTCCTTGGAATCACATGATTCCTTTGGATATGGAAGCCATCGGTGCCATCTTTGGCGTTATCGTCATTGGTACAGCCATTGCGTTTTCCTTGTATCTGAAAGGGGTCAGCATTGTAGGCGCTTTCATGGGCAGTCTGCTTGGGACTGTGGAACCAGTGACAGCCATTGTAGTGTCTTTCCTGTTTTTGGGCTCCAAATTCCAGTGGATTGATTTGCTGGGATTTGCGCTGATTTTGGGCACAGTTCTGCTTTTGTCCCTTCGTACACCACATGAAGAAGCATAAATATATTTGGGCAGCACAGAAGAAATGCGAACGTATTTTCTGATGGGGCTTGCCCTTTTTTTCGCCCTCCTTTATAATGGAAAGGGTAAACAGGAGGACAAACTATGATTTCATATATCAAAGGTACCTTGGTGCACCGGGGAAACGGCGTGGTGGTCGTGGAAGCCAGTGGACTGGGTTACGAAATTTTTGTTTCCGCGGCGACCCTTTCGGTGCTGCCGGAAGTAGGGGACACGGTAAAAATCCATACCCACATGAATGTAAAGGAAGACGGCATTTCTCTCTATGGCTTTTCTACGGCAGAAGAACTGGAGCTGTTCCATCGGCTCATTAGTGTTACCGGCGTGGGGCCAAAGGGAGCACTGGGATTTTTGTCCCAGCTGAAACCCCAGGAGATTATCCTTGCCATCCTTTCTGATGATGTGAAAACATTGTCTAAAGCTCCCGGTGTGGGCAGAAAAACTGCCCAGCGGGTGATTTTGGAACTGAAGGATAAATTCCAGACAGCAGACGCCATTGCCATGGAAATAGAAGCGGAAGATTTGATGCCCACAGGCAGCAACGGCGCGAAGTTTGAAGCCATGGATGCACTGGCGGCACTGGGATACAGCCGCAGCGAAGCGGCAAAAGCTGTCAACGGCGTGGCAGCGGAAGGCATGACCACAGAGGACATTTTGAAGGCTGCCCTCAAGAAAATGGTCACATTTTGAGTAGAAACAGGTGGAAACATTGGAAGACAGACGGATATTGACTGCCGGCATGCGGGAGGAAGATCGGGATACAGAACCGAAACTGCGGCCGGAGCGTTTGGAAAACTATATCGGGCAGGAGAATGTAAAGGAAAACCTGCGAGTATTCATCGAAGCGGCAAAACAGCGCGGCGAAGCCTTAGACCATGTGCTGCTCTATGGCCCGCCGGGACTTGGTAAAACTACATTGTCCAATATCATTGCCAATGAAATGGGCGTGCAGATCAAGACCACTTCCGGTCCTGCCATTGAGCGCCCGGGGGATATGGCAGCGGTGCTTAACAGCCTTGGAGAAGGGGACATCCTCTTTATTGACGAGATACATCGGCTGAACCGTATGATTGAGGAAATCCTTTATCCTGCCATGGAGGACTATGTCATTGATATTATGATTGGCAAAGGCCCCGGCGCACGGTCTGTGCGGCTGGATTTGCCGAAATTTACCCTCATTGGGGCAACCACACGAATTGGGCTTTTGACAGCACCACTCAGGGATCGTTTCGGCGTGGTGCATCGGCTGGAACCTTATGGCGTCGCACAGCTGAAAGTGATTTTGCTGCGCTCAGCAGATGTACTGAAGGTGGAACTGGATGAAGACGGCGCGGAAGAAATCGCCCGCCGTTCCAGAGGAACACCCAGAATCGCAAACCGCCTTTTGAAACGTGTGCGTGACTTTGCGCAGGTGAAATACGACGGCAAAATCACAGGAGAAGTGGCACGGTTTGCACTGGATTTATTGGAAGTGGATAAAATGGGGCTGGATTATATCGACCGGAAAATGCTCATGGCAATGATTGATAAATTTGGCGGGAAACCTGTGGGGCTGGATACGTTAGCAGCCTCCATCAATGAGGAATCCGAAACCATTGAAGACGTATACGAACCTTATTTGCTCCAGCTGGGTTATATCCAGCGGACACCAAGGGGCAGAGTTGTGACAAAACGGGGATATGACCACTTTGGTCTGGCGTACCCCGCAGAGTGAAAGGAGGAAAACAGAAATGAAATTACCAATCACCGAAGTGATCGAAAACGTAAAAGACGAATTGCTGTGCTATGAAGGGGCAGAACAGACAGCGGCTCGCTGGGAAAAAGAATTTTTGCAGTGGGTGGAAGACCACAAAGGCAAAGAGAAAGACATCATTGTGGATGGCAGTCAGGTTTCTCTGAAAATCCGTGACGAAGAAGAAATCTTTGAAATGGCAGATTCTTACATGGATGCACTGGATGAAGGCAGTGTAAAACAGTATTGGGAAAAATTCTAATATTTTTAAAAAAGAAAAGCACGAAATTTCTGGAAAGAAGTTTCGTGCTTTTTTGATGTCAAAATATCATTTTGTAATGAAATATGTTGCTTCCATTTCTGCCGCCAGCAAATCCCCACAGAAACACTGGATGTTCAGTACCAATTTACCTTTTTGGAATTTTGCGAAAGAATCCAGCAAAGCCTGTTTGCCTTCTGGGTCATTGCAGATGCATTCTGCCCGAAAATCGCCTTTGATGGGGGCGATGTAGCGGATCTGAGTTTTCTGTGCGACGATATTGCCCTTTGGCAGAAGTTCATGGAAATTGGCATACATGACAGACCAGCCGCAGACCGTCATCAATGCGCTGATGCTGCCGGCAAAGCCTGTGTTTTTGTCGTTTTTGTTCTGGGCGAAGGGTACGGAAAGCACCACTTTTTCCGGGGTGTATGTTTCTGCCTGAATGTCCATAAATTCCGTCAGGGGAATATTGCTGTGCAAAAATGAAGTAAATGATGTTGTATCCATGATTTTCTCCTTTATATTTATTCAGATTCTAAAGTATCCCAGAAGTCCTCTTTGCCGATTTTTTTCAGATTCCGGTAATAAGGACGGTCTTTGTATTCATAACGGCAAATAGAAGAAAATACGCAGTAGTCACAAGGGGTGCTGTTCTGTTTTCGATAAGGGGCAGGGGTAATGACGCCTGCTTTCATGCTTTCGCCAATGGCGGCGGCACGTTTTGCCGTAAATTCCATAAGAGCGTTGTATTCTTCTTCCGTTGCCAGCAGGGAAGATGCTGTGGGCGTTCCTTTTTTGGTATACTTCAGTGGGATGATGTCCGAAGCACCCAGCCGCATACCGCCGCTGACAGGGTCTACAAAGACTTCATCCATAGCTTTGATGACCGTTTCATTTTCCAGCACCAGACCGGACATCTGCATTTTGCTGTAAAGAAGATGTTCGATTTCTTCGGCAGACATTTCTTCCGTTACTGTTTGGGTTGGGTCTTTGATGCGGAAATAGAATACACCGCCGGGACGGTATGTTTCTGTATCATGGTTTTTCAGATAAGCGTCTAAGTACAGCAGAAGCTGCAATTGCAAGCCATAATAAATGTCTTGGAAATCAAAGGCTTTTGTGCCGGATTTATAGTCAATGATTTTCACAAATTTATTGCCTTCCGCATCCAGCAGGTCTACACGGTCGATTTTTCCGCGTAAAATCAGTTTGCTGCCGTCGGACATACCAATGACGATAGGGGGCAGGGCTTCGTGAGGCCCAAAGCCCACTTCATAGCCAGCAGGCTCAAACATACCGCTTTGGATATGGCGCACCAGTGTCCAGCCGGCACGTCTGGAAATCCGTTTCAATCGCTTGATGAGATACCGATTGGCGGCAGAATCCATCAGGATTTCGTTTCCCAGATGGGGCGCTGCCTCGTCCACAGCAGCATCCATGCGGCGTTCTGTTTCTTCTTGGGTCAATGTTTGCCAGGAAATGCCGTCTTTTTTCAGTGTGGCGGCAAACTGTTCCAGAACCTGATGGAACAGATTTCCCAAGTCAGGTGTGCGCAGCTGGTACAACTGTCGGGGTCTTGCTTTCAGCCCATATTCCGCAAAATAAGCAAAGGGACAAGCGGCAAACCGCTCCAGACGGGATACGCTGGAAAGAATGTTTTTACCGTAAAGGCTCTTAGCTGTTTTGGGGGACAGCTTCTGCCGTCTGTCATGGACGGAAAATCCCTGCCGCAGGAGAGAAAGCCGCTGCTGCCATTGGGGGGTGGTGGCAAAATAGCTGTAAATATCCTGCCACAGAGGTTCCATGGGGGATTCTTCCACATGTTTGCGCATCTGCGCTCCTAATTGGTGGAAACATCCGCCGGGTGTGAGCGCAGAAAGGGGCAGAGCGTCGTCTCGTTCTTCTGTCAATGTGGGATACATCTTTGCAATGCGTGCAATGAGAGAGGAAGGGAACAACGCTTTCCCTTCCGTATCCCCGTTGGCGTAGGTCAGATAGAGGGTATGGGAAGGCTTTGTCAATCCGCGGTAAATGAGGAATTGTTCTTCAAATAATTTCCGTTTGCCGTCAGGGGCAAGCTCCATGCCTGCCGCTGTCAGGGCTTCTCGTTCTGTTTCTGTAAAAATGCCTGTGTTTTCGGCAGGCGCAGGCAAAATACCGTCATTGACGCCCAGCACCAGCAAGGCTTTGATGTCCGGCAGACGGCTTCGTTCAATATCCCCTACCAGCAGGCTGTCAGCCGTGGGTGGAATCAGTCCCATGGAGCTTTCTTCCAGTCCGGCGGATAAGATACGGGCGAAGGTATCCAGCGACATGGGGGCGTCCCCTAGGATTTCCACGGCTTTTTCCAGCACATCCATGAGGATTTGCCAGATTTGCCGATGTTCTTCGGCTTTGGCAGCATTACCTTTTGCTGCGGCTGCTTCGGAAAGAGCCGTGAGTTTTTGGGCAATGCCTAAGGTGTCCAGATGGGTAACAAGAGCCGTTACCCAATCCCGCAAAGGTAGGTTTTTCTTTCGTTTCAGGGCAAGGAGGGGGACAAAAGGCGTCATGACTTGCGCACGGAGGTCATTGAGGTACGCCTGTTCCGCTTCCTGTCCCGGCTGAAAACCGTAAGTCCAGACATCTTTTTTCCATTTATAGCCTTTGATGCCGTATGCCAGCACATAGTTTTCCAGAATGTCCATATCCTCCTGTGCCATGGGGGTCAGACCTGTTTTCAGATAAGAGAAAACGGCTTCATAGCGGAAGTCATAGACCACACATTCCAGCAAACTGTTTACCAGTAAAACGAGGGGATGTGATGCAATGTCCCGACGGCTGTCCACAAAGCAAGGAATACCGGCTTCTGACAGGATGCCCTTCAGCCCTTTTTCGTAGGCGGACATGGCGTTGGTAACAATGGCAATGTCCCGATAGCGTAAGCCCTTTTCCCGTACCAGAGAAAGAATCTGTCCTGCGGCATAAGTCATTTCCGATTCTCTTGTGGCGCAGGAGCAGATATGAATGCCCTCGTGGTCAGGAGATTTTTTATAATAACCGTAAAAATAGTTTTTCTCCAAAAAGGCAAGGGCAGGCGTTTGTGCCCGATGGTTTTCTTTGAAAAAGACAGGGGATTCCATGGCAATGCCCATTTCCTCTGCCAGTTTCACCAATTTTTGTTTTGTCAGGTGGGGTTCAAAAAATGGTGCGGCAGGAGGCAGGTAAGAAGCGAAATAACTGTGTTCATCCATGGGCAGGGTGATGCTGACCCGTTTGCATAAGCGGAGCAATTGGGCAATGACGCCGTATTCCTGTGGTGTGAAGCCATAAAACCCATCTAGCCAGATTTCTGTATCTCCAAAAGCGGCAGAGGAAGTCAGTTTTTCTTCCAGCAAAGAAAGGGTTGTGTCCCCAGTTAGATAAGTTTGGGAGAGGAATTTCTCATAGCGGCGGTAGATGTTTCCCATATCCCGGCATTTGTCCTGTACGCTGTGGGACAGTCCTTCCTGATTGGACAGTTCTTCTAACTGTTCCGGTGTGACGCGGTAGCGGAAAAATTCCGTGATGGTCTTTCCCAGACGGCTCACAAAGCCGTTTTTGTCCATCATATGACAGAAATAAGGAAGGTCATCCCGCTGTTCCAGCAGGATTTTCTGCAATGCCATCTGTTTGCCCACATCTCCCAGAATGACAGCTCTGTTCAGTCCGTTTTTGGCAAAGAACTGGTGTGCCAATCTGCCAAAGCTGAGGACTTCTGCCGTCAGAATGCCTTTGCGTTCTGTCCGTGCTGTCAGGTCACGTTCTGCCTGAGAGGTGTACTGCTCCGGCACCAGAAAAATCTGCCGTCCTTTGTGAGCGGATTGGGCAGTGATGATCTCCTTCATACAGTATTCGGTTTTTCCGGTGCCTGCGGCACCAATGAGAAAACGCAATGCCATGTCTGTCCCTCCTTCATTAGTTACATGATACAAAAGGGCAGTATTTTTTGCAAGGACAAGTTCCCGGCAGGCATATCGGCAGATTTTTTTTCATAAGGTAAGATAACGATATATTTTGGAGGGAGAAAAGAGGGTGCGGCATACAAGATTTGTAGTGGTAAAAATGCGCGAACTTTTGAAAACAGCCCTGTTTGCAGTGCTGGGTGTCATCATTCTGGTGGGGCTCATTACCTTTTTCCTGCGTATGGGAGATGGAGAATCTGCTGGCCTTTATCGGGACGGCACTTATGAGGCGGAACTGCCGCTGGGGCAGGGAACCGCTTCGGTTTCCGTAGAAATTCAAGATGGACGCATTGCCGATGTAACAGTCACCGACGAGGCGGAAACAGTATCTGTTATGTATCCCATGGTGGAGGATGCGGCAGAAGAAGTGGCACAGCAGGTGGTGCAGAACCAATCTGTGGAAAACATCACTGTGGCAGATACCCATACATATTCCGCTCAGGCGGTACTGGATGCTGTGAGCGTTTGTCTGGAAGAAGCGGCAAAATGAAGGAAGAAGATACCTGCTTGGCGGCATCTTCGTAAGAAAACAAAGAAAGCTGAAATCCTTATAAAACACAAAGGGTTCCAGCTTTCTTACGTTTATGAAAGTTTTATCTGGTATGTTTTCTTAAGGGAAATATGCTTAGGGGCATCTTCTTTTTGCTTTGAGAAAAAATAAACAAAATCTTAATATTTGATTTTTCTATTTTGGTAGATAGGAATGTTTTCTGGTGGTATAATGAAAAATAAGTTGACACAAGAAAAGATGTCTTTTTGGTGTGGACTTTTTCTGTTTCGATCGTTTGCGGAAAAGCGAAGGAGGAGTATGTATGAGAAGAAAGTTAGCGGCAGTATTGTGTACTCTGCTGTGTCTGACTGCTTTTACAGGGTGTTCCGCGGAAGAAGTGGGATATCTGCAGATGAGCGTGGACATGCTGAAAGGCATGGAAGTCAGTGAAACAACAGGGGAAACTGAAATCACACTGGACTTTGACGCTATGAAAACATTTGCGTCAGACGCGATGCTGGCAGGCGGCATGACACAGGAAGATGTGGACGCTGCAATGGCAGGTATGACTGATTTTGACGGCAAAAAGAATGTAAAACTGGAATATACCATGCTGATGAATATGGATGATATGTCCTTTATGTTTGATGTGGACGCAACATATAAAAATCAGGAATATTCTTTCGGCAGATGGTATTACGGCACAAAAGACGGTGTATATATTTCCACAGAAACCGTATGGAGTGCATACCGTTTGATGCAGGATATGACAGATGTGGATACAGACAGCTATTTCTTCAGTGATGCATTCGCGAAGGAATTCAAATCCATGCTGGATCGTGACCAGTATATCTGCGTTTTGGATATGAAAGAAGATCTGGGTCTGACACAGGAAGAACTGGATGCCCTGATTCCTAACGGCTATGACAACTTGTATGATGCAGTTATCAAAATGTATAAAGACGGCTTCAGCGGCTTCAGCACAGGCATGGTGAGCAAAATCCAGAATGGCTATCGTTTAGAAGCAACTGGCACAGAAGCAGGTCAGATGCTGGTTTCTCTGCTGGACTACATGGCACAGAATCCTGAACCTGTCATCAACGCAATGGAAGAATACCTGAAAGTGACTATGCAGGCAAGCGGTGCAACAGAAGCGGAAATCGCAGACCTGACAAGCTCCATGCAGGCAGCAAGAGAAGATGTGGAAGCATTCCGCACGGTGCTGGCTGATGTGAAAGATGCTGTGGAAACAGGCATGCAGAATGAAACTGTTGCAGCACTGCTGGCTGGTTTCCATTACACAGGTGAAGTAACAAAAGTGAACGACAGATACTATGGCAGTGAAGACTACCAGATGGCATACAAAGGCGCTACCATGTTTGCGGCAACTTCTTCCACACGCACACAGGAAGCAAGAGGCTCCGTGGTATTCCCTTCCATCAGTGTAAGACCTGACGCCATCACAACAGAACTGGAAACACTGACAGATAAATACAATCCTGTAACAGGTGTCAGCGCAACATGGTACTATGACGAACCTACAGCATTCCTGACAGAAGAACGTGCAGAACCCGTTTACTGGGGCGGCAGTGCTTCTCCCATCGTAGAATATGTGGTACAGGACGGCAGAATCTACCTGCCTCTGCGCAGCATCTGCGATATGCTGGGTGAAACCGTCACATGGGATCAGGCAACAAAGACAGCATCTGTTGTACAGGGTGAAACTGTAGTGCCTATGGACAGCATTCTGGTTGACAGCACATCTTACATTGGCGTGCGCGGCTTTGAAGCACTGGGCTATCAGGTAACTTACACCAATACAGATGGTGAGCATGTAGCAACTATCGTAAAATAAAAAATCCGCAAATTTGAGATGAACAGTTGATTTCGCAGAAACAGAAAGAAAAATAAAAAAACAGAGTGTTCTCTAAAGCAACTTCCCCTTAAGAAAACATTGATTTTCCTTTTTCTTGATTTCTTAAGGGGAATTGCCATGGATGTTTTCAGAAGAAAACAAATAAAATCTAATAAAATAAGAAAGCCAAACTCCTTTGTCATGATAAGGATTTTGGCTTTCTTTGTTTTGTTATGAAGATGCCCCAAAAGAGGATGCTCTGTTTTTTGTCGCATGAAATCAGCGGCAGCGGGTGCGCAGATCTTCCCAGTAAGTGTAAGGAATCTGTAAATTGCCCATGCCTTTGCCCAGTCGGATGTCAGGCTTATTTTCTCCATGGAAGTCACTGCCGCCGGAGGGGAGCAGTCCCAAAGTACGGGCGATTTTTTCCACGGCTTTTGTCTGGGCTGGCGTATAGGTGGAGTAGCGGCATTCGATGCCGTCCAGACCAAAGGGAATCAATTCTTTGCAGAGGGTTTCCACCTGTGTCATATCCAAATTATATAAGGTTGGATGTGCCAGAACAGCAGCACCGCCAGCGTTTTTGATGGCTTCGATACAGTCTTTTGGTGTGAGGAATTGCCGCTCTACATAGCCGGGGCAGCCAGGAGAAAGATATTTGGAAAAGGCTTCTTTTCGGTCTTTGATGAGTTTCTTTTCCAGCAGCACATTGGCAAAATGGGCACGGGTGATGATCTCACCGCCAGCGTTTTGAGCAACTTCTTCCAGAGAAACAGGCAGACCGATGGCAGTCAGCTGTTTTGCCATGCGTTCGTTCCTGTCGTCTCGGCTCTTTCGGATTTCTTCCAGTTTTTCCAGCAGTGCGGAGTCATGAGGATTGAATCCAAGACCGACGATGTGGATCTCCGGCCGGTGGAAGCCTTCATAGAGAGCGGCAAACTCAATGCCGCAGATGGTTTCCATGCCATGTTTTTCTCCTGCTTCCAGAAACAGTTCCAGACCGTCTATGGTATCGTGGTCAGTAAGGGCAATGGCGGAAAGTCCCTGTTTTTTGGCGAGGATCACCAGTCCTTCAGGAGAAAATGTGCCGTCAGAGCAGTAAGAATGAGTATGTAAATCAATGGTTTTGCACATAGTTATCACTTCCTTTTGTATCAGTATATCATAAGAGGCAGAAAAGTCCCATAAAATTAAATAAGAGTATGGAAAAGGAGTGAAAACCATTGAAATTTTGCAGGAAAGAAAAAAGAGACTGCTGTCAGGAGGAAAAAAGCGGAAATAAAGGACTTTGCCTTCTGAAGGGAATGGCAGTGGCATTGGCTGTAAGCTGTATCATTTTTATTGCTTATGGCATTGTGCTGACCTATACCACTCTGGCAGAAAGCACCATCCCCATTGCCGCTTTGTGCTGCACGGCATTATCGGCAGGAATTGCCGGCTTTGACTGGGCGAAGTGCATGAAACGGCGAGGGCTCATCTGGGGGCTTCTGGCAGGGCTGGTATATGGACTTTTGCTGTGGGCGATCACCAGTTTTGGCAGCGGAGATTTCGCTCTGCACACTACGTTCTGGCGGATGCTGGCAGTGGCTCTGGCAGGAGGTGCCGCAGGAGGACTTTTGGGTATACATAAAATTTCTTGAAAAAATGTGAATTCATAATATTTCATCTTTGCATCTCTAATGTTTTGTGCTATACTATCAAGATAATAAAAGAAGAACGGTTTTTCTTTTTTCAGGGGCGAATAAAGGAAGAACCGTCTTTCTTTTGGAAAAAAACAGTTTCGCCAGTTTTGACGGACAGAAATCAGGAGGAGAAAGATGAAAGCAAGAGGAAGATTCATGCTGTTAATCATGCTTGTCATCGCGGCAGCTTTGAGCTTTGTTTCCTATCAGGGGATCGGGGGAGGAAAAATCCTCAGCGCCGGAAACATCAAGCAGGGCCTTGACTTGAGCGGTGGTGTGTACATCGTGTATGAAGCGGACAAGGAAGATGTTACAGCAGAAGAAATGCAGGCGGCTGTTTCTTTGATCCAGGGGCGTTTGGACTGGAACGGTTGGACAGAAGCAGAAGTTGCTCAGGAAGGCACAAACCGTATCCGAGTGGATATTCCAGGCGTGGAAAATGCAGAAGAAGCCATTCGGGAAATCGGACAGACAGCACAGCTGTCCTTTATGGATGAAGCAGGCAATGTATTGCTGACAGGTGATATGGTGGCAGATGCATCCAAACAGGTAGGCGCCATCAAACAGGGCGGCAATGCGGAGCCTTATGTTGCTTTGAAATTCAATGACGAAGGCAAACAGCTTTTCGCAGAAGCAACAGCGGCAAATATCGGCAAACCCATCTATATTGTCATGGATGATGAAGTGATCAGTGCACCCATGGTGCAGTCTGCAATCACTACAGGGGAAGCATCCATTACAGGCAGCTTCACTGGGGAATCTGCGGAGGAACTGGCATCCCTCATTCGTGCCGGCTCTCTGCCCTTTAATTTGAATGTGATCCAGATGAAGAATGTAGGTGCAAGACTGGGTGCGGATGCACTGGCAACAGGCGTGAAAGCAGGCGCCATCGGTCTGGTATTGGTACTGGTGTTTATGCTGGTGGTTTATAAAGTGCTGGGTCTGGCGGCAGACCTTGCTCTGATCATTTATGTGGGTCTGGAATTGATTCTGCTCAATGCCTTCAACATCACGCTGACACTGCCTGGTATCGCAGGTATCATCCTTTCCGTTGGTATGGCGGTAGATGCCAACGTAGTCATTTTTGAACGTCTGAAAGAAGAACTGGTAGAAGGCAAAACACTTCGTGTTGCCATCAAAAACGGTTTCTCCCGTGCGCTGCCTGCTATTTTGGATGGTAACGTGACTACACTGATCGCGGCTGTGGTACTGTTCTTCCTTGGCTCTGGTACAGTAAAAGGCTTCGCTACTACATTGATCATGGGTATCATCATTTCCATGTTCACTGCATTGGTAGTGACCAGAATCATCGTAAACGGATTGATGCAGGGCGGATGCAGTAACCCTAAGTACTATGGTATGCGCAGTAAGTAAGGAGGCGGAGCAGATGAAAATTATCGAAAACAGAAAAAAATTCTTCGCCGCTTCTTTGATCGTTATCATCATCGGTTTTGCGGCAATGATCTTTAATGCCCAAGCAGGCAGAGGCGCTTTCCAGTATGACGTGGAATTTACTGGCGGTACCTCTTTTGATCTGGATCTGGGGCAGGAATATGAACAGGCAGATCTGCAAAAAATTATCACAGATGTGACAGGACAGGACAGTCCTCAGATTCAGCAGGTCATCGGAACAACAGAAGTGACTGTGAAAATTCAGTCCATTGACAGCACCACAAGAGAAGCACTGACAAATGCCATTCAGGAAGCATACCCCAACGCAGTTATGGGGGAAGTCAATGACGTCAGCGGTACTGTCAGCCGTGAAATGCAGACAGCAGCCATCAAAGCAACACTCATTGCGGCTGTGGCAATGCTGCTGTATATTTCCCTGCGGTTCCACGATTTCCGTGCCGGCGGCAGTGCTATCATCGCTCTGCTTCACGACGTGCTCATCGTTCTGGCAGCTTACGCAGTATTCCGTATCCCGGTCAACAATACATTTATTGTAGTTCTGCTGACCATTCTGGGGTACTCCATCAATGCTACCATCGTTATTTTTGACCGTATTCGTGAAAACAAGAGCGCATTCCATGCAAATCAGACAGCGGAAAAGATCAACAAGAGCATCAGCCAGACATTGGCTCGTTCCATCAATACATCCCTGACAACATTCTTCACCGTTGGGGCTATTTATGTATTGGGTGTGCCTGCGCTGAAGGAATTTGCGCTGCCTATGATGATCGGTATCTTGGCAGGGGCATATTCTTCTGTATGCATTTCTGGCTCTGTATGGTATGTGCTGTTGCCTAAGAACGAGAAATAAATGAAATAGAGAATCAAAAGACTGTATGGAAAGCAACTTTTCTTTAAGAAAACATTGATTTTCTTTTTCCTTGATTTATTAAGGGGAAGAGCAGTGGCTTTCTTCAGAAGAAAATAGATGATTTAAAATTTCAAGCGAATAGGAAAGTCGGAATCCTTTGTTATGATAAGTATTTCGGCTTTCTTTGTTTTCTTATGAAGATACCCCGAAGGATACAGCCTTTTTTCTGCCTTTGGAAAGCCAATGGCAAAAGAGAATGTTGATGCTTTTTTAGCGGAATCTCCCTTGTAATTGCTGGGGGAAGATGTTAAGATAGTGGCATATGTATGAAAACACAGGTAATTTTGCGCAGGGCGCAAAGTAAGGGAGGATACTATGCATATTGTAATTGTAGGGGACGGTAAAGTCGGCAGTACAGTGGCGGCTCAACTGTCTACCGAAGGTCATGATATCGTTATCATAGACAGCAATGCCACCGCATTGGAAAATGCAGGCAACACCATGGACATCATTTGTGTGGAAGGCAACGGGTGCAGTGCGGCACTGCAAAAAGAAGCAGGGGTGCCGGAAGCTGATTTGCTCATTGCGGCAACTTCCGCCGATGAAGTGAACATGCTGTGCTGTCTGATCGGGAAGAAATTGGGCGCAAGACATACCATTGCCCGTGTCCGCAATCCCGAATACTTTGCGCAGATCAACCTTTTGAAAGAAGAACTGGGGCTGAGTATGGCTGTTAATCCGGAATCAGCGGCGGCTCAGGAAATTTCCCGTCTGCTGCGTTTCCCGTCCGCATTGCAGATCGAACCTTTTGCAAGGGGACGTGTAGAATTGGTAGGTCTGAAGGTACCGGAAAACAGTGTACTGGATGGTATGCCTTTGTGGGCGCTGTACAAGGAATTTCAGGTAAAAATTCTGATTTGTGTGGTACAGCGTGAGGATGAAGTTATCATCCCTTCCGGTGATTTTGTGCTGCACAGCGGCGACCGTATCCATATCACAGCGGAACATATCGAGATCGAACGATTCTTCCGTGTACTGGGGCTGTTCCGCAACCGTGCGCGCAGTGTTATGATCATCGGCGGCAGCCGTTTGGCTTATTATCTGGCAAAGGAACTGATTTCCATTAAAGTTCGTGTAAAGATCATCGAACGGGATAAAGCGCGCTGTGAATATCTTTGTGAAATGCTGCCTGAGGCGGTTATCATCCATGCGGACGGCACAGATAAGGAAGTCCTGCAGGAAGAAGGTCTGGATAAAACAGACGCTCTGGTAACGCTGACAGGTATGGATGAGGAAAACATCATTGTTGGACTCTATGCGAAGGCTATGAAAGTATCCAAAGTGATTGTGAAGATCAATAAGCTTTCCTTTACGGAAATTCTGGATAAAATGGATATCGACAGTTTTATTTCACCCAAGGCCATTGCGGCAAACAACATTGTGCGCTATGTCCGCGCTATGCAGAACTCTGTGGGCAGCAGCAATGTGGAAACCCTGCACCATCTCATCAATGAGCAGGTGGAAGCGGTGGAATTTAAGGTAAGAGAAAAATCTGGCGTAGTGGGAGTTCCGCTGAAAAACCTCAAGACAAAAGAAAATGTACTGGTGGCAACCATCATCCGTGACGGTAAGATCATCATTCCTGGTGGTAATGATACCATTGAGATCGGTGATAATGTCATTATCGTTACAGCAGGACGTCATTTGACTGACTTGCGGGAAATTCAGCAGAAACTGATAGGGTAGGAAGTATTATGAACTATAAAATGATGGCCTATATCCTAGGCAATATTATGCAGGCGGAAGGTCTGCTCATGTCCATTTCTGCACTGCTGGCGTTATATAAAGGAGAAACCAATGAATTACGGGCTTTTCTGATTACCATTATACTCCTTTTGGTTATCGGAACAGCCATGAAGCATTTTGCACCCAAGAACAAAAGGATTTATGGCAGAGAGGGCTTTGTCATTGTTGCCCTTTCCTGGATTGTCATGTCCATTTTTGGTGCAATGCCTTTTTACTTCAGCGGTGCCATTGACGGTGCTGTCAACTGCTTCTTTGAAACAGTATCCGGCTTTACTACAACAGGGGCGACAGTCCTTTCGGAAATCGAAGGCTTGCCCATGAGTATATTGTTCTGGCGCAGTTTTACCCACTGGATTGGCGGTATGGGGATTCTGGTATTCGTCCTTGCCATTGTGCCGTTGGGTGATGATCGTTCCATGCATCTGATGAAAGCGGAAGCGCCTGGCCCCGTAGTCAGCAAACTGGTGCCGAAGATCAAATCAACAGCAAAAATCTTGTATGGCATTTACATTGCCATGACTATTTTGGAGATGATATTCCTTTTTGCAGGGGGAATGCCGCTCTTTGACAGTGTCAACCATGCTCTTTCTACGGCAGGTACTGGCGGTTTCTCCATTAAAAACAGCAGTATTGCCGCTTATGACAGTCCCTACTTTGAATATGTCATTACGGTGTTCATGCTGTTGTTCAGTATCAACTTCAATATGTTTTATCTGCTTTTGGTACGGGATTTCAAAGCGGTGTTCAAAAACGAAGAACTCCGGTATTATCTGGTCATTGTAGGTATTTCCACTGCGGTGATCACAGCCAATATTGTGCACCTGTATCCCACATTGGAAAGCGCTTTCCGTCATGCGGTGTTCCAAGTGGCAACCATCACCAGTACCACAGGCTTTATTACAGCAAACTATGAAGAATGGCCGGAACTGTCTAAGACCATACTGGTGGTATTGACCATGCTGGGGGCCTGCGGCGGTTCCACCGGCGGCGGTATCAAGGTTTCCCGTTTCATTATCCTGCTGAAGCTGACATTACGGGAAATTCGGCACATTGTCCATCCACGTTCTGTGAATATCATCAAACTGGAGGGGCAGCGTGTCAGTGATGAGACCATTCAGGGTACAACGGGGTATTTCATCACCTATGTGATGCTGCTTTTCGGCTCCTTCATATTGGTTTCTATAGACAATTACGACTTTACCACTTCCATTACAGCGGTAATCACCACCTTGGGGAACGTCGGGCCAGGGCTGTCATTGGTAGGGCCAGTGGAAAATTTCTCTCTGTTCTCGGACTTCTCCAAAATTGTGCTGAGTTTGGACATGCTCTTTGGACGATTGGAAATTTTCCCTATGATCATGCTGTTCTCGCCTTCCATCTGGCGGAGAGCCTGAGCTGAAAAATAAATAGGCAAGATAAACGGATAAATCTTTGGGATTTATCCGTTTTTTATGTGACTCCATCACGGAAGAAGAAAAAAGCATGGTGTATACTGATTTCAGATAAAACAACAGGAGGAAACAATATGGCAAAAAGAAAAGCAAATGTACAGATCAAAGAATGTGTTGCCTGCGGTACCTGTGCAAAGGTTTGTCCAGTAGGCGCCATTTTCATTTATAAAGGACTTTACGCAGATGTGAGCGCAAAATGTGTGGGCTGTGGAAGATGCGCCGCAGCATGTCCGGCGTCCGTTATTGAAATGCAGGAGGTGACACCATGACAAAGCAGAAAAAATGGTATGATTATTTATGGATTGTTTCCGCGGCCTATTTGATTTTGGGCTTTTTCAATATCCTTTTTGCGTGGATGGGGCTGTTGTGCTTCTTCATTCCGCTGCTCATTGCCATTTTTGGCGGAGATAAAATGTACTGCAATAAATTCTGCGGCAGAGGACAGCTTTTTGACCTGCTGGGCAATAAGCTGGGACTTTCCCGAAAAAAAGATATTCCAAAGTTCCTTAGAAGCAAGTGGTTCCGTTATGGATTCCTGATTTTCTTCTTTATTATGTTTTTTAATATGCTTTTCAGTACTTATCTGGTGTTTGAGGGCACAAGAAATCTGAAGGAAGTGGTGACACTCCTCTGGACAATCAAACTGCCTTGGAACTGGGCGTATCACGGTACAGCAGTAGCTCCTTGGGTAGCACAGTTTGCCTTTGGTTTTTACAGCGTGATGCTCACATCCACCGTTTTGGGGCTGATTACTATGATTTTGTATAAACCACGGTCATGGTGTGTATACTGTCCTATGGGAACCATGACCCAGACCATCTGTAAGGCGAAGCACAGATGCAATGGCGCTTGTGGTGTACCCCAGACAAAATGATTCTCCTACAATAGAAAAACAGAGCGGTTTTCCCAAAGGAAATGCCGCTCTGTTTTTCGTTTAAAGATAAGACCGCAGTTTCTTTTTATCCAGAATGCGGATACCGCCTCGGAAGGTTTCCACAATGCCTTCCTCTGCAAAATACTTAATCATACGGGTGACTACCTCTCTGGCAGTGCCCATATACTTGGCGATTTGCTCCTGTGTCATATGGATTTCATCAGACTTTGTTTTTGACATTTCGTCCGTGAGGAAGATTGCCAGCCGTTTGTCCATTGCCATGAAAAGAATCTGCTGCATGGCCCACATAACGTCGGAAAAACGGTCTGCCGCCATATGGTAGCCGCAGGCCTCCACATAGACGTTTTCTGTTGCCAGCTTATGAAAGGCAGAAGCACTGACAGTAAGGATTTCCGATTTTTCCACGGTATCCACGGAAACGTCAAATGTAATGGCATCCAGCACGCAGGAAGCGGAAAGGATGCAGATATCTCTGGGATAGAGGCGGTAAAGGGTAACTTCCCGTCCGTCTTCAGAGAGCAGGTATGCCCGCAGCTGTCCGGACTTGATGTAAAGCAGACCAGCACATTCTTCGCTGCCGTTGTGGAGATTTACCCCCTTTGGGTAGGTGGACAGCGCAGCACTGCGGCACAGCAGGTCTTTCTGGTCTTCCGTCAGATGTTCCCAGAAGGAAAAGTTTTCAGCAAATAAGGTTTCATATTCTCGTATCATATTGTTTTCACCGCTTTCGGATGGATTATCTTCAGTGTAACAAGCAATTGCTTTTTTGGCAAGAAAAAAGGCTCTCTGTTCGAGAGCCTTTTTGTTTCGATGTGTTCGCATCGAGTAAGGGGAGGGGTATGTTCTATGTTTACAAATAATTTGGAATTCGCTTTTGGGAAGGGGGGCCTGAGGCAACTCGGGGAAATCACCTCAGGCGGGAAGTAAAAGGGGGCGTCCTTTTGACTTCTCCTATAGTATATCGGGAAAATGTGTCTAATTTGTGAATAGAAACTTACAGCTAACTTAAGGAATTTGAAAAAACCTATTTCGAAAAACGAAAAAACTGCGAAAACTGCAAAATATATGAAAAAAAGATGGAAAAGCAACAAAATGCAGATCATGTCAGACAAAACCATGGGAACTGTTGGATTTTTTTGATGGGGCATACAATTTGCACGGTAATTTCCCTTTAAAACAGTAGGGTTTTCTGATAATATGCAAGAAATTTTAAAAAAATGAATATTTTTATTTACAGGACATAAAGATTCTGTTAAGATTTTTATATAGAAAAGAGAACAAATTGATTACAGGAGGGAATGCTTATATGACAGAAGTGCTGCACCATTTGATGAGAGAATTGATTGAATATTCCATTATTTTGCTGGAATTGATTGGCGTATTGGTTTTGCTGGCAGGCGCATTGCGTGCTACCGTTAATTATATCAAAGGCGATCCCCATACACGCGTGAAATTATGCCGTGCCATGGCAATGGCACTGGAATTCAAATTGGGCGGCGAAATCCTGCGGACAGTTATCGTACGCGAGTTTTCTGAAATCGCATTGGTTGGCTGCATCATTGTTCTCAGAGCAGGTCTGTCCTTCCTGATCCACTGGGCAATCCGCACAGAAGAAAAAGATCAGGCAGAAGAACAGCTGGAAGAATGCAATGTGGAAGTGCTGGAAAAGGAAAAACAGAAAAAGGTTATTCCAAACTGGCGTTCCATGAAAGAAGTGATCTAAGACGCAATTTCCTTCAATCCTAAATAAATTACACAAAATGCAAAAACACCTGACGGTTTTTCCGTCAGGTGTTTTTGTATAAAATGTGATTAAAATTCAAATCCTTGCATTTTATCCAGATATTTTTCGCCAATGAGTTCATCATAGGTCAGATAGCGGTGAAGTTTCTGGATTTCTTCTCGTTCTTCTGGAGTGCTTTCCGGTGAGTAGAGGTTGTAATAAGAGCTCATCACGGGGCAAGTTTCAAATACATGAAGCAGGAAATTGGTTTGCAGACATGCAGGTGCGTTGATGTAATCGCAGAGCAGTGCCGGCAGCAGATAAGGAGAAACCTGCTGATCTTCTGCACGATAGTCGTTGCCGGTGTCGTAGTTGGCAAACATGACATAAGGGGTGCAGAACATGGTGTATTTTTCTTTTTCAGTCCATTCTGCGGCTTTGTCTGCATGGATGGTGCCTGTGGATGTGTAGGGTGTGAAATTATCCCCCAGTGTCGGCAGGTGGTCACCGTACCAAAGGAGAACTGTGGGTTTTTCGCGCTGCATGATGTAATCATAGAGCATACCCAGCGCTGCATCGGAATCACTGACACCTTTGGCGTAGTTCTGAAGGGAAATGACTTCCTGCTCAGACAGATTGTCACCGCTGACTTTAATATCCCAATCGGAGGAATCGAATTTATCTGTGTACAGACTGTGGTTTTCCATGGTGATGGCAGTCAGATACAGACCTGTTTCGTGGGGCTGTTCCAGCTGATAAATGATTTCTTCGGCGATGGTCTGGTCGGTGATGTAAGGGCCGCTGTTCCAGTGGAGTTCTGCATGCATGTCGTTTTCACCCAGAAAATCGTCATAGCCCATGAGAGGATAAGCCCGGTCGCGTTCATAAAATGTTTTCTGATAGGTATGGACGCCCAAAGTGTCATATCCCAGACTTTTGAACAGCTGGGCGTAAGCAAATGTTTTTTCCTTTAAATACTGCTGATAAGGCATGTTGCCGGAAGGAAGTGTGCTGGTAGACATGCCGGACTGGAGTTCAAACTCCGGTCGGATGGTGCCGCCGCCGAAGGTACAGGAAACCATTTCGCCGCTGGGATGTTCTGCCGCAATGGCGCGGTAGTTTTTCAGCGGATCTTCGGAGAAGGTCACGCCTTCCAGTTTGGTAGGGTCCCAAAAGGCTTCGGACAGTACCACAATAACGTCAGGATTTTCAAAGTCGGAAGTATCTTCTTCCCCAGTGGGAACAAAGGGCGCGAACATCTCCGCCATGACTTCTTCGCTGTAATCCTGGGGCATCAGTGTGTCAACGGTGCCGAAGTTCAGGGCAAAGCCAGTCAAAAAGCCGTAATTGTCATAAATATAATCCTGATCAGTTTCTTCGTTGATGACAATGCCGAAAAGGGGTTCATAGCATCCTCTTACGGTTGTGTTGGTGACAAATACTACCAGAAGGGCTGCCAGTACCGGAACTCCCACAAAATGCACTTTGCTGCGGATGGGCAGCATGGGTCGGGTCACATGGAGGAACAGCCAGTAAAGGATGGTCACCACAAAAAGCAGGATATACTGCCATGGAAATGAAATGGAGCCTAAAAACTCCGTGAAGCTGCCTGCATTCTGTGCCAGCGTCAAATCCCAGGGATAAAAATGATCCTGCAAAATGATGGATTTGAAGTGGTCAATGAGGGGCAGTAAGATGAACAAAAATCCTGTGATGCCTGCGGCTGTGGAAAAGCGGCGGAACAGAAACACAAATGTGAAGTATACGCCGTAAACCAGAAGCAGCCCCAGAACAAAGGCGCCTGTCTGTGCTGTGATGAGTGTAGACAGCATGGAACGGGAGCCAAAAGAAATGTAGTTTGCCACAAGGGTCATATAAATAGGAAATGCTAAGGTCAGTATCCATAATATGGCTCTGGGCAAAGGTGCGGAATGGAAAAATTTCCGCAGCTTTTTCGATTGTTTGGAAAATGTTTTCATTGGGTCAATGCCTTCTTTCTTTTCAATTACCCCGAGGTTTTATTTTATCATGACAATGGCGTATTTTCAACGCTGGCAGGGGAAAATGAAAGGAATTTTATTTTTTGTCAGAAGTGATTTCCAGAGGTGTGATGCGGTCTTTTTCCGTAATGGGACGCAGCACACGGCAGGGGTTCCCAGCAGCAAGGACACCTTTGGGAATGTCATGGGTCACCACACTGCCGGCACCGATGACGCTGCCAGCACCAATGGTGACACCGCCGCAGATGGTAGCGTTGGCACCAATCCATACATCGTCTTCCAGTGTGATGGGGGCAGAAGTGCCGATACCTTCTCCTCTTTGGGCGGCATCCATGGCATGTCCTGCACAGGCAAGGCAGACGCCGGGGCCGATGAAAGCATTGGCGCCGATATGCACAGGAGAAGTATCCAGAATGACGCAGTTGTAATTGATGATGGTGAGACCGTGGGTGTGGATGTGGAAGCCATAATCACAGCGGAAAGATGGCTCGATAAATGTCAGGGGATGGCAGGTGCCAAAAAGTTCCTGTAAGATTTCAGCACGTTTTTCTGTTTCTGTAGGGGCGGTTTGGTTGTATTCCCAGCAAAGGGTTTTTGCTTTTGTCTGTAAGTGGTTGGGCATGTCTGTGTGGCGTGTGCAGTAGCCTTCTGGCAGTCCCATGATTTTTAAAATATCCATATAAGATGTCCTTTCTTTTGTTGAAATGAAGAAAATGCTTTGTTTCCCAAGGATAAAATGTATCACATTTTTCGGCAGGGCGCAATGGAGGGAAAAGGGGAATCTTGCGTGGATATTGTCGGATATGGTACACTGGTTGGAAAGAGAAGGAGGGGATTTTATGAGGGAAACAGGAATCTACATTCATATTCCTTTTTGTGTGCAGAAATGTCTGTACTGTGATTTTCCGTCTTTTGGCGGACAGGAAAAGGAATATGAACGGTACACAGCGGCGTTGTGCCGAGAAATGGAGGCCAAAAGTCATCTGGCAAAGGATTGGAAGATTAAGACGTTGTTTTTTGGAGGCGGTACGCCTACGGTGCTTTCTGCTCAGCAATTGAAGCGAATTTTGGATACCGTTTTTCAATGTTTCGATGTGGAGGAGGACGCAGAAATCACCACCGAAGCCAATCCCGGTACATTGAGTCTGGAGAAATGTGTTGCTCTGCGGCAAATGGGATTCAACCGCCTGAGCATGGGTGTGCAGGCATGGCAGGATGAGCTGCTGGAGAGATTGGGCAGAATCCATACCCGTCAGCAGTTTCTGAAAAATTTCGCCAGCGCCAGAGAAGCAGGTTTTGACAATATTAATGTAGATTTGATGTTTGCCCTGCCGGAACAGACTTTGGGGCAGTGGGAAGAAACCCTTTCGGAAATCACCGCATTACAACCGGAGCATATTTCCGCTTACAGCTTGATTATAGAAGAAGGAACCCCTTTTTATGACCTCTATGAAAAGGAGGTCTATCAGGAGACGGATGAGGAACTGGATCGTGCCATGTACCACACAGCGGCACAGATTTTGGCTGAGGAAGGATACCACCAGTATGAAATCTCTAATTTCGCCAAAGATGGCAAGGAAAGCCGCCATAACCGCATTTACTGGCAGGATGAAGGATATTTGGGCTTTGGTCTGGGGGCACACTCCTATTGGGCAGGAAAACGGTTCCACAATCCCTATGACCTGCATACTTATATGGAGCAGGCAGAAAACGGCAATGTTTCCATGGAGGATGTGGAGGAGCTTTCTTTGGCTGACCAGTACAGCGAGTTTATGTTCATGGGACTGCGTCTGACGGAAGGCATTGAGAAAAAACGATTTGCCCAGCGTTTTGGCGTGGATATGGAAGATGTTTACGGTGCGGAAGTTGAAAAATGCAAAGAAGAAGGTCTGCTGGAAGAAAGGGATGGATGGCTCCGTCTGACAGAGAGAGGACTGGATTTGAGCAATCAGGTTTTTATGGAATTTCTCAAAGAAGATGCCTGAAAAACCCCGAAAAACCAAAAGAAAATCTAAAATATAAAATTCAAAAAAAGTTCATAAATTTTTTCAGATTAGCACTTGACATTACTGGTGGCAAGTGCTATCTTTATTACATGAGTTAGCACTCATAGCAAGTGAGTGCTAACAAAAGACGAATTTCCATAGAAAGTGCGTTCAAATAAAAAACGCGTAAACGGAAATTTACTTCATTCATGAGGAGGCGAAAGGCTATGTCGTTGAACGAAAGAAAAATTCAGATTTTACAGGCGATCATCAATGACTATATTGAAACGGCGGAGCCTGTCGGTTCCAGAACCATCGCCAAAAAATACAATCTGGGCATCAGCTCAGCAACCATAAGAAACGAAATGAGTGATCTGGAGGAAATGGGCTTCATTTTACAGCCCCATGCTTCTTCCGGCAGGATTCCATCAGACATGGGCTACCGTTTATATGTAGACCATTTGATGCAGAAAAAAGAATTAGGCACAGAGGAACAGCGGTATCTGCAAAATGTCATCACCAGAAACGTGGGACAGATTGATTACCTGCTGGAGGAAACGGCGAAAGCTCTTTCTGCACTGACCAATTACACCACCATCATTTCGGAACCTGTGAGTCAGCGCACACGGATCAAACAGATTCGGCTCCTGCCCCTGGACAGCACTTCGGTGCTTCTGGTCATTGTAACGGAAGATAATTTCATCAAGAATCATGTGATTCAGATGGGCGTAGTTCCTGAGGAAGATAAGATCTTCACCATGGGCATGCGGCTGAATCAGGTGCTGCAGGGATATTCCCTTCATGATATAGATGCAAGCGTCATCAACCGCCTGCAAACAGAACTTCATGAATACCGACAGATTTTGCCGCATATCTTATCGGCAATCGAAAGTACCATGCGTTCTGCGGAAAAGGTACAGGTTCACATGAGCGGTACCAAAAACATTCTGGCTTTTCCTGAGTTTTCTGATATCCAGAAAGCCAAGTCCCTGTTTCAGGCATTGGAAGAAAAGGATGTGCTGGTAACCCTTTTGCAGGGCAGTACCGATACCAATGACATGCAGATTCTCATTGGCAGCGAAAACAGCGTCCAGTGTATGAAGGATTGCAGCGTCATTACGGCAACCTACAAAATGAGTGACGAAACCCGCGGTACCATCGGTATCGTAGGGCCCACCCGAATGGATTATTCGCAGGTGGTATCCGTCCTCAACGGTATGGTTACCAATATGGAAAAAGTATTAAAAAATCTGTCGAAAGGCAATAAAAATACCTAGAGAAAAGAGGAGCAGATGTGGAAGATAAGGATTTAAGAGAAGAAAATCTGCAGGAAGAAGCCGCTGAAGTGCAGGCGGAAGCAGAAGTGACAGAAGCTGTGGAAGCGGAAGTGGTTGATGAAACCGAAGCAAAAATGGCTGAACTGGAACAGAAAGCTGCGGATTATCTGGATAAATATCAAAGATGTCTGGCGGAGTTCGATAACTTCAGAAAACGGACTTCCAAGGAAAAAGCAAGCATGTATGACGACGGTGTGAGAGACACCGTGGAAAAACTGCTGGCAGTGGTGGACAATCTGGAACGTGCCGTAGCGGTACAGGAAGGAAAAGACGCCGAAGATGCCTTTTTCAAAGGCGTGCAAATGACTTTGAAGCAGTTCCAGGAAATTTTGCATGGCATGGGCGTTGAGGAAATCAAAGCCTTGGGCGAAAAATTCGACCCCAATTTCCATGCGGCTGTAGCACATGAAGATGATGATGCTTACGGCGAAAACGAAATCATTCTGGAAATGCTGAAAGGTTATAAATATAAAGATAAAGTCATCCGTCACAGTATGGTGAAGGTGGCAAACTAAAACTGAAATTTTGATTTGACAATTTAGGAGGAAATAGATTATGGGTAAAATTATTGGTATTGACTTAGGTACAACAAACTCTTGTGTAGCAGTAATGGAAGGCGGCCAGCCTGTTGTTATCGTAAACAGCGACGGCGCAAGAACAACTCCTTCCGTAGTTGGTTTTGCGAAAAACGGCGAAAGACTGATTGGTGAAACAGCAAAACGTCAGGCAATCACAAACCCCGACAACACCATCAGCTCTATCAAACGTCACATGGGTGAAAACTATAAAGTAAACATCGAAGGCAAAGCTTACTCTCCTCAGGAAATTTCCGCAATGGTACTGCAGAAACTGAAAGCTGACGCAGAAAGCTATCTGGGCGAAACTGTTTCCGAAGCAGTTATCACAGTTCCCGCATATTTCAACGACGCACAGCGTCAGGCAACAAAAGACGCTGGCCGTATCGCTGGTCTGGAAGTAAAACGTATCATCAACGAACCCACATCCGCAGCACTGGCTTACGGTCTGGATAACGAAAGCGAACAGAAAATCATGGTTTACGACCTGGGCGGCGGTACATTCGACGTATCCATCATCGAAATCGGCGGCGGCGTAATCGAAGTACTGTCCACAAACGGTAACACACACCTGGGCGGTGACGACTTCGACCAGAGAGTCATCGATTACTTGGTAGCTGAATTCAAGAAAGCAGAAGGCATGGACCTGTCCAAAGACAAAATGGCTATGCAGCGTCTGAAAGAAGCAGCTGAAAAAGCGAAAAAAGAACTGTCTACAGTAACAACAACAAACATCAACCTGCCTTTCATCACAATGAATCAGGATGGTCCTAAACATCTGGATGTAACACTGTCCAGAGCAAAATTCGATGAACTGACAGCTGATCTGGTAGACGGCACAATGGGCCCTGTTCGTCAGGCTCTGTCCGACGCTGGTCTGTCCGCAAGCGAAATCGACAAAGTCCTGCTGGTTGGCGGTTCCACAAGAATCCCTGCCGTACAGGAAGCAGTTAAGAAATATACAGGCAAAGAACCCTTCAAAGGCATCAACCCCGATGAATGTGTAGCCGTAGGTGCTGCTATTCAGGGCGGTAAACTGGCTGGCGATGAAGGCGCAGGCAGCGTTCTGCTGCTGGACGTAACACCTCTGTCTCTGGGTATCGAAACTCTGGGCGGTGTTGCAACAAAACTGATCGACAGAAACACAACCATCCCTACAAACAAAAAACAGATTTTCTCTACAGCAGAAGATAACCAGACAGCTGTTGACATCCACGTTGTACAGGGTGAAAGACCTCTGGCAAGAGACAACAAAACTCTGGGTCAGTTCAAACTGGACGGCATCGCTCCCGCAAGACGTGGCGTGCCTCAGATCGAAGTTACTTTCGATATCGACGCAAACGGTATCGTAAACGTATCTGCAAAAGACCTGGGTACAGGCAAAGAACAGCACATCACAATCACAGCAGGCTCCAACCTGTCTGAAGAAGAAATCGACAGAGCTGTAAAAGAAGCTGAACAGTTCGCTGAACAGGATAAGAAGAGAAAAGAAGCAATCGATGCCAAAAACGAAGCTGACTCCCTGATTTTCCAGACAGAAAAAGCGCTGGGCGAACTGGAAGGAAAACTGGGCGACGACGAAAAAGCAGCAGTAGAAGGCGCTCTGAACAGCCTGAAAGATACTGTAAAAGATATGCAGCCTGAAACAATGACAGAAACAGACGTAGCAAATGTAAAATCCGCTACAGAAGCTCTGACACAGGAATTCTACAAAATCTCCGAAAAACTGTACCAGCAGGCACAGGCAGCTCAGGGCGGCGACGCAGCAAACGGCGGCGATCCTAATGTGGTTGACGGCGAAGGCAAAGAACTGTAAAATAAATAAGATTGCGATAAAGTGAAGGCAAGGGTGGGTTTCGTCCCGCCCCTGCTTTTGCCGTTTACAGTTTTTTCAGTAAAACAAGGTGGTGAGAAAGTTGGCTAATAAAAGAGATTATTATGAAGTCTTGGGGGTACAGAAGGGCGCGTCTGAAGCGGAACTGAAAAAGGCTTACCGTAAGATGGCGGTAAAATACCATCCTGACCAGAACCCTGGCGATAAAGAAGCAGAAGAAAAATTCAAAGAAGTCAACGAAGCCTATGAAGTGCTGAGCAACCCGGAAAAACGTGCCCAGTATGACCAGTTTGGTCACGCAGCCTTTGAACAGGGCGGCATGGGCGGCGGCGGTTTCTACGGCGGCGGCTTTGAAGGCTTCGATATGGGCGACTTGGGGGATATTTTCGGCAGCATGTTCGGCTTTGGTGGCGGCGGTTCTGCCAGAAGAAATGGCCCTAGACGCGGCAGAGATATCAATGTCAGCATCCAACTGACTTTTGAAGAAGCCATTTTTGGCTGTACCAAAGAAATTTCTGTACCTGTTCTGGACGAATGCGAAACCTGTCATGGTACTGGCGCAAAACCCGGCACTCATGCAGAAAGCTGTTCCAAATGTAACGGTACCGGTCAGGAACGTTTTGTACAGCAGTCCATGTTTGGCGCTGTTACATCTGTTCGTACCTGTTCCGCATGTCATGGTACTGGTAAGATCATCAAAGACCCTTGTACCACATGCCGTGGTACCGGCAGAGTCAAAAAGACAAAGAAATACGAAGTTAAGATTCCTCAGGGTATCGATAACGGCCAGACCATCCGTCTGGGCGGCAAAGGGGAACTGGGCGAAAACGGCGGCGGCTACGGCGACTTGTTGGTAAGCGTTTATGTACAGCCTAACCGTGTCTTTGTTCGTAAAGGCAACGATATTTATTGTGATGTGCCTATCACATTTGTACAGGCGGCACTGGGCGGCGAAATCATCATCAAGACCATTGATGGGGAACAGAAATATACCATCAAACCCGGTACACAGCCTGATACAGTGGTTACCCTCCGCGGCGTAGGGGTACCCAACCTGCGGAACCCGAAAGTAAGAGGCAACCAGATTGTCACACTGAAGGTAAAAATCCCTACCAGCATGACAGAACGCCAGAAAGACCTGCTGCGGCAGTTTTACGGTGATGCCCCGGCGGGGGCGGCCAACACCGAAGCTTCTGCGCCTGAAGAGGAAAAGAAGTCTTTCGGTGAAAAAGTTCGGGATTTTTTTGAAAAGGATAAATAAGAAACTTTCCAAAGCAAATTCCCCTTAAGAAAACATTGATTTTCTTAAGGGGAATTGCAACGGCTGTCTTCAGAAGAAAACATATCCAATAAAATCTCAGTAAAATAAGAAAGCTAAAACCTTTTGTCATGATAAGGATTTTGGCTTTCTTTGTTTTCTTATGAAGATGCCCCAAAAGGGATGTTCGCACAAGGAGCATCTCTTTGATTTTTTGCAGCAGCATCATCCAAAAAATGTTATGCTTGACAAACTGCGAAAAAATGAGATAAAATCATAAAAACTCTTTGCACTGCACATACGAAGTGACCTTCGCACATACAGTACAAACTGAGCAGACAGCGGATTTTTCCGTGTGGTCGGGCATTTTTTTGCAGCGAATGACAGACATTCGTGGGACAGTTTTATGTTCTACGGGTGTCTTTTTTTGTATAAAATCAGAAGGGCGGAGAGGTAAACATTAGGAGGGATTTTTATGACAAATGATATGGCAAAACAAAATGAGAAAATCGTCATGCGTGTTTCCACAAACAGTATGATCGTCAATGTGATTTTATCGGTGTTTAAAGTGGCGGCAGGGTTTCTTGCCCATTCTGGTGCCATGATCTCTGACGGGGTACATTCCGCATCAGACGTGTTCAGCACCATCATCGTTATGATAGGCTATAAGATGTCCGCAAAGGATTCTGACGAGAACCACCAGTATGGTCATGAACGAATGGAATGTGTAGCCGCTATCCTGCTGGCAATGGTATTGTGTATCACAGGCTTTGCCATTGGTGCAGGCGGTGTGGAAAAAATCTTTGGCGCGGAAGCAAGCGCCCTGGAAGTTCCCGGTAAACTGGCTTTGGCAGCGGCTATCCTGTCTATTGTGGTGAAAGAAGGCATGTATCATTACACCAGAATTGCGGCAAAACAGGTCAATTCCGGTGCATTGATGGCAGACGCTTGGCACCATCGTTCTGATGCCCTGTCTTCTGTGGGCAGTTTGATTGGTATCGGCGGCGCAATGCTGGGATTCCCCATCTGCGACCCCATTGCCAGTGTTGTCATTTCTCTGTTCATCATCAAAGCATCTTATGATATTTTCAAAGATGCCATTGATAAAATGATGGATACCGCATGTGATACAGAAACACTGGAAAAAATGAAATCTGTTGTGGAAGCCCAGAATGGCGTTATGGGCATTGACCGCATCCAGACCAGACAGTTCGGCGCAAGAGCTTATGTGGATGTGGAAATCGCTGCAGACGGCAATCTGACGCTGACAGCAGCCCATGCCATTGCGGAAGGCGTTCACGATGCCATTGAGCAGAATTTCCCGGAAGTAAAACATTGCATGGTTCATGTAAATCCAGCAGTGGTCAGATAAAAAGAAAGCCCCCTATTCGTTGGAATAGGGGGCTTTTTCTGTAATAAAAAAGACGCCGCATGAGGTGGCGTCAAAAAGAAATCTTATTCAGCAGCTGCTTCTTCAGCGGAGGAGAAGGACTGGGTGTACAGTTCGTTGCCTTCGCCATCGAAGAATGTCAGTACTACGATTACAACATCGTTAGAAACATCAGCTTTAACGGTTTTAGCCAGTTCATAGTAAGATGCAGCGGATGCTTCTGTGCCTGCTTTCAGAGCTTCTGTCAGTTCAGAACGAGTTTCTTCTGTAGTTACAACGTTGTCGATTGTGAAATCGTAATGCATTTCATCACCTTCGGCATACAGTTTTACGCTGATACCCTGATCTTCATACTGTGCCTGCATAGCATCCAGCATGCTCTGAACTTCTTCGCCGTCAGCTTCGAAAGATTCTTCCAGAGAAAGCAGATCGCTGCCAGATGTTTCTTCGGAAGTTGTTGTTTCTGCAGTTGTGTCAGAAGTTGTTTCTTCCTGTGCAGCGCCGCCGCCGCATGCAGCCAAAGATACTGCAACGCACATCATAGTCAGCAAAGCAATAAGACGTTTTTTCATGTTTCATGTTCTCCCTTCTAAAAATAAAGCATTATAATTGTTCCATTTGGCAAGCCAAATGGCTTGTGAAGCGTTCACTACAGTTAATTAGAAGAACGCCGCACAGATTAACGTAATACAACCATATTTTAATGAATAAGAAAGATAATTACAATAGGCAATGAGAAAGTTTTATATATTTTACAAAATACAATAATATACATTTGTACTATTTGTGTAAAATGTTGTCGGAGAATATAGATATTAATGAAGATGTTCTGTTGGAATAAGGGACAAATTGCAAAAAAAGCGGAAGTTGTGGTAGAATAAAATATCAAAAATTGCAATGTAAAGAAAGGGAAAAAATATGATAAAGGTATTATTCATCTGCCACGGCAATATCTGTCGTTCTCCTATGGCAGAATTTTTATTCAAGGATATGGTTATGAAAAAAGGTTTGTCTCAACAGATTTCCATTGCTTCTGCCGCAACCAGCAGAGAAGAAATCGGCAATCCTGTTCACAGAGGAACTGTACAGAAACTGGCGCAGTACGGTATTTCCACAAAAGGGAAATATGCCCGTCAGGTAACAAAACAGGATTATACGGATTACGATTACATTATCTGTATGGAAAAATACAATCTGCGAGAGATCAAACGGATTTTGCCCACAGACCCGGAAGGGAAAATCTGCTGTCTGCTGGATTTTTCCGATCATCCTCGAGATATTGCGGATCCATGGTATACGGGGAATTTTGATGTGACCTATGATGATATTCTGGAGGGGTGTGAAGGACTCCTTGCCCACTTGGAAAAAGAACTGTAAAAAAGAAGAACCGAAATTTCTGAAAATACAGGAATTCCGGTTCTTTTGATTTATCTAACAAAATTTGTCCAGATTTTTTCTTCTTTTTCCGGTGTGGGAACACCAGCCTGTTTGCCGGCTTCGATACACTTCAAAAGCCAAGCCATGTTTCTGCCCAGAATCCGCATGGTCTGCATACCTTCCAAATCCTGTTTGACTTCTTCTGGTGTGTTGCCATGAACCATGTTCCAATAGCTGGATGTGACGATCGGCATGCCTTTGATGGCAAAGTACTTATTGATTTCATCGAAAGTTGCTGTGGCGCCGGCACGTCTGCAGCTGATCACCGTAGCGCCAACCTTTCCGCTGAAGTCTCTGCCATAAAAAGCTCTGTCCAGGAAAGAAATGAGAGCGCCTGCTGCAGAAGCGAAGTGAACGGGAGTACCGAATACAAATCCGTCAGCATCAGCAGCTTTTTCAATAAATTCGTTGACGCAGTCCTTGCGGAAGCATCTGTCTGTTTTCTTACAGTATCCGCAGTCAATGCATCCGGCAATGGGATCATTGCCCAGCCAGAAGATTTCGGTTTCTACGCCGTTTTGTTCCAAAGCATCTGCTACCTCACGCAGTGCGGTATATGTGCAGCCTTCTTTGTGGGGGCCGCCGTTTACCAGTATTACTTTCATGGAAAATCCCTCCTTGTGTTGGTTTGCATGCTTTTTATTATAGCACGATTCCCAAGGAACACAATAAGTTCTGCAAGAGGTTGTTTCAGACCTTAGAGGGAGCGGCGCAGTTTTACAATGGTCAGATTGAATTCGCCGTCTGTTGCGTTTGAAGAACCGGAGTAGTTGAAAAAAAGCGTGGTGGCCGCAGGTGCATATAATATCAAATATGCGGAACCGCAGGCTGTTGAGCCATTGGCAGCTGTCGCAAAATAAACACCTGTTTCTAAATGGGAAGTCCCATTGTAGCTTGGGGTAATTTGCAGATAGTTAGGGGCGGAAAACAGAGCGGATATTTTATAAGAAATCAGATAATATCCTGGGGTAAGAGAAATTTCTTCCAAACTGGTTTGGACGATGTTTCCGGTGCTATCCTGTACGTCTGGAAAAAATGAAAGTCTTGAATCACGAATGAGGGGGAATTGTATGTTGATATAGGAAGCAAAAATATCATCTGGTATAGGTCCAGTAACGCCCGTAGCTCCTGTAGCACCAGTTGCGCCAGTTGCGCCAGTTGCCCCAGTCGTACCGGTATTGCCAGTCACCCCAGCAGGCCCTATGGCTCCAGCAGCACCGGTAGGCCCAGTAGCTCCGGTTACACCAGCAGCCCCCGTAGCACCATCGGCGCCGGTAGCGCCCGTAACCCCCGTAGGCCCGGTAACGCCCGTAGGCCCAGTAACGCCCGTAGGCCCGGTAACGCCCGTAGGCCCGGTAACGCCCGTAGGCCCGGTAACGCCCGTAGGCCCAGTAACGCCCGTAGGCCCCGTTACGCCTATAGGCCCAGCAACACCTGTAGCACCAGTAGCCCCGGTAGGTCCGATAACACCAGCAGCTCCGGTAACGCCTGTAGGTCCAGTAGCCCCAGTAGCCCCAGTAGGCCCAGTAGCCCCGGTGGGTCCGGTTTCACCTGTTTCACCAGATATGCCAGTAGGTCCGGTTTCACCGGTGGCGCCAGTTTCTCCACCGGTAGGGCAGCAACAGCAGATTTGCAGACAGCAGGGATGCGGAAAGGGACCTCTCCAGCAGCAATGATTAAAAAAGGACACGGTGACTCCCCGCTTTCATTTTGTCAGTTATACTATTTTATTCAAAAAGAAGATGCAGGTGCCAGAATTTTTTTGAAAAACAAAAACAGTTTTAAAAGAAAGCATACATGGTAAAATCTCAGAAAAATAAAAAAGCTGAAATCCTTTGTGTTGTCAGGGTTTCAGCTTTTTGTATTCTATGAAGCAGCTCAAAGAGAATGTTTTATGTTTGGGCTGCAAATGTTTATAATCCAAGGGCTTTGGCTGTGGTGCAGATAAAGTCCTGTACGTTGGTGACGATACCTCTGGCGGACAGACTGCCTCTGTCTGCCAATTTGTTGACGGCAAATTCAGAAATATCTACGCAGTAAAAATAAATCTGTCGCACAGTACCATCTGCCATGACCCGATAGGAAGGGGTCATATTTCCTGTGGCAATGGTATGGAGCATGGTTGCCATGCAAATAACGGTGGTGGCATTGCGAATCTGGTCACGCATGGCATTTTGCGCCTCATATACGTTGCCAAATACAGGCGGCAAAGGGCCGTCGTCCCGAATGGAGCCTGCAAGGACATAGGGTACATGATGTTTTTCGCAGTTGTAAATGATGCCGTTGTCAATGTGTTCTTTTTCCAGAAAAGCAGGGATACTTCCATGGAAACGCACCCGATTGATGGTGTCCAGATGGTTGTAATGTCCGTTTGGCTGGTTTTTCTGGGTGTAGATATTCTGTCCCAGAGCAGTGTTCAGGTATGCGCCTTCCAAATCGTGGGTAGCAAGGGCATTGCCTGCCATGAGGGCATGAACGTATCCTCCTGCAATCATTTTGGAAAAAGCATCTCTTGCGTCTTTGTCAAAGGTGAAGGCAGGCCCCAGCACCCAGACGATTTTTCCGTGGTCACGGTCATGACGGAGAATTTCGTACAGTTCATTATAGTCTTTGGAAAAGGCTGTTTCCCGGGAGCGTCCCTGACGGAAAGCGAAAACCTCCTGCAATTCCGCTTCTTCAGAAAAGCCATTGGCATGGACATAAATGCCATCAGAACCGTCCTCTGTGCGTCCGATGGCAATGAGGTCGCCTTTTTTCAGCAGACGGAATTCACGCACGATGATTTTTTCATTTTCATAAATAGCCACACAGTCCATCCGGCTTTCTTCTGCCAGCAGCCATGTGCCATCGACTTTGAAATATTCCGGAAAAATGCTCATGGCATGGTACTGTTCCGGTGCCACACCGTCAAAGGGGGCAGGATGGAAACAGACATCCGGCGCGTTAGCCAGAAAAGGCTGGGTAAAATCTGGAGGTGTGTAGGGGCGAAGTGAAAAACTCATATCAATTCTCCTTTAATTCATGATTGTTGTTGGTGGATGGAAAAAAGCAGATAAGATTTGCCCATGCGGTCTAATGTTTCATCTTCCTGTGTCATGCCGATGGCTTTGGCAACGGAAAGAGAAGGGGAATTGTCAGAAGCAATGACTGCATAAACAATGGGTTCTTTTCGGGCAGAAAAAGCAAACTGTACACAGGCGGCAGCGGCTTCCTTGGCATAGCCTTTCTTCCGTTGGGAAGGTATGATGCCGTAACCGATTTCCCAGAGCATCCGTTTGCCAAAACGCTGGAGCGTCAGACCAGCCTGACCAATGAGAGCATCATCATCTTTTCGGCAAACGCCCCAGATACCAAAGTTCTGATGGTATCGCTGCTGCTGTCTGATGAGCCAGTTTTGCAATTCCTGTTGTGAAAATGGGCGTTCATAAAAATTCTGCTGTCCCTTCATCATTTCCAGAAGATTGGGCAGGTCTGCTTCTTTTAATTCCCGTAAATACAGACGGGGTGTTTCCAGAATCATGCCTTTGTTTCCGCAAAAAAGCGGCTGTAAAGGTCTTCTTTTCGGTCTGCTTTCAAGGGGAATTCTGCCCGATATGCTTCTGCTTCTTTGGGGTCGATTTCTACTACAGCCAGTTCATTTTCTCCTGTCAGATGAGCTAAGATTTCCCCAGTGGGAGAGATGAGCATGCTGTCACCGCTGTAAGTGAGGGTACGGTCTTTGCCGCTGCGGTTGACACCAACAATGAAGCTCTGGCTTTCAATGGCACGCGCCTGCAGGAGTGTTTTCCAGTGACCTACACGGGCAACAGGCCAGTTGGCAATGACGGTCATAACAAGGCTTTTTTTGGAAGCCGCCTGAAAGATTTCCGGGAATCGCAGGTCATAACATACAAAAGGGGACAGAGGTACGCCGTCTACCTGACAGAACGCCAGTGCATCGCCGCCGCTGTAATACTTGGCTTCCGCACCGTAGGAGAAAGGATGGATTTTGGCATAATCTGTCAGAATATGACCGTTTTTGTCCATAACGATGCTGTGATTCCGCGCTGTTCCATCCTCTAAAAAGATCACGCCGAAAACAACAGCCATCTGGAATTTTTTTGCCACGTCCTGAAAGAAAGTGATGGTTTTGCTGTTTTCCTTTAACTCACCATAGGTGGCAGGGGACATGGTGAAGCCTGTCAGTGTCATTTCCGGAAAGACAATCATGTCAGCCTCTTTTTCAGCGGCTTTTTCCATGAGTTCTGCGCAGGTTTTCATGGCAAGACCTTTATCCTCAAAACCCATATTCAGCTGTGCCAACGCAATTTTCATATACAAAAACCTCCTTCATTATTCCCAGTTTTTCCATACGTCAGGGCAGTAACCCAGTGTGAATTCCTTTCCGTTGCGGACGATGGGTGTCCGAAAAAGGGCAGGATTTTCAAAAAGGGTCCCTTCTCGTTTTTTCTCGTCGATGTAATCCATATATAAATCTTTGTATGCTTTTGCTTTGCGGTCAATCATGTCTTCCACATCGATGCATCGCTTTGCAGATTCAAATACGCTTTTGCTCATGCCGAAACGGTGGATATCAATGGACTGAAAAGAGATTTTCCGTTCCTTGAAATACCGTTCCGCCTTTTTGGTGTCGAAACATTTTTTTGCGCCGTAAATTTGAATATTCATATAAAACTCCTTTCCTGGGGTTTGCTGATTTTATTTTACCCCTTTGGTGCAAAAGACACAAGACAAGGAAAGGGGAATGTGTTATACTTTGAGAAACAGGAAAAGGAGCGAATAAGAGATGAAAATGATTTCATGGAATGTCAATGGTCTGCGGGCAGCCGTGGGCAAAGGCTTTTTGGATTATTTCAAAGAAGCGGACGCAGACATTTTTTCCATACAGGAAACAAAATTGCAGGAAGGGCAGATTGACCTGCCCACAGAAGGCTATCACCAGTACTGGAATTATGCGGAAAAGAAAGGCTATTCCGGTGTGGCAGTATTCACAAAAGAGGAACCCATTTCCGTTTCTTACGGCTTGGGCATTGAGGAGCATGACAAAGAGGGGCGTGTCATTACGCTGGAATTTGAAAAATTCTACCATGTTACGGTCTATACGCCCAATTCCCAGCAGGAAAACGCCCGTCTGGATTACCGCATGACTTGGGATGATGCTTTCCGGGCATATTTACAGGAATTGGACAAAACAAAGCCTGTCATCGTCTGTGGTGACCTGAATGTGGCACATACGGAAATTGACCTGAAAAATCCTTCTACCAACCGCCGAAACGCAGGCTTTACAGACGAAGAAAGAGGCAAATTCACAGAACTGCTGGAAGCAGGCTTTGTGGATACCTTCCGTCATTTTTATCCTGATGTGACAGGGGCATATTCTTGGTGGAGCTATCGTTTTAACGCCAGAAAGAATAATGCCGGATGGCGTATCGACTATTATGTGGTTTCCGAGCGTCTGCGGGATGCTTTGCAGGACGCAAAAATCCACAGCGACATCATGGGGTCTGACCATTGCCCTGTGGAATTGGATATTGCTTTGTAAGATGAAAAAATCTTTCATTGGATAAAGGAGGCGCATGGCTTATGTTGAACATTGGATGGAAAAAGATCTATGAGGGGTATGATGTTGTTCTGGTGGGACGTATCAAAGAAGCGCTGAAGGAAAGCGGCGTGGAATGTAAAGTGCGTGTGGACAATCCTGTCCAAAACAGAATGTCCAGAGATGTAGCCTTTGGGGGGAATCCGCTGGTCATCAATACCATTGGGGTAGATACCTCTGCAAATGCGTACAGTGTTTATGTGCCGAAAGAAAAGAAAGAATTTGCGGAAGCCGTTGTTCATGGGATTAACCGGAATTAAGGGTGTTTGCGCAGTGAAACCATAAGAAAAAGCCGAAACTTCTAAAAAGAGGTTTCGGCTTTCGGGGCATCTTCATAAGAAAACAAAGAAAGCCAAAGTCCTTATGATTACAAAGAATTTTGGCTTTCTTATTTTGTTCGGATTTTCTTTGTTATGTTTTCTTATGAAGACAGCCGTCGCAATTCCCCTTAAGAAATTAAGGAAAATCAAGGTTTTCTTAAGGGAAAGTTGCTTTGAAGTTTCGGCTTTTGTTTTGCATTCGATAGTTTTTATTTTTCCAATTCTGCCAGTTTTTCCAGAATCTGATTGCTTCTGTCGATGAAAGCGGTCATTTCTTCGCTGGTCAGGGCTCTGTGGCTCATCAGTGCCAAATCGTATACCTGATGGCAGATCATGTCACAGTCTTCTTTCTTGTCTTCTTTGCCTGCCGCGTCCATAAGGAACTGCACCAGTTTGTTGGATTTGTTCAGCACCAGTGTTTCATCAGGTTTTACCTGTGCGAACATAGCTTTGTACATTTCGTTGTTGCCGTAAGCTTCCATCATTTCCATCATACGGCGGCTTTCTTCGCTCAAAAGGATCATAGCGGATACGTTCTGCGCTTTCAGATTTTCCGCTTTGACTTTCAGATTTTCATTGCCCAGCACACCACGGAACAGGTTTTCCATCTGGGTATTGGCAAAAGCATCTGCCTGTTTCTTTGCTTCGCTTTCTTCGCCTTCTGTTTTTTCCTGCAAAGTATCGGTGATGTCTGCGTCGATACGCTGTACCTTTACGCCGGGATTTTTGTATTCCAGGAAGGAAACGAAGGGTTTATCCACGGGAGAAGTGAGGATTGCCGCTTCCAGACCCTGTTCTTTGAACATACGGATATACTGTGCCTGCTGTGCTTCGTCTGTGACAAAGAAAATCTTGTTTTCATGTTTTTCTTTGTTCTTTTCCAGATATTCCGCTACGGTTTCGTATACGCCGTCGGTGGTCTTTAACAGCAGTGCGTCTTTGATTTTGTCGTAGAGTTTTTCTTCACGCATGCAGCCGTATTTGAAGAACATGCCGATGTCATCCCAGAAGCCTTCGTAAGCGGTTCTGTCCGCTTTGAAGAGCTGATTCAGTTTGTCCGCTACTTTCTTGGTGATGTAGCTGTTCATTTTTTCCACATAGCCGTCGTTCTGCAATGCGCTTCTGGATACATTCAGAGGCATGTCGGGGCAATCCAGCACGCCTTTCAGAAGCAGCAGGAATTCGGGTACTACTTCTTTGATGTTGTCGGCAATATATACCTGATTGGAGTATAGCTTGATCTGACCTTCCACAACATCCATCTGTTCCACCAGTTTGGGGAAGTACAGGATACCTTTCAGACGGAAAGGATAGTCCATGTTCAGATGAATCCAGAACAGAGGGTCATTCAGGTCGAAGAATACTTTATGGTAAAATTCCTTGTATTCTTCATCGGTGCAGTCCTTGGGCTGTTTCAGCCACAGGGGAGAAGGATCGTTCAGTGGCTTGGGTTCTTCTTTTTCTTCTTCCTGTTTTTCTTCTTCATTATCTTTGTTTGCTTTTGCAAGGATTTCGTCCTTGGTCAGTGTGGCAGCTTTTTCCTGAGAAATATGGATGGTGTTGTCTTTTTTCTCGGGTTCTGCTGCTTCCGCTTTTTCTTCTTCGTTGGTGATAACATCAATGAAGATAGGGACAGGCATGAATGCGCAGTATTTCTGTAATGCTTCGTACATTTTGCTTTCATCCAAAAATTCTTCGCCGTCTTCGCTGACGTGCAGTGTGATGGTGGTACCGCGTTCTGTACGGGTGCCGTCTGCCATTTCGTAGTCGATGCCGTCAGCACAGTTCCAGCTTGCTGCTGCTGCGCCTTCCTGATAAGACAATGTATCGATTTCTACTTTATCGGCTACCATGAAAGCGGAGTAGAAGCCCAGACCGAAATGACCGATGATTTCGTTGTCGCCGTCTGCTTTTTCTTCGTATTTGGACAGGAAATCGGTTGCCCCGGAGAAGGCGATCTGGTTGATGTATTTCTTGATTTCTTCGTGGGTCATGCCAATACCGTTATCTACGATCTGCATGATTTTTTCCTCTTTGTTCAGTACCACATGAACGGAAAATGCTTCGTCAGCAGGAATGTGATCAGCTTCCCCCATGATCATGAGCTTTTTCAGCTTGGTTACTGCGTCGCAGGCATTGGATACCAATTCACGGATGAAAATATCCTTATCGGTATAGAGCCATTTTTTGATAATTGGTAAGAAATTTTCACTGTTAATGGAAAGATTCCCTTTTTCATTCATACTTTTTCAGCCTCCTATTGATAGATGGAAAAATCCATATATTTTCTGCTTTACAAAGAATATTGTAACACTCGGCAGACAAAAGTCAAGAAAAAATTAGCACTCAATCAAATTGAGTGCTAACAAAATTTCGAATATTAATTTTCTTTCTGAATGGCAATGCCATGTTGCTGGCAAAAGTCCAGTACCCAGCTTTCCCACTGGGCTTCGTGGGTCTTATCCAGAGAAAAACTTTCCTGAGCGGCAGAAAGAGTACATAATAAGGTATCTTCCCGAAACAGAAGATTCCAGAACAGTGCCTTTGTGTTGGGGAAAGCCGCTGTTTTTTCTTGAGAAAGGGAAAGGACAAGCTTCATGTTCTTGGGGGTTTTCTTTCCTTTGACTGCCTGAAACACAAGGGGTTTGATTTCACTCCAACTGCACCAAGGCTCCGTGACGGTTTCGTCGTAATAATCCAGATCCCGTTTTCCGTCAATGGAAACGTAGGCAAAAGCGGAGATTTCTCCCTGCCGGAAAGCGAAATCGTCAAAGGCATCACCCTTTAAGAGCAGTGCCATAAAGTGTCTGGTGTCTGGTATGGTAAAAGCAAGCATTGCTGTATCCTCCTTTGGTTTCTTCGCCTGTCATTATACATTTTTTTGCCCTCTTTGACAATGTGCAGGAGGCGGAAAGGAAAAATCATGTATTTTTATTGCGTTTGATGCCATGCTATATTATAATGAAAGACAAGTATTTTTAATGTAAGAGGAAGTAGGAGGGAAAACCCTATGGCAGAAGAAAAAACAATGGAAAACAGTGGTCTGGGTGCCACCGGTAACTTTATACATAACTATATCCAGGCAGACCTGGAAGGGGAACTGAATAAAATTCATACCCGTTTCCCGCCGGAACCCAATGGCTATCTGCACATTGGTCACGCAAAATCCATTTGCCTGAACTTTGGTCTGGCAAAACTTTACGGCGGCAAATGCAACCTGCGTTTTGACGACACCAACCCCACAAAAGAAGATGTGGAATATGTAGAAAGCATTCAGGAAGACGTAAAATGGCTGGGCTTCGACTGGGAAGACAGACTGTACTACGCATCTTCCTATTTCCAGAAATATTATGAAGTGGCAGTGAAACTCATCAAAGAAGGCAAAGCTTTCGTTTGTGACCTGACAGCAGAAGAAATGCGTCAGTACAGAGGTACACTGAGCACACCAGGCAAAGAAAGCCCTTACCGCAATCGTAGTGTAGAAGAAAATCTGGATCTGTTTGAACGGATGAAAGCAGGGGAATTCCCTGATGGCTCCCATACACTGCGTGCGAAGATCGACATGGCTTCTCCCAACATCAACATGAGAGACCCTGTTATCTATCGTATTTCCCATGCGGCACACCATACAACAGGTACAGAATGGTGCATCTACCCTATGTATGACTTTGCCCATCCTCTGGAAGATGCCATCGAAGGTATTACCCATTCTATCTGTACCATGGAATTTGAAGACCATCGTCCTCTGTACGATTGGGTAGTCAGAGAAGCAGGCTATACCGTAAATCCTCCCAGACAGATTGAATTTGCTCGTCTGGGTATGACAAATACCGTAATGAGTAAGAGAAAACTCCGTGCACTGGTAGAAGACGGTCTGGTTGACGGCTGGGATGACCCTCGTATGCCCACCATCAGCGGTCTGCGCCGCAGAGGTTATACACCTGAATCCATCCGCGATTTCTGCGAACGCATCGGTGTATCCAAAGCAAACAGCATGGTAGACAGCGGTCTGCTGGATTACTGTATCCGTGACGACCTGAAAGCGAAAGCGCCTGTTGTCATGGCAGTTCTGGACCCTCTGAAACTGGTCATCACAAACTATCCTGAAGATCAGGTAGAAATGATGGAACTGGAAAACAACCCTGAAAATCCTGAACTGGGCACAAGACTGGCACCTTTCACAAGAGAACTGTATATCGAACGGGAAGACTTCATGGAAGAACCTGTGAAAAAATTCTTCCGTCTGGCTCCCGGCAAAGAAGTGCGTCTGAAAGGCGCTTACTTCGTAACATGCACTGATTTTGTCAAAGATGAAAACGGCAATGTGGTAGAAGTACACTGCACATATGACCCTGAAACAAGAAGCGGCAGTGGTTTTGAAGGCAGAAAAGTCAAAGGCACTCTGCACTGGGTAAGCGCTTCCGACAACGTGAAGGCAACCGCAAGACTCTATGACTATATGATGCTGGACAACCCTGATGATCCCAATGGCGATATGCTGATGAACCCCAACTCTCTGGAAGTGAAGGAAAACATCGTCATTGAAAAATCCATCGCTGGTGCGCAGAAAGGTCAGCGTTATCAGTTCATGCGTAACGGTTACTATATTGTAGATACCAAAGATACTACAGAAGATCATCTGGTATTTAACCGCATCGTTCCACTGAAAAGCTCTTTCAAATTGAAATAAAAAACTTCCAAGAGAGCATCCAAATATGGATGCTCTCTTTTTGTTTTGTGCGTCAGTGGCGGAAGATTGTGTTTTCTTTCGTGCATGGAAAATTTCTATTGCGTTGGCGTTGGATAAGGTATATAGTAGTGCATATCTATTCAAAAAACGGCTGAAAACAGTGACAGTGTTTCTTTGGCTGTCAAAGGGGGATAACTGAAAAAATAGCGCGAAAAAACAACAAAAGAGAAGGCAAACAAAAGTGAAACAAAGGAAAACAAAAGCGGTTCCCAATATGCAAAAAAAGGTATGATACAACTTAAAAAATACAACATATTGTATACAAATTTCTTGGAGAACGGCTTTTACTTGAGAGGAGGAAAAACATGTTTGAACACGCAAACAAAGCCCTCATCGCAGCGGCTTTTTTGATTTTGGCAATTGTAATCATTCCCATTGTGCTGGTGCCAGAAGCCATGGTAGCAGCCATTGGACAGGTTTATAACTTTATTACAACAGATATGGCATGGCTGTATCTGCTCATCGGTTTTGGCATGGCAGTGGGCGCCATCGTGCTTCTGACAACGAAATTTGGGGATATCCGTCTGGGCGGACGGGACGCAAAACCTCATTATAAAACATTTACTTGGATTGCCATGAACCTTTGCTCCGCGCTGGCAGCAGGTATCTTGATTTTTGGTATGTGTGAATGGATGTACTATGTGACAGGTACGCCTTTTGGCATTGAACCTTATTCTGTAGAAGCTTATGAATATGCTTCTGCTTATGGTATGTTCCACTGGGGTTTCTCCGCATGGGCTTTTTATCTGGTGGCAGGGGTAGCCATTGGGTATCTGTACTGGAATAAAAAGATTGGTGATCTGCGTATCTCGGCTCTGTGCAGCAACCTCATCGGCGGCAATTCCAAAGGGAAAAAAGCCTTCCGCTGGGTATTGGATGCCATCATGGTATTCTGCTATTTTATGGCTATGATGACTACCGTCGGCATCGGTACACCTGTTATGGGGGAGCTGGCAAGCAATCTGTTGGGCATTGAAAACTCTTTCGCTCTGAAAATTGGCATTATCATCATTTTTTGTCTGTTCTTTACCCTTTCTACATCCAAAACCATTGCAAAGGGTATGGGACGCATCAGTGACTTCAACGTATGGCTTGCCATTGTGTTTTTTGCTTTCGTTTTGATTGTTGGGGATACCAGCTTTATTCTGAATAATATCGTTATGGCAATCGGTACCAACATCCGTGAGTTTGTTCGTATGAGCTTCAACTCTGACGCTGTTGCCCAGACTGGTTTTGTTCAGAACTGGACGATTTTCTATTGGGCTTGGTATGTGGCTTTGACATTTATGTGCGGCCTGTGGATTGCCAGAACTTCTTACGGCAGAACATTCCGCGAAATCACTGTGGCAAACTGCATCTGGGCAGTATTGGCATGCTGGGTAACATTCGGTATCCTTGGAAACTATGGCATGGGTCAGGAACTGTTCCATGGCCAGAATTTCTCAGGCGTCATCAGCGAAGTGGGCAACAACGGCGTTACCCTGCTGGTACTCCAGACCATGCCATTGCCAAAGCTTTGCATTTTCGTATTCATGATTTTGATTTTCTTCAATCTGGCAACTTCCGCCACAGCCAACGGCACTGCTTTGAGTATGTATACATCTAAAGGCCTGAAAGCTGATGAAGAACCTCACACATGGTACAAAACATTCTGGTGTGTACTGTTCATGATTATTCCTGTAGGCATTTTGCTGCTGGAACACAACGTGGAAGGACTGAACGTGCTCAGTACCATCCAGTCCCTCATCACCATTTCCTCTCTGCCTGTGCTGGTAGCGCTGGTGGTATTGTTCTGGTCTTTCGGAAAAGTCCTGCGTAAAGACATTTCCGATGGCACCATCCGTCAGTATGTGGATAAGAGCAAAGAGAACAAATGGGGGAATGATTGATGGAAGAAAGATATCAAAACGCATCTGTCACATGGACACAGCAGTTTTGCCGCATCAATAGCTTTTTGGGTGCAGGCAAACGGGAAGCGGTGTTTTTGGCGGAAAAAATATTGAAAGAATCCTGTGACGCGAAAGTCACTGTTTATGACGCAGATACAGAAGAACCCTATATCATTGCGGCGAAAACTTGCGAAAACCCCAAATTCCAGCTTTTGCTGGAAGGTCATCTGGATGTGGTTTCTCCTGAAGGTATGGAACATCCTTTTGACGGGGAAATCAAAGACGGCATTTTGTATGGTCGTGGTTCTGTGGATATGAAAGGCGGCTGTGGTTCCATGCTGGCGGCATTTGTGGCTGCCTGCCAGAAGCCGTTGGAAGGGGATTTATACCTGATGTTCTCTACGGATGAGGAATACGCCGGAGAAGAAATCAAAAAAGCACTGGAAAAGGGTCATTTGCCCAAAGTAGATTTTGCCCTGATTGCGGAACCCACCAATGGAACTATGGTAACAGCACATAAAGGAGAAGCATGGATTGATGTGGAATTTTTCGGCAAAAGTGCCCATTCCAGCATGCCTCATATGGGAAAAAACGCCATTTACATGGCAACAACTTTTTTGCATAATTTACAGGCATATTTGCCGGAAATGGAAAAAATGGCACACCCCCTCTATGGCGCACCTACCATGAGTGTAGGAACCATCGAAGGAGGCAGCACGCCCAATGTGGTTCCGCCCTATGCAAAAATTACCATTGATATCCGCTATCTGCCTGGAACCAGTTCCGAATCATTCCTGAAGGTATTGCAGAATTTGGCGGTTCTGTGCAAAACAGAAAATGAAGATTTTTCCGCGAAGATCACGAAGATCGGAGAATGGAATGATGTCTGCACAGATCGGGAAAGTCCGACTTTCCAGCGTATCTGGCAGGCGGCTTCCAAGGCGCTGGGAAAAGAAGTGGAACTGACTGTTATGACCGGCTGGGGCGAAGGCGGCTTCATGAACCTCTACGGTATCCCGGTGGTATACTTTGGCCCCGGAGAAAATGGCATGTCCCATCGTCCCGAAGAACAGATTCATGTGGATGAAATCAAAAAAGTGGCATTGGCTTATGAACAGATCATCAACGAGGTGTGTGGCATGAAACGAAATACATTAGAAGAAGTTTTGAAACAGACGGGCATCATGGTGGCAGACGGCGCCATGGCTACAGAACTGGAACGGATGGGCTGTGACCTGAACGACTCTCTTTGGAGTGCAAAGGTACTGGCAGAACAGCCGGAACTGATTGGTAAAGTACACCGCAGCTATTTTGAAGCAGGTGCGGACTGCGGCATTACCGCAAGCTATCAGGCAACCATCGATGGTTTCTGTAAACGCGGCTTTACAGAAGCGGAAGCGGAAGAACTTATCCGCCGTTCTGTAGATATTATGGTGAAAGAAAGAGAAGACTGGTGGCAGGCAGAAGGCAAAGATACTGGCAGAGCATATCCTCTGGTATGCGCTTCCGTAGGGCCTTATGGGGCATATTTGGCTGATGGCTCTGAATATCGCGGCAATTATGGCGTATCCAAAGAAGATCTGCGCATCTTCCATAAACGTCGTATGGAACTGCTGTGGGACGCAGGGGCAGACCTTTTTGCAGTGGAAACCATTCCTTGTCTGGATGAAGCCCTTGTGGCGGCAGAATTGACACAGGAAATGAATGCGGCATGCTGGATCAGCTTCAGCTGCAAAAACGAAACAGAAATCAGTGACGGCACAAAAATCGCGGACTGTGCAAAAGCACTGGAAGCCTTTGACTGCGTGAAAGCCATCGGCATCAACTGTACAGCTCCTCATTTTGTGGCAAGCCTCATCAAAGAAATTAAAAACAACAGCACAAAACCCATCATCGTATATCCCAACAGTGGGGAAGAATACGACCCTGTTACCAAAACATGGCATGGCAGTAAAGACGGCAAGTGCTACTGCGATTTTGCGGCAGAATGGATTGATGCCGGTGCGAAAATCGTAGGCGGCTGCTGCCGTACCACACCGGATAACATTCGGGAAGTGGCTGAATTGGCAAGAAAGAAATAAAAAATTCTAAAAGACAGAGAAAGCAGAATATTTCTCTGTCTTTTTTTGTTGACATAAATATTAAAGAAATATTAAAAAAGTCTGCCGTGCATCTTTCAATTTACTGTTTATAATGAGCATCAGAATATGTGAACATATGTAAGAGGAGGAAAGCACCATGACTAAGAAAAAGAAGATTGTATTGGCAGCCGTAGCCATTGTTTTGATTGCCGGCGGCTTGAAAGTGGCTCTTGGCAGCAGACAGGCAGAACCTACAGGCACACCTGTGACTACAGGAACGGTGGTACGTCAGGATTTGGAAGAAGTCTTGAAGCAGAAAGCAACACTGGAAGGAACGGAAAGTGCAGAAGTGGCATCGAAACTCCATTATGAAGTGAAGCAGGTGCTGGTAAAAGAGGGGGATAAAGTCACAAAAGGTCAGCTTTTGGCAGTGCTGGACAGCGGAGATATTCAGGATCAGATTGCCCAGACAAAAGGGGACATCCAGCTTTTAGAGTATCAGCAGCAGGAAACGCTGGCAGAACGTCAGCGTCAGATTGACAATGCCTTGATGGAAAAAGAAAATGCGGAAAAAGACTATAAAGATAAACAGGATCTCTTTGCCATTGGTGCAGCCAGTCAGGCAGATGTGGATGCGGCAAAAGACGCTGTAGATAAGGCACAGCGTGCACTGGACAATATTCCAAATGAAAACGGAAAAGCAGTGCTGACTGCTTCTGAAAAACAGACAAAGGCAAATGCCCAGCAGAAAGCCAGCATCCAGTCCTCTACCCTCAGCGACTGCCAGATTCGCAGTGCCATCAGCGGCACAGTCACCAGAGTGAATACAACAGTTGGTCGTTTTGCCGATGAATCCGAGGATAACAAGCCTATGTTTGTCATTGAAAATCTGGAAACTTTGCAGATGAAAGTCCTTGTAAGCGAAAATGATATTGACCGTGTGCAGGTAGGTCAGGAAGTGGAAATCTCTGCCGATGTACTGGGCAAAGAAACAGTACAGGGCGTGGTGGAACGGATTTCTCCCACAGGGGAAGCGAAAAGTTCTACATCTTCCGAAAGAGTCATTCCTGTTTATATCAAAGTGAAAGAAGAAAACGAAAAACTCATTGCCGGCATCAATGCCAACGCCACCATTAAGATTGCTTCCGCAAAAGATGCGTTGGTAGTGCCGCTGGAAGCTTTGGCAGAACTGGAAGATGGTACCACAGCCGTTTATACGGTAACAGATGCGGGAACCGTACATATTGTGCCTGTTACACTTGGTCTGGAAACAGATTTGCAGGCAGAAATCAAGTCTGATGAAATCAAAGAAGGACAGAAAATCATTCTTAATCCCGGTGCAGCCATGACAGAAGGTATGGCGGTAGCGGTACAGCAGGGGTGATGCCATATGAAAGAAATCATCAAAATTGAAAATCTGAATAAAACATATGATACCGGCGCCATTCAGGTACATGCTTTACGGGACATCAACCTGACTATTCATGAAGGAGAATATGTTGCCATCATGGGGCAGTCCGGTTCCGGGAAATCCACACTGATGAATATTCTGGGGTGTATGGACAGACAGTTTTCCGGTACATATGAACTGGACGGCATCAGCATTGCCCAGCAAAGCGAAAACCAGCTTTCTGCTATTCGCAATCAGAAAATCGGATTCGTTTTTCAGGCATTCCAGCTCATTCCCAGAACATCCGCATTGAAAAACGTAGAAATCCCTATGATTTACGCTGGCATGAAGGCAGACGCAAGAAAAGCCAAAGCTGCTGCCCTTTTAGAAAAGGTAGGTCTAGGACAGCGTATCCATCATATGCCCAATGAGCTTTCTGGTGGGCAGAAACAGCGCGTTGCCATCGCAAGGGCATTGGCAAATGACCCGGCTATCATTCTGGCAGACGAACCTACGGGGAATCTGGATACAAAGGCATCTTATGAAACCATGGAGTTTTTCACCAATTTGAATAAAGAAGGCGCTACGGTAGTTGTCGTTACTCACGAGGAAGAAATCGCAGCCTATACAGACCGTATCATCCGGTTCCAGGATGGGCAGATCATCAGTGATAAAAAGGTGGTGAAGGGCACATGTTGATTGTTGAAAATATCCGTTTGGCGCTTTCCTCCATCCGTGCCAATAAAATGCGCTCCTTCCTGACCATGCTGGGCATGATCATCGGTATCAGCTCTGTCATTGCCATCGTTTCCCTGGGGGATACCATGCGGAGCGTTGTTGCCAACGAGTATAAAAATGTAGGTCTGGGTCTGGCGTATATGTATATCAATCCTCCTGATGACACCTATGGAGATAATACATATTTTACTACTACAGACGCGGAAAAAGTCAAAGAAGCCATGGGCGATGACTTGGCTTATGTAGGCTTTAACCAGAGCATGCGAAAGGATATGACCGTCGGCAGAAGAACAAAAACACTGTATGTGACCGGTCTGGCGGAAAATCCCACAGCCATGAAGAATCTGAAAATCATTTATGGCAGAATGTTGAGTGACAAGGATTTTCAGGAAAAACGCCATCACATCGTTTTGCAGAAGGAAACAGCGGAAGGATTTTTCGGAGATGCCAATGCCGTTGGGAAAACGGTGAAAGTGAAGCTCAATGAAGATTTAGAGGAATTTCTGGTGGTAGGCGTATATGAAAATCAGGATTCCGCGTTGATGAAGGCTTTGCAGGGGGGCAGCATGGAATATGCATATATTCCCGAAAGCCTGATGGTATCTGAAGATTCCTATAACTGGTCTCTTTATTTTGTGGTATCTGATGTCAATCAGATGGACAGCATGAAATCCCGTGTGACAGCATATATGGCACGCATGAAAAATCTGGATCCGCAGTATATCATCATGAGCTCCGCTTCTGAGGAAATGGGCATGATCGACAGCATGCTGGGCTCTTTGTCCGCAGTGGTAGGTGCCATTGCTGCCATCTCCTTGGTGGTTGGCGGTATCGGTATCATGAATATCATGCTGGTCTCTGTTACAGAGCGTACCCGTGAAATCGGTATCCGAAAAGCCCTTGGAGCAAGGACGAAAGATATTCTTACCCAATTTTTGATTGAGGCTGCTATGATTTCCGCTGCAGGTGGGCTCATTGGTACCATCCTTGGCATATCGGTGGTTGCCATTGGCGGTATGCTTTTTGGCATCACGACGGTGGTAAAACCGCAGGTTATTGTCATTGCGGTGGCATTTTCCGCTATGGTCGGTTTGGGCTTTGGGCTGTATCCTGCACGAAAGGCCGCCAAAGCAGACCCTGTTATCGCTCTGCGTTATGAATAAAAAAATGTGACAAATTGATGAAAAAGGTGTAAAACATGGAAAAATTTCATAGGTTACACCTTTTTTTGTGTTGATTTTCCTGCGAGTATGGTATAATACCTAGATGATAAATACGGAAGGGGGGCTATTTTATATGGAACAGGAAGTACAGACAACTGAACAAAGACCGTTTACACATCTTCATGTCCATACGGAATACAGCCTTCTGGACGGCTCCGCGAAAATCAAAGAACTGGTAGAGCGAGTAAAAGAGCTGGGGATGGACAGCATCGCCATCACAGACCATGGTGCTATGTATGGTGCCATTGAGTTTTACAAGGCGGCAAAAGAAGTGGGTATCAAGCCCATCATCGGATGTGAGGTCTATGTGGCAGCAGGTTCCCGCCTGACAAAAGAAGGCAAGGGCGGCGGCTATTACCATCTGGTGCTTCTTGCGGAAAACGAAACGGGTTATCATAACCTCATTAAGCTGGTTTCTTATGGTTTTATCGACGGATTTTATTATAAACCTCGTGTAGACAAAGAACTGCTGCGGCAGTACCACGAAGGAATCATTGCGTCTTCCGCCTGTCTGGCAGGGGAAGTGGCAAGGGATGTGCTGACATTATCCTATGACCACGCCAAGGAAGCCGCTTTGGAATATGAAGAAATTTTCGGCAAAGGCAATTTTTTCCTGGAATTGCAGAATCACGGCATGGCAGAACAGAAACGTGTCAACGAGGCACTGATTCGTATGTCCAAGGAAACGGGGATTCCCCTTATTGCCACCAATGACAGCCATTATATATATAAAGAGGACGCAGTGCCTCATGATATCCTCCTGTGCATCCAGACCGGAAAGACTGTGGAGGATGAAGACCGTATGCGCTATGAGGGCGGACAGTTTTATGTGAAAAGCCCAGAAGAAATGTATGACCTTTTCGGCGATGTGCCGGAGGCATTGGAAAATACCGTAAAAATCGCTAAGCGGTGCAATGTGGAATTTGTGTTCCATGATTTGAAACTGCCGCGATTTGATGTACCTGACGGTAAAACAGCACCGGAATATCTCCGGGAAATCTGTTATGATGGTTTTGCTATGCGGTATCCAGACCCGAAGCCGGAATGGAAGGAACGGCTGGAATATGAACTGCATACCATTGAAACCATGGGTTATGTGGATTATTTCCTCATTGTTTGGGACTTCATCAAGTATGCAAAAGATCATGGCATCATCGTAGGGCCGGGGCGTGGTTCTGCTGCCGGCAGTATGGTTTCTTACTGCTTGCAGATTACTACCATTGACCCCCTGCGGTATGACCTGATCTTTGAGCGTTTCCTGAATCCGGAACGTGTCAGCATGCCTGATATCGACGTGGACTTCTGTTATGAACGCAGACAGGAAGTCATAGACTATGTTATCTCCAAGTATGGAGAAGACCATGTGGCACAGATCGTCACATTCGGTACCTTGGCAGCAAGGGCTGCCATCAAGGACGTAGGACGTGCACTGGCAATGCCTTACGCCGATGTGGACAGGATTTCTAAAATGATTCCCACAGAATTGGGCATCACCATCAAAAAAGCCCTGCAAATGAACCCTGACCTGAAAAAGGCTTATGAAAACGAAGAAGATACCCACCATTTGATTGATATGTCCATGCGTCTGGAAGGTCTGCCAAGACATTCTTCCACCCATGCGGCAGGGGTTGTCATTTGTCGGGAACCGGTTATGGAATATGTGCCCCTCAGTGCCAATGACGGGCAGGTCAATACCCAGTACACCATGACACTTCTGGAGGAACTGGGGCTGTTGAAAATGGACTTTCTGGGACTGAGAACTCTGACTGTCATCCAGAATGCCGTGCAGGAAGTGGAACGTATCCACGGTGTGAAGCTGGATATGGAACATCTGCCGGATAACGATCCGGCGGTGTATCAGCTTATCAGCCAAGGGAAAACGGAAGGCGTGTTCCAGCTGGAAAGCGGCGGTATGAAGCAGTTCATGCGAGAGTTGGAGCCAACCTGTCTGGAAGACCTCATTGCAGGGATTTCCCTCTATCGTCCGGGTCCCATGGATTTTATTCCCAAGTATATCAAAGGGAAAAACGACAAAGACAATATTCAGTACACCCATCCGGCTTTGGAGCCGATTTTGAAAAATACTTACGGCTGTATCGTTTATCAGGAACAGGTTATGCAGATCGTGCGTGACTTGGCAGGATACAGTTTGGGACGAAGCGACTTGGTGCGCCGTGCCATGAGTAAGAAAAAAGCCTCTGTTATGGCAGAGGAAAGAAAAAATTTCGTTTACGGCATCGGCGATGAAGTGCCGGGCTGTGTGAAAAACGGCATTCCCGCGGAAATAGCGGAAAAAATATTCGATGAGATGACGGACTTTGCAAAGTATGCCTTCAATAAGAGCCACGCGGCGTGCTATGCTGTGGTAGGCTATCAGACGGCATGGCTGAAAGCCCATTATCCAGTGGAATTTATGGCGGCGCTCATGACCAGTGTCATGGATAACGCCTCTAAGGTTTCAGGCTACATCGAAGAATGCAAGAAAATGGGTATCCAGCTTCTGCCGCCGGACATCAACGAAGGTTTCGGACATTTTTCCGTATCCAATGGAAAAATCCGCTTTGGTCTGGCTGCAATCAAGAATATCGGCAGAAATGCTGTAGATGCTTTGGTGGCAGAACGGGAGAAGAATGGCCCATTCCTTTCCATGACAGATTTCTGCAGCCGCATGAGCGACGGTGAATGGAATAAGCGAGGCATTGAAAGCCTTATCAAATCCGGCGCTGTGGACTCTTTCGGCGGCGCCAGAAGCCAGTACATGGCGGTTTATAAAAATATTCTGGATGGCATCGGTCAGGCAAAGAAAAACAACATTGCCGGACAGATGAATCTATTCGACTTGGGAGGCGAAAACGAAGCCGTTGCCCAGAAAGACGAACTGCCTGCCATTTCCGAATATGTCCAGCGAGACCGCCTTGCCATGGAAAAAGAGGTGCTGGGAATTTATGTCAGCGGACATCCTTTGGCGGAGTATGAAAAAATGCTGCGCCGGAAGGTGAGCCATACCAGCATTGATTTTCTTCCAGCGGAAGAAGGTGAAGACCGCGTACAGATTGCCGAAGGTACAAAAGTTGCCGTTGGCGGTATGATTGCGGCAAAATCCGTAAAATATACCAGAAACAATGAAAAAATGTGCTTCCTGTCATTGGAAGACCTGCAAGGCACCATGGAAATCATCGTTTTCCCCAAAGTCATGGAACAGTGCAGTGCTTTTCTGGATGAAGAAGCTGTGGTGCTGGTCAAAGGGCGGGCAAATGTTTCTGCTGACGGTGAGGCGAAAGTAATTGCTGCTTCCGTAACACCCCTCATGGAAGAAACGGACGAGAACAAACCGGCGTCCCTTTGGCTGAAACAGGCGGCAGGCAATGAAATGCCCCTTGTGTGGATCACAGCCATTTTGGAGAAATACAAAGGCGATACGCCTGTGTATATATATGAAGAAAAAACAAAACGAAAGATGAAAGCGGACCGGAAATTCTGGGTAACCTTAGAAGAAGGACTGCTGGAGGAACTGCGAAAACTGCTGGGTGAGAAAAATGTGGCGGTAAAGAACGGATAGGAGGCAAATGATGAAAGAGGATGACAAATTCTATGCTGACGCACCGTATATCTGCGTGAAAGCACTGGAAAAGGGTGTGAACATCATCGGTGTCACAAGGGGAGAAGTGACAAAGATTCATCACACGGAAAAACTTGACCGCAATGAAGTGCTGATCGTGCAGTTTACCGAACACACTTCTGGGATGAAGATCCGCGGTAAGGCTGAAATTTATACCCACTACGGCATCATTCGCAGTGGAGACGAAGAAGAAGGCGTAACACTTATTGGGAGGAATGAACATGGAACAGAAAAAAATTAGAAAAATTGGTGTACTGACCAGCGGCGGCGATGCTCCCGGCATGAACGCTGCCATCCGTGCTGTTGTGCGTACAGCGCTGTATCATGATATCTCTGTCATTGGTATCCGCAAAGGTTATAATGGTCTGATCAATGGCGAGATCAAGGAAATGTACAGCAAAGACGTTTCCAATGTCATGAACTTGGGCGGTACCATTCTGCATACAGCACGCTGCCCCGAAATGATGACAGAAGAAGGTCAGAATAAGGCAGCTGCCATCTACAAAATCCTGGGTCTGGATGCACTGGTTGTCATTGGCGGTGACGGTTCTTACCGTGGTATGGCAGAACTGGCAAAACGCGGTGTAAACTGCATTGGTATCCCTGCTACCATCGACTTGGATATGAACAACACAGAATACACCATCGGTTTTGACACTGCTGTCAACACTGGTATGGACGCCCTGAATAAGCTGCGTGACACTTCCAGCTCCCATGAACGCTGCTCTGTAGTAGAAGTTATGGGCAGAGACGCTGGTTATATCGCCATCTGGTGCGGTATGGTCGGCGGCGCGGAAGATGTTATGTTCCCTGAAGAAAAGGGTGAAGTGGACAGTGCAAAAGTGATCCAGCAGATTCTGGAAAACAGAAGCATTGGCAAACGTCATAACCTGATCGTTGTGGCAGAAGGTGTCGGCGGCACACAGAAGCTGGCAAAAGAAATCCAGGAGATCACTGGCATTCAGACCAGAGCCACAATCCTGGGTCATCTGCAGCGCGGCGGCAGCCCTACAGCTGTAGACCGTATGCATGCTTCCATGATGGGTTACCATGCTGTAAAAGCAATTCTGGCTGGGGAGCAGAATAAAGTGGTGGCTTACAACAGAGGCAGATATGAAATTCTGGATCTGGCAGAAGCATTGCAGATGGACAAAACACTGGATCGCGAAATCTATGAAGTAATCAAGATCCTGGCAATTTAATCGTAATAGAATAAGAGGAGGTATTCCATGCGCAGAACGAAAATCGTTTGTACCCTGGGTCCTGCAACAGATGATGTGGAAATCATGAAAGAGTTGATTCGCAACGGTCTGGACGCAGCAAGAGTGAACTTTTCCCACGGGACATATGAAACTCATGGAGAAATTATTAAAAAACTGAAACAGGCAAGAGAAGAATTGAATGCGCCCATTCCACTGATTCTGGATACAAAGGGCCCTGAAATTCGTATCAAAACATTTGAAAACGATAAAATCCGTTTGGAACAGGGTGACAAATTTACTCTGACAACAGAAGATGTACCGGGCACACAGGAACGTGTTTCTGTGACTTATGCAGATTTGCCGAAAGACCTGCAGAGAGGCTCTCGCGTACTCATTGATGATGGTCTGGTAGAGCTGCGAGTAGAAAGCATCGTAGGCCCTGAAGTACACTGTGAAGTTGTGACCGGCGGTGACATAAGCTCTCGTAAAGGCGTGAACTTGCCCGGCGTGCAGGTAAATCTGCCTTCTTTGACAGAAAAAGATGTTTCCGATCTGAAATTTGGTATCGAAAATGAGTTTGACTATGTGGCTGCATCTTTTATCCGTTCCGCATCTGACGTTGTGAAGATTCGGAAAGTACTGGAAGAAAATGGCGGCGAAAACATCCAGATCATCTCCAAGATCGAAAATCAGGAAGGTGTGGACAACATCGAAGAAATTCTGGAAGTTTCCGATGGTATCATGGTAGCCAGAGGGGACTTGGGTGTGGAAATCCCTCCCGAAGAAGTGCCTCTGGTACAGAAAGCCCTCATTGCACTGGCAAACAGACGGGGCAAACCTGTCATTACAGCAACACAGATGCTGGAAAGCATGGTAAAAAGCCCCAGACCTACCCGTGCAGAAGCAAATGACGTAGCAAATGCCATCTTTGACGGCTCCGATGCCATCATGCTTTCTGGTGAAACAGCCATGGGCAAATACCCCTGCGAAGCAGTGGCAACTATGGCAAGAATCGCGGAAAAAACAGAAAGCAGCATCAACTACAGCAAAAACCTGACCAAGAGCCTGACAACAGGTCTGACCAATATTACAAATGCCATCAGTTTCGCGGCATGCACCACAGCAGCAGAACTGAAAACAACCTGCATTTCCACCATTACCAAATCCGGCTTCACTGCAAGAATGATCTCTAAGCACAGACCTGTATGCCCCATTGCGGCAGGTACTATGTGCGATCAGGTATGGCGCCAGCTGAATCTGGTATGGGGCTGCCGTCCTGTGCTGCATAAAGCGCCTATCCCCAAAGGACAGGTATTTGACTCTGCCATGAAAGTGGCACAGAAAAGTGGTCTGGTGAAAAATGGTGACACCATCGTTATGGCACTGGGTATGCCTGTAGGTGTCAGCGGTTCCACCAATACCCTGCGTGTTGACATTGTTGGTGATGTACTGTGCAAAGGCATTGGTGTTGGTACACAGAGAATCAGTGGTACAGCAAGAGTCATCAAAGTACGGGATGAAATGGAACGGGAATTCAAAAAAGGTGATATTCTGGTGACAACAGCAACAGACAACGACTTTATGCCTTATTTGCAGAAAGCAGCTGCCATTGTAGTTGGCCCCATGGATCGGGTGGAAGACTGCCATGCAGAAATCGTTGGAAGGGCACTGAATATTCCTGTTGTGGTATGCAACGCGAAAGTCATTGACTTTATCCCCAACGATACTCTCATTACCGTAGATGCGGCAAAGGGCTTTGTATACAAAGGGATCCCCAGCGAAAAATAATCTTTTTTGACGGATGTTGTCAATAAAAAAGGAGTCGTACTTCCTGTGAAACAGGAAGTATGGCTCCTTTGATTTTTAGAAATATTTTGGTGTGATGACCCAGACAGATATGGAATCCATATCACTGGTATTTTTGCATTGATGGGGCAGAGTGCTGTCCAGAGAGATGCTGTCTCCTTCCTGCAAGACGTAGACTCTGCCTTCCATGATTACTTGTAATGTGCCCTGTATCACATAGCCACAGGTTTCTCCTTGGGCAAAGGAAGGTCGGTAGTCATAGGAACAGCCTTTTTTCAGCGTCAGCTCCACAAAATCCAGCATACGTCCCGGATGGTCTGGGCAGAGTATTTTGTGGATACAGCCTTTTTCCTGAGTTGTCAGGAGGTTGTGGCTGCCTTTGCGGATGACAGGCATATCTTCTGGCGGCGTATCTTCAAAAAAGGCATACATGTCTGTTTCCAAGGCTTGTGCCAGCCGAAAGAGGATGAGGGCGGAGGGAACCACCAGATCTCGTTCGATCTGGCTGATGAGCCCAGTGCTCACGTCGGATATGGTGGAAAGTTTGGCGATGCTCATTTGTTTTTCATTGCGCAGTTCACGCAGTTTGCTGCCGTTGAATTGGGTCATGGGTTCCTCCTTGGTGAAATGATTTTTGAAAACTTTTATCATTTTATCATTTTTTCGGGAAGGGAACAAGGGACAGGAAATTTTTCCCTTTCTCATCCCGAGGGGGGACAAATGAGAAAAAACAGCTGTTTTGGCCGTCTTTCGTTGCAAAATCAAGGTGTCTGTGCTATGATGTTTAAGATTATAGATTGAAAAAAAGATGAATTTGAGGAGGAAATTATGTTAACAAGCAAACAAAGAGCTTATCTGCGCTCTCTGGCAAACGGTATCGACGCAATCTTTCAGGTAGGGAAAAACGGCGTGACACCAGAACTGCGTGATACGGTACATAACGCACTGGAGGCAAGAGAATTGGTAAAAATCAGTGTGTTGGACAATAATATGCTGGGCCCTGCGGAAGCGGCAGAAATGCTGGCAAGCAGAACCGGCGCGGACATTGTACAGGTTATCGGCAATAAATTCGTACTGTACCGTGCTTCCAAAACAAAACCTGTCATTGAACTGCCTCCTGTGAAGAAATAAGCAGGCAGAGGGAGGAAAGATCATGCGAAACGAAATCGCTAATTTCAGAAACTGCAAAAGTATTGCCATCATGGGTGGTACTTTTGATCCCATACACTATGGACATCTGGTAACGGCAGAAGCGGTGCGCCATCGTTTTCATGTGGACAAGGTGGTATTCATTCCCACAGGCCGTCCTGCCCATAAATCTCATAAAGAAGTGACACATAATGAACACCGGTATCTGATGACGGTTCTGGCAACTATGCGGAATGAGAATTTTGAGGTGTCCCGTATTGAAATCGACCGTCCCGGCACTACCTATACCATTGACACCATCGAACAGCTGAAAAAAATGTGCCGTCCCGATGTGCGTCTGTATTTCATCACCGGCGCTGATGCCATCCATCAGATCATGAGCTGGAAAGAGCCTGAGCGTCTGCTGTCTCTCTGTGACTTTGTTGCAGTGACAAGACCCGGTTATCAGAAAAATCAGATGTTCGAGGAAATCGGAGAGATTCAGGAAAAGTACGCCAGCAGAATCCATTACATGGAAGTGCCGGCATTGGCTATTTCGTCTTCGGATATCCGTACTCGTGCCCAAAGAGGCATGCCCATTCAATATTTGCTTCCACAGGAAGTAGAGGACTATATTCATAAATTCGGTTTGTATCAAAACGAAAGAAAAGACGAGGTGAAATTTATGCTGCCCATTGAAGTCATGCAGGAAAAATTGCAGTCTGCTCTGTCTGTGAAACGGTATATCCATACCATGGGTGTTTCCGAGGAAGCAGTGCGGCTGGCAGAAATATACGGCACACAGGCAGACCGTCAGAAAGCCAAAGTGGCAGGTCTGCTCCATGACTGCGCCAAGGATTATCCAAAGGAACTGCGGCAGCGTTTCTGCAAGGAATATAAAGTCAAGGTAGACGAAATCATGGAACAGCAGCCAGATCTGATTCATCCATTCTTAGGCGCGGAAGTGGCAAAACGGGAATATAAGATCAAAGATGAGGATATCCTCAATGCCATTCGTTTCCATACCACAGGACGAGCTGGCATGACGGTTCTGGAAAAAATCGTATTCATTGCAGACTATATCGAGCCTAACAGGGAACAGTTTGAAGGTCTGGACGAAGCTAGACGGTTGGCATATCTGGATTTGGATATGGCGATGCGCTTCATTCTGGAACAGACCATTGATTTTGTAAAAGAACGGGGCAGACTGCTGCATCCCCTGTCTTTAGAGGCATTGGAATATTATAAAAATAAATGAGATCACAAGGAGGAATAATATGGACGCTTTAGAAGCTGCAAAAATCGCACAGGCTGCGTTAGATGATAAATTAGGACAAGACATTCAGGTGCTGAATCTGAAAGGTCTGTCCAATGTGGCAGATTGCTTTGTTATTGCCAGCGGCAAAAATGTAAACCATCTGCGTGCAATGGCAGACGAAGTGGAACAGAAACTGTTCCAGGCAGGTGTAAAAATGCACCATTCCGAAGGCTACAGCACAGGTACATGGATCTTGTTAGACTTCGGCAACCTGCTGATTCATCTGTTCAATGAAGAACAGCGTGAATTCTACGGTTTGGAGCATGTTTGGGGCGACGCAAAACCTGTGGAATAATCGCGAAAAAGTCAATAAATGAAGGAAAAATGACGGATTTTTAATGCCGATTGTGCAGAAAAATGCGGCAAGAGGGGGCAGAAAAGGAAATTTTTTACACGTCTGGTGAGAAAATATTTCCCCATGCACCCTTGAAATTGCATAATTTGCCGAGATTTCAAAGATTTGCAAAAAATACTTGTATCCAAGCGGATTTTGCAGTAAATTTTATTTGTTGAGAAAATTTCATAACAGGCATGCTTTTATGTCGGTCTTAAATCAGAAAGGATGGAAAAGATTTATGGAAAAGATTTATCAGGGCAAAACAAAGGACGTTTACAAACTGGAAAACGGCAATGTGCTGCTGAAGTTCAAGGACGACTGCACAGGTAAAGATGGTGTATTCGATCCCGGTGAAAACTCCGTTGGTTTGACCATTGAAGGTATTGGTAAAGCAAATCTGGAAACATCTATCAAATTCTTTGAAGTTTTGAAAGAGGCTGGCATCAAAACACATTATGTTGCTGCTGATGTAGACAACGCGACTATGGAAGTTCTGCCCGCAACTGTATTCGGTCACGGTCTGGAAGTTATCTGCCGTCTGAAAGCTACAGGCAGCTTCATCCGTCGTTACGGCGATTACATCGCTGACGGCACAGTTCTGGAAGGCGGTTATGTTGAAACAACATTCAAAGACGACGCAAAAGGCGACCCTCTGGTAACAAAAGACGGTCTGATTGCTCTGGGCGTTATGAGCGGCGAAATGTACGACAGCATGAAAGAACAGACACTGAAAATCACTCGTATCGTTGCTGACGAACTGGCGAAAAAAGGTCTGGATCTGTACGATATTAAATTTGAATTCGGTTACAACAACAACGAAGTTATCCTGATCGACGAAATCGCTTCCGGTAACATGCGTGTTTACAAAGACGGCAAAATCGTAGATCCCGTTGAACTGACAAAAATCATTCTGGGCTAATCCTGTTTGATATAAGATAAATATGAAATGTTTCATCTGTCTTAGGGCAGATTGAGAAAAAAACAGCATCTAAAAGCAAATTCCCCTTAAGAAAACATTGATTTTCCTTTTCCTTGATTTTTTAAGGGGAATTGCGACGGCTGTCTTTATAAGAAAATATAACAAATAAAATCTTAATAAAATAAGAAAGCCAAAATCCTTTGTAATGATAAGGATTTTGGCTTTCTTTGTTTTCTTATGAAGATGCACCTAGAGGTAATTTTGGATGCTGTTTTTCGTTTTCAGCAAATGGACAGGCGGTAAAGACGCTGTTTGTCCTCAGGTGTCAGGTAGGTGGGGAATGTTTCCACGTACTCCCAGCTGAATTTTTCATACAGCCCCTCATGGCGTGTAAAGAGATAAAGCTCTGTCAGATGCAGGCGAGCGGCGTGTTCTTTGACGGCTTCCATGACGGTATAGGTCAGACCTTTTCCGCGGAAATCAGGCTCGATCCAGAAATCCCGCAGCCATGGATAACAGTCAGGACGGGTGTCAATATCGGACATGGCAAACTGGAATGTGCCGGCAGGGACGCCATCCTGCAAAATCAGAAATACCTGTGGAATACGGTCTTTGCAAACGGCGTTGCGCACATAAGCCTCCACCTGTTCTTTTGTATAATCTTCGTCTTTTCCCCACCAGTTATAGAGCCATTGAATGATAGCGGGCAGGGCAGGATGATGTTTGTCGGTGATGCAGATGATTTCGGTCATAATATCCTCCTGTTGATAGACAAAAAGAAAGCCGAAAAAGCAGCCTCTCTCCTTAAGAAAACATTGTTTTTCCTTTTCTTGATTTCTTAAGGGGTTCTTGATTTCTTAAGGGGGCTGCGACGGCTGCCTTCAAAAGAAAACAGAACGAATTAAATCCTAATAAAATAAGAAAGCTGGAATCCTTTGCATTGTAAGGGTTTCAGCTTTCGTTGTTTTCTTCTGAAGAAGCCCTTAGATCGGATAGATTTTTCGGCTTCTTTGTGCTTTCATTATTTTTTTCGGTATTTTTCATTGCATCTGGACAAAAATACCACGCACACCAGCAGCAGCAAAATGAAGACGATGAACAGTGCCATGCTGCCGGGAAAGACTTTGTCCAAAATGGCCTTTCCTACCAGAACAAGCCCCGTCAGGAAGTTCCATACACCTTCTTCTTTCAGATATTCAGGCAGGTGATCGGGATCAATGTTTTCCAGCGTGCCTTTTCTGTAAAAAATAGGTTGTCCGTACCATGCGAATATGCCCCGGGCAAATAGATAAATGCCTGCCACAAAGAAAAGCATCATGGGGATTCCCTCCTATCTTGTTTCCGTTGCCAGAAACAGCGTTTCATGGTATCATAAGCAAGAATCAATAAGAGCGTTTGTTGGCTCTCTTATTCAGACTGGTCTGTCTTTCGTTGGACTGCTTCATCCATTCCCGCATTTTTTCTTCAAAATCGGCAGAAGGATTGACGGTCTGTGGTTTGAAATATTCTTCGGCAGGATTGGTGGTTCTGTTTTCCTGCTTGTGTCCTTTGTAAGGACGATCTCCTTTGGGCTGACGCGCTTCTTTCGGCAGCGCTTCTTTCATGGAGAGAGCAATTTTGTTTGTTTCTGGATCAATGGAAAGAACTTTTACTTTGACAGTGTCGCCCACTTTTACATGGTCGTTGATATCCTGCACAAAGGTGTTTGCCACCTGTGAGATATGAACCAGACCCTGTACCTGTTCTCCCAGAGAAACAATAGCACCAAAGGGTTTGATGCGAACGACTTTGCCTTCTACGATACTGCCAACTTCGGGTTTTTCAGACATTCTGTAATACACTCCTGTTCGGTAATTTTAAAAAATCAATATGGGAACAGTATATCACAGAATACAGTTGAATACAAATAAATTTATGTTACATATGGAGGAAAAAATGAAGAAAAAAGATATCATTACCGTAAAAATTGACGGCGTGCGCTTTCCCAATAAAGCCTATGGTTTTGTGGAAGGGGAAAAAGTGATTGTGAAAAATGGCGTGCCCGGTCAGACTGTTTCCGCTCAGGTCATCAAAAAGCGGGGCGGCAATGTGGAAGCCCGTCTGCTGGAAGTGGTGGAACGCTCTGAACTGGAACGGCAGAAAGGCTGCTGTTCTCATTATGAAATCTGCGGCGGCTGTACTTACCAGACCATGAAACGCCAGGCAGAATTGGATATGAAAGAACAGCAGGTGAAAACATTGCTGGAGGATGCGGGCATCCATGTGGAAAGCTGGGAAGGCATCACACCTTCTCCTTTGGAAACAGGCTACCGCAATAAATGTGAGTTTTCCTTCGGGGATGAAGTGAAAGATGGTCCTTTGGCATTGGGCATGCGTAAGAAAATGAGCCATTATGAAGTGGTGACACTGAAAGACTGCAATATCGTAGACGTAGACTTTGTGACCATCGTGCAGGGTGCGCTGGCATTTTTCCAGGAAAGAAATGTTGCTTTCTATCACCGTATGCGCCACGATGGTTCTCTGCGTCATCTGGTTGTGAGAAAAGGCAAAGCAACAGGGGAAATTTTGGTGCATCTGGTGACTACATCCGACGTTCCTTTTTCTCTGGAAGAATTTAAGAATATGATTCTGGCACTGCCTTTGGAAGGGGAAATCTGCGGCGTGCTCCATTCTGTAAACGATGGCGTGGCTGATGTGGTGCGCAGTGATGAAATGACCATTCTGTATGGCAGAGATTTCTTCATGGAAAAACTCTTTGATTTGGAATTTAAAGTATCTGCTTATTCCTTCTTCCAGACAAATACAGAAGGTGCGGAACAGCTTTACAGCATCGTCCGGGAATTTGCCGGTGATGTGGAAAATAAAATGGTGTTTGACCTGTACTGTGGTACCGGCACCATTGGGCAGATTATGGCAAGAGCCGGTTCTAAAAAAGTCATGGGTATTGAACTGGTGGAAGAAGCTGTTGTGGCAGCCAATGAAAACGCCGCAAGAAACGGCTTGACGAACTGCACTTTCCTGGCTGGTGACGTGCTGAAAATGGTGGATGAATTGACAGATAAGCCGGATGTCATCATCGTTGACCCTCCCAGAGAAGGTATCCACCCGAAGGCTATCGGAAAAATCATTGACTTTGGTGCGCCGGAAATCGTCTATGTGTCTTGCAAGCCCACATCTCTGGCAAGAGATTTGCAGGAATTTCAGGCGGCTGGCTATGAGGTGAAACGAGTACGTTTGATGGATATGTTCCCTAGAACGGTGCATGTGGAATCGGTGATACTGATGACACGTTGTGGTGAACAGGCAAAAAATGAGGGTTAAACCACAATGCGTACCGGAAAGAAATCCGGCGGCGAAGCCGTTTTTGCGAAGCAAAAATACTGACCAGTTGTGGTTTGAAGGCAAAAAAACGGGGGTTTTTCGGTGGAAAAAACGCCTGTTTTTTGCCCTTGAAAAATGACCTTTGGACAGATGACATGGGAATTTTAAGAAAGACAGCGAGGAAAAAAGCCTTGCTGTCTTTTTCTGTTCTCCAATTTGAAACACTCTGGATTTTGGCATATAATAGAAATAATGAATAAACAAAGAACAGATAAGCAGAAGGGAGGGAACAGGATGAAAGGTTATTTGTCCATTAAAGAAGCGGCAGAAAAATGGGGCGTATCAGAACGAAGGGTAAATCAATACTGTTCTGAGGGGCGTATTCTCGGCACCCAGCGGTTTGGCGCCTCATGGGCGATCCCGGATTCATCAGAAAAGCCCAGCGATCCCAGAAAAAATAAAAAAACGGCACAAGCTTCTAAAACACAGAAAAAGTTGGAATTATATCCGGGTTTTATGCCTTTGATGAGTACAGCATTTAAGCCGGGAAAATGCATGGAAACCATTGAACATGTTCTGGACGGGGCAAAAAGAGAGATCGCACTGGCGGAATATTGCTATTTCAGTGGACAGGCAGAAAAAGCAATGCAAAAATCAGAGTTGTATCTGACCCATCCAGAGGCGGCATATCGGCTTTCTGCTTGTTTTATTTACGCTTATGCTTGTCTGTCTATGGGACAGATTACCCGTGCGCAGCATGCCTTGCAGGAAATCAAAAAAACACTGGCAGAGGGGGCAAAACAAGCTCCACATATCCGCGCCATTGAAGCATTTGTGGCATCGGCTTCGGCGGTGCTGCTTCATCTGCCTCTGCCTGAAAAATTGCCGCCAATGGAGGAGTTTCTGCCTTTATTGCCGCCAGGTTTGCGAGCCTTTGCCCTGTATGTACTGGCGCATTATCTTTATCTAAAAGAGGATTACAGCCGGAGTGTGGGTATTGTAGAGGCAACCCTTGCCATGGGAGGAAAGGAATATCCGATTCCTGCCATTTATCTCCATCTAGTGGCGGTTATGGACTATATGAGCCTTAGAGATAGGGAAAAGGCGGAAGTCCACATGCTAGCAGCATGGAAAACGGCACAGCCGGATGACCTTATTGAGGGCTTAGGGGAACACCATGGGCTTCTGGGCGGCATGCTGGAGGCAGTCATCAAACCAAATTGGCCGGAAGATTTTAAAAGAATTATTGACATTACATATCGTTTCTCTTCGGGATGGCGTAGAGTTCACAACCCCATCACCGGTCATGATGTGGCAGATGATTTGACCACCACAGAGTTTGCCGTGGCAATGCTTATTGCCCGTGGATGGACCCAGCAGGAAATCGCAGAACACCTGAATATATCAGCAAATACGGTGAAAAGCCATCTTGCCCAAGTAAAGAAAAAACTAAATGTCCGAAAACGAAAAGATCTGAAACAATATATGCTTTTATAGGAAAAATGCCTGCGGAAATGTCCGCAGGCATCACCTATTTTAGGGGGTAAAAGGGGTGATAGTTTTTGTTTTTTCTTTATTGTATAATATAAATATTCGCAAATGTGTTGCGCAAGAAGCGGCAAAAATTTTATTCTTCTGTTCATAAAAAGGGGACAGAATGGGTTTGTGTTGTTGGAAACAGAGCAAAGGGAAAAAAGAGGGAGGAGAAAGCCATGAGAAAACGAATTTTCGCGGCGTTTGTCTGCCTGTGCATGTTGATGGCGTTGGTGCCGTCCATGGCGTATGCAGGGGATACGGTTTCCGTAGGCGGGCTGTGCGAACACCACACCCAGCATGACGACGCTTGCGGCTACAGCGAGGCAATGGCAGAAACGCCATGCAGCCATCAACACACGGAGGAATGCTATACGCAGGTAACGAACTGTGTTCATGAGCATACGGCAGAGTGCTACAGCGAGGGTATTTTGCCAGCAGATGGGGAGGAAAAAACAGCTGACAGCTGTTTCCATCAATGCAGTGAGGAAAGCGGCTGTATCACAAAGGAACTGAACTGCAAACACGAACATGGCGCAAGCTGCGGTTATGTTCCCGCAACAGCAGGGACACCTTGCACGTATGACTGCCAAATCTGCAACGCGCAGGACGGCGAAGAACCAGAGTGTAACTGTGACACAAAATGCACCGAGGAAGCAGTCAATGCGGATTGCCCTGTGTGCGGCGGGGAAAACGGCGATATTTCCGGCTGTGTGGGTGCGGCAATGATGCTGGCACCTATGGGGGCAAGGACGATTACGCCGAAAGAGCCAACCAAAGGCGATGGTTTATCGGAAGATACACCTTACGAAATCACAAATGCAGCAGAGCTTTACTGGTTTGCGGGATTGGTAAACGGCACGTTGACCGATGGAACAGCACAAAATAGGGCTGCTCATGCGAAGCTGATGGATGACATTGTAATACAGACAGGTGTGCTGAATGATGACGGCAGCCTGAACGGTGACGGCAGCGATCTGGAACAATGGACGCCCATCGGCGAGGATAACGACCACGAATATACCGGCACATTTGACGGCGATGGACACACCATTTCTGGGCTGTATGTGGTCCCCACTGGTGATTACGCTGGATTATTTGGGTATGTATTTGGCGGTACGATCAAAAATGTAGGTGTTGTGAATAGCTATATCAGCGGGAACGGTGATAGCAGAGTCGGGGGCGTGTGCGGGGAAAACATGAATGGTACCGTAGAAAACAGCTATAACAAAGGCATAGTCACAGTCACAGGCAGCAATGCCCATGTCGGGGGCGTGTGCGGGGTTAATTCCTTCGGTGGTACCATAGAAAACAGCTATAACAAAGGCATAGTCACAGCCACAGGCAGCAAAGCCTATATCGGGGGCGTATGCGGGTTTAACAATAATGGTACCATAGGAAATAGCTATAACACCGGCGAAGTCACAGTCACAGAAGCAGGTGATCATGCCTATATCGGGGGCGTGTGCGGGAATAATTACGGTACCATAGGAAACAGCTATAACACCGGCGAAGTCACAGTCACAGTCACAGGTGATATGACCTTTGTCGGGGGCGTGTGCGGGAGTAATTCTGGTACCATAGAAAAGAGCTATAACACCGGCGAAGTCACAGTCACAGTCACAGTCAAAATCGAAGGTGAGCGTATCTATGTCGGTGGCGTGTGCGGGAATAATAACGGTACCATAAAAAACAGCTATAACACCGACATAGTTAAAGTCGATGATGTAAACGAATATCCCGCTGTCGGTGGTGTGTGCGGGAATAATAACGGTACCGTAGAAAACAGCTATAACACAGGCACAGTTACAGGCAGGAGGGTCTATGTCGGTGGCGTGTGCGGGGAGAATGGTTTCTCTGGCGAAATAAAAAACTGCTATTTCCTTACAGGAATTGCCACAAGCGGCATAGGCGTTGACAGAGGCACGGCAACCAATGTAGAAGCAAAAGAGGAAGACGCATTTTCTTCCGGTGAGGTAGAATGTCTGCTGAACGGCAGTCAGAATCCACAGCCTTGGGGACAGGGTTCCAACAATATGCCTGTTTTGACAAGTAACCCTCCGAAAGGTGTGGGCTATAAAATCATGGTCTGTGTAGATGTCGTAACACCGGAAAATACGACAAAGTATTATATTGCAAAGGGAAGTAAACTGAATGAATCGGCATATCCAAGTGGATATGTATTCTTCGAAGATGATGATTATACAACATGGATTGACACAGCAAGAAAAACTTATGATGTTAACACTACAATCTATGCCACATCTCCAGTGACAGGTATCATGCTGAACAAAACCGCTCTTTCCCTTTATGTAAACGATACAGAAACTTTGACGGCAACGGTTATGCCTGACACAGCCTCAAAGACTTTGAATTGGTCAAGCAGTGATGATACTGTAGCAACTGTAGACCAAAATGGCAATGTGAAGGCAATCAGCCGAGGAGAAGCAGTCATCACAGCGGCTACGATTGACGGCACAGACTTAAAGGCAGAATGTACTGTAACAGTCCAAAAGAAATCCTCTGGCGGTTCTGTATTCTTCTGGGATCTGAAATTCGACACCAATGGCGGCAGTAAAATCGACACTGTCACCGAATGGGAATACAGCACCATTGATCTGGACGAATATGTTCCCGAAAAAGAAGGCTACAAGTTCGTAGGCTGGTATGCCGATAAGGATTTAGACAAGAAAATCGACGAGGTATACCTGCTGGAAGATACCACCGTTTACGCAAAATGGGAAAAAATAGAGGAAGAAATTCCTGAAGAACCAGAGGGAACCGAAGAAACAGAAACCATTTCTTTCAAAGACGTGAAGGAAAGGGATTGGTTCTATGAAGCCGTTTCCTATGCGGTGGAAAATGGCTTGATGAGCGGTATGAGCGAAGATATTTTCGCTCCCAATACCCCTCTGACAAGAGAAATGCTGGCTGTTGTCCTGTATAACGTGGAAGGTCAGCCGGAAAGCACAGAAGCCAATACTTTTACAGACGTAAAAGGGGATATGTGGTACACAGACGCGATCCTTTGGGCAAACGAAAACGGCATTGTGGCAGGCTATGACAATGGCGCTTATGGTGTGGGCGATCTCATCACCAGAGAACAGTTCGCAACCATTTTGTATCGTTATGCCCAGTTCAAAGGCTATGACACCACCCAAGGCGGCATGGCAGTGAGAGAATTTTCTGATTATGAAAATATTTCTGACTATGCAAGACCTGCCATGGCTTGGGCAGTGAACGCAGGCATCATGGGCGGTATGGATAATGGCACACTGATGCCACAGGGCAAAGCCACCAGAGCTGAAGCGGCTACCATGCTCATGAATTTCTGCGAGAATATTGTGGAAAAATAAAATCAATTTAAAAACATTTAGGCAGTGAGAGAAATCTCACTGCCTTTTTCATTTCACAAGCAGATGTTATGGACGGTTTTGTCCACCGAAAAAACCATAGAGAAACAGCCGAAAGACCTCCTGATTCGTTTCCAAATCCCGTGTGAGAAACCGTTTAGTCAGTTCTACAAGGACACCTTGAGAAAATAATGGAGCCAAAGGACAGGGAAGAAATCGACGAAGAAGCATCCGCTGAAAAGCTTCCAGAGGTTCCTTGCCGTGTTCCATGAGTTTTTGCTCTGTCTGCCGCAGTTCCATCAGGTCGACAGCAGCATTCCATTCAAAAGTTTTCTCCCTCAAAAAGCCTTTGCGTGCCTGTTCCAAGATAGAATCTGCCTGCCGTAAGAAGCAGAGATTTATTTTTGTGGCAGGCTCCTGACAAGGAAACTCAGACAGGAGAGGTCAGCCCTTTTGCTGAACCATTCAAAATAACAGTTACATGTATACAGAAAAGAAAATGAATACCTTTGGGCGGCAGCAGAGATAGATTTTTGTTTGAGATTTTATGCGGGATATACTATACTGAAAAAGAGAGAATCATGAAACGAAAA